>Ga0209450_10001906_pt1 | contig 10510 bp, 8 predicted proteins | sample FrelakmetLWP11LW_FD_187149 | JGI IMG/M metagenome (GOLD analysis project Ga0209450, IMG submission 187149) | Freshwater lake sediment microbial communities from the University of Notre Dame, USA, for methane emissions studies - LWP11 LW (SPAdes)... | ecosystem: Environmental > Aquatic >... | reverse complement strand
GGGTCTCCAACGCGAGCACGGCGCCGGCGGACGCGGCGGCGCCATCCCGACCGGCCATCGTGAGCAGCTCGCGAACGTAGGATTCATACTTGCCGCGGATCTCGGCGTGGCGACCCTCGCTCTTGAGGTAATAGTCGCGGTCCGGCATGCCGAGCCCGAACTGGTCCACGTAGAGCGTGTTGACGCCCGGCTCCTTGGCGTCGCCATACACCATCACGGCAAGCGGCGCCGCTGCACCGAAGTCCGCGGTGCCCTGTGGCGCGATGACGAAGCGTCGCTGCGTGCGGCCGAAGTACTCGACGAGCGCGCCCGTGTCCTTGATCGCGTCGATCGCGGCGAACTCCTTCGCCAGCATCGCCGGGCCGGCCCGCTCGACTGCGGCCTCGTCCATGAAGCTCGCGAACAGGTCGCCGACCATCTGCCGGTCACTGCCCGCCTTACCGGGATCGGCAGCCGCAGACTCGACGATCGCCCGGAGATCCCTCTGAACGGAGTCCTGCAGCACCTGTGACGTGCCGTAATTCGACCGGTCGGGCGGAATCTGCGTGCTCTCGAGCCACGTGCCGTTCACGAACCGATAGAAGTCGTCCTGAGGACGAATGCTGCGGTCGAAGTTCGCGAGGATTACCCCGGAGACCGGTGCCGCCGTCGACTGGTCGGGAGCAGCCCTGGCGCCGGCTGGCGCGCCGGCGTCGGCTGCCGAACTTGCACCGGTGGCAAACGAGAGAACACAGGCGAGAGGCAATGACCAGCGCATGTTGCGGAACTCCGGATTTTCCGGCCAGGACCTCGACGTCGGGACGGCCGCGAGGGCGCGAAGTATAGAGGATTCAGCCGTGGCCGAGCCGCAGGTGGATCGCCCGTGGTGCAACGGCCGACGCGGCCTTGGACTAGAATCCGCCGCCATGAATGCCATCCAGGTTGTCGACATCGCCCACGCGATCGAGCTCGCGCTGGCACCGGTCTTTCTCTTTTCCGGCGTTGGCGTGCTGCTCGGCGTGCTCACCAACCGTCTCGCGCGCATCGTCGATCGCGCGCGCAAGGTGGAGGAGAACATCCGGCAGGCGACCGCTACCGACCTCGATGCGGCACGCGAGCAGCTCGAGGTCGCTTCGCGGCGCGCGCGCTTCATGAACGCCTCGATCACGCTGTCGACCATCGCGGCACTGCTGATCGCCCTGGTCGTCGCGCTGATCTTCGCCAGCACCTTCGTGCCGATGAACCTTGCGGCCTACATCGCCGTGCTGTTCGTGCTCGCGATGATCGCGCTCGTTTGCGCGTTGCTCAGCTTCCTGTTCGAGGTCCGCATCGCCATCGCGGCCCTGAAGATCGGTCCGCGGTGAGATCGCCGGGAAAAAAAGACCCCGGGCTTGTGGCCCGGGGTCGAGAAGCGGACTTTGGTCGAAGGGAAGGGAAAAGTCCGCTAGGGGATCGATTCGGTCGTTCAGTGCAGCCGGGACCACTGCAGTACCTTCACCTCGCGCGTGGGGCGCCCCATGTTGCGCGCGATGATGAGCGCCGCTTCCTTCACCTCGCGGCCGCGCCGCGGCTGGCCGTCGAGCTCGACGACGCCGCGGTACTCCTGCAGTCCGCGCGGGTCCGGCTCGTCCACCAGGAAGTGAGCGTAGTACTTGATGCTCATGGCACGGCACGCTACCGATGCGCGCCGCCGCGAAGCGTGACGCCGCGCACACATCACGCCAGGCTGCCGGCACGCGATTGAAAACATGACGCGTTACCGGAAATCGGGGGCCCCGGGATCGAAGTTCGCCACCGCCGAAGGCGCTCGCCGGCTGCGCGAGGAACTGGACCACCTGTGGCGCGTGCACCGCCCGCAGGTCACGCGCGCCGTCTCCGAGGCGGCGGCACAGGGCGACCGCTCGGAAAACGCCGAATACATCTACGGCAAGAAACAGCTGCGGGAGATCGACCGCCGGGTGCGGTACCTGCGCCAGCGCCTCGACGGTCTGGTGGTGGTCACGCAGCCACCCGACGACAGGACCCGCGTGTTCTTCGGCGCGTGGGTGCGGATCGAGGACGAGGAAGGCCACGAGACGGAGTTCCGGATCGTCGGCCCCGACGAGATCGATCCCGCTCGTCGTTACGTGAGCATGGACTCCCCGCTGGCCCGCGCACTGATGCGCCGGCAAGCCGGCGACGAGTTCACCGTCGAGGTGCCGGGCGGCACCCGGTCCTACGTCGTCACCGAGGTCCGCTACGAACCCGCGACGTAGTCGCGGCAGCGGTCGACCGGTCAGCGGCGCAGCCGGACCCGCGTGCGCTTCATCAACGTCACGTGTGAGCCTTCGCGCGCGACTTCGGAGGCACCCTCTTCCGCGTGCAGCCTGATGTAACTGCCGTCCGACTGCATCTGCCAGGCGTTGCGCTGGTCCTCGAGCTGCACCTGCAGGACCTCCCAGAGCCGTTCACGCAGCGTGCGCACCACAACCGGCGTCACAGCCTCGATCCGGCGCGACAGATTGCGATCCATCCAGTCGGCGGAGCCGATGTAGAAGTCGCCGTTCAAGGGATCCGCTGCGCCATTTGCGAAGTGAAACACCCGAGCGTGCTCGAGAAACCGGCCGATGACCGAGCGTACGCGGATGTTCTCGGTCCAGCCGGCGACGCCCGGCTTCAGGCAGCAGAAGCCGCGGATGAGCAGGTCGATCTGGACGCCGGCCTGGGACGCGTCCGAGAGCGCCTGGCACACGCGCAGGTCCTCGAGCTGGTTGATCTTGACGACGATGCGCGCCGGCCGCCCGGCGCGCGCATGTTCGGCCTCGCGGTGAATCAGCTCGATGAACCGCTCGCGCATGTTGATCGGCGCGACCAGCAGCTGCTCGAACGCGGGCTCGCGGGAATACCCGGTGAGGTGATGGAACAGGTTCACCACTTCGCGCGTGATGGCCGGATCGCAGGTGAACAGCCCGAAGTCCGTATACATGCGCGCCGTCTTGACGTGATAGTTGCCGGTGCCGATGTGCGCGTAGCTGCGCAGCCCGTCCCCCTCGCGGCGCACCACCAGCGCCAGCTTCGTGTGTGTCTTGAGGCCGCGAACCCCGTAGATGACATGGTCGCCCGCCTTCTGCAGTTCGTTCGCCCAGTGCAGGTTGCGCTCCTCGTCGAAGCGCGCCTTGAGCTCGACCAGGCAGGCCACCTGCTTGCCGTTCTCGGCCGCCTTGATCAGCGAGCGCACGAACGGCGTGTCGTCGCCCAGGCGGTACACCGTCATCTTGATAGTGGTCGTGTTCGGGTCGTCCGCGGCATCACGTATGAAGCGCTCGACGCTCGCGTCGAAGCTCTCGTACGGGTGGTGGACGAGCACGTCGCCGGCCCGGATGACCGAGAACATGTCCGCCTCCGCGTCGAGGCCAAGTGGAATCATCGGCGTCCACGGGGCATCCCGCAGCTCCGGGATGGGCAGTGACGCGAGCTCGAACAGGGTCGTGTAGTCGAGCAGCCCGGGCAGCTCGTAGACATCGCTCTCGCGCAGTTCGAACTGGTCCACGAGTCCCTGCAGGATCTCGGCGCGCGGCGACTCTGCGAACTCGAGGCGCACCACCGGCTGGAACCTTCGCTGGCGGATCTGTTCCTCGATCTGCTCCCGGATGCTGTTGTCGCGGTCCTCCTCGATGGCGATGTCCGCATTGCGCGAGACACGGAACAGCGTCGCCTGCTCGATCGTGACGCCCGGGAAGAGCTTGTGCGCGTTGTGCAGCACGATCTCGTGCAGCGAGACGAAGCAGCGCTCGCCCTCGGACACGTCGCAGCGCAGCGGCAGCCACTGCTGGATGGTCGGCGGAACCTTGACCCGGACGAGCACCGTCTCGGCCGTCTCGAGGTCGCGCAGCACGAACCCCCATGAGGTCGAGAGGTTGGACATGAACGGGAATGGATTGGAGGGATCGAGGCTCAACGGCGTGAGTGCCGGCGATACGTGGCGGTCGAAGTACTCGGACGCCTCGCGCCGCTGTGCATCGCTGAGCTCGCGCCAGTTGTCGAGGCGAATTGCTTTTGCCGCAAGCTCGGGCCGCAGGCGGGCGAAGCAGGCGGCCTGGTCGAGCAGCATCGGGTAGAGCGCGCTGCGCAGGCGCGCCATGTGCGCATTGAACTCGACGACGGCCGCGGGATCGACGCTCGCGTAGGCGCGCGTCCGCATCGCGCCGACGCGCTTCATGAAGAACTCGTCGAGGTTCGAGGTGAAGATCGCGAGGAATTTCAGCCGCTCGAGCAGCGGCGTACGGTCGTCGAGCGCCTCGGCCAGCACCCGCCGGTTGAACTCGAGCCAGCTCAGGTCCCGGTCGAACCAGGCCTCGCGCAGGAACGTCTTGCGGCTTGCGCCGTTTGTCTTGCCCATGTCGGGTCCAGTATAGCTGCCCTGCTGTTCACGATCGGGGTTCGACGTTACATTCCGGTTTCACATGCAGATCATCGGAGTCTCGAACATCAAGGGCGGCGTCGGCAAGACGACCACCGCGGTGAACCTGGCGTTCCTCGCGGCGTCCGCGGGCCGACGGACCGTGCTGTGGGACCTCGATCCGCAGGGCGCCTCGACTTACCTGCTCGGTGGCGAGATGGACGAGCGGGCTTCAGCAAGGAAGCTGGTGCGCGGCCGGCGAGAGCTGCAGGAGATCCTCGCGCCGACCCGCTTCGAGAACCTCACGCTGCTGCCGGCGGACATGTCATATCGCAACTTCGATGTTCACATGAGCGCCGAGAAGCACCCGACGCGGCGCTTGATGATGATGGCCCGCCCGCTGCAGGACGACTGCGACCTGCTCCTGCTGGACTGCCCGCCCGGCATTTCGCTGCTCTCCGAGAACGTGCTCCGGGCCGCCGATGCGATCGTCGTACCGATGCTGCCGGCGCCACTGTCGCTGCGCATGCTCGAGCAGCTGCAGGGTTTCGTCACTGCCGAGGGCTGGTCGGATCTGGCCATCCTGCCGTTCTTCTCGATGGTGGATCGGCGCCGGTCGCTGCACGGGCAGGTCATCGCCGAGGCGAGGAGCCGATTCCCGTCGATTCTCGAGTGCGAGGTTCCCTACTGGAGCGAGATCGAGCGCATGTCCGTCAGGCGGGCACCGCTGCCGGCATCAGCCCCACGCAGCCCGGCCGCGGAGATTTACGTCGCGCTCTGGAAGGAAATCGAGGCCCGGCTGAGCCCGTGATCCGGACGCGCCTGGAGACCCTACCGGCGGGTTGCTGCAAACCGGCAATACTCAGCTGGCAATGCTGCGCCTGACGCTGCGAATCAACGCAGGTCGCATCATATCCAGTCATTTAGTAGCTTTTGGCGTTCCTCTCGACGCATTTCGCAGCACTACCTCGGTCCCGACCTGGGCTCGGTGACGGATCACGGCGTCGCATTTCGCTACCCGCCTGCGGGCTGCCGGCATACCTCCGTTGCCCGGGTCGGAACATCATCTCCCGTTGCCTCCCCCGCCTCGTGAGAACTGTCGCCATGGCGAGCAAGACCTCGATCGTCGCGTCCCTGGGCGAGCGCAAGCTCGCGCTGCCCGGCATGGTCAACGAGGCGCTCGCAGCCAACGATCGCATAAAGTATTTCTTCACGTTGCTGCAGGCAGCCCGTCACCAGGCGGATGACCCGCTCGGCACGCCACCCAGGCTGCGCAGCGAGCGCCTGCAGGCGGGCGTCGAGGACGTAGCGTTCGACGACGTGCCCGGCGAAGCGCAGCGGCTCGACGACGATACGTATCGCATCCCCGCGCTGCCGCGGATCATGGGCTCGATCCGGCAGGACCTCGGTGTGATGCTCGATGCACTCCTCGCCGCGGAGGACGAACTCGACGCGAACGAGCGATTCTCGTTCGGGGAGCGCGCGGCAGCCGTGCTGCCGGATCCGGCGCAGCAGCCCGGGGAACTGATTCGGGGCAGCGCCATCGACATGCTGACGCGTGCGCAGCGCGAACGGGGCGACAGCGCGCATCTGCTGGTCATGGACATGCACAAGGCGCTCAACTGCCTCCAGCACGCCGTCGCGGGCGAGACGCTCGACGGCGCAGCGGTCTACCAGCTGGCTCCGCAGGACCGACTGGTCGTGCAGGCGTTCATGAAAGGACTGCGCCGCACCGCACCGCTCAAGTTCGACCACCCCGGACTCGGCACGACCGCGACGCGCAGCGGTGCGCGGCTCGTGATCCAGAACGACATCGGCACGACCGACGCACACGTGCTCGTCGTGCACGTCGAAGGACTCGCCTGCACACTCACCTACACCGACGTGCACCTGCAGCGTCTGCTCTTCTTCCAGAGTCTCTTCGGCCGGTACGCCGTGAACTGGGAGGACACCCGTTCAGTCCGCGACCGCAAGATGGAGGATGGGCTCTACCACCTCGCACTGGGGTGCTACCAGGCACGCGACGAGCGCGACCTGCTCGACTACGTCGCGTTCCTGGGCTCCCGTATCGTCTTCCTGATCGACTGGAACAAGGCCCGCAAGCGACTGCGCAGCCTCGTCCGCAAGCGCACTGTGTTGCGCCTGCTGCGTTGGGGGGCCGATGAGGAGGTCGGTCACATGGCTTTCCTGAGGCTCGGGGGCGACCGGGTCGTCTTCGAAGCGCTCGACTTCGCCGCCCGAGGCGAGCTGCACCTCGGCCAGTCGCTCGAGGACCTGCTCGGGACCGCAAGGGCGATGGACTTCCTTCAGTTCGTGCTGCGCACAGCGTCCGAAGCGCTACGCAAAGGCAGCCCGGACTCGCTAGTGATCGACGAGGTTCGTGCCGAACTGCTGAGGCACGTGCGGGGATCCGGTCTCGGCCTCCTCGATCTCGTCGCCGAACACGCCTCGCTGACCGTCGAGATCGCCGCGGCCGTGCGGGACGCGCTGCAGGGCCTGCGCGACAGCGATGGCCACGCCCAGGCGGAGCGGCTCGCGTCCCGCGCCAAGGCATGGGAAAGCGACGCCGACCGCCTGCTCAACCAGGCGCGCGCCACCGGTGCCGTGTCGGACGACGCGCGCTTCCTGAAGCGCTTCGTCGAGCAGGCGGACGACGTGGCCGACGACCTCGAGGACGCCGCCTTCTTCGTGACTCTGCTCGAGCCGCGCGCCGACCTCGGCCCGGTGATCGAGGCGCTGATCGAACTGGGCACCTTGCTCACCGGAGGTACCCAGGAACTCGTGAAGGCGCTGTCGACGATGCGCGCCGGCACGCCAGGCTCCTCGCGGGAGGACACGCTCGATTTCCTCGAGGCCATCCATCGCATTGCAGGCATCGAGCACGAGGCCGACACGTCCCGCAGGCGGGTCGCCGGAATGCTGGCCAGGAATGCGGTGGAGGCACGCCAGCTCTACGTCGCGAGTGAATGTGCCGCGCGGCTCGAGCGGGCATCCGATGCGCTGATGCGCGTGGCATTCGGCCTGCGCGATCATGTGCTGCGCAACGCATCGCCGCGCGCGGGCTGACCCGCGATGAACGGGGATGCGCACCAGGTGTTCCTGATCGGCTGCGGGCCGGATGGGTCGGCCACCGGTACCGTGGAGGCGATGGGATTCAAGGCCTTCAACCTGGCGCGGATGGCCGGGCTCGGCATCGCAGTTCCGGCCGCATTCGTGCTTGGCACCCGCTATTGCCAGGACTTCATGGCCGGAAGCGGCGCGCTGACCGAGCAGATCCGCGCCCAGATCCGCTCCTGCGTGCGCAGACTCGAGGACACGAGCAGGCTCGGGCTCGGCAGCCCGCGCCGGCCGCTGCTGCTGTCCGTCCGCTCGGGTGCGCCCGTTTCGATGCCGGGCATGATGGATACGGTGCTGAATGTCGGGCTGTGCGACGGCACGCTCCCCGGCCTGATGCGCCTCACCGGCAACCCACGCCTGGCCTGGGATTCGTACCGCAGGCTGGTGCAGGGGTTCGCCGAGGTCGTGCAGGGCGTTCCGCCCAGGGCGCTCGAGGCAGCCGCGACGGAAGAGCTCGAGCGCAGCGGTGCGGAAAGGCTGGACCGCCTGGACTTCCGCGGCCTGCGCTCGCTCACGGCGCGTTTCCTGGACGTGTACGCGGAAGTCGTCGGCGCGCCGTTCCCGCAGTCGCCGGCAGACCAGCTCGACGCCGCCGTCGCCGCCGTGTTCCGTTCGTGGAACTCGGACCGGGCCGTCGCCTACCGCCGCGCCCACCACATCTCCGACGACGTCGGAACCGCAGTTACCGTGCAGCGAATGGTGTTCGGCAACTCCGGCGGCAGCTCGGGTGCGGGCGTGGCATTCACGCGCGACCCGGCGACTGGCGAGAACAGCCTCTACCTCGACTTCGCCTTCAACGCGCAGGGCGAGGACGTGGTCTCCGGGCAGCCGTCGCTGGAGCACGGACCCGATCTCGCGCGACGGCTGCCGCGCATCTACGACGAACTCCTCGCGCTCAAGGAACAGCTCGAGCGGGAGTTCCGTGACGCGCAGGAGATCGAGTTCACGGTGCAGGACGGGAGGCTGTTCCTGCTGCAGGCGCGTGCTGCCAAGCGAACCGGACTCGCGGCACTGCGCATCGCCGTCGAGCAGCTCGAGGAAGGCCTCCTCTCCGCGGAGCAGGCCGAGCGCAACCTGGCCGACGTCGATCTAGCAAGCCTAGAGATCGTGCACGTCGCGGGCACCGGCGGGACGATCCCGCTGGCGCGGGGCACGGCGGCAAGCATCGGCGTGGCCAGCGGCCGCATCGCGATGAATCCCGCGAGGGCCGTCGAGCTCGCTCGAGACGGCCGCCGCGTGCTGCTCGTCCGGGAGGACATCGCGACCTCGGACATCGTCGCCATCGAAGCGGCCGCGGGCATCCTGACGGCACGCGGCGGGCGAACGTCGCACGCGGCGGTCGTGGCGCGGCAGCTCGGCAAGGCATGCATCGTCGGATGCACCGAGCTCAGCATCGCCCCCGGGGAGCGCGGATGCTCGATCGCCGGCCACGCGCTGCACGAGGGCGACGTCCTGTGCCTCGACGCGAACACCGGCGCGATCTTCGCGGGCGAACCGCACATCACCCGGCTGCGACCGGACGAGCTCATCGAACGGCTCGGGCGCTACCTGCCTCGGGCGACGGCGCTGGCCGGTTGATTGCGATGCGCAACCGCTCCCCGCTGCATTCCGTCTACCGCCGTGAGGGTGCAACCTGGCTGGTCGAGATCAGGCTGCGCGAACTGCGTCAGCTGTTCCATCACCTCGACCCGGCGCCGTTTCGTGAGAAGGATCTCGACCCGGCGGCCGAGACCTATATCGTGGAAGCGATGCGCGAGATCGGCCAGCGGCATCCATGCCGGCTGGTCGTGCACCTGCCGGCGGCCGAGCGCGACTCCGAGGACGCCCGGACGCTGCCCGTTGCGTTTTCCCACTACTTCGAATACCGGGCGCAGCAGGCGCGGATCGAGCTCCGGCAACTGCTGCGGCGGGGAGTCGCAAGCCTCGCAATCGGCCTCGCGTTCATGTTCGCGTGCCTGTCGCTGCGACGATCGCTCGCCGCGTCGGGCATGAACGAGACGCTGACCGAGGGCCTCCTGATCATCGGCTGGGTTGCTCTGTGGCGCCCCGTGGAGATCTTCCTGTACGACTGGTGGCCGATCCGCCGCCTGCAGCGGCGCTTCGAGGCGATCGCCCGCATGCCCGTCGAAGTGCGGAGCGACTGACCGGAAGCGGCCATCGGCTCGCGAGCCCTGCGGTCCACGTCAGGTCGGCTGGGAAGTCACACCACGCGGACGTTCTTGAACTGCCAGGGGTCCGTCTCGTCGAGGTCCTCCGGAAACAGGCGGCTGCGCTCAACGAGCGGATGCCACTCCGTGTACTCCCCGACGACGTGGCCGAGGTAGGGACGGCAGACCTCGAGGATGCGGCGGAAATCGAGGTCGTCGGGCTCGACGACACCGGCGTTCGGATTCTCCATCGCCCAGACGAGGCCGCCGAGCACGGACACCGTCACCTGCAGCGAGGTGGCGTTGTTGTGGGGCGCGAGCTGCCGCGCCTCCTGCACCGTCAGCTGCGAGCCGTACCAGTACGCATTCTTCTTGTGGCCCGCGAGCAGCACGCCGAGCTCGTCCGTGCCGCTGACGATCTCGTCCATCATGATCCGCTTGCGATCCTGGATGAACCAGTTGCGGCCGGCGAGCTCGTGCACCGACACGACCGCGTCGTCGCACGGGTGGTAGGCGTAATGCACGGTCGGGCGATAGACGACCTGCTCGCCCTTCTTGACGGTGAGGTAGTCCGAAATCGAGATGGCTTCACCGTGGGTGATCAGGAACCCGTGGAAGTGACCGGCCTGCGGGGTCCAGGTCCGCACGCGTGTCGCGGCGCCGGGTTGCATCAGGTAGATCGCGCTGCCGCGGCCGAAGTCGTGCTTCTTCGCGTCGCGGGGCCAGTTCTTCTCGTGCGAGCCCCACCCGAGTTCCGCCGGCTGGCAGCCCTCGCCGACGAACCCGTCCACCGACCAGGTGTTGACGAACTCGTGCTGGTCCCTGGGGAGCGAGCCTACCTGGGTGTCGCGCTCGGCGATGTGGATCACCTTGACGCCGAGCGTCTGCG
>Ga0209450_10001905_pt1 | contig 10510 bp, 8 predicted proteins | sample FrelakmetLWP11LW_FD_187149 | JGI IMG/M metagenome (GOLD analysis project Ga0209450, IMG submission 187149) | Freshwater lake sediment microbial communities from the University of Notre Dame, USA, for methane emissions studies - LWP11 LW (SPAdes)... | ecosystem: Environmental > Aquatic >... | reverse complement strand
CTCCGATCTCGACCATGCGCGCGCGGCGCTGGACGCGCGGAGGGTGATGGCGTGAAGGTCGTCGCCGCGCTCCGCACCACCGTCGCCCCCGCGAAAGCGGGGACCCAGTACCGCTCGTTCGTCCAGGGCTGGGTTCCCGCTGAAGCCTGCCCCCGAGTGCCTTCATCGGGGGCGGGAACGACGGCAAAAGTGATCGTGCGTCGCCCTCAAGACGAGGTCGAGACATGCTGACCCTCGCCGACCTCGCCCGCGCCATCCCGCAGGCCACACTGCACGGCGACGGCGGCCTGCGCGTCGAGCGCGTGAGCACCGACACGCGCACGCTGGCGCCGGGGGCGCTGTTCTTCGCGCTGCGCGGGCCGAGCTTCGATGCGCACGACTTCATCGTCCAGGCGGTGGCCGGCGGCGCCGGCGCGCTGGTGGTCGAGCGGCTGGTGGACGCACCGCTGCCGCAGCTCGTCGTGCCCGATGCGCGGCGCGCGCTCGGGCTGGCCGCCGCGGTGTGGCGCGCGCCGTTTGCGCTGCCGCTGGCGGTAGTGACCGGCAGCAACGGCAAGACCACGGTCACGCAGATGGTGGCGGCGATCCTCGCCGCGGCCTATGGCGCGGGCAAGCGGCTCGCTACCCGCGGCAACCTCAACAACGACGTCGGTCTGCCGCTGATGCTGTTCGACCTGCACGCGCAGCACCGCGCCGCGGTGCTGGAGCTCGGCATGAACCACGCCGGCGAGATCGCCTGGCTGGCGCAACTGGCACGGCCGACGGTGGCGCTCGTCAACAACGCGCAGCGCGAGCACCAGGAGTTTCTCGACGGGATCGAAGCCACCGCGCGCGAAAACGCCGAGGCCATCGCCGCGCTGCCGCCCGACGGCGTGGCGGTCTTCCCGGCCGACGACGCCTGCGCCGGCATCTGGCGGCAGGCCGCCGGCACGCGCCGCGTGCTCGACTTCGCGTGTCACGGGCAGGCGGCGGTGACGGCCTCGTATCGGCTGCGGCCGGAGGACAGCGAGCTTTTTGTCGCTACGCCGCAGGGCGAGATCGAACTGCGGCTGCCACTGGCCGGCGAGCACAACGTGCACAACGCGCTCGCCGCCACCGCCACGGCGCTGGCGCTCGGCGTGCCGCTGGCGGCGATCCGCGAGGGGCTGGCGAACTTTGCACCGGTGGCCGGCCGCGGCGTGCGGCTGCGCACCGCGGCGGGCGCGCTGCTGATCGACGACAGCTACAACGCCAATCCGGACTCGGTGCGCGCCGCCATCGATCAACTGGCCGCCTGCCCCGCGCCGCGCGTGCTGGTGCTGGGCGACATGGGCGAGGTGGGCACGCAGGGACCGGAGTTTCACCGCGAGATCGGCGCCTATGCACGCGCGGCCGGCATCGAGGCGCTGCTGGCGCTGGGCAACGCCACGCGCGCGACGGTGGCCGCCTTCGGCGCCGGAGCGCGGCATTACGACGCGGTGGAGCCGCTGGCGCACGACGCCGCGCAGCTTGCCGGCAGCGGCGGCACCGTGCTCGTCAAGGGTTCGCGCTTCATGAAGATGGAGCGAGTGATACGTGCGCTGACCGCGACGGAAGAAGAAGAGGCAGCGCATGGTTGAGCGCACTTCGTTGGCTGCGCCCGGCGCCCCCACCCCAGCCCTCCCCCGCTGCGCAGGGGAGGGGGGCTCCTACTCCCTCCCCTGCGCAGCGGGGGGCGGAAGCGGGGTTTCGCAAAGCATCGCTTTGCGCCGCTGGAGCGGCGAGGCCTTGCAAGGCCGAGACTGGACGGGCCGGGGTGGGGGCGTGGCTGAAACGGCCGTGCCAGCCGCTACCCACGGAGCCGCGCATGCTGCTTGAACTCTTCCAGTGGCTGGCGCAGGACATCCGCGCTTTCAACGTCTTCGGCTACCTGACGTTGCGCGCGGTGCTGGCGGCGGCCACGGCGCTGGTGATCGGGCTGGCCGCCGGGCCGTGGGTGATCCGCAAGCTGACCGAACTGAAGATCGGCCAGGCGGTGCGCACCGATGGACCGCAGACGCACCTGTCCAAGAGCGGCACGCCGACGATGGGCGGCGTGCTGATCCTGATTTCCATCGCCATCACGACACTGCTGTGGGCCGACCTCGGTAATCGCTTCGTCTGGGTGGTGCTGCTGGTCACGCTGGGCTTCGGCTGGGTCGGCTGGGTGGACGACTACCGCAAGGTCGTGCACCGCAATCCCAAGGGGATGAGCGCGAAGGAGAAGTACTTCTGGCAGTCGCTGATCGCGCTGGTGGCGGCGCTGTATCTGGCCTTTGCCGTGGCCGCGCCCAGCGGGGCCAAGATCTGGACGCTGATCGGCGAGTGGATCGCCAGCGGCTTCGACCTCGACCTGCCGCCGCGCTCGGACCTGATGGTGCCGTTCTTCAAGGATGTGGCCTATCCGATGGGTGTGTTCGGCTTCGTGCTGCTCACCTACTTCGTGATCGTCGGCACCAGCAACGCGGTCAACCTGACCGACGGGCTGGACGGCCTGGCGATCATGCCGGCGGCGCTGGTTGGCGCCGCGCTCGGCATCTTTGCCTACGTGGTCGGCCGCGCCGACTTTGCCAAGTACCTGCTCTTTCCCTACGTGCCGGGCGCGGGCGAACTGGTGATCGTCTGCGGCGCCATTGCCGGCAGCGGGCTCGCCTTCCTCTGGTTCAACGCCTATCCGGCGCAGGTGTTCATGGGCGACGTGGGCGCGCTGGCGCTCGGCGCGGCGCTCGGCACCATCGCCGTGATCGCGCGGCAGGAGATCGTGCTCTTCGTCATGGGCGGCGTGTTCGTCGCCGAGACCGTGTCGGTGATGCTGCAAGTCGCCTACTTCAAGTGGACGGGCGGCAAACGCATCTTCCGCATGGCGCCGCTGCACCACCACTTCGAGTTGTCGGGCTGGCGCGAGAACCAGGTGGTGGTGCGCTTCTGGATCATCACCATCATGCTGGTGCTGGTCGGTTTGTCCACGCTGAAGATCCGGTGAGCGCCCGATGCCGATGAGCGTATTGATCCTCGGGCTCGGCGAAACCGGCCTGGCGATGGCCCGCTGGCTGGCGCGCGGCGGGCATCGGCTGCGGGTGGCCGACACGCGCGCCGAGCCGCCGGGGCTGGCCGCGCTGCGCGCGCAGGTGCCGGCGGCGGAGTTCGTCGGCGGGCCGCTCGCCAAGACGCTGCTCGACGGCATCGACCTCGTCGCCTTGAGCCCGGGGCTGTCGCCGACCCATTCGGACGCGCGCGTGCTGGTGACCGAGGCGCAGCGGCGCAAGATCGACGTGGTGGGCGAGATCGAACTCTTTGCCCGCGCGCTGGCGCAGCTCGAAGCCGAGCGCGCCTACGCGCCGCGCATCGTCGGCATTACCGGTACCAACGGCAAGACCACCGTCACGCGCCTGACCGGCCTGCTGCTCGCGGGCGCCGGGCTGTCGGTGGCGGTGGCCGGCAACATTTCGCCCTCGGCGCTGGAAGTACTGGCCGAACGGCTCGACGCCGGCGCGCTGCCCGAGGTGTGGGTGCTGGAGCTGTCCAGCTTCCAGTTGGCGACCACGCGCTCGCTGCATTGCACGGCGGCGACGGTGCTCAACGTGACGCAGGACCACCTCGACTGGCACGGCACGATGGACGCCTACACGCGGGCCAAGGCGCGCGTCTTTGCCAAGGACACGGTGCAGGTGGTCAACCGCGACGACGCCGCCACCGTGGCCATGCTGCGCAAGACCGGGCGGCCGGCGAGCTTCGGCAGCAGCGTGCCCGCGCAGCCGGATCGATACGGCCTGGTACAGGAGGGCGGCCTGACCTGGCTCGCCTATGCGGAAGACCTCTCGCCCGGCGAGCGGCGCCGCCGCGCCGCGGCTGAACTGCCGGGCATCGATGCGCCGGTGCACGTGCACAAGCTGATGCCGGCCGAGGCGCTGCACGTCCGCGGCCGGCACAGCGCGCTAAACGCGCTCGCCGCGCTCGCCTTGGCGCGCGCGCTGGGCTGCCCGCTGGCGCCGCTGCTGCATGCGCTGCGCGGCTACCGCGGCGAGCCGCATCGGGTGGAACTCGTCGCCACGCGCGACGGCGTGGAGTTCTACGACGACAGCAAGGGCACCAACGTCGGCGCCACCGTCGCCGCGCTCGACGGCCTGGGGGCGGAAGGCAAGCGCCTGGTGGTGATTCTGGGTGGCGACGGCAAGGGGCAGGACTTCGCGCCGCTCGTCGCACCTCTGACGCGGCATGCGCGTGCGGTGCTGCTGATCGGCCGCGACGGGCCGAAGATCGGCGAGTTGCTCACCGCGGCGCCGTACCCGGTGCAGTCCTGCGCCACGCTGGAAGAGGCGGTCGCCGCCGCCGCCGCGCAGGCGCAGCCGGGCGATGCAGTGCTGCTGTCGCCGGCCTGCGCCAGCCTCGACATGTTCGACAACTACAAGCACCGCGCGGAGGTGTTCGTGCGGGCGGTCAAGGAGTCACTGATACGGCCTGTGCTCGAAGTCGAAGGGAGCGCGGCGTGATCGCAGGCCTGCGCAAACTGTTTGCCGATCACGGCCGGCGCGACGCGGTGCCGGGTGCGGCCGTGCTTGCGCTGGCCGGGCTGGGCGGCGGCATGGTTGCGGGCGCGCGCGGCCGCGGTGTCGCGCACGTCGATCACGCGGCTCTGGCGGTGGTGGCGGGACTGCTGCTCTTCGGCATCGTGATGGTGTACTCGGCGTCGATCTCGCTTGCCGACTCGCCGCGCTACTCGGTCGGGCCGGCTTACTTCCTGTTGCGGCACCTGCTGTCCATCGCGGTGGCGCTGGCGGCGGCGGGGGTGGTGTTTTCCATCCCGATTGCCGTCTGGCAGCGCATCGCGCCGGCGCTGCTGGTCGCCACGCTGGTGCTGCTGGTGGTGGTGTTGGTGGTCGGCAAGGGCACGCTCGGCGCCAAGCGCTGGATTCCGCTCGGCCTGTTCAATCTGCAACCGTCGGAGCTGATGAAGGTGGCGGCGGTGCTGTACGCGGCCGACTTCGTGGTGCGCAAGCAGGAGGTGATTCACCGCTTCGGCCAGAGCTTCCTGCCGATGGCGGCGGTGATCGCGGTGGTCGGCGGGCTGCTGCTGTTGCAGCCGGATCTGGGCGCGTTCGGCGTGATCGCGGCGATCTGCCTCGGCGTGCTCTTCATCGGCGGCGCCAACGCGCGGCTGGCACTGGCGGTGGCGGGTGTGATGGCGCTGGCCTTCGTTGCGGTGATCGCGCTGTCGCCGTGGCGGCGCGAGCGCATCTTTGCCTACCTCGACCCCTGGGCGCCGGAGTACGCGCTCGGCAAGGGGTATCAGCTGTCGCATTCGCTGATCGCCTTCGGCCGCGGCGAGTGGTTCGGCGTCGGCCTGGGCGGCAGCGTGGAAAAGCTGCACTACCTGCCCGAGGCGCACACCGACTTCATCCTCGCGGTGATCGGCGAAGAACTAGGGCTGGTCGCCGTGCTGGCGGTGATCGTCGCCTTCTACTGGCTGGTCAAGCGCATCTTCGAGATCGGCCGCCAGGCGATCGCGCTGGAGCGCAGCTTTGCCGGGCTGCTGGCGCAGGGTGTCGGCCTGTGGATCGGTGTGCAGGCGTTCATCAACATCGGCGTGGCCACGGGCCTGCTGCCCACCAAGGGGCTGACGCTGCCGCTGCTGAGCTACGGCGGCTCGGCGCTGCTGTCCACGCTGGTCGCCTTGGCACTGGTGCTGCGGGTGGACTTCGAGAACAGAAAGCTGATGCGCGGAGGCCGCGCATGAAGCACCTGGTTATTGCCGCTGCTGGCACCGGCGGCCACGTGATGCCGGGGCTGGCGGTGGCCGAGGCGATGCGCGGACGCGGCTGGAGCGTGTCGTGGATCGGCACCTGCACGGGCATGGAGCGCCGGCTGGTCGAGGCGCGCGGGATCGACTTCGATGCGCTGGACTTCAGCGGCTTGCGCGGCAAGGGGATCAAGACCTTGCTGTTCGGCGGCTTCGCCCTGCTGCGCGCGCTGTGGGCGAGCCGTGCGCTGCTGCGCGCGCGCCAGCCGGCGCTGGTGTTCTCAACCGGCGGTTACGTGGCCGTGCCGGTGGGCTTGGCGGCGAGCGGGTTGGGGGTGCCGCTGACGCTGCTGAACTCCGATGCTCAGCCGCTGTTGTCCACCAAGCTGCTGCGCAGCCTGTGCGTGGCCATCTTCTGCGGCTTCGACGGCGGTGCGGCCCGGCTCGCCGGCGAGCGCGGGCTGGTGACCGGCAACCCGGTGCGTCCGCAGATCGCGGAACTGCCGGCGCCGGAGACGCGCTACGCGGCCCGCAGCGGGCCGCTGCGGTTGTTGGTCTTTGGCGGCAGCCTGGGTGCGCAGGTGTTGAACCAAACCGTCCCGCCGGCGCTGGCGCTGCTCGCTGCCGCCGAGCGCCCGCGGGTGACGCACCAGTGCGGCGCCGTCCACGTGGACGCGACGCGCACCGCCTACGCGCAGGCCGGGGTCGAAGCCGAGGTGCTGCCCTTCATCGACGACATGGCCGCGCGGTACGCGGCGGCGGACGTGGTGCTCTGCCGCGCCGGCGCCATCAGCATCACCGAGCTGACCGCGGCCGGCGTGCCGGCGATTCTGGTGCCGTTCATCGCCCGCACCACCGATCACCAGCGCAGCAATGCCGAGTTCCTCGCCGGGCAGGGGGCGGCGATCCATCTGCCGCAAAGCGAGCTGACCGCCGCGAGTCTGGCGCAGGCGCTGCGCGGGCTGACGCGCGAGGGGCTGTGCGCGATGGCGCAGCGCGCCCGCGCAATCGGCCAGCCGCAGGCGACCACGGTGGTCGCCGATGCGCTCGAACACATTGCGAAGGTGAGCGCATGAAGCACGTCGAGCGTCCGCGTCCAACCGCGTGTCGATGCGGCGCTCGGCCGATCCCGCTGTCGTCGTTCCCGCGGAAGCGGGAACCCAGAGGCATCGCGGCGTTGCACTGGATTCCCGCTGGCGCGGGAATGTCGGTCGCGCGGGAGGCGCACCGATGAAGCACGCCGTCCGCAGGATTCACTTCGTCGGCATCGGCGGCAGCGGCATGAGCGGCATCGCCGAAGTGCTGGTGAACCTCGGCTACGCGGTCAGCGGCTCGGACGCGGCGGAGTCCGCCACCACGCAGCGGCTCGCCGCGCTCGGGGCGGCGGTGGCAATCGGGCACGACGCGGCGCACGTGGCCGGGGCCGATGCGGTGGTGGTGTCTTCGGCCGTCGCGCCGGACAACCCGGAAGTGCGCGCCGCGCGCGCGCGCCGCGTGCCGGTGGTGCCGCGCGCCGTGATGCTGGCCGAGTTGATGCGCCTGAAGCAAGGCATTGCCATCGCCGGCACGCACGGCAAGACGACGACCACCAGCCTCGTGGCGAGCGTGCTCGCCGCCGGCGGGCTGGACCCGACCTTCGTCATCGGCGGACGGCTGAATGCCGCCGGCGCCAACGCGCGGCTGGGCGGCGGCGACTTCATCGTGGTCGAGGCCGACGAATCCGACGCGAGCTTCCTCAACCTGCTGCCGGTGCTGGCGGTCGTGACCAACATCGACTACGACCACATGGACACCTACGGCCACGACCCGGTGCGGCTCAAGCAGGCGTTCATCCAGTTCATCTCGCACCTGCCGTTTTATGGCACCGCGGTGCTGTGCGTGGACGACGCGCCGGTGCGCGAGATCCTGCCCTTCGTCGCCAGGCCGGTGCTGACCTACGGCCTCGCCGCCGAGGCGCAGGTGCGCGCGGTGGACGTGGCGCCGGACGGTCTGGCGATGCGCTTCACCGCGCTGCGCGAAGGTGCCGCGCCGCTGCCGCTGCGGGTAAACCTGCCGGGCCGGCATAACGTGTGCAACGCGCTGGCGGCGGTGGCGGTGGGCACGCAGTTGGGAGTGGCCGACGCCGCCATCGCCCAGGCGCTGGCCGACTTCACCGGCGTGGGCCGCCGCTTTGCGCGGCACGGCGAGGTGGCGGTGGCGGGCGGCAGCTTCACGCTGATCGACGACTACGGCCACCACCCGGCCGAGATGGCCGCCACGCTGGAGGCCGCGCGCGGTGCGTTTCCGGGCCGGCGCATCGTGCTGGCGTTCCAGCCGCACCGCTACAGCCGCACGCGCGATTGCTTCGACGACTTCGTCGCCGTGCTCGGCCGCGCCGATGCGCTGCTGCTCTGCGACGTTTATCCGGCCGGCGAGCCGCCGATCGTCGCCGCCGACGGCGCCGCGCTCGCCCGCGCGGTGCGCGCCACGGGGCAGGTGGAGCCGGTGTTCGTCGAGAAGATCGACGACCTGCCCGCCGCGATCCTCGCCGCCGCGCGCCCCGGCGACGTGGTGATCGCCATGGGCGCGGGGTCGATTGGCGGCGTGCCGGCGCGGCTGACCGAAAAGGTTGTCGGTTGTCCGTCTTCGGTTGTCCGTTAAGGCACGACACTCATGCACTCCGATCCCAACCGACAACAGACAACAGACAACGGACAACCGTACTTCGGCAAAGTCGGCGTCCTGCTCGGCGGCCGCTCGGCCGAGCGCGAGGTGTCGATCATGTCCGGCACCGGCGTGCTGGAAGCGCTGCGCGATCGTGGCGTGGACGCGCATCCGTTCGACCCCGGCCGGCAGTCGCTGGCGGAACTGGAAGCCGCGCGCTTCGACCGCGTGTTCATCGCGCTGCACGGCCGCTTTGGCGAAGACGGCACGATCCAAGGCGTGCTCGAAACGCTGGGCGTGCCCTACACCGGCAGCGGCGTGCAGGCCTCGGCCATTGCCATCGACAAGCTGCTCACCAAGCGCATTTGGGAGACGGAAAACCTGCCCACGCCCGATTGGCGCCTGCTGCGCGCCGATACCGACTGGCGGCGCGTGGTGGCCGAGCTTGGCGATGCGCTGATCGTCAAGCCCGCGCGCGAAGGTTCGACCATCGGCATCACCAAGGTGCTGACGCACGACAGCGACGAACTGGCCGCCGCGTTCGCAACCGCCGCGCGCCACGACGACAGCGTGCTGGTCGAGCAGTTGATCGACGGGCGCGAACTGACCTGCGCGATCCTCGGCGAGGGCGAGGCCGCGCGCGCGCTGCCGCTGATCGAAATCCGCGCCCCCGGCGGCAATTACGACTACGAGCACAAGTACGTCTCGCACGAGACGCAGTATCTGTGTCCGGCGCCGCTCGACGATGCGCTGGCGCACGAGATCCAGCAACTGTGCCTGCGCGCCTACGCTGCGGTCGGTGCGCGCGGCTGGGGGCGGGTGGACGTGATGCTGGCGCAGGACGCGCGCGGCGACCGCCCGTACCTGATCGAGTTGAACACCTCGCCCGGCATGACCAGCCACTCGCTGGTGCCGATCGCGGCGCGCGCGGTCGGCATGAGCTACGCCGATGTGGTGCTGGACATCCTGGCGCGCGCGCGGCTGGAGACGGCGCAATGAACTCGCTGCGGCTGATCCAGTGGGCCACGCGGCTGATCGTGCTGCTCGCCATCCTGCTGGCGCTGGTGCAGGTGGCGCGCTGGGTGGCGCAGCGGCCGTGGTTCGACTTCAAGCGGGTCGAGGTGCGCGGCGACGTGCGCCACGTGACGAGTGCCGAACTGCGCGCGGCCATCGCCGGGCGGCTCGCCGGCAACTACTTCACGCTGCGGCTGGACGAGGCGCGCCGCGCCGTCGAGACCGTGCCCTGGGTCGCGCAAGCGGCCGTGCGCCGCGTCTGGCCCGATCTGATGGTGGTCGAGCTGACCGAACACCGCGCGCTGGGCTTATGGGACGACGGCCGGCTGGTGTCGGACGCGGGTGTGCTGTTCACCGCCAACCCGGCCGAGGCCGAGGTGTACGGGCCGCTGGTGGAGTTCGGCGGCCCGCCGGCGCTGGCCGGCGAAGTGGTGCGCCGGCACGCCGCGTTTGCCGCGGCGCTGGCGCCGCTCGGGCACAAGGTCGAGCGGGTGCAGGTGAGCGAGCGGCAGTCCTGGTCGCTCGCCACCGATGCGCCGCTGCAACTGCAACTGGGCCGCGACGAGCCGCCCGGCCGCGTCGAGGAACGGCTGGCGCAGGTAATCGCCGCCTATCCGCAACTGGCCGCGCACTCCACCCACCCGCCGCGCCGCATCGACGCGCGCTACCCCAACGGTTTTGCCGTCGCCTTTGCGCCATGAAAAAGACCGAGACCCGCGACATCCTCGTCGGCCTGGACATCGGCACCTCCAAAGTGGTGGTGGCGGTGGCCGAGGTGCTGGCCGACGGGCGCTTCCAGGTGATCGGCCTGGGGCAGACGCCGAGCGAGGGGCTGCGCCGCGGCGTGGTGGTCAACATCGAGGCCACGGTCGCCTCGATCCGCCGCGCGCTGGAGGAAGCCGAGCTGATGGCCGCCTGCCGCATCGGCGAGGTGATCACCGGCATCGCCGGCAACCACATCAAGAGCTTCAACTCGAGCGGCATGGTGGCGATCAAGGATCGCGAAGTCGGTGCCGTGGACGTGGCGCGCGTGCTGGAGACGGCGCGCGCCGTCAACATCCCGACCGACCAGCAGACGCTGCACGTGCTGACGCAGGAGTTCATCGTCGACGGGATGTT
>Ga0209450_10001904_pt1 | contig 10512 bp, 10 predicted proteins | sample FrelakmetLWP11LW_FD_187149 | JGI IMG/M metagenome (GOLD analysis project Ga0209450, IMG submission 187149) | Freshwater lake sediment microbial communities from the University of Notre Dame, USA, for methane emissions studies - LWP11 LW (SPAdes)... | ecosystem: Environmental > Aquatic >... | reverse complement strand
GGCCGGATATGGGTAAAGAATTACAATGGTGAGGATTATCTTGTCACTGACATGCCCCTGGGTTCAGGCGGAGGTAATTACCATACATTCAACTGTGCCGGAGAAATCGTTACAATTACTGATGCCAGTTTTTACAAATCCCTGACCGACAGGGACATTGTCTGGATCAGCTATTGCCCGAAGCCTGGCACGGAGGAATGACCCGGCCCGGCCTCCTTGTATAAGTGTTTGTTCCTGAGTTCAGCGATCATTTTTACTCCTTCATTCCTGTCATTTACACCCTCATCCTCTTTTCTTTTTCCATCTCTGGTGTCAGGGATACTTTTGTTTCATTGAATTTATTCAGCTAACAATTAAAAAAAGAGAAGATGAAAACAAAAGTATTTTTGACGTTGACCCTGTCTGTTTTTCTTTCATTAGGTGCCCTTGCACAGGAGAAGGACAAAAGATTTGCATTTGAGTTAAGCGGCGGACCATCTTTCCCAACAAGTGAATTTGTAGATGGGATAAAAATGGGGTTCGGTTTTGAGGGCACTTTCCAATACAGATTTCTGCCTTTTGCAAGCGTATATGGAGGCTGGGGATCGAACTGGCTAAGCACCGAATCGACCAACTCAGAGGACAACATGGATTATGAGGAAACCGGATATATACTTGGTCTGCAATTCAATTATCCTTTAAAAGCCAGCAGTTCCTCTCTCTTTCTTAGAGCAGGAGCCCTTTACAACCATATAGAGGTTGAGAATGATAACGGTGAAATATTGGAAGATACCGGGCATGGACTTGGATATCAGGTTACAGGAGGCATTGACATCAGTTTGGGTTCCGGATGGAGCCTCACTCCCGGAGTTAAGTTTAACTTCCTGTCAGGAGAAACTGAATCGGAAGGGACAACAAGACAAATTGATTATCAGTATATATCTGCGCGAATCGGAATTATGAAGAGGTTCTGAATTAACTGCCGGGAGGGAGTGATATGTAAATAGAAAACATATTGCTCCTTCCTGGTTAAAACTTGAGATACTCTGTAAACTCAGTAAGATGAATAAGTACATTATTTTAATTTTCAGTTCATTTCTGGCAATTATTGCTTCGTGTGAGGGTGAATCATTTATCAATTTTGGATTTGATTCTCCGATTAACAAGGATTCAAAAGGATTGCTGGTTGTTGATATTTCACAGCATGATGAAAGATTATTCCTGAGTGGCTATATCAGTTTATCAGAAGGAAAACTGGAGGTTATACTCATGAATCCGAATGGAGTTACTGTTTTCTCAAAAACCCTGGTCGCTCCGGACGAGCTGCGTGTTAATGAAACATTCGAAGCGACCAGGGGCTACTGGAAACTGGAATATACAAGCAGTCATGGCAAGGGGTATATTGATTTGCACATAAGTAACTTTTAGCCTGATAGGGAGAGCATAATAATATTTTCCCCCTGCATGTGTACTTCTATTATTTTTATGGTTAATTATTGAACCCTTTACATACAGAAGAAATTCCTTAAATGAAGTTAAAGAGTATCTTTCCAGATGCGAGGTTGTTGAAACTTCTGATATTGCTGTCCATTGGACTTCAACTGATAGTCTTATCGCAAATGTATTTCTTTAAGGCTGAGATTTTTAACGAACCATTTCAGGTGTTTATCCGGTTGTTAAGAGGTACTCTGCTGACATTTATTGGAGGAACAATTCTTGTTTACCCCTTCATTGCACTGATTAGTTACCTGAATCATCGGATGCCATGGAAGAGAAACGGAATCAGGAGGTTTGTCATCCAGTTTCCGATTGCTGTTATGGGAGGATTGCTGGTTACACCGGTAATACTGTTGCCGGCAAGCTGGTTTTTTGGATTGGAGAGTGACTTCGCGACACTGTTAAACAACGCATTTTATCTTGTAGTGCTTGCACTTTTTCTGATGATAGTTCTTGAGGCAAGAATCTATTTTGATGAAAGTGCCAAATCATTGCTGGCTGCTCAAAAGCTGCAAGAGGATCTTACAAAGGAAGCTTCAGACAAAGCGATGGCCGAAGCTCAAAGGCTTTTTGAAGAAGAGAAGAACAGATCCGCCCGGAAGTTGATTGACCAGGAAAAGCAGCTTAGCCGGAGTCTCGAACTGGAGATAAAGAAAGTGGAGGAGATAGCGCTGGAACTGCAAGAGAGTCGAGAGCAGCTGCAAAGCATACTTACGAACCTGCCAGGTGCAGCCTATCGCTGCTATTTTGATGAGGATTATACAATGAAGTATATAAGTGAAAAGATATTTGACATATCAGGATATCACGCTTCCGACTTTGTCGACAGTAGTATTCGCTCATTTGCTTCAATTATTCATCCGGGGGATCATGAATTACTGAGAAATTACATCTTGCAGGCCTCTGTAGCTGATTCCAGGTATGAGTATGAGTACCGGATAATTCATCGGGATGGCAGCATTGTCTGGGTTAATGAAAACGGGAAATGTATTTTCAACAATAGAGGAGAAGTGGCTTTTCTGGACGGAATTATCATTGATATTACTCGACGAAAAGAGGCCGAATTTGCAGCGGCTGAGAGTGAAAGAAATATTTCAGAGCTTATGGACCTCTTTCCCCAGCCAATTTTCGAACTTGATATTGAAGGCAATATTCTCTTTGTCAACGGTTCAGGCAAGGAGTTTTTCGGAATCACAATGCCTGAAAACCCCGAAGAAAAAATATCTGCACTTGATTTTATGGTCGAGGAGGATGTGCCGAGAGTTCAAGACAATATAAAAAAATCAAATCAGGCGGTTCTTTCAACGCCAATCGAGTATACCGTGAAAAGACCCGATGGCACGCATTGCCCGGTGCTGATTTATGGCTCGCCAATAATCCGCAATGAAAAGGTGGTTGGCCGCAGGGGGATCATCATAGATATCTCTGAACGGAAAAAGCAGGAGTTGAAATTAATTAAAGCAAAGGAGGAACTGGAACGGATTAACAACACCCTGGAGCAACACGTGGCAGAACGGACGAAACAGCTTACAGAGGCCAACACGCAGCTTCTGAAGGTTCAGAAGGAGAATCTTCAGTCACAGTTCGAGGTTCTTAAACAGCAGGTTAACCCCCACTTCCTTTTCAACAGCCTGAATGTTCTCACCTCGCTTATCAAGATCGATCCTGATCTGGCTGAATCGTTCACCGAGAGGCTTTCCAAGGTTTACAGGTATGTGCTTGAAAACAAGGAGAAAGATGTGGTTTCTCTAAGCACCGAACTGGAATTCCTGAAGGCATACCTCTTCTTGCTGGAGATAAGGTTTATGAATAAAATTGTCATTGAAATAAACATTGACAAATCGTACTACGATTACCAGATCCTGCCGATTGCCATTCAACTGTTGATTGAGAATGCAATCAAGCATAACACTTTTTCAAAAGTCAAACCTCTTAAAATTGAGATCTTTGTTGACCATCAGCAGAGGTTGAATATTATTAACAACCTCAATATCAGGGAAACAAAACTTGCTTCAACCGGAGTGGGTCTCGAAAATATCAGCCGCAGATATGCGCTCGTTTCAGACCAGAAACCCGAGTTCAACAGTACAAGTAATCAGTTTATTGCAAAGCTTCCCTTACTGAAATCAGAAAAAATTGAAACAGAATAATAACATAAAAATGAAAGTCGTAATTATTGAAGACGAAGCCTTTGCAGCTTTGCGATTAAAAAAAATGATACTTGATTTTAATCCCGATATTATAATCATGGCCGAACTCGAATCGGTTGCAGAATCGGTTAAGTGGTTTAAAACAAATCCCGAACCTGATCTGATCTTTCTGGATATTCACCTTGAGGACGATCTCAGCTTTGCCATTTTCGACCAGGTGAATATTTCGAGTCCTGTCATCTTCACGACTGCGTTTGACGAGTACGCAATCAAGGCCTTTAAGCTTAAGAGTATCGATTACCTGCTGAAACCCATAGTTCATGAAGAACTTGCTGCTGCCCTGAAGAAATACGAACAATATAGCGGTCTGCACTCAAATGCAGTCGATCTGCAGTCGCTTTACAACCTGCTAACAAATAAAGACAATAAATACCGCGAACGATTCTCTATATCAGTTGGTACTAAAATAAAAATGTTTGAGGTTTCTGATATTGCCTATTTCTTTTCCCTCGGTAAGGGTATTTATTTCCGGACCTTCCAGGGTAACTCATGTAATTTGGATTTCACTCTGGATAAACTCGAGGAGATGCTTGATCCTAAAATTTTCTTTCGGATAAACCGGAAATATCTGGTCAATATCGGATCTATTGTCAACATGGTGGCCTATTCACGTTCACGCATAAAACTTGAGCTAAAACCAAAAGCTGACGATGAGACCGATACTGTCGTGAGCATTGATCGCTCTGCGGAGTTTAAAAAGTGGCTTAACATTTAGGCATTTTATCAGACTCTAATATATGAAGCACATAATATGATCCAATGGTCATAAGCTGAGATTCGACAATATAGTTGATTCGGATAACTGTTATTTGTTTGGATCAAATGGCAATAGAATACTCGACCTTGAATCCGGAGTATGGTGCACAAGTGTCGGGCACAACAATAAGAGGATTAACAATATAATAGCCACTCAAATCAGCAGGATACCACATACCGGTTTTGTTATTGCAATCCGCAAATAGAGAAAACCGCAAAAAAGATTTTGAAAATCGCCGGAATGAATGATGGTAAAGGCAAGTTCTTAAGCTCAGGAGGTCTGCGAGGAACTTCTGAAACAAGGTTTCATAGTTGCAAAGCGTCCCAATTCTGAGGTTTTAAGACTGGATCCTGCCCTCACCATAGAAAAATCCACCCTTGACCTGTTTCTGAAAGCATTAAATGGTTTGATAAATTAACCTGACATCTTTTGCACATCCAGCCATCGAAAACCGACTCTCATACTCTGCATTAACACCCTCATAAACTTTTACTTTTTCTGCCTGAACTGAGTAGTTAGATTTGTTGTATATTATTAAATGACAAACAACTAACTCTTTCGGAATGGAATTCCTTCTGGCCGATTTCTGAAAACAAAAACGGGTAAAATGAATTAAGAATGCATAGCGGTACGACATGGCAAAAGACAATCACTTTAATTAATAAATGAGATGAAAAAAATACTGTCAGGTTTAATAATAACACTTTCAACAGGAATCAGCTCTGCACAAACCAGTCTGAATCTCGAGATTGCGGGAGTTATAAAAGAGGGAGGAAAGCTCTATGTTTCACTATTTAACAGCGAGCAGTCATTTAAAAAAAAAAGACATATTACTCATTCATAGCAAATCCGAGTTCGGAAACAGTTGACGTTCAGCTATCCTTACCTGCCGGAGAATACTTCTTTTCAATGTATCGGGATGGTAATAACAACGGTAAACTCGATACCAACATAGTGGGAATTCCGAAAGAATTATTTGGATTCAGCAATTACGACGGGAAAACTGTACCCGGAGACTATAAAAGGCATAAAGTACTTGTAAACGACCTGACTGATAGAATAACAGTTCATTTATATAAATTATAAACCTGAGTGGGTTTTTCTGCTACATGGACTTTCATGGAGGCGCACGCAAATGTGATTAAAAGAATTTACGTTGTTAACCAATAAGAAAAAACCAGGCTAATAAATACAGCAGCACATGAGTCTTTTTACAAAAACAATTTCACGCATGATACTTATTTCGATTTCATTTCTGGCGATATTGATCCTGATTATTGCATTTGTATTATTGATATACAGTCCCGGAAAACCTAAACCATTCCTGGATAAAAACAGAAATCTTCTGGCCGGGAGCCTATCTGAAAAAGTATATGTCGATATAAATGGAATGAAACAGGGGATGTTTATTCAGAGCAAAGATTCTACTAATCCCGTGTTGCTTTACCTTCATGGTGGGATACCAGATTATTTTCTGACAAAGAAATACCCCACAGGACTTGAAGACTACTTCACTGTGGTTTGGTGGGATCAAAGGGGGGCTGGCCTTTCATTCAATGCCAACATACCTGAGGAGTTGATGACACTTGAACAAATGATATCGGATACAAGGGAGGTGACGAATTACCTTCTCAAGCGTTTTGGGCAGGAAAGGATTTACATCATGGGCCGTTCCGGTGGAACCTTTATTGGCATTCATGTGGCTGCACAGTTCCCCGAATTATACCACGCTTACATTGGCGTAGCCCAGATGTCGGACCACTTAAAATCAGAAAGAATGGCTTATGAGTATATGCTAAATGAATACAGGAATGCAGGGAACAAAAAAATGGTACGAAAACTTGAGGACTCACCGGTAACAGACCTAATTCCATACGAATACCTTAAACTGAGGGATAAAGCCATGCATACCCTTGGAGTAGGCACTACTCGTGACATGACTTCGATAATAAGCGGCATTTTTTTACCATCGCTTAGATGCAGAGACTACACATTTGCTGAGAAGGTTAATCTGTGGCGAGGTAAAGCCCGGGCCGGTGTTCACCCGCTCTGGAATAGGATTCTGGCCACGGATTTAGCCAAACAGGTTCCTGAACTGAATATTCCGGTCTATTTTTTTCACGGCATTTATGACTACACCGTTTCGTATGATCTGGCAAAGGACTATTTTAACACTATAAAGGCACCCGTGAAAGGTTTTTACACATTCAGTCAATCGGCTCACAGCCCAATGTTTGAAGAACCTGGAAAGACAATAAAAATTTTGCAAACCGACGTATTAGAAGGCACCAATATTCTTGCAGACAAAAAAATAAAAACATGAAATACAAATCATTAAAACCCCTTGCCGTTACCTTCTTTGCAAGCGGAATATGGGATACCGTTGCAGCTATCCTCTATTTTTTCGCAATAGGTACCGGGCGAATAATTGATAAACCAGCAATTGATCCATTCTTTTCTGTTTTCCTGGGATCTTTCTTTCTGTGTTTTGCCTGGTTACAGTTTCTATCGGCTTTCAACATTGAGCGGTATGCTTTTAATGTTGGTTGCCTGATCATCGGAAGGACTTTCTACGTTGTGCAACTCTATGTATATATGTTGTTTGTTGCTGATTTCCCCTCAACTTTCTGGTTCACCGGAATAATTGACGGGATTTTTACAGTTCTATATCTGGTTTTTGCCATCAGGGGAGGTTTGGGCTTACATAACCTCTTCCTGCCAAAAATGAAAGTGCAAGGTAACTTGGAATAAAAGTCATCTGATTAAACCCGTAATTAGTATTATTATGGTGCTTGTGATTTTAACTTGCCTTATAGATTGGATATTCTTTCAGTCATATACTCCATCGATAGAATCTGCCGGATACGAAGTGAGTATTTCAACACTCGAAAAAGTGTTAATTGGTGGGTTTAATCAAAGCCTTTGCATTCAGGGAAATGATATAAATAAACCGGCTCTTTTAATTGTTCATGGAGGACCCGGTGATGCTGCCATGCCAATTATGAACAGCGTTAATCGTAATCTCGAACAGGATCTTATTGTAGTAAACCGGGATCGGCGGGGAGATGGGAAATCATTCTGCCACTTCAAGAAGGATTATGATAAAACTCAATAACGTAAAGTCAATTCCCGGAATATCTTAACCTATTGATTTATCTCTTTCAATTCCATTTTAAACGCCTTCATCACCTTTTAATTTTCAAACAGGATTAGGGAGCCTAATATTGGTTCCATTATTAAAATTTTAAAAATGAAGACAGGTATAACAATAAAAAATAACAATCCGAAACGGATTGACTCTGACATGATTACCCGACCATCGGAAACTGCCAAATACCAGATTCCTATCTCCTCTATTGGGCCATTTCTGCTTATCACATTCGGCATTGCATGGACAATCCTTGGTTTGTTTCTCTTTATGCCTGAAAAAATGACCGGAATATTTGGTGAATTAACCGGAGACCATCCGCTCTTTTTCCTGGCAGTTTATGCCCCTGCAATAGCTGCTTTTGCTATTGTTTTATACAGAGCGGGAGTAAGTGGCTTAATTAAATATTTCTCCCGTTTACTCATCTGGCGAAGTTCTCTTTCATGGTATGCGTTTTTATTTCTTGGGATACCGTTAATTTTTATCGCCGGATCTCTGATCAAGGGGAACCTGTTTATCGATCCATTCCCTTTTTCATCATTATCTGCACTTTTAGCTGCCATGTTCTTTGCCAGTATCAAAGGTCCCGTTGAAGAATTCGGATGGCGTGGACTGGCGCTACCGCTGCTTCAACGGAAACTTGCTCCAATCTGGGCCGGATTAATTCTTGGTGTTATCTGGGGCATCTGGCATATGCCGGCTTTCCTTCTGAGCGGAACCCAGCAAAGTGAATGGTCATTTGCACCCTTCTTTATCGGTTGCGTTGCATTGAGCGTAATAGTAACCCCATTATTCAACCGGTCAAATGGCAGCATCCTGTTAACAGCCTTTTTCCATTTTATGCTTATGAACCCGATCTTCCCCGATGCACAACCTTATGATACATGGATAATCATTGTTATTGCTGCTGTTGTTGTCTGGTTTAACCGGAGAACGATGTTCACCAGCGAAGGTGCCGCAACAAGGATCATTCCTCTGAAATGAAGGAAAAAGGCTGAAAATGAATGAGGGACAAGCATATTCATGAGGTTCTTCAGCACTCTCATCCTCTCCTTTTACACCCTCGTAACCTTATCATTTTTTGCCTTTTGAGTTACGGTTATATTTGTTTTATATGATTGACAGGTCAGTCCTGTAAAACCTCAAGAAATGAAAACAAAAGGATTTTTTGCAATGGCAATGTTCTCAATGATCTCCCTTGGAAGTATTGCGCAAGGTGGAAATAATGAATCCGGTTTTGGATTTAACGGGTATACATCTTTCGGTTACGGGAACAATTACGAAACAGTCAGAAACCCGATCCATGAGAACGAACGGAAATACAACTTTGCCTTTGTTCCGTCATCAGGTGATGGAATTAACGCAATTGAATCACATGGTGTCATCAGCAAATTGACCTGTACAGATATAGTTTCATCTGAACAGGTGGAACTAATTTTTGCTCTGGCAAAGGAATTCCCGGAGAATACTGAAATTTCAATTGCTCTGATAAATGATGGCCGGGTATCTTTCTATGGACTTAAACGGCAGAATAATACCTTCATAAACATTGATAATCACTCTTCTGTTTTTGAGATAGGCTCTATCACAAAAGTATTTACAGCGACGTTGCTTGCCAGTTATGTTAATGACGGGATGCTGAATCTTGAGGACCATATTGATAATTACCTACCGTTTGACATGAATGATAATATCCACATCTCATTCAGGGAATTGGCAAACCATACTTCAGGCCTGCCAAGGATCCCGTCAAATATGGCCCTATCTTCCAGATTAAGCGCAAAGAATCCTTATAAGGACTATTCTGAGGACAAGCTCGAGGATTATCTGAGAGGAAAAGCTAAGGTTACGGATCAGTCAGAAAGTTTTTCCTATTCAAACCTCGGCTTCGGGTTGCTGGGTTACGTCCTGAGTAAAATTGAGAATAAAATTTACAATGATTTATTGCACGAGAAGATATTCTCAGAATATGGTATGACAAACTCATCAACAATAAGATCAGAATTCGAAAGCGATCTGGTTTGCGGGTTGAATAAAAACGGGTTTAAAACACCAAACTGGGATTTTGCCTCCATGGAGAGTGCCGGTGCTGTTCTCTCCACGACGGAAGATTTATCAAAATTTGCAGTTGCGCAGTTCGATGAATCGGACAAAGACCTGGCGCTTACACGTGAATTAACTTTTACCATAAATGAGAACGAGGCAATTGGATTAGGATGGTTCATAGAAAGGGCAGGATCAGGAGAGATTATCTGCCGGCACAAAGGGGTTACGGGAGGTTACACATCTGCTATGGCGATTGACATTCAGAAGGAGACAGGAGTTATAATTCTATCAAATGTCTCCGGGTTTAGCAAAAGGGCAAAGATTATTGATACTTTGTGTTTTGATTTACTGGTAGCTGTTTCGAAGTAAAAGCAATAAAATTGAATCTCAATCAGGAATAAATGCAGATTAAGGAATTACAGCAGAAGCTTCAGGAGGCATATTCAGTCCGAAATCTGAATAACATTTCCCTAACCCTGATAAATCTCTACAGGGCAGGTGATTATGCCTCACTTCAAAGAATTTCAGAATTGATAAGTGACCTTGTATCAGTGCCCATTGCAGGTGACGGCAAAGGTTTTTCAAAACTGATTATGCTCTATCACCCTGACCGGGCAAGCTGTCATTTGAACGAAATTGACAGGCTTGCCGGAGAGAATGATTTCGACAGGTTGCTGGAGTATTCTCATATACTGAAACTTGAGCGGATTGAGGAGATTGCTGTCGCACTGAAAAGCTATGAAGACATAGATTATTCACCTGTCTATGAATGGGATATGGAGACCGAAGGCTTTACTGTTATTAATGGCAGTCATACCGTCAATCGGACTATAACAAAAACTAATACCAGGCTGGTCGGGTATGCTTTCTACGAT
>Ga0209450_10001903_pt1 | contig 10512 bp, 12 predicted proteins | sample FrelakmetLWP11LW_FD_187149 | JGI IMG/M metagenome (GOLD analysis project Ga0209450, IMG submission 187149) | Freshwater lake sediment microbial communities from the University of Notre Dame, USA, for methane emissions studies - LWP11 LW (SPAdes)... | ecosystem: Environmental > Aquatic >... | reverse complement strand
CGACCTGCGCGACGACGTGCGCAGACATCGCCGCCGACTGCTTGAGAAAGCGTCGGCGCGCGGGGTGGCGGTTGCGGGTGTTGCCCATGGGGTTGCAAGGATAAGCGCTCAGCGCACCGGGTTCTCCAGCGTGCCAATCCCCTCGATCTCCACCTTCACCAGCGCGCCGCGCGTGAGCCACCGCGGCGGGTCGCTCGCCATGCCGACGCCGGCCGGCGTGCCGGTGGCGATCACGTCGCCGGGATAAAGCGTCATCGCCACCGACAGCGCCTCGACGATCGCGGGGATGTCGAACACCAGGTCGGACGTACGCCCGTCCTGCCGCAGTTCGCCATCGACCCAGAGCTTCACGCCGAGGTCGCCGCCCTTGATCTCTTCGGCGGTGACGATCCACGGCCCCATCGGGCAAAAGGTGTCGCAGCTCTTGCCGAGCAGCCATTGTTGGTGGCGCTTCTGCATGTCGCGCGCGGTCACGTCGTTGACGATGGTGTAGCCGAACACGTGTTCCATCGCCCGCGCGCGCGAAATGCCGCGGCCGCCCTTGCCGATCACCACCGCAAGCTCGGCCTCGTAGTCGATGGCGCTGGACGCCGCGGGGATCGCGATCGGCATGCCCGGCCCGATCACCGACTCCGGCACCTTGGAAAACACCACCGGCGCGGCCGGGATCAGATCGTCGGCGGTCTTGGCCCCATTGAAGCCGCGGGCGGCGAGTTCCGCCGCGTGCGAACGGTAGTTCAGCCCAATGCAGAAGACGTTGCGCCGCGGCCGCGGAATCGGCGCTTCCAGACACACGTCGGCCAGCGGCAGCGGCGCGTCCTCGGGCGGATAGCCAGGCTTGCCTTCGACCATGGCCTCGATCAACGGCGTCAGGCCGCGTTCGTCGGCGGCCATGCGCAGCGGGGTGACCGTCTGCGCGCGCGTGCTGACGCGGCCCAGAAAGCGGCGGCCGCGGTAGTTGAAGGTGGCGAGTTTCATCGGTTCTCCTTGGTGTTCTGTCGGTGCGGGCCGAAGTTTGCCATTGCCTGCAGCCGCACCGTCGCACCGCACCGGCCCAGCGGTGGCGGCCGTATGTTAGGCTTGCTGGCAGTGGCGATATGGGTACCCATATGAAGACAACCATCGAGATATCCGATCACGTTTTGGCCCAGGCCAAGCGGGCCGCCCACCGCGACGGCACGACGCTGCGCGCGCTGATCGAAAGCGGCCTGCGCACGGAACTGGCGCGGCGGCGCAGTGCTCGTGGCGGCTTCAAGTTGCGAGATGCGTCTTTCGGCGGCAGTGGACTGCAGTCGTCCGCCGCGCAGGCTGGGTGGGACGAATTGCGGGCGCTTGCCTACGAGGGGCGAGCGTGATTGCGCTCGACACCAACGTTCTCGTTTACGCGCACCGCCGCGACTCCGAGTGGCACGCCGCGGCTGCTCGTGCCGTCGCCGATCTGGCCTACGGAGCGGCGCCCTGGGCAATTCCCTGGCCCTGCCTCTACGAATTCTTCGCGATCGCGACCCACCCACGCGTGTACTCGCCACCGTCGCCGCCGGCGGTCGCGCTGGCGCAGATCGATGCTTGGCTGGAGTCGCCGACCGTGCATCTGCTGGCCGAGGGCGACGAGCACTGGCCGGCCTTGCGCGGCCAGTTGGTCCGCGCGCAGGTGGCCGGCCCCTTGGTGCACGATGCCCGCGTGGCGGCGCTGTGCTTGCAACACGGTGCCACGGAACTGTGGAGCGCCGACCGGGACTTCGGGCGGTTTGCGCCGCTGAAGGTGCGCAACCCGCTGGTGCGATCCTGAACGAACGCGCGCCTACAAGAACAAATCCGGCAACAACTGCCGGCTCCCCGGCACCACCGAGTACTGCGCAAAGTCAGTCGTGCCCGCCTGTCGCAGCACCGTCTCGTCGATGAAGAAGTTGCCGCTGGCGGTCGCCGCATCCATCGTCAGGATCGCGTAGGCGGCGTCGGCCATGATGGCCGGCGTGCGGCAGTGCTCGGGCTGGATTCCGGGGATCATCTGCAGCGCGGCGGTCTGGATCACCGTGCGCGGCCACAGTGCGTTGACGGCGATGCCGTAGGGCTTGAACTCCTCGGCGTGCCCCAGCACGCACATGCTCATGCCGTACTTGGCCATCGTGTAAGCCACATGCGGCGCAAACCAGCGCGCTTCCATGTTGAGCGGCGGCGACAGCGTCAGGATGTGCGGGTTGCGGCGGCGCTCGCCGGACTGTTTCAGGTACGGCAGGCAGGCCTGCGTGGTCAAGAAGGTGCCGCGCACATTGACGCCGAACATCAGGTCGAAGCGCTTGATCGGCGTGGCTTCGGTCGGAGTCAGGTTGATGGCGCTGGCGTTGTTCAGCAGCATGTCGATGCCGCCGAAAGCTTCGGCCGTCTTACGCGCGGCTTCCATCACCTGCGCCTCGTCGCGAATGTCGCACTGGAGCGGAAGTGCCTTGCCGCCCGCGGCTTCGATCTCTTCGGCGGCGCTGTAGATCGTGCCAGGAAGCTTGGGGTTGGCCTCGGTGGTCTTGGCGGCGATGGCGACGTTGGCGCCGTCGCGCGCCACTCGCTTGGCGATTTCCAGCCCAATGCCGCGCGAGCCGCCGGTGACGAAGAGCGTTTTGCCTTGCAGGTTCATGGTGTCCCTCTCTGGTGATGAGGCGGATTGTGGCAGCCCGCGCGCGCCTTGGACTGGAGACAGGACTCAAGCCGCCCGCGCATCGGCAAAGGCGCAACTGTCCTGCACGAGTTCGATCACGCCGACCGCCTGGCCGGCGCGGGCGCAGAGGATTTGCCAGTCCTGGGCGCCCACTTCGGCGTCCACCCGCAGGCGACCGATCGGGGGCCGGGCACGGGCGTCGATCTTGTATTCGACCGACAGCGGCGCCAGGCCGCGCGCGGCAAAAAGTTCCAGCAGGCGCAGCAGCACGCCGGGTTCATGCTCGACGACCGCATGCAGGCGACCGTAGACGGGTTCGTTATCGAATTGCGAAAGCATGGCGAGTTTCCTTCTCGATCGGGCGACGCCGCCTGAGGTGGGCGTCCGCACCGCGCACGAGCGGCATCGCGCGATGCCGCCGACTGACCGGGCCTGCGCAAGGACGCCCGGTCAGTGGCGAATTCGAACGATCGAGAAGGAAGTGACGACGACGCGCCCGCTGCCGGCAAGCGGCAGGGCGAGTTGGGCGGAGTGGCGCGTCATCGAGAGGAATGCGATATGGCGCACAGAGTCTACCCGCCGACGAGCGCTCTAAGCGCGGCGCGTGTCGGGCTCGGAACGCGCTCAGCTGCCAGCCGGCGCCGACCACTGCGGCAACACCTCGGTGGCGATCGCCTCGGCCAGCCGCTGCGCGACGCGGGCGTAAAGCGCGGGCGCCGGGTGGAAGCCGTCTTCGCTCATCAACTCGGGGCGGGTCAGGTTGTCCATCGGCAAGTGGCGCAGCCCGGGGTGAATCGATTGCATCTGACGCGCCCAGCGCGCCTGCGCGCGGTTGTTGCGCCGGGCGGCCTGACCGGCATAGAAGGCGAGCGGCTGGCGCACGGCGGGAAAGCGCTCCATTTCCGGGAGCCCGGCGTAAAGCAGCGCCCGCGCGCCGACGTGTGCGCGCAGCCAGCCTGCGATCTCGGCGCGCTTGCGCAGCGCGTACGCGAGCGGCACTTCGCGGGTGATGTCGTTGACGCCGACGATCACCACCGCGATCTGCGCCGGCCGCGCGTGGCCGAGCATCAGCTCGTGCAGCAGCGCCTCCGAGGTGAAGCCTGTTTGCGCGATCAGTTGCCAGCGCACTTGACGCCGGGCCAGCGCCGCCAGTTGCCGCGCCATCGGCAGCGCGAGCGCCTCGTCCTGCGTGCGCGCGCCCACGCCCGCGGCACTGGAGTCGCCGGCTACCAGCACGGACAGCGGCGCACCGCTGCCCTCGACTCCACTGCGCGGGCCGTGCGGCTCGGGCAGGTCGAGCGCGGTGGCCCGCAGACGGCGCGCCTGCGCGTACAGCAGGGGGCCGAGTACGAGTTTGGCGGCGAGGTCGAGCATGAAGGTTAAGCGTTGAGCGTTGAGTGTTGAGCGTGGCCGCGCTTGGCTTCGGGCCGAACGCTCAACCGCCTTTCTTCGGCCAAAGGATCATCTGGGTGCAGCGAAACAGCGCCAGCGTCTTGCCGCTGGCGACTTCGGTCACGGTCGCATCCCAGACCTGCGTGTTGCGGCCAAGATGAGCGCCGCGCGCCACCGCATCGACCGCACCGTCGCGAGCAGTGCCGAGGAAGTTGGCCTTCAGCTCCATCGTGGTGAAGCTCTCGGCGCCCTCGGGCAGATGGGCGATGGTGGCGAAGCCGCAAGCGGTGTCGGCCAGCGCGATCACGCTCGCCGCGTGCAGGAAGCCGTTGGGTGCCAGGTACTGCGGTTGCACCTGCATGCGCATCAAGAGCTCCCGCTCGTCGATGTGCAGCACCGACAGGCCGAAGAATTCCGGTAGCGTGCCGGCGGTGCGCGCGTTAAGCGCGTCCAGTGTGATGTCGGGGCGCAGGCGCATGGCTTTCTCCTTGGTTTGCCCCCTCCCCTTCAAGGGGGCGGAGGCAGGAATTCGCAAAGCGCAAGCTTTGCGCTGCCGTAGCGACGCGCGCCTACCAGCGCGCGGCTACGTCGGGGTGGGGATGGGTTTTCCGGAAACCGATTGCTAAGTCGCGGTACTCCAGACCACCCATCCCCCTCCCAACCTCCCCCTTGAAGGGGGAGGGGAGTGAGGGTTATCCAAACTTGGAAAAGTCCGGCTTGCGCCGCTCGAAAAACGCGGTGAACGCCTCCTTCGCCTCCGGCTCGCGCAGCATGCGGCCGAAGCTCTTGACCTCATCGACAATCAACTTTTCGACCACCGCCTTCCAGCCGGACTTCATCAGCCGCTTGGTCTCGCGCACCGACGCCGGCGGCAGAAGAGTAAAGCGCGCGGCCTGGCGCTGCGCGTAGGCGAGCACTTCTTCGGGCGGCAGCAGGCGGTTGACGAGCTTCATCTCGACCGCTTCTTCGGCACTGATCGGCTCCGACAGCAAGAGCTTCTCGGCCGCCTTGTGGTAGCCGGCCGCCAGCGGAATCAGCAGGCTGGAGCCGAACTCCGCGCACAGGCCGAGCGAGACGAAGGGCATCGAGAACATCGCGTTGTCCGCCGCATACACGAGGTCGCAGTGCGCGAGCATCGTGGTGCCGATGCCGACCGCCGCGCCGTGCACCGCCGCGACCACCGGCTTCTCGGCGTTGCCGAGTGCGGCCATGAACTGGAACACCGGCGCATCCATGCCGGTGGGCGGGTTCTTCAGAAAGTCTTCGAGGTCGTTGCCGGCGGTGAACACCTCCGGCTGGCCGTGGATCAGGATCGCGCGCACGCTCGCGTCATCGTGCGCGGCGACGATGGCATCGGCCATCTGCTGGTACATCGCGACCGTGATCGCGTTTTTCTTTTCGGGCCGCGCGATCTCGATGCGTGCGATGCCGTCGGCGTGTTCGGTGAGGATGGTCATGGTGCCGTTCCTTGTCGTTGAATGAATTGCCGCAAGCCCGCGGCGGCCTTGGCCTGCACCTTGCGTTGAAACCAGCCGCTCCAGCCGAGCAGCGAGCCGGCGGGGCCGAGCGCCTGCGCGGCCCAGCGGTGGAAGTCGAACTCGTCCACATGCCGGACGATCAAGCCATCGCGCAGTTGCATCGTCGCGTTGATGTCGTTGACCACCTTGCGGCCGGTCTGGCTGAAGGTGTAGCGCGCGACCCAATGCACGCGCGCCTTGGTGGCGGATTCTTCCAGCACCTCGTAGGTCAGAGCCAGATCGGTGCCGCGCGTGACGAGCATCCGCCACATCGCGTGCACGCCGGCGGCATCGAGTTGCGGAAACGCGGGGTCGGAGAAGCGCGCATCTTCCGCGTACAGCGTGCCCATGGTGTGCCAGTCGCGGGCGGCGAAGGCGTCGTAGAAGCGCGTGGCAGTGCTCATGGCATTACTCCCGAGGGGCGAGCGCATCCAAAGCAAGCGGCCACAAGGCTTGCGCCTGCGGACGGAAGAACCCAAAGTGTCCGATGCGCGTCAAGCCATGGTCGCGCGGTCGCAGGGGAAGATGCTCGGCCCGGGCCGCAGGATATAGCTCAGCCAGCGCCTGCACGGCGGCGCGCGGCGCGAAGTCGGCGTCGTCGGCGAGCGAGATCAAGCGCAGCGGGGCGGCCAGCCGCGCATAGCCGCTGGCGTCGTGCGAACGATCGTCCAAGGCATAACGCGGCTGCCGGCACCAGCCGGCCCATTGCAGCACCACACCCGCCGGCACCTCGCCGCCCAGGCCGGCCCAACGCGGCATGTAGCCCCAGACGCGCGGCACAATCGGCGCGACCGTGTGCCACAGCAAGCCCAACTGCTGCCGGCGCGGCGCGGGCCACAGCCGCCAATAGCCGTTCTGCGCGGCCACCATCGCGACGGCATCCAGCGTGGCGGCGGCCGGAGCGAGCCCGAGCGCGTTACCGCCGAAGCTGTGGCCGACCACGACGGCGCGCGCCGGGCGCCATTCTCGCCGCGCCCAAGCCAGAACGCCCTCGAAGTCGAGCGCCATCCAGTCGGTCGCACGGGCGGCAAAGCCGCGCAGCCGCGTGGGCCGCGAGTCGCCAATGCCGCGATAGTCGTAGGTCAGCACGGCCCAGCCCTGCGTGGCCGCGGCGCGAGCGAAGTCGGCGTAGTAGCCGCGGCGCACCGCCATCGCGCTGTTGACGATCAAGGCACCACGCGGCGTGCCGGCGGGCAAGAAGCTCGTCGCCGCCAGCGAGTAGCTGTCGGTGGCGGGAATGCGGAGGTCGGTCGAAAGCACTGGCATTGGAGTTGCACCTGGCGCCGCGCTTTGGCCGGGCCGCTACGCAGCCACGCTACCCAGAAAGTGTGCCGAGTCGTTGCGCTCGGGCCCCCACCCCAACCCTCCCCCGCTTCTCAGGGGAGGGGGCCTTTCCCTCCCCCGCGTGCGGGGGAGGGTCAGGGTGGGGGCGCGGTTCTTGGACCGAAGATGGGACATGCGCGCAGTCATCGGCCTCTGCCGCTTTGGCGCAACGGTAAGGGAGTGTCAGCGGCTACAACGCGTCAAACGCGCTCGAAGATACCGGCGGCGCCCATGCCGGTGCCCACGCACATCGTCACCATGCCGTACTTCAACTGCTTGCGGCGCAGCGCGTGGACCACGGTGGCGGCGCGGATCGCACCAGTCGCGCCCAGCGGGTGGCCGAGCGCAATGGCGCCGCCCATCGGGTTGACCACCGCGGGGTTCAGACCCAGGTCCTTGATCACCGCCAGCGACTGGGCGGCGAAGGCTTCGTTCAGTTCGATCCAACCCATATCGTCGAGCGTTAGACCCGCCGCGCGCAGCGCGGCGGGGATCGCTTCCTTGGGGCCGATGCCCATGATCTCCGGCGGCACCCCGCGCACCGCAAAGGAGACAAAGCGCGCCAGCGGCGTCAGGCCGAACTGCTTGACTGCGCGCTCGCTGGCGAGGATCAACGCGCCTGCGCCGTCGGAAGTCTGCGAGCTGTTGCCCGCTGTCACGCTGCCGCGCGCGGCAAAGACGGGCCGCAGCTTGGCGAGTGCCTCCAGCGAACTGTCGGCGCGCGGGCCTTCGTCCAGCGCCACGCTGCGGGTCTTCACGTCCAGTTGATGGGTGGCGAGGTTGGCGATCTTCTCCACCACTTCGACCGGCACGATCTCATCGGTGAACTCGCCGGCCTGCTGCGCGGCCACCGCCTTTTGATGCGAGGCGAGCGCGAAGGCGTCCTGCTCCTCGCGCGTGACCTTCCACTGCGCGGCGACTTTCTCGGCGGTCAGGCCCATGCCGTAGGCAATGCCGAGGTTCTCGTCGCGCTCGAAGATGTGGGCGTTAAACGAGGGTTTGTTGCCGGTCATCGGCACCATGCTCATGCTCTCGGCGCCGCCGGCGATCATCACGTCGGCCTCGCCCACGCGGATGCGGTCGGCCGCCATCGCCACTGCGTTCAACCCCGAGGAGCAGAAGCGGTTGATGGTCACCCCGCCTACCGAATTGGGCAGCCCCGCCAACAGCACCGCGATGCGCGCGACGTTGAAGCCCTGCTCGGCCTCGGGCATTGCGCAGCCGATGATGGCGTCTTCGATCGCCTTGGGGTCGAGGCTCGGCACCTGGGCGAGTGCGGCGCGCAACGCCGTGACCAGCAGGTCGTCCGGCCGCATATGGCGGAAAGTTCCCTTCGGCGCCTTGCCGATGGGCGTGCGGGTGGCGGCGACGATGTAGGCGTCTTGAATTTGCTTCATTCAAATCTCCTGAAAATCGCTAGTCAATCGATCTCGGTTGCTTCCCTCCCCTTCAAGGGGAGGGGCGGGGGTGGGGATGGCATCCATCTCATCGCGAAGCGCCTTTACCTCCCCTCCCCTTCAAGGGGAGGGGCGGGGGCGGGGATGGGTTCAGCGCCACCCAAATCGCCTGCAAAACATCGTCGGTCTTCGTCAGTACGTCGTTGTCCTAGAACCGAAGCACGACAAACCCGGACTCGTGGAGCCTGCCATCTCGAACTTCGTCGGACTTGCTTCCCAGATGCTGCCCGCCATCCAGCTCCACCACCAGCTTTCTTTCCAAACACACGAAGTCGAGCACGTAGCCGAGAAAGGGATGCTGCCGCCGGAACTTCGCGCCAAGCTGCTCAGCACGCAGGCGCCGCCACAGCACGAGCTCGGCATTGGTCGGCTGCTTGCGCAGCGAGCGGGAATTGCGCTTTGCGGTGGCGACTTGTTGGCCGTGCATTCTTTGCTGCTTGCTCCTTACAACCCATCCCCACCCCTGCCCCTCCCCTTGAAGGGGAGGGGAAAGACAACATGCCCCTTGAATGGGGGATTGGGACTCAGTTCCTGACCGGCTTGCCCGTTTGCATCATCCCCATCATCCGTTCTTGCGACTTGGGGTGATTGACCAGTTGGGCGAAGTACTTGCGCTCGAGGTCGAGCAGCCATTGCTCGTCGACCAGGCTGCCGGCTTCGACGTCGCCGCCGCACAGCACCTCGGCAATGCAACTGGCGAGGAACATGTCGTGCGCGCTGATGAAGCCGCCGTCGCGCATGTTCACAAGCTGCGCTTTGATCGTCGCCACGCCGGAGCGCCCGGCCACCGGCACGCCGCGCAGCTTGTGCGGCGGGCGGTAGCCGACTGCATGCATCGCAAAGGTCTCGCCAATCGCCGTCCACAGCAGCTCATGCGTGTTGAAGACGATGGTGTCGGTGGGTACAAGATAGCCCATCTGCTTCGCTTCCAGCGCGGACACGGCCACCTTGGCCATCGCCGCGTTCTGGAACCAGTTCTTGACGAAAGCGAAGACATCGGTCATCCCCGCCGCTTGTGCGGCGAGTCCGGCGCGGATGGCACCTTCCTTCAAGCCACCGGCACCGGGGATCAGGCCTACACCGACTTCCACGAGGCCGATGTAGGTTTCCAGATGCGCGACGCGGCGGGCCGAATGCAGACCCAGCTCACAACCGCCGCCGAGTGCCAGACCCTGCATGGCGGACACGACCGGCACCTGCGCGTACTTGAGGCGCATCAGCGCGTCTTGCATCTTGCGCTCTTCGGCCTCGATTGCCTTGGCACCGCCGGACATGAACACCGGCAGCATCGCCTGCAAGTCCGCACCGGCCGAGAACGGCTCGTCGGGCGACCAGATCACGAGGCCGCGGTACTGCGCCTCGGCAAGCTCGATTGCCTTGAGCAAGCCGGCGATTACGCCGGGGCCAATGGTGTGCATCTTGGTCTTCATCGAGAAGAGCAGCACCTCGCCCGCCATGCCCTGCTCGATCTTCCAGATGCGGCAGGACTCGTCCTCAAAGACCGCTGTGCCGCCGTTGTGACCGGTGGCCGCTCCTTCGCCAGCAAGCGGCGCGCGGAACAGTTGCCGCGCGTAGACCGGCAGTTGCGAGCGCGGCACAAAGCGCTTGGCACTCGGACTCCACGAACCTTGCTCGGTGTGCACGCCGCCCGCCTTGGCCACCGGGCCGTCGAACACCCACTTCGGCAGGGACGTGCTGGCAAGCGCCTCGCCGGCATCGATGTCGGCCTGCACCCACTCGGCCACTTGCTTCCAGCCCGCGGCCTGCCAGGTTTCGAACGGCCCCGTGCTCCAGCCGAAGCCCCAGCGCAGCGCGAAGTCCACGTCGCGCGCGGTGTCGGCAATCGACTCCAGATGCACGGCGATGTAGTGGAACGCATCGCGGAAGATCGCCCACAGGAACTTCGCCTGCGGGTGATCGGTTTCGCGCAGGAGCTTCAACCGCTCGGCGGCGTCCTTCTTCTTGAGTATCCGGGCGATCAACTCATCGGCCTTGCCGGTAGAGTCGACGTAGTCGCCCTTTGCCGGGTCGAGCACCTTGATTGCCTTGCCGTCCTTGCGATAAAAGCCGGCCTTGGTCTTCTGTCCGAGCGCGCCCTTGTCCACCAGCAGCTTCAGCACCGGCGGCGTGGCGTAGTGCGCGGCAAAGGGGTCGGCCGATGCGGGGAGTGTCT
>Ga0209450_10001902_pt1 | contig 10514 bp, 9 predicted proteins | sample FrelakmetLWP11LW_FD_187149 | JGI IMG/M metagenome (GOLD analysis project Ga0209450, IMG submission 187149) | Freshwater lake sediment microbial communities from the University of Notre Dame, USA, for methane emissions studies - LWP11 LW (SPAdes)... | ecosystem: Environmental > Aquatic >... | reverse complement strand
GTTCTAGCAGCTTTTTCGGGGATTATCCTGATGGTGCTGCTCGGAATCATGACCGACATCCAGGCTTTTCAAATGGTGGACTGGAACGTCATCATCATTCTTCTCAGCATATGGATCATATCAGGGTATTTCGGAAAATCGGGGGTGCCGGACTACCTGGCTGCCATCATTCTCAGGATTTCAAAAGGCAACATTGCCGTATTCGTCACTTTCATTGGAGCGCTCGCAGGTTTTGTCTCCATGCTGATTGACAACGTGGTGGTTGTCTTAATGTTTACCCCAGTGGTTTTCCATGCGTGCAGGCGATTTGGTTTTCCATCTTTTGCCCCTGTGATGTTCGTGGGCCTTTGCGCGAATTTCATGGGAACCGCCTTGCTCCTGGGAGACCTGCCTCCCCAAATGCTCCACAGTGTCGCTGGGATTGAATTCAGCGGCTTCCTCTGGCAATCCGGAAGGCCGTCCTCGTTCTTCATCCTCCTCATCTCCTATGTTTTCACCTGCGGCTATTTCTTTTGGGTGTTCTCCAAGAAATACAAGGGTATTTCTATGGATGTTTCGTCCATAGAAGAGAACCCTCTGGACCACATCAAGGACAAACCCTTTGCAATCATCTCTTGCGGGGTTTTTGCACTGACGATCCTAGGCATGGCCTTCAGGCCTATTTTCGGTTACTCCCTCGGCTTTATTGCCATGTGGGGAGCCTTGGCTCTGGTGCTGATTTTCGAGGTCTTCAAGAGCCGTTTCACCCTTGACATCCCTACCTTTGAAGAGGTTCTTTCCGAACTGGATTGGAGGGCGATTCTATTCTATGTTTCACTTTTTGCACTCGTAGGCGGCCTTGATCGTTCGGGAGTGATCAAAACCGTTTCCAATATGATCACCCCGCTTATCGAGAAGAGCCTTGTGCTGGGGAGCAGCGTGCTCTATTGGGTCACCGCTCCCATCGTGGGAGTTGTTGAGCACGATGCTTACATTCTGACGATGCTTTATGTTATAAGAGACCTCGGAAACACTCAGGGCATAAATCCTTGGCCCCTCTACTGGATGCTCCTCTGGGCGGGGACCCTCGGAAGCAATCTGACCATAGCCGGCGCTCCTGCTCTCTTTGTTGCAAAGAATCTAGGTGAGAAAGAGGATCAGAGGAAGGTAGAATTGAAGGAGTTCCTGGGGATCACTGCGCCGTACGTCATCGTATCGCTTGTTTTCTGCTACATTCCGGCGTTGCTTATTTGGGTATTACCTTTTTCAAAATAGGAGGTCCTGTGGCAATCTTAACCATCTCAAGGAGATATGGAAGCGGAGGGAGAGACATCGGGCATGCTGTGGCCGATCTCCTTCACTATGACTATGTGGACAGAAAAAGAATCCTTGAGCACATTGGGAAAGCGGGCCAGACATGGGAGGATTTTGCAAAGCAATATGACGAGAAGCAACCCAGTGTCTATGAAAGGTACAAATGGTCCTTCCGAGGATTCGTCGCACTGAATCAGTCTCAAATCCTGGAGCATGCACTCCACGACAATGTGGTGATCATGGGAAGAGGCGGGAACTTCCTGCTCAGGGGCATTCCTTTTGCCTTTCGTATCCACATCAAATCCTCAATGGAGGATCGGATCGATCGGCTCTCAAAAAGGGAAGGAATCGACAGCGAAAACGCGCGCTGGCTGATCGCGAAAGTGGACAAAGAGATGGGCGGCGCGGTCTATCTCATCTATGGGAGCGCGTGGGATGACCCCAAGCAATATGACAGAGTCTTTGATACGACGACTCAGAAGGCCGATGAAATTATTGCCGCCATCAAGGATGAAGTTCTCAAGCGGGCGTCCGCCGGCACGGAAAAGGCACGGCAGGTCCTTCAGCTTAGAGCCCTTGCCGCCAAGGTGAGGGCAAGGATTGCGATAGAACCGACGTTCCCGATTTCCGCGCTTGATGTGAGGCCAAAGGAAGAAGGGCTTATCCAGTACGGCATTATCGTGCGTGGGGTGGTTTACAACAAGAGTGCTATGGGGCCTATCCAGGAGGCGGCAAAGAAACTCTGTGGGGAAGTGCCAGTTGAATTCGAATTGCAGTATCGCTGGCATCCCAGATTAGGAGAGTGGCATTTTAGATAGGGTTCGTTTAAGCGATCCCTTTTCCACCCTCCCCTTGGCCCCTCCCGTCAAGGGAGGGGAAACTTAGAGGAACGCTTTCACCCATGGGCTCACGCCCGTGGTCCTCAGCTTCTGATGTGATAGACTGGCAACTCAAGTCATCTCTACGCCAGTCAAAATCTGAGTTAAGATGCCATCTAATACTCGCACACTCCTGCCTTGCTACTTTCGGGGTCTACTGAATGCACTATGGCTTCTTCGGAAGACCCGCCGGCAGTTGTGGGGCTGCCGGACTCGCTGGTAGTTGTGGGGCCGGCGTTTGAACCCCTGGAACCCCTCCTCCCAGCTTCTTTTGAATATCAGCGTACTCGGCTTTAAGTTTATCCAGCATGCCCTTCAAACTGGCATTCTCCCCAGTTAGGCTGTCCACTTTTGCCCGGAGATCGGCCGCTTCCTTCTGGGCGGCAGCAAGCTTGTCCTGCGTTCCTGTGTCAACTGCTGCAGGTTTCTCCGCTTCTGCGGGCTTCTCTGCCGGCGGAGGGGGTTGCATTGCTTGGCTTTTGAGCTTAGCCTGCGCTTCACTTAATGATTTTTCCATATCCGCCATTTTGGTCTTAGCCTGAGCCAGATCTGCTTTCGTTTTGCTGAGTTCAGAGACTGCTTTTTCATGCTCTTCTTTGCTGACCCCACAGCCTACCAAAGCGATTACCGCTAACGCCACAAAAAGGAATGTCAACACTCGCTTCACTGCCTTCATAAGAATTCTCCTTTCATCGAATTCCACGAAAATAGTAAATTGGGTTTTGTTGATAGATCACCTTTGACAATTTCTCGAGGGCGCCTCTTTAGCCTTCCGACTACTCCTATGAAGAACCCTCGATTTCCTCCCTACTTCTTTCCGAAGACCTCCTTCAAGAGATCCGTGACCCTTGCAGCCGGGTCTTGCCGGATTTTCTTCTCTTCTTCCGCAAGCATAAGAAAGAGTCCATCCAATGCCTTGTCATTCACATATTTGTCCAGGTCAAAGCGCATACTCCCCACAAGAGGCATGCTGGCCATCTTCCCATCCAGCTCCTGATACTTTTCAGTAACTCCCACTTCCGACATGGAGTTGTGAACAATCGGTTTGAAAATTTCAGTCAAGCGTCCATAAGTCTTCTCCTTGAAGTAAAGCGTCGCCCCGTTCTCAGGTCCATCCAGAATCTTGCGCGCATCGGTGATGCTCATCTGCTTGATCGAATCCCAAAAGATGTTTTTTGCCTCCGGCGCGGCCTTCTCAGCCGCTTGATTCATGCTCAGCTCGAAGGCGTCCACCTGAGTGCCATATCCTGCCACCCTGATAAGTTTTTCCACCTTCTGAACCGACCCGGGAAGGGGAATCTTGATCTTAGGGTTGTTGGAATACCCTCCCACCTTGGAGACGGTCTGCACAGCATTGCCGGTTCCTATCTGAAGAGCCTCCTTCAATCCGTCCACGATCTTACTGTCCGAAAGACCCCCTCCTACTCCAAGGGCCTTTTGTGCCCCCTTGAGAACATCACCCCACTGGGATTGCGCCTGCGTAAACTGGGCGATAACCAAAACCATCATTAGTGAGAGAAACAAAAGCCGAAAAGTTTTCATGGTTCCCTCCTGGAAAAGGCGAGTAAAGCTTGACCTTGTGACCCTATGGAAGTTCGATGTCCTTTCGCGAACCTTCTGTGAGGTGCGGATAGTCCAAACAACGCCATTCACATCACAACCAATATCATTCTTTTCATTGCTGCCCTCCCACTCCATGATGACCCGCTTTTTGGGTTAATCCCTCCAAGAAAGCACAACCAAGAACTGAATTCCGTCTATAACTCGTCACACATTCTGGTCTTACTCTATAAAGCTTACCAGGGAGGTTTATCCGGTGCCTGGAAAAAGATGCCCCCCTTATCCTCTTGGTTAAGGAGGGCTCTAGGAGGAAAGAGAAAGATTCACGAATCCTTCACTTGACTAACAGCCTAAGGAGAGGAATGCCAGCGGTCAATAGGGGAATAACTCATTCTTATAAGGGGAAATCCCGAGAAGCGGGAAAAAATCCTGCGGGGGTATTGAGCCAAAACTTTGGAGCTCAGCGAAACTGCGTCGCGGGGTAAGGAAATGACAGGGCCTAATTCAAGTATGTTTGGCGATCCATATATCGCTCGAAACTCTTTTTTGCTTAGGATCATTGAGGAAGGCCTTGAGCTGGCCAATCGCCACGATACCTTCCCTCACGATCACAGGAGGATCAACCGTAACATCCAGAACCGTAGAGCCCTTTCCCCCCCGGGTTTTGCCACCGTCCAGAATTAGATCGATGTCGTCCCCGACGGCCTTCATCACTTCCTTCGTTGTTGAGCAAGGGGGTTGACCTGTTCGGTTGGCACTTGTGCCTGTGATAGGCGCCCCCACCGCCCTTGCAAGCTCTGTCGGAAGAGGATGGCTGGAGAGCCGAACCCCTATCTTGCCTGTGCCCGAGGTAAGGGACCGCGGTAGAATGGGACGCGCGAAGAACACCATGGTCAGACCGCCCGGCCAGAATCGTTCTATGAGCATCAGGGCCTTCTCAGAAACCTCACTCACATGACTGCTCAGGCTCTCCTTCGAAGGAATCAGAATGAGAACAGGGTTGTCTTCCCTTCTCTGCTTCACGGCAAACAGGCGTTTGATCGCTCTTTCATTCAGAGCATGAACCGCGAGGCCGTAGAAAGACTCCGTGGGAACAGCGACAACACCACCGGAAAGGATCACTTTCGCAGCGTCTTTTACAGCAGCTTGAAAGTTGTCTTGAGTGTCTGTATTGAGAATCCGTGCAGGCATAGGGAAACTTCGAAATAGGAATCACGAAATCATGAGGACACAAGAAAACATCCTTTCTCTTTCGTGCTTTTCTCCCTTCGTACTTTCGTGATTCAATGGGGTTAGAGCTTCGTCCGAGTTGCTTCCAGCGCTTTCCTGGTCAACCCTTCCCTGTAAGCTTTCAGTCTGTCGGCAATGTCCGGGAATTTGAGCGCCAGGATCTCTGCAGCCAGCACCGCCGCATTGGTCGCTCCTCCTTTGCCGATGGACACTGTGGCCACGGGAATGCCGGGAGGCATCTGAACCGTGGAGAGAAGAGAATCCATACCCTGGAGCGGCGAAGAATCAATGGGAACTCCGATCACCGGCAGCGTCGTGAGTGCGGCGACGACTCCGGCAAGATGAGCCGCCCATCCTGCGCCAGCAACCATGACGTGAATGCCCCGTGAGGCCGCATTTTCCGCATACTCCCTCGTCTGCTGTGGAGTGCGATGCGCCGAGAGCACCCTTACTTCATGGGGAATCTTCATTTCCGAAAGAGTGTCTGTGCAGCCTTTCATGACCTCTGCATCAGACTTGCTTCCCATCAACACGCTAACGAGTGCTTTTTCATTGCTCATGTCCTAATCTCCTGTATCCCGTCCCCTAAGGCACGCTCTTCGCTTTCGCTTTTCCAATCAGCGGGTAAATCACCATGCCCGAAAGCCAAGCAACATCTTCGGCGGAAAGAATTCCCATAATGCTCCGGTCAAAAAGAATGTTTCCCTCGGCCGGAAACTCCTCATCCCCCTTCCATAGAATCAGCGCCACAGGGACAAGAGGCAGCGCTCGCACAACCATTGAAACATCGCCCTGGTTAAAAGGAACCGCACCGTACATTTCCGTGGCGACTTTAAGAAGAAGCTCAGGCTTTTCGCCGAAGCTCATGACCATGGGATTCTTCGCTCTTCTCTGGAAAGCATCCATATAAAAGCGACCGTCCGGGATTTCCTGAAAAGAAACCCATTCACCCGTGGGTTTTGCCCCGTTCGAAGACCAAGCGCCATAAAGATAGTGAAGAAAGAGGACCTGCTGCTGAATGGGGATTTCCTCCTCAACTTTCTCTGAGGTAAAACTGAACTCAGGCCCTGTGATGGTCACCCTTTGACCGAAGGTGTTCAGGACCAGCCTGGTTTGCCCTTCTTTATCCCTGACGATCTCCGCTCCCGAGAGGCTCCCCACCAGGTCGGGGTTCTTATCGGAGAGCTTCTCTGCAGCCAGCTTCAGGGCTTGCTTGTAGTCATCGATTCTTGGCATGGGACCCTATGCTCTGCTTTTCTACGCGAAATGGGAAGTCTCCAAATGATGATGATATGTTATAATAGAAGACGGGACGGCGATTCAAGGGGGAAACGCTTTCTATGAAAAAGAAAGACGCAGAGCTTTTCAATTCCTCCTTCGGTGGTCTCGAGGAGAAGATAAGAAAGGCCAGGGATCAACCTGAGCCACCCCCGCGTGAAAAGCCGCGAAAAAAAGACCTTGAGGACGAAATGAGTTTTTTCCTCGTGGCGATGTCAGGCGTGATCCCCATGCCTGCGGACCAAAGGAGGTCGGTTCACCGTTCGCGCTTTCATGCGAGGCCCTCCCATCCGCCGACCGACGAATCCAGACAGGTGATGGAACAACTCCAGGGTCTTGTCAGAGGGTCTGTGGAACTGGACATCACCTTTAGCGATGAGTACATCGAAGGCGCTGTCCGGGGTTTCAGCCGCAGGCTCATGAAGAAGCTCAAGCGCGGAGAACTGCCCGTGCAGGACCATATTGACCTTCATGGCTTAACCGAGCAGGACGCGGAGACCGAGGTGACAAATTTTCTCCTTGAGAGCTTCAGGAACGGGTTGCGGTGCGTGCTTATCGTGCACGGCCGGGGACTGAACTCTCCTGAGAGTCTGGCCGTGCTGAAAGCGGGACTGCCCCAGTGGCTCAACCGCGGCCGTGTTCGCAAATTGGTTCTGGCCTTTGCAACGGCAAGGTCTTACGATGGAGGAACAGGAGCCACCTATGTTTTTCTGAGGCGTCGCTGACAGGACGTTTACTCCTTGCTCTCTTCTTTGGACTCTTTTTTCAGCTCGTCCAGTTTGCGCTGGATGTCCTTGGCCTTGTTGATGTGGTCGTCAACCCTCTTGTAAGTTGGGTCCAGACTCCTCACCAGTTCCCACTCCGCGATGGCCTCCGCCAACTGCTCCCTACCGTAACACTCGATACCCTGCTTGAAGTGCATTTCCTTGAAGAGCTCCTCGCTCCGCCTGATGTAGGCATGGCACTTCTGGCAGTGGCTGTTGTGTTTCAGGGAGACGAGAAACTGCTCTTTTGCAGCGAGGTATTCTTTTTTCTGGAAAAATTCCACAGCGAGCTCAAAGGAGGACCTGTAGCAATAATCCTTTGTCACAGGATCATCCGGCCTCACACTGAGGACTTTGTTGAATTCAAACAGAGCCTCCTGGTATCTCCCTTCACGATACAGTTCTAACCCATGTTCGCGATACACAGCGGTCTGGTCAACAATCTCTTTTGGCTCCTCTTGAACTGAAGCTTTTTCAAGAAAAGCGCGTTCTCTCTCTTCTGCGGTCAACATCTCCGGCTGCTCTTTGATTTCCGGTTTAGGCTGGCCCTTCTGGATCACTTTTTTTTCAGCTTGAGCCGATCTTACTGCTGAAACCATCGGAAGAGCCTCCGGATGGTCCGGCCACAGTCTCAATGCCGTCAGAAACTGCTGAAGAGCCTGAGCCTGTTTTCCTTCCTTCTGCAAGCGCAGGCCTGCCTCGTAATCCTCTTCTGCACTCTTGCGCAAAGCCTTTTCATTGCGATCCCGCCCTTCCTTTGCGACACGGTCGTTGGGCCGCACCGTCAAGGCGATCTTATACTGCCTCCACGCATCGGGGAGCTGGCCCGCGGCCTCGAGCTCCCTAGCTCTTGCGATGGAGTCCCTCGCAAACTGCTCTTCCGGAGCAAGAGACATCTCCTTGAGCGCCTCCTTGGCAGGGGCTGAGGCGCATCCCACCAGGCCGGCAGCGAGGAAGATAACAAGTGAAATCCTTTTCAGGGCGCGCATCTTTTTACTTCAATGGTAAAGGTTGAACCGTTTTTAGTTTCAGAGCAAAACTCTCCATGTCCTTCCTAAGGATTTGGTCCCTCCTCAGGGTGAGAGCATCAGAGAAAAACGGATTGCCACCCGCTTGGACTGAAAACCCGAGCCGGTACCCTGCTTCTTCACACAGCTTGAGCAGGGTCTTGTCAAATGCCCCGTAGGGGAAAGCAATGCTCAGCGTATTCTGATTGAGCTTTTCATCAAGGATCTGCTTTGAAACCTGGAGCTCTCTTTTGACCCTTGCCAGGTAATCCCTCTCGCTCTCCCCTGCTCTCTTATGCGTGAGATCCGCGTGGGACATGGTATGGGATCCCACCTCAAACCCATCCTGTTTCACGGCTCTCAGCAGATCCCAGGTGAGCGCATTCCGGGAGGCCCCTATGAAATCCGTGTAAACAAACAGGGTGGCTACAAAACCGTGCTTCTTCAGGATAGGATAGGCAATGTCATAGGTTGACCTGTACCCGTCATCGAGATGGATGACTACGGCTTTCTTGGGGATCGCCCTGCGAAAAGCCAGGAACTCGCCGAGCGCTGCCGTGCTGATCACCGAATATCCTTCCTCCTTCAGGACCTTCATGTGCTGCTCAAAGACAGAGGCAGGAGTGCAAAGAGAAGAGTCGCATCTTTCGGCAAAATGGTGGTAGCAAAGAACAGGGACGATTTGGTAGCCCTCCGGCGTGAGGCCGCCCCTGTTTTCCTCTTTGAGGGGAATGACGATCATTTGATCCCTCTCGAAAAGGGTTCCCCTGTTCGCCTCCTCGATAACCCATGCCTTTTCTGGGTCCCCTAGGAATTCTCGCGCAAGGCTTTCTGCATTTTCATCCCCTCTGAGCTTCAGGACCGCGTAGTCTTCTGATTGGAAGAGAAGACGTTCGACTGGTTTCTCCCTAGCGACTGCCGGCTCCGAGGGCCTGCCGCTCCGGTTTTCCCATGCGCATGAGGCCACGAGCACCAGACCTGCCAGCAAGGAGATGAAAAAAACGCTGCTCGCCCTACGCCTGAAGAGGTTCATACGGCTCCCCCTTTGAGCGGGTCACGCTATAGATGGTCACTTGCGCGCGCCTTCCCTTCACCGGCGCTCTTCCTTTTTCTTCAAACCGCAACTCCCCGTCCTTGTTCTCGATCGCGTCAAAGGTCTTCTTACCGATCAGGATCTCGCCCGCCTTGGCCACTTTGGTGAGCCTTGAGGCGATGTTCACATTGTCTCCGATGACCGTATATTCCATTCTCTTCTGAGAACCCAGGTTTCCGGAGAGCATCTCCCCTGAATTGATTCCCACGCCGATTCCGATCTTCATCCCGTTCATTTTTTTCTGACGGTTGAGTTCGGAAATCTCATCCTGGATCTCCAGAGCCGCCCTGACCGCAGCCTGAGCATGATCGGGATTGGCTACAGGCGCACCAAAGACGGCCATGGCTTCATCCCCTACAAACTTGTTCACGTGGCCGCCGTGCTTGATCACACTGTCCGTGACTCGAGTCAGGTAATCGTTGAGAAGATCCACAATGGTCTCCGGCGTTTTGTTCTCGGAAAGGGCCGTGAAGCCTCGGATGTCCACAAAAAGAACGCTCGCCTCCACCGTCGCTCCTTTCATCCACTGGCTCTCCGGATTCGCCAGGATGATGTCAACAATTTCGGGTGTAACATACCGTCCAAAAGAGTCCTTGATCTTCTCTTTCATATCCAGATCTTCAGCCATCCTGTTGAACGCAAAGGCCAGATCCCCGAATTCATCGTTGCGATCGCTCTTCACGCGATGACTGAACTCGCCCATGCCCAGGGCTTTCGCCATCTCGCTGAGCTGCCGGATGGGCACCGTGAAATACATGCTCAGACCGAGGCTCAGGAGAACCCCCAGGCCGATCACCACCAAGGTTAGCATCAGAACAAAGAATTTCGCCTCGTTCAGGCTTTTGAGGATCTTAGCCTGAGACACGGCGAGATGAACTTCACCGACCTTTACGTTCTGGTACAGAACATCGGTTTCAAAGTAGAGGACCTCTTCGTCCTGCAGACGGAAGATGCTTTTCCGAACGGGTCCTGTGGCCTGCAGGATCGTGATTTTTTCAGGCGGTTCATAAGCCAGACCCAGATTCTCCATGCGGCTGTGAGCCCGGATGATTTTCTTGTGATCCGTGATAACCGCAAAAAGCACCTGCTCGTTTTGAGCCAGGTTCTTGGCCAACTGGAAGAGCACCAGTTCTTCTTCTCCTAGGATTTTGTCTGCTGCATTGCTTCCAGCGATTCTGACCAGGCTATCGCCAAAGTCCGTCAACTGCGAGATGAACTGCTGCTTTTGCTCCAAGAGAATAATGAAGCTGATGAAGCAAATGAAAAGGGCCATGAGGAAGGTTGAAACAATGGCAAGCTTTGCGAATATGGGTATTCGCCGACGCCTTCTGGCTCGCCGCTCCCCTTTGCGGCGATCCTTTCCGTTTCTCCTGTCAAGCCCTTCGAAGGGTTCTTGTTTCTTTCGCCTATC
>Ga0209450_10001901_pt1 | contig 10515 bp, 6 predicted proteins | sample FrelakmetLWP11LW_FD_187149 | JGI IMG/M metagenome (GOLD analysis project Ga0209450, IMG submission 187149) | Freshwater lake sediment microbial communities from the University of Notre Dame, USA, for methane emissions studies - LWP11 LW (SPAdes)... | ecosystem: Environmental > Aquatic >... | reverse complement strand
TTCTTTCCAAGGATCTTCCCGGTCTCACTTGTTGTCCAGAGATAAAAAGCGCCTTCACCCCCGGTGCTGTCTGCATCTTCTGCAGAGAAAAAGGCCCCTTCAGGTGAGGTGAGGTCACGAAGAACATATGAGATAATCTCTTCAGCAGTTTTCCGGAATTCAGGATTGCGTGTTGCCTGATACGCTTCGGTATATGCCATCACATGGAGTGCCTGGTCGTACAACATCTTTTCAAAGTGCGGCACCCGCCACCGGGCATCCGTTGAATACCGGTGAAACCCCCCGCCAATCTGATCAAAGATTCCTCCGCTGTGCAGAGCACCAAGGGTCTTTTCCACCATGGAAAGTGCCCGTGGAGTGCCGGTCCGCTTCCAGAACCGTAACAGGAAAAGGAGTGAATGCGGGGAAGGGAATTTGGGTGCACGCCCAAACCCTCCATATTCTGCATCGAATCGCAGGAGCAGTTCTTCATAACCCTGATGGAGGAGTGAAATATCCGGAATGTCCTCGTGGTGCAATGCCTGTTCCTGGCGAAGGGCAGCGGTAATTTCCTCTGCTGATGCAACCAAATCACTTTGGCGTTCCTGCCAGGATCGGGAGATACGCGGAAGCAGGTCAGTAAGTCCGGTCATACCAAACCGGCTTTCTTTTGGAATATAGGTTCCGGTAAAGAACGGTTTTTTTTCGGGGGTCAGAAAAACGGTGAGCGGCCACCCTCCTTTTCCGGTCATCATCTGGCAGACTGCCATATAGGTGCTGTCGATATCCGGGCGTTCTTCACGATCTACCTTGATGCAGATGAAATCCTTATTCAGTATGGCAGCAACACCGCTGTCTTCAAAAGATTCATGCGCCATAACGTGGCACCAGTGACAAGTGGAATAACCAATGGAAAGGAAGACGGGTTTATATTCCCTCGCCGCACGGGTAAACGCTTCGGTTCCCCATGGATACCAGTCAACCGGGTTATATGCATGCTGGAGAAGATACGGACTCTTTTCATGGATGAGCCGGTTAGAGTGTTTTTCTGTTGCAGCTGTGGTCAGATGGGTGGATTCTTCCGGCGTCATAGCTGCTCATAGGCAGTCAGAGATAATGAGACTTTCACCAGGCAGCTTTCCAGTAACGGTGTAATTATGTGTGTGTTGATCCCAAAGATGATAGGTACTTGTTGAATGGACTCGCATGCAGCGCCGTTTTTCCTGGTTATTTTGACAGGAACAGGGTTGATAGGTATTTCCCTGGCACTGGACATTCTCTGGGCCCGGGTAATTCCTTTACGATCTTTTTATTATTTTATCCGCGCTCCCGGTGTTATCGTACATGAATGCAGCCATATTTTCGGGTGTCTCATCACCGGTGCAAAAGTAAAAAAAGTGGTGTTTTTTTCTGAAAAGGGGGGTTCTGTAACGTATACTTCTTCAAAAATTCCCTATCTTGGCGATGTTGTAATCAGCACGGCACCCCTCATCTGCATACCTCTTGTGCTGGCAGGATGCACGTGGATATTTTCGCAGTATCTTGGCTGCGTTTTCCCTCCCTTACTAGTGGGTATTGCTTCAACGGATGCCCTTTTTCGCCTGTGTATCGGCATCGCTGGCATGTTTACCTGGAATCTTATTGTCCAGTTCAATCCCTGGTTCCTTCTCTACCTTTACCTGACACTCACGCTCGTATTGTCGCTTGCCCCGAGTACGCAGGATATGAAAAATGCCGTGATCGGGATCGGTATTATTACCTTTGTCGGGATACTGATCCTCTGGAGTAATCTACCCCTTGCGGTCAGTCTGCTGGAGGAAATCTTCCAACTCATAGGGATTGGTTTTACTTTCGGTCTCATGTCTGAGATTATCGCGCTCGTGATCTCTTCTCCGCTGATGGTCTGGTATATACTCAGGCGCTCATGAAGCATTTCGGGCATAGCCATAAGATCGGTATTAATTGATCCGGAGGCAATTTTTCTGCATACATGAAGCACGTGTCTCCCAAAGATCACCCCGCTGATAGTGAAAATGGTGCCCGTCTCACCCCGGTGATGCGGCAGTATCGGGAGATCAAGGGAAAGTATCCGGACACCATTCTGTTTTTCCGCATCGGTGACTTTTATGAGACATTTGAAAGCGATGCGGAACTCATTTCACGGGAACTGGAAATTGTTCTTACCTCGCGCTCAAAAAGCGGGGATAACCGGATCCCTCTTGCCGGTGTGCCCTACCATGCTGCAGACGGGTATATTACCAAACTTGTAGGGAAGGGATACAAAGTAGCCATTGTCGATCAGGTCGGGGATACAAAAAACATAAAAGGAATCGTACAACGCGAGCTGGTACGGGTGATAACTCCTGGTACGGTGATCGATTCCGCAATGCTTTCCTCCTCGGCTTCTTCCTGCCTGCTCGCACTCTGCCCTGATCTGAAAACCAATCTCTGGGGAATGGCACTTCTCGATATTTCGACCGGGGAATTTTTTGTTGTGATGGCAGAAAACGACTCCGGCTTCCAGAATATCCTTTCTGAGATCGCCCGGTACCGCCCGGCAGAATGTATCCTGCCTTCAACAGTCCCGGCCGACCTGATGGAACGTGTACGGGACCGGGGGGTCGTTGTTACAATCTATAAAGACGAGGTTTTTTCCGAACAACAGGCACGACGTACCCTTCTGGAACACTTCCATGTTGCCTCACTTGCCGGGTATGGATGCGACGGGTCTCCTGCAGCCATAGGGGCGGCTGGTGCAGCACTTGCCTATGCAAAAGAGACGCAGAACTCACCGCTCACCCACATAAGCAGTCTTTTTTTGCGTTCATCTGCACAGGGGCTGATGCTTGATGCCATCACTTTGCGTAACCTTGAAGTGAAAGAAAGTATCCGTCCCGAAACAAAAGGGACAACCCTTTTATCCGGTCTTGACCTGACAAAAACACCGATGGGAAGCCGGCTGCTGACGGGTAATCTCTCCCGCCCGTTCACCGATATATATGAAATCAATAAAAGGCTGGATGCGGTTGAATTTTTCATAGCCTGTACTCCTGAACGACTTGCACTCAGGACCCTGCTTACCCGGTGCACCGATATTGAAAGAATTGCGGCGAGGATTTCCTATGGGAATGCAGGACCCCGGGATCTTATCGCGCTTGCAGAATCACTTTCAGCTCTTCCGGGAATAAGGTATACGATACAGGACTGCCGGACCGTTGCTATCCCGCAACATATCCTCAATGCCCTGCAGGAGCTCCGTGATCTGCCCGGTAGTATCGATCTCATACGGAGTGCTTTAGTTGATGAACCCCCCCCGATTGCACGCAATGGTGGAGTAATACGGCCAGGCTATTCAAAAGAACTGGATGAAATCAAAGGGGTCCTGCATTCAGGAAAAGACTGGATCGTCGAGCTCCAGCAAAAAGAGCGGGAACAGACCGGCATTAAATCTCTCAAGATCGGGTATAACAGGATTTTCGGTTATTTCATTGACATAACAAAACCGAACCTTCATCTCGTACCGCCCCATTACCAGCGCCGTCAGACAACAGCTACAGGTGAGCGTTATACACTTCCTGAGCTGCAGGAGAAGGAGACTCTCATTACCCATGCTGATGAGCGTGTCCTGGCTCTTGAGCGTGAACTCTATACCGGACTTGTCGAAGTACTTCGAGTTGCTGTTCCCGATCTTCAGGCAATTGCCCGTGGCATTGCTGTCCTGGATGTTTCCACCGCACTTGCTGAGATTGCCCAGACCCGTGACTACATACGCCCCCAGCTGAACACCAGCGATGCGATTATTATCCGTGACGGCCGCCATCCTGTCGTCGAACGGGGTGTTTGTGGAAATTTCGTCCCCAACGACACCGAACTTGCCAGTTCCGGCATTCAGGTGATGATCATCACGGGAGCAAATATGGCTGGAAAGTCCACGTACATGCGGGCAGTAGCGCTCATCTGTATCATGGCCCAGGCAGGAAGTTTTGTTCCGGCCCGGCACGCGAGTATTGGCATTCTTGATCGCATATTCACCCGCGTTGGTGCCTTTGACGATCTCGCAAGCGGACAGAGTACATTTTTTGTAGAGATGCTCGAACTGGCAAATATTCTCAATAATGTTACTCCAAAGAGTCTCGTGATCCTCGATGAGATCGGCAGGGGAACCAGCACCGTAGACGGATGCTCGATTGCAAAAGCAGTGCTCGAATATCTTCATGGACGGGCAGGTGCCGGGCCAAAGACCCTTTTTGCCACACACTTTCACGAACTTGTTGAGGTAGAAGGTGAGCTTAAAAGGGTTAAAAACTATCATTTCGCCGTAAAAGAGACAAAAAATGAAGTGGTCTTTCTGCGCAAGCTCATCCCTGGTGCAACCGATAAAAGCTATGGTATTCATGTCGCCCGGCTTGCCGGTATCCCGAAAAAAGTGATCGAGCGTGCCGGGAGTATTCTTACCGAAACCATGAACCGCGAGGTCCCGACCGGCACCCGTCCCCAGAGGTACACCCAGATCCTTTTATTCGATAATGAGAACACAACAACAGCAGCACAGCACCCGGCACTTGTCGAACTTGCCAGCATCAGACCGGATGAGATGACTCCCCTGCAGGCACTTGCAAAGATTGCCGGGTTACATAAAATGCTGGAAAATAAGGAAGAATAATCATGAAGTCCCGGAATACTGTTTCTGCTATTCACATCCTTGATCAGGCAACCGTTAACCAGATTGCTGCCGGTGAGGTAGTTGAACGTCCTGCATCTGTTGTAAAAGAGCTGGTGGAAAATGCAATCGATGCCGGTGCCCGTTCAATCAGGATCGATATTACCTCATCTGCAAAAGAAATTCTGAGTATTCGTATCATCGACGACGGATCCGGTATGTCTCCTGCCGATGCTGTGCTTGCATTCACTCCCCATGCAACGAGCAAAATTTCCCGGATCGATGATCTCCATAAAATCCACACTCTTGGGTTCCGCGGAGAAGCTCTTGCCAGCATCGCTGCCGTGTCGAGAGTCACGCTGACAACCCGGCTTCGGAATGCAGGGGAGATTATTGGAACGAGGGTGCTTGTTGAGGGGGGACAGATTCAGGAGACGGGAGAGACCGGGGCTCCGGAAGGAACCAGTGTGCTGGTCGAAGATCTTTTCTATAATACCCCGGCACGAAAAAAGTTCCAGAAGAGTAAAAATACTGAGACCGCCCATATCCACGCGATTCTGGAAGGCATCTGCCTTGCCCATCCCGGGATATCATTCCGGTTGTATTCCAATCAGCATGAGCAGCTCGTAACGGATCGATCATCCCGGATTCTCGACACCATTGCCCGTATCTACGGCAGTGATGTCGTAAAGGATCTTATTCCGGTGAATCTTTCACTTCCCTTCATGAAGATTTCCGGATACACCTCACGCCCATCACTATCCCGAAAGGATACATCCCGGATAATGATAGCGATTAATCAGCGCTATGTATCTTCGACATTAGTCACCGGCGCCGTCAGGGAGGGGTATGGCACTCTGCTCGCAAAAGAGCGGTTCCCCCTTGCCTTCCTCACCCTTGAGATTGATACCGGACTGGTCGATGTAAATGTGCACCCTACAAAAAAACTGGTGCGGCTCTCCCGGGAAAACGAGATCGCCCGGGCAATGAGCGAAGCAGTAAAAACTGCATTGCTCAGCAATGATTTGATTCCCGATGCAGCTGCCCCCTCGCAAATATACCTGGAGGAATCCGGCAGTGAAACTGCAACCGTACCCGACCCATGCTATGACTTCACTCCAACGGCACCCTACGGAATCAGTGAAGCACTCCATGCAGGTACTGTCATGACTGACCGCCAGCTTCGGCAGACAGAACTGCCGACGGGTATGGTACCGGTCGATGCGAAACTCCCGGTCATGGAGGTTATTGGTCAGTTGGGAGGGATCTATATCCTGGCAACAACGGATTCCGGTGAACTGGTGATTATTGACCAGCATGCCGTTCATGAGCGTATCCTCTACGAACAGGTCATCGCACGAACCGAAGGGGATCACCGCTCACAGGAGCTGCTCGTTCCGGTTATCCTGCACCGGACACTGCAGGAAACGGCAATCCTTCGCGATCTTATACCTGCCCTTGCACAGGAAGGGTTTGTTCTTGAGGAATTTGGCAGGGATACCTTTCTTGTCCGTGCAATCCCGGTTGTTCTGGGTAAACTGGAAGATACGACCATGATTGATGAGATGGTGAGTGATCTTGTAAGTGAAGAAGCAGTTCGTTCAGTAAACACAAGGGAAAGAATCACCCGGGTCATTGCATGCCGGGGTGCAATCAAAGCGGGTACCGTCTGTACACGGGAACAATGCCTGCGCCTGATACACCAGATACGGTTTGCAAAAAATCCGTTCACCTGCCCGCACGGAAGACCAACGATGCTCAGGTTCAGCCGGACTGACCTTGACACGATGTTCAAACGCACCTGAGGGGTGATAATTTTCAGGTACAATCCCCTGAATCCCTTTCATCATTGCCTTTACCTGAATGATTATGAGCGGATAGGGTTATACGGTAGGGATCGGGTCTGAAATTATTAACCGGACTTTTTATAACCATGAAAAACTCAGAACAGGAAACGCTGGATACGAGCGGACCTCAATTTTCCCGTGATGATAGTTCCCCGGAGGGTATTCTGGCGTTCCGGCAGATGGTACTGTTACATTATGAGCAGTACGGTCGGGACATGGCCTGGCGAAACACCACAGATCCGTATCAGATTCTCGTATCGGAGATTATGCTCCAGCAGACACAGGTAGAGCGGGTCACTGCAAAATTTCCGGAATTTATCCGTGCATTCCCGGACTTTCCATCGCTTGCGGCTGCAACTTTAGCAAATGTACTCTCGGCCTGGCAGGGTCTTGGTTATAACCGCCGGGCAATCGCATTGCAGAAATGTGCCATCCGGGTCATGAACGAATACGACGGTATTCTTCCGGCTGATGTGGATATCCTGTCAACATTTCCCGGCATTGGAAGGGCGACTGCTTCGTCCATTGCAGCATTCGCGTTCAATATCCCCGTTGTCTTCATTGAGACCAATATTCGCAGGGTCTTTATTCACTTTTTCTTTAACGATACAGACACGGTACATGATACAGAGATCCTCCCGCTTGTGAAAAAAGCATTATACCGTGAAAATCCCCGTGTCTGGTACTGGGCGCTGATGGATCTGGGCACAGCACTTAAAAAGACGATTCCCAATCCGAACCGGCGAAGCGTTCATTATACCAGGCAGTCTCCTTTTGAAGGATCAGACCGGAAAATTCGTGGTACCATCCTGAAATTATTACTGAAACATAAACTCCTTGGAGAGGCGGAGATCATCGGTCGCGTTGGTGAAGATCCGTATCGGGTACAAAGGATGCTTGACGCTCTTGAAGAAGAGGGGTTCATTATACGCAGAAACAATGGATTTGTTCCTGCAGAATAAATTTTTATATATATTAATATAATATTATTTAATTTATATTATTTTTTATTTAACCTTTGTTCTGAATACAAGAAAAAAGTTAAAAGAAATTAATTGATATTTTGTAAAATTTTGTAATAAAAAAAATTTACCTCATGTCTCAATGAATTACCTGTTTTGTCCGAAACAATAGTTCAGCAGACCGGATATTACCTTACGGATAATCAGAGAATCTTCTGACTCTTTCAAGATACTCCTGTCTTTTTAAACAGGTACAGGAATTCAATGAGCGGTTGATCTGGCTGAATCGACTTCAATCCAGTATTCTTTTAATGATCCTGAAATCCATTGTGCAATATCACATGAATCAAGACCGGTCTCACGGGCAAGTTTATAAGAGATACAGGAAATCAGATCACAGTTATTGGAAATAGTATCCATCGATACTTCTTCACCCGTAATATGAGATAGTCCCTGGCAGAGGAATTGATCGAACCGGGAAACAGATTTGACCCGGGGTAACGGCGAACGTACCATTCACATATATTTATGATTCATTCTTAATAAAAGTGGTGAAGCTGCAATTCAATCTCACCACCATTCCAGGGTACATTTTTAAAAAGATATTCGCGACCCGGTAAAACTGTCATGAATGCGATTACCGGGTCGTACCTGCAGGCAGGATATTCTGATTCTTTAAAGGTGATTGTGCTGCTTTATTCACGATTTCAAAAAAGTGATTCATCCGGCTGATCCGACTTCGGCCCAGTATTCTTTCAGTGAGCGTGAAATCCATTGTGCAATATCACACGAATCAATACCGGTCTCTCTGGCAAGCTGATTTGAGATACAGGGTATCAGATCATGGTTTCCTGAAATGCTGTCTGCTGATATTTCTTTACCCGTAATATGAAACAGCCCCTGGCAGAGGAATTGATCAAACCGGGACACCGATTTGACGTTGGGTGCCGGATACTGAACCATACTTACGTACATATTACTTTTATATTATATAAATTATACCTTTTAAAAAAAATTATTTTTAGACTATTAAAACGAAAAAAAAATAAAAATTATGTGTTATTACCTTAAAATTATCAATTAATCGGCTCTGTAGAATTCCTTTTCCATTGATATGAAATTCAAGATGCTGGTACGAATGAAGGAGGGGACAGTGCCTGTCCCCCTATGCCGCCCCTGCGCTGAGCGATGATGATGTAGCACCTGTTCGGGAGTTATCGCATCGGGGAGCCACAGCGGCGGGGGTGAAACCCCCTTGAGCGTTTAGCTTGGAATTGAACATTTCTACAGAGCACATTCATCAAAAAAAGATTGATAGCATATAAAACCTACGTAAGAATTGTTCGATAAAAATGCTCCTGAGGCCCTTTTATCACTTTTTGTCATCATTGTGATTTTTCGATTTTTTTCCTTCGACATGTCGTGCGATTGCCATATAGCCGAAAAGATCGCCTTCTTCTGTGGTAATCGCAGATATATTTGCTTCGACCTGAACTCTCCCTGACGATGAAAGCATCATGAAGGGTACGGTTTTATGCCCGTTTTTTTTGACTTCGCCGAGGGAGTCCAATGCCATTTTACGAAATTCCGGTGCGATATAGAGTGCGATACTCTTACCCGCCAGATCAATGCAGCTTCCTGCATTCACTGCACCGGCCAGTGCATCATTTACCCAGACAAATTTACCCGATCGATCGAGAATCGCTATATAATCCCGCGCCATCTTCAGGGCACTGGACAGGTAGTTTGGGCTTAACAGTCCTGGAGTTTTTGTCGAATCAGTATCTGGGAATGCCGGATAACCAGCATCAGGAATTGAAATCTCCTCTTCAGTTCCTGGAACGCATCCCGTCTTTGCATTTTTCAGCATTTGACAGAGTTCCCTTACCTGTGAAATATCGCGGATTACTTCGATTGCTCCCATCCTTCTGCCATCAGGGCCAATGAGCGGTGAAGCCGTTGCCAAGACGTACGAACCCCTGCCCGAATACAGTGAAGGGAAATAACCTTCTGCGACAAGCGAGGATCCTTCCCTTGTTATTGGAGGATCATGTTTTCCAATTTCATTATCAGCTGCATCGATGAGAGTAATCAGATCAACGAAGACCGAGCGGGAGGAGATATTTTTTGGAAATATGTGTTCAAACTCTTCAGATCCGATAATTTCATTTTTACTGACTCCGGTCATCTGTTCCATTGCAGCATTCCATGCAATAACCTTGTGTTCATCACTGACAACAAATGTCGGATCCGGTAAACATCCGACAAGATCCACCAGTTCATACCTGAATTTCTGAAGTTGTGGTGTGATCTCTTTTTTCCGGGTAACATCCTCGACTATTCCGTTGATAAATTCGATTTTGCCGTCCGGGTCAAACTTAGCAAGTGCTGTGACACTGACACATATCCGGGCTCCGTCTGCCCGTTTCATAGAGATCTCCCTGTTCTGCACAAATCCAAACCGCTTGAGGTCCTCAAGAAGGTTTTTTCTTCCATCAGGCTCGGTGAAGATATCTGTTACTGCAATCTGCCGGAGTGTTTCAAAAGAGGGGTATCCTAAGATTTCCACAAGTGAGGAATTCCCCCACACAAACCTGCCCCTGGGATCCCCCGTACTTCGGTAAATACCTACATTCATATTTTCAACATGAGTGCGGTATTTTTCCTCACTTTCCCGTAAACGCTCTTCAGATTTTTTCAACGAGATATCCCGGGCAATGGTGGAAGCACCAATAACCATGCCATTCTCATCGGTTATGGGAGAAATGGTTAATTCAACGTCAATGACCTTGCCATCCTTACGCACCCGGCGTGTTTCAATATTATTGATCGCTTCCCGTTTTATGATCCGGTCAAAAATCCGGTTGCTCTCATCCCGTTGATCCTGGGGGATGATCAGGGAGGTATTCTGACCAATGATTTCCTCTTTCGAGTACCCGTACAGGTGCTCTGCAGCCGGGTTTATGCTGATAATTGTTCCATCGGTTTTTTCTCCGGTTATCGCGTCGGAGGTGGTATCAACAATCAAAGAGAGAAGCTTCTGCACCTGTGCTGCTTTATGCTGATC
>Ga0209450_10001900_pt1 | contig 10517 bp, 9 predicted proteins | sample FrelakmetLWP11LW_FD_187149 | JGI IMG/M metagenome (GOLD analysis project Ga0209450, IMG submission 187149) | Freshwater lake sediment microbial communities from the University of Notre Dame, USA, for methane emissions studies - LWP11 LW (SPAdes)... | ecosystem: Environmental > Aquatic >... | reverse complement strand
GGCCGAGCCGCTCAGCCTTCGAGCGGGGTACTTCTGCACCTCCAGCAGGCTCTTCGCGTAGGCCCGGAACGGCTGCGCCATCATGACGAATGCCGTGCCGACGGGGTACACGGTGTCGCCGATTTTGAAGGGCTCCGACACCTGCTGCACCTCGACGCCGCCATCCACGAGCAGGTTGACGAGCTTGTTCGCGGCCGCGGGATCATGCTGGTCCGGCGGAATGGCGAACGCGTAGGGGCCCTCGTTCGTGCCGCGCTCGATGGCGCGCCGGCCCATCGCGTGGAAATTCAGCAGCAGCTCCTCCTGGTAGCGCGACGCGGCCCGCAGCAGGCCCCGCATGGCGGCCAGGTTGTAGTCGACGATGTCGCCGAGGCGCCAGGTGCCGCCGGGCCACGGGTTGGGGAAGTTGATCTGCGGCGCGTACTGCGGCAGCCCGCGCGTCGCACCCCGCAGGTCCTTCGCGGCCACCTCGATCGGGTTCGCGAGCCGGGCCGATGCCGCTTCCGTGAGCAGGCACACCGTGTTCCTGCCGAGCGGCGCGGAGTCCTCGTAGCCGGGCCAGTAGTAGTCGTACATCGCGTTCGAGACCACACCCGACTTTCCCTGGCTCTCGAGTTCAAGGGCCATCGCGCTGCCAAGCAGCGCCGCCTCGCGCCAGATGAGCGGATCCTGGTTCGGGTCGATGGGATCGTAGTTCGGCGGCACGAAGAACCTCGGGCCGCTGCTGCCCATCTGGTGCATCGCAAGAAACACCTGCGGGTGCCACTCGCGTGAGAAGAACCGCGCGAGCGTGCGGTTCTCGGTCATGTTCAGCATGAAGGCGTCGCGGTTGATGTCGTGGCCGACGTACTTGTGGTACGACCACGGCATCTGGCCCCCGTCAAACGGCGTGCCCTGCATCTTCTTGTGCCAGTCCGTGACGAGGACGTGGCCGTCCGGGTTGAGCGACGGGATGAGGATCACCACGAGGCGGTCCAGCAACCGGACCGTGCGCTCGTCGTCTGCGGTGGCGAGCTCGTAGAGCAGGTCGTTGGCCGACTGCGTGGCGCCGATCTCGCTGGCGTGGATGCTGCAGCCGATGGCGACCACCGCCTTCGCGCCGGTCATGATGGCCCGCACCTCGCGGTCGCTGGCCAGCTTCCGCGGGTCGGCGAGCAGACGGTTGTCGATCTGCAGGGTGGGGAGGTTCCTGATGTTGTCCGCCGAGCTGATGATCGCGCCGATCATGCGGCGGCCCTCGGTGGTGGGGCCGACATCGACCATCTCGACGCGCGGCGACGCGGCCGCGACGGTCTCGAAGTACCTGGTGATCGCGGCCCAGTCGGCGAGCTTGCCGTCGGCGCCCATCTTGAAGCCGAAGAACGCCTCCGGCGCGGGCACCTGCGCGGCTGACGTTCCGGCCAGCACGAGGAGGAAGTACAGCAGCAGTGTGAACGTGCGTGCGGCAGTCGTTTGTAGCATCGTGCTGTCCGGCAATCAGTAGTCAGTAGCCAGTAGACGACATCCGAATCCCGAGTCCCGAGTCCCGAGTTTCGCCCACGTCGCGCCCAGGTGCGCATCGGTGTCGTCCCGGAACGCCTCAACAAGCGGGTGCGCCTCGAGCGCGGCCTGGACGATTCCCCGCAGCACGCCAGTACCGCGTCCGTGGATGATCCGGATCTCCTTCAGACCGCGGGCGTGCGCTTCCGCGACGTACTCTTCCACGACGGACTTCACGTCGCGCGGCGAGAAGGCGTGCAGGTCGAGCGTGCCGTCGATGGGGAGCGCGAACGGCTCGCCGCCGGTCATGATTTCGTGTAGGTGGCGGTGACGCGCGTGCTGACGCCGCCGCGCGGCGTGAAATCACCGACGACGGTCATCCGCCGCGGCTGGCAGGCGGCCGCCAGGTCGTCCAGGATCTGGTTGGTGGCCGCCTCGTAGAAGATGCCGCGCTGGCGGTAGCCGAAGATGTACAACTTGAGTGATTTCAACTCGATACACAGCTCGTCGGGGACGTAGGTGATCCGGATCTCGCCGAAATCCGGCTGCCCGGTCATCGGGCAGACCGACGTGAACTCGGGCGCGGAGATGGCAATCTCGTAGTCCCGGCCGGGCCTCGGGTTCGGGAACGTCTCGATCTTCGGGCTTGACATCGTGTCGGATCTTATCATTTAGAGGCCGAAAATGGCCGGTTCCCGGCGATTCGGGCGATTGACAGTGGAGGAACCGCGAGCTAGCATTCAACAACTTCCGCTTTCATTCCGGAGCCTGCCGCCTGCGCGCGCGGCTGGCTTGCGGTTGTAGTTACTGCGCGTGGTTTCGAGGAGAGAGAAGATGGTAGAGGCCCGCAGGATGGGCAAGTCGGAACTGTTCGCGCACTTCGCGGACCGCTTCGAGTTGAAGCGCGCCCAGGCGCGCGAGTTCTTCGACGAGCTGGCCGTGCTCTCGGAGAAGGAGCTGAAGCGGTCGGGCGAGTTCGTGCTGCCCGGCATGGTGAAGCTGGTGGTCCAGAAGCGCAAGGCCCGGATGGGCCGCAACCCGGCGACCGGCGAGGCGATCAAGATCCCGGCCAAGACCGTGGTGAAGGCGCGCGTCGTCAAGCAACTGAAGGACGCCGTCCTTCCGCAGAAGTAACAGGCACGGTTTCCAAACCTGCGTAGCGCAGCCGCGCGAACGGGTTTGGCAACCGCTCACTCGGAACCGGTCCCCGCGTGCGCGGGGGCCGGCCGTCCCGACCGCTAGCCGCCTGCCTCGCCGCGGAGGTCCGCCGCCGGCGCGGGGATACGTGCAAGCGACACGACGAAGGTGGTGCCGACGCCGGCCTCGCTCGTGGCCGCGATGCACCCGCCCGACTGATCCACGATTTTCTTCGTGATCGCCAGGCCCAGGCCCAGCCCCTGGCGCTTGGTCGTGTTGAAATCCTCGAACATCGTCTCGATGCGCTCCGCCGGGATGCCGCAGCCTGTGTCAGCGACGCGCAGCATGGCGCGGCCGTCCGCGGCCGCGGTGCCGATGGTCACGCGGCCGGTCGGCGCGGTGGCCTCGATGGCGTTCATCACCAGGTTGCGGCAGACGCGGCTGAGCGCGAACAGGTCGCCTTCGACATAGAGCGGGCCCGGCGCGAGCTCCAGGCCGATGGTCAGCCCGGCGGCCCCGGCGTTGGCTCGCATCGACTCTCCCACGTCGGCCGCCAGTTTGTTCAGATCGAGGGGGAAGCGCTCCATGGGCATGGGCCGCGCGATGTTGCGCAGGTCCTCGAACACGCGCTTGATGTGGGCGAACTCGCGCTCGATGGTGCGCTTGAACAGCTCCAGGTACTCCGGGTCGTCGTGCATCTTCACGACGAGGCGGCAGTTGTTCTGGACGTTCTTGAACGGGTGCGACAGGTCGTGGACCAGCCCCGCGGCCACGCGGCCGAACACGGCGTGGCGCTCCTGCTTCCGGACGTCCTCCTGGAGGTCTCCCAGGCGGCCCGCCATCCGGTTGAACGCCTCGCCGAGGCGGCCGATCTCCGACTTCGACGTGATGCGGACACGCTCGTCGAGGTGCCCGCCGGCGATCGCCTCCGTGCCGCGTATGAGCTCCTGGATGGGCTGAATGAACGAACGGCCCCAGACCAGGCCCGCGAGCAGCATGATGAGCAGGGCCAGACTGATCGCGGCGATGAGGTCGCGCTCGTGGCGGCGCGCCACGGCAAACGCCTCGCGCGTCGGCTGCTCGACGAGCACCATCCAGTCGAGGTCGGGCACGCGAACGCCCACCACCAGCATCGGCTCGCCGCCTGCGCCCGGGCGCTCGCGCACTTCCGGTGAACCGGGCGCGGCCGAGCGCAGTGCGACGACCACCGGGTCGGCCGCGAGGCTCGCGCCGCGCGCCACGTTCGGCCGCTCCTCCGGGTTGCCGTGCGCCAGCAGGTCGCCGCGGGGGCCGACCACCACGGCGAACCCGGAGGCGCCCACCCGGATGCGGCCGGTGAGCCGCCAGAGTTCTTCGATGCTGAACTCGCCCACGAGCCAGCCGGATCGCCGCTCGGCGCGGCCCAGAGGCGCGGCCACGAGCGCCGTGGGGAGCAGGTCGTTGTCGACCGACACCGGCGACATCCGGACGCCGTACAGTTCGGTGGCATCCTCTCCGGGAACCGACGCCGTCGGAGCGCCGATGCGGCTGGTCGCAACCGGGCGGCCGGCCGCATCGAAGGCCGTGAGCTCCCTGAACTCGGGGAAGCGGAGGACGTAGTTCTTGAAGATCCGGTCCTGCTGTTCGGCGCTCAGCCCGGTGGTGTCGAGGTCGGCGGCGAGCGCGTGCAGGATCTGGAGGTTGGTCGAGATGTAGCGGCGGATCTGCTCGCCAACCTGCCGCGCGACGTTCAGGTTGCCGTCGGTCACGGTGCGCCGCGTCCCCTCGCGCAGGGAATACAGCGACACCACACCGTAGGTCAGCAGCGGCACGACGGCCGCCGTGGCCAGCATCGCGGCGAAGCGGACGCGCAGCGTCCTCATTGCGCCGCGCTCCCGTGCGGGCGGATCCGCCAGCGTTCGAGGACGTACATCGCATCGCGCCCGGAGCTGTCCGCCGGGACCTCGAAACGGCGGCTCACGGCCTGCACCGTTTCGTTCCAGGCGAGGAAGACCGCCGGCGGGTCTTCTCGCACGGCCGCCTCGAACCGTCCGATCGCCTGGACGAACTGCCCGTCGTCGGCCGCTTCGAGAGCGGCGTCGAGCGCTTCGTCGACCCGCGTGTTCCGATAGCCCCAGAAGTTCCATCGGGGCGTTTCGCCGGGCGAGTGCCACAGTCGATGGAACACCGTGGCCGATGGACCGCCGAGGACCGAGATCAGCACCGCGTCGAAGTCGCCCGCGAAGATGCGCCGGTTGAAGGCGTCCGGCGGCAGCGATTCGAGGCGGACGCGGATGTCGAGATCGCCGAGCTGCCGCTGCACGAGCAGCGCCATGCGTTCGAGGATAGAGAAATTGGCCGGCACCAGGCAGGTGAACTCGATTGGCCGCGGCCCGGCTGCCCGCAGGAGGGCCGCGGCCCCGCCCGGGTCGAACCTCGCTGCCGGCGCGCTCCGGTCGTGCGCCCAGTGGCTCGGCCACACGGGGCCGTGGGCCGCAACGCCACGGCCCCTGAGACCCTGTTGCACGAGCGCCGGCCGGTCGACGGCCAGGTTCAGGGCCTGCCTGACGGCCGATGGCCTGAACACCGGCCGCGCGGAGTTCAGCATCAGCGCGTAGGCGTAATGGCCCGGGAAGCTCCTGACCTCAACCGCGGTCTGGTCGCTGAGGAACTCCGCTGTATCCGGCCCGACCTCCCAGAGGAAGTCGACGCGGCCCCGCATCATCTCGGCCCAGGCCGTCCGCAACGCGTCGAACGGCTTGACGATGACGCGATCGAAAGCCGGGCGGCCGGAGTAGTGGTGCCGGTTCGCCTCGAGGGTGATGGCATCCGGCGTCGACGAGCTTATGGAGAAGGCGCCCGTGCCGATCCGCGTCGTTCCGTCGTCGCCCGTCCTGATGACGGCCCGGTCGAGGTCGTCGAGCAGGTACGAGCACCGCCGCGTCAGCCGGACAACGACGTTGCGGTCGGTCGGCGCCTCGACCGAGGAGACAAAGGGCAGGCACACCGAAATCCCGCGGATGGCCGGGCTGGCGATGGCGGTGTCGAAGGTGCGCTTGACATCGGCGGCGGCCAGCGGCACGCCGTCCTGGAACCGGACGTCGGGCCGCACCTGAAGGTCCCACGACAGGCCATCGCCCGCGACTGTCCAGCGCTCGAGCAGGCGAGGCTGCGTCCTGCCCTGCGCGTCATTGGCCGTGAGGCGTTCGAACGCGAGGTACTGGGCGATGGCGGGAGCGCCATGGCTGGGATCGAGCTGGCGGCTCTGCGGCACGCCGATGGTCAACGTGACAGGATCGCCCGGCGCCGCCGGCGCGGGCCCGGCGGTTGGGCCCGTGCACGAGACGGCAAGGGCGAGCCCGGCGAGCCCGAAGCACGGCATGAGCCCGCGCGGCCGCGGCCAGGCGGCGGCGCGGGCTCGCGCCGACACGGGAGGGCGGCTCTCCGCCTGTTCCCGGGTGGTTCGTGCTTCGCCTACCTGCCGCTCTCCGGCGGCACGCAAATCATCCACGGGCACATATCCCGCGACGGAGCCTGCTGAGCGTTCTTCAGAACCTTGATCTTCATTGTACCCCTCCTGCCTGACTGCCGGCGGCTGTCTCCGCCAGCGATTCGAGCGCCGATTCAAGACTCCGCTTGTGACACGACGGCGCATCCATGTCGCCAAGCTCCGCATGGGCGGCGACCGCGCAGCCGCCGCCGCAGACCGGAATGAACGGACAGTCGCCGCAGTGGCGCCACGGCGCGAGGCGCTCGAAACGGCGCGCGGCGGCGGCGTGCCCGGGCTCACGCCTCCCGTCGATGTGCCCGACCGCGAGCGCGAACTCGCCGGTGAAGCCGGGGCACGCGTAGAGCGACCCGTCGGGGCCGATGGTGTGGGAATGGCGGCGGTAGACCTCGCACGGGCCCATGTGCATCCCGTCCGGCGTCGGGAATCCCCGCCGCTCGGTCTCCTTGCGCAGCAACGTCATCGTGTCGTCGAGGAGGTTGCAGTTGTCGCAGGGCGAGCCGGGCATCGCGGCACTCGAGCGGCCGGTCGACGGCCCGGCCGCTGTCATGCAGCCGCCGTTGAGCGGCCGCCGGTTGAGCTCGGCCGGCCTGAGCGGAATGACGGCGTTCGCGGGCGCCGGAGTTGCCGGCTTGATGAGCGGCTTGAACACTACCTTGGCGATCCGCCCGGAGAATTCCTGCTCCTTGAGGAAATCGAGCAGCGCCGGGTACCGGCCCGCCGTCTCCATGTCGAAGTTGCCTCCGATGGTGACGGGCACGAGCGGCGCCACACGCCGGACGTTGTCGACGATGCGATCGAAGGTGCCCTGGCCTCCGCGCAGCGGCCGCATCCGGTCGTGCGTCTCGCGATCGCCGTCGAGGGTGACTTTCACGCCCGTCAGGCCGAGCGGCAGCATGCACTCGACGAGGCGGGGCGTGAGGAGGAGGCCGTTGGTGATGATGTTGACAAGCTGCGTGACGCCGCGCGACGCGGTGTGCTTCGAGGACCGGCCCGCGATCTCGAGCATCGCCGGAGTGTTCAGCAGCGGCTCGCCTCCGAAGAAGGTGAGCACGAGCCGGCTTGGCCGCGCCTCTTCGACCCGGGCTGCGATCCAGGCCGCGACCTGCACCGCCGTGTCGATCGACATTCTCTCGGCCGGCCGCCCGAAATCGGCGTGCTCGCCCTGGTAGCAGTACTCGCAGGCGAAGTTGCATTGCAGCGTGGTGAGGATCGTGACGCGCAACTGCGACGCGTCCTCGCGGAACGCTGCGAAGTACGATTCCAGCGCCGCGCGCTCGGATGCGAGATGGGTGACGAGGAACCCGTTTCTTGCCAGCGTCTCGAGCGCGTCGTGCTCGTCCTGGACCGGGACCGGACCTGCCGCCCCGCCGGCACCCAGCCTGTCGAGCAGCGCCACGACGTCGCTCGACACCACCGCCTGGGCGTCGGTGAGGGTGTTCATCAGGAACACCTCGCCGCCTGCCAGCGGCACCCGGACGTTGAAGGCGGATGGTCTCATCGTTCTCCTTGCGGCTCCGGTGTCTGGAATAGCAAAGGGTGTTCCGTCGGCGGCGCACGCGGCGCGCGGCCCGATCCGGGCCGCCCGGTGCGTGCGAGTCCTACTGCGGCTTCCGCCGCTACTCGTTGCCGGATGAGGAGATAGGGCGGTGCTGTCGAGGCGCGGCACCGGCAACGCGCGGCCCGATCGCGCCTGGCGGCGGGAGTGTCCGAAAAAGAGGCAGGTGGCGGATATTGCCACGCCGGAACGAGGCACGTGTTGCAGAATCTGCCACGTTGAGCGGCCTCAACAGAGGCTCAGGCGGGGCCGGCGGTTCTCAGCCTGCGGGCGATGTCGCGGATCTCGAGCCGCTCCATCTTGAACTTGAGCGTGCTCAGCGGAACGCCCAGGCTGCGCGCGGTGGCGGAGACGTTCCAGCGCGACTGTTCGAGGGCCTTCAGGATGAATGTCCGCTCGAACATGTCGCAGGCGCGTTCGAACAGGCCCTCGCTGTCCTGGTCCGGCCTGGCGAGCCTCGCCAGGTGGTACTCGTAGGGCAGGTCCTCGTCGCGGATCCACTCGGCGTCGCTCACGGCGACGAGGCGCTCCATCAGGTTTTCGAGCTCGCGGATGTTGCCCGGCCACGGGTACGCGCCGAGCACCTCCATGGCGGAGGGCTCGACGCCGAGGACCTTCTTCCTGAACTTGGCGTTGTAGCGGCCGATGAAGAACGGCACCAGGGCCTCGATGTCCTCCGTCCGCTCGCGCAGCGGCGGCACCGTCATCGGGATGACGTTGATGCGGTAGTAGAGATCCTCGCGGAAGCGCCCCTCGCGCACCGCTTTCTCGATGTCCACGTTGGTGGCCGCGATGATGCGCAGGTTGACGCGGATGGGATGGCCGCCGCCGACCCGCTCGATCTCCGATTCCTGGATCGCGCGGAGCAGCTTGGCCTGGACGTCCGGCTTCAACTCGCCGATCTCGTCGAGGAACAGCGTGCCGCCGTCGGCCAGTTCGAACTTCCCGAGCTGCTGGCGCACGGCCCCGGTGAACGACCCCTTTTCGTGCCCGAACAGCGCCGACTCGACGAGCTCGGAGGGAATAGCCGCCAGGTTCACGGGCATGAACGGGCCGTCGGCGCGCCCGGACTCGCGGTGGATCATCCGCGCGAGCAGCTCCTTGCCGGTTCCGCTCTCGCCCAGGATGAGCACCGTGGCGTCCAGCGCCGCCACCTTGCGCACGAGGTCGAGGATGTCGCGCATGCTCCGGCTGGGCCCCGTCACGAAGGGCCGCTCGCGATCGTCGGCCACCTGGGCGCTGAGCGCCATCACCTTCCGGTGCAGGTCGGTGCGATCGGAGGCGTTACCGACGAGCGACATGACGGCGTCGTACTCGAAGTCCTTGGTGATGTAGTAGTAGGCGCCGAGCTTCATGGCGCGGACGGCCGTTTCGACGTCGTTGATGGCCGAGATCATGATGACTTCGACCAGGCGCTGCGACTCCTTGATGTGGCTGAGCACCTCGAAGCCGCCGATGCCCGGCATCCGGACGTCGAGCAGCACCACGTCCACGTTCTCGCGGTCGAGAATGGCCAGCGCGGTTTCTCCCGTCGACGCGCGCAGCACGTGGTACTCGCGCCGCAGGATCGCCGTGAGCGTGTCGCGCATCCCTTCGTCATCGTCGACGATGAGGACTGTTTTGGAGCCAGGAGCCACCGGTCCCGTCCTTTCAGGATGCGGCCGAGAAACCCGGCTGATTGTAGGCGGCGCGCGGCACCCGCGGCAAGGCCGGTCGCGGGCATGCGCACGGTTGACAGTCCCGCGACGCTGCCGGTAACGTGAGGCTTGCGAATGGCCGGCGAACACTCCCCCCGAAAGGCGCTGCTCGACAGGGCCCTGCGGCTCTTCCAGAAGGGCTACGAGCACCAGATGAGCGGCGAGCTCGACGAGGCGGCGGCGCTCTACGAAGCGTCGATCGGGCTGTTCCCGACGGCCGAGGCGCACACGTTCCTGGCGTGGACCCATTCGTTCGAGGGCCGCCTCGACGACGCCATCCACGAGTGCCAGAAGGCCATCGAGGTCGATCCGGAGTTCGGGAACGCCTACAACGACCTCGGCGCGTACCTGATCGAGCAGGGCAAACACGACGAAGCCATCCCGTGGCTGGAGCGCGCGCTCGGCGCGGGCCGGTACGAGAGCTACCACTTCCCGTGGTTCAACCTCGGCCGCGCCTACGCCGCCAAGGACTGCTACGGCCGGGCGATGGAGTGCTTCCGCGAGTCGCTCGCGATCGCGCCCGAGTACGCGCCGGCGGGCGAGGCGATGCGGGCCGCGCGCCTCAAGATCCACTGACGGCCCCTACCAGGAGAACCACCCGTGGCGAACGCGTTCGACGTCATCATCATCGGGGCCGGCACCGGCGGCTACCCGGCCGCGATCCGGGCGGCGCAGCTGGGCCTGAAGGTCGCCGTCGTCGAGCGGCAGAAGGCCCTGGGCGGCACCTGCCTGAACTGGGGATGCATCCCCACGAAGGCCCTGCTCGAGCACGCGCACGCCCTGAAGATCGCCCAGGCGTCGAAGGAATGGGGACTCATCCTCGGCGACCAGCCGGTTCGCATCGACATGAACCAGGTGCAGGGCCGGAAAGACAAGATCGTCACCGTCCTCACGCGCGGGATCGAGTTCCTCTTCAAGAAGAACAACGTCACCTGGATCAAGGGCAGCGCGAGAATTGCCGGCCCGGGCACGGTGGAGGTCACCGGCGACGGGAAGCAGACGCTGACGGCGAAGGAGATCGTCGTCGCCACCGGTTCGTATGCGCGCAGCGTGCCCGGCATCGAGCTCGACCGCACGCGCATCATCACGAGCGACGAGGCGATCGCGATGCGGACCGTGCCGAAGTCGATCGTGATCCTCGGCAGCGGCCCGATCGGCG
>Ga0209450_10001899_pt1 | contig 10521 bp, 11 predicted proteins | sample FrelakmetLWP11LW_FD_187149 | JGI IMG/M metagenome (GOLD analysis project Ga0209450, IMG submission 187149) | Freshwater lake sediment microbial communities from the University of Notre Dame, USA, for methane emissions studies - LWP11 LW (SPAdes)... | ecosystem: Environmental > Aquatic >... | reverse complement strand
TTGATCCGTTGCCCGTTGGAGCGCGCTTGCGCGCGACCGCCACGTTTGGGTCTTGCCGCAGGCGTCTTGCGTCAAGGCCTCCGCTGTAGGAGCGCTGCGTGCAGCGCGACCGCCACGTCTCGATCTTGCCGCAGTTGTCTTGCGCCGCTGCCTCACCCGTAGGAGCGCGCTTGCGCGCGACCGTCACGTTTCGATCTTGCCGTTGGCGTCTTGAACGCGGGGTTGTGTTGCTGCCGCAAGCGACAAAGCGCTTTCGTGCCGCTGCCGCGGCCCGACCTACTTCTCTTTGCTTGTGCAAAGAGAAGTAGGCAAGAGAAACACACCCCGGAGCGCCGCCCTGTCTTCGTTGCACTGTCCGGTAAGCATCCATCCCTGGATCGTCCGCCCGCCCGGCCATCCATGGCTGGGCCTTCGCGGGGGCGCGGCAGTGCCGCGCCAAACCCCCGCTCAGCCCGCGCGAACTCGGGTCCATCCCTGGACCCGATCCCCTATCGGGGGCAAGAACCCGGTCCGCCCTGCGATGCTCGGCGGCGCTCAGGGGCCCCAATCAACGAACCCGCCATCCTTGGCTGGTCGTTTGCGCAATTCAGCGACATCGCTTCGGCCGTGGCGCGCACCCAGCAGAAGAAGCGGAACAGTCGGTACCACGAGGCAACCAGCCATGGATGGCGGGTTCTTCCACCGGGGCCCCCTAAGGTCCGCCGAGCATCGCAGGGCCCCCAGGGTTTCCGCCCCGAAGGGGTCGCGGCCAGGGATGGCTGCGAGTCGGCCGCGTGCGCAGGATGCGCACTCGGCCGACCCCCTGGGGGACCGAGAAGCGCAGGGCACCGCGCGCCAGGAAGGCGCGCGGCGGACCGCCGGGGGTGTGTTGGAGGTGCAGGAGGCCTTGCACAAGCAAGGTCTCCTGCTCGCGCCGCGGAAGCGGCGCGAAACGCTTTGTCGCTTGCGACGACAAAACAACCTCGCACTCAAGACGCCCGCGGCAAGATCGAGACGTGGCGGTCGCGCGCAAGCGCGCTCCTACAGGTGAAGCAGCGGCGCGAAACGCTTTGTCGCTTGCGACGACAGAACAACCCAAGAGGCAAGACGCCCGCGGCAAGATCGAGACGTTGCGGTCGCGCGCAAGCGCGCTCCTACGGTCGAGGTCTCGCACGCAAGACGCCTGCGGCGAGGTCGAGACGTGGCGGTCGCGCGCAAGCGCGCTCCTACGGGAGATGGCGGCGCGAAACGCTTTGTCGCTTGCGAGGCCGAAACAACCTCGCACGCAAGACGCCTGCGGCAAGATCGGCAGGTGGCGGTCGCGCTGCGCGCAGCGCTCCTACAGTCGAGGTCTCGCGCGCAAGACGCCTGCGGCGAGGTCGAGACGTGACGGTCGCGCGCAAGCGCGCTCCTACGGGAGATGGCGGTGCGAATCGTTTTGTAGATTGCGAGACCGAAACAACCTCGCACGCAAGACGCCTACGGCAAGATCAAGACGTGGCGGTCGCGCGCAAGCGCGCTCCTGCACGTGAAGCAGCGTCGCGAAGGCACTGCGCCAGCACGCCGCCCGCGACCGACGGAAGGTCGTCGCCGCACGCCGCGTCGGGATTCCCCCGACGCCGTCCTCCGCAGCCCCCGATCTCAACTCCGGCGCGATGCGGCCGATAGTCCCCGCGATGGACATCCTCACGCTCGTCGGACTGGTGCTGGCGTTGGCGGCGATCATCGGCGGCAGCGTGCTCAAGGGCGCGGGTGTCGCCGGGCTCGTCTCGGGCGCGGCGTTCGTGATCGTCATCGTCGGCACGATCGCCGCGATCTTCGTGCAGACGCCGATGGCGACCTTCAAGCGCGCATTGCGCCTGGTCGGCTGGGTGTTCCGGCCGCCGGCCCACGACGGCGAAGGGCTGATCCGGCGCGTGATCGACTGGAGCAACACCGCGCGCAAGCAGGGCCTGCTCGGCCTCGAGGCGCAGGTCGAGACGCAGCGCGATCCGTTCGTGCGCAAGGGCCTGCAGATGCTGGTCGACGGCGCGGAGCCCGATGCGATCCGCGCCACGCTGGAGATCGAGATCGACGCCATCGAGCACCATGACCAGGCCGCGGCCAAGGTGTTCGAGTCGATGGGCATCTATGCGCCCACCATGGGCCTGATCGGCGCCGTGCTGGGCCTGATGGCGGTGATGCAGAACCTCAACGATCCGTCCAAGCTCGGCACCGGCATCGCGGCCGCGTTCACCGCCACCATCTACGGCATCGCCTCGGCTAACCTGATGTTCCTGCCGGCGGCCAACAAGCTCAAGGCGGCGATCGGCCACCAGTCGCGCGAGCGCGAGATGCTGGTCGAGGGACTGATCGCGATCGCGCGCGGCGAGAACCCGCGCAACATCGAGTCGCGCCTGAAGGGCTTCCTGCGCTGAGGCGCGCGCCGATGCCGCGTCGCCGCCGCCACGAGGAGCACGTCAACCACGAGGCGTGGGCGATCCCCTACGCCGACCTGGTGACCCTGCTGCTGGCGTTCTTCGTCGTCATGTACGCGATCTCCTCGCTCAACGAGGGCAAGTACCGCGTGCTGGCCGACTCGCTGGCCGAGGCCTTCGGCGGCCAGCCGCGCGTGGTGCAGCCGGTGGCGGTCGGCGAGGCCGTGCCGGTCGACGGTACCGGCGCGGCCGGGCCGATCGCGCCGCCGATCGCGCTCGCCTCGCTGGGCATCCCGCGCCGGCCGGAGCCGGCGTCGATCAGCCGCGACGAGATCGCGGCCATCGAGCACGCCCAGCGCCTGAAGGAGGCGATGCAGCAGGAGCGGCTGGGCGCACTGGCCAACGAGCTGCGCAGTTCGCTGTCGGGCCTGATCGATTCCGGCGAGATCTCGGTGCGCGAGAACGCACTCTTTCTCGAGGTCGAGATGCGCACCGACATTCTGTTCGGTTCCGGCTCGGCCAGCCTGCAATCGCCGGCCGACGGGGTGGTGCGGCGGATCGCGGGCACGCTGGCGCCGTTCCCCAACCCGATCAAGGTCGAGGGTCACACCGACGACCAGCCGATCTCCAGCCCGCTGTTCCCGTCCAACTGGGAACTCTCGGCCGCGCGCGCGGCCAGCGTGGTCAAGCTGTTCGTCGACGGCGGGGTCGCGCCGACGCGGGTCGCGGTGGTCGGCTACGGCGCCGAGCGCCCGAAGGCCAGCAATCTCACGCCGGAGGGACGCAACCAGAACCGCCGCGTGGTGCTCGTGATCCTCGCCGAGCCCGATCCGGACGAGGTCGACGACGTGCCGCCGCCGGCGGCCGGCGGCGGGCCGGCACTGGCCGGTGCTGGCACGGACCCTGCACCGGTCGAGGCCGGAGGGCGTCCATGAGCATCTGGTGCGTGGCCAATCAGAAGGGCGGGGTGGGCAAGACCACCACCGCCGTCGCGCTGGCCAGCCTGGTCGCCGCGGAAGGCAAGCGCGTGCTCGCGATCGACCTCGACCCGCACGCGTCGCTGAGCCACTGGCTCGGCGGCGCCGAGGGTCCAGAGCCTCGCGGCGTCGCCGACCTGTTCGCCGACGCCGCGCCGCCGGTGTCCGCATTGCTGCGTGACAGCGGTGCGGCCGGCCTGCAGGTGCTGCCGGCGCAGCCGGCGCTGGCCACGGTGGAACGCCACGGCGTCGGCAAGCAGGGCATGGGCCTCGTGCTGTCGCGCGCGCTGGCGGAAGTCGCGCCGCACTACGACCTGGTCGTGCTCGACTGCCCGCCGACGCTCGGCGTGCTGATGGTCAGCGCGCTGGCCGCGGCCGACCTGCTGGTCGCACCGACCCAGACCGAGCCGCTGGCGCTGCACGGCCTCGCCGGCCTGCTGCGCACCGCGCAGATGATCGAGCGCTCGCGCGGCCGCGCCCTGCCGGTGCGCATCGTGCCCACGATGTACGACAAGCGCACGCGCGCCGCGCAGGACACGCTCGCCACCTTGCGCGAACGTTATGCGGCGTCGGTCTGGGAGGAAGAGATCCCCGTCGACACCCGGTTGCGGGAGGCCAGCCGCGACGCGCAGGCGCCGGCCCTCGCCCACGCGCTGTCGCGCGGCGTGGTCGCCTATGCCCGGCTGCTGGCCTGGCTGCGCGGCGCGCCGCTTCCCGAGGAGAAGGCCGCATGACCCACGCCGATGCGTTGAACGCCTATCTCGACGGCCTGCTGGGCGACGCCCCGCCGGCTGCCGAGGCCCCGGCCCCGCCACGGCCCGTGGCCGCGCCGCGCCCGGCATCGCCGCCGCCGCGTGCCGCGGTGGTGCCCGCGCCCGCGCCGGTGCCGGTGCCGGTGCCGGTGCCGCGGCCCGTCGATCCCGAACCGGCGCGGGCCCCGACGCCTGCCGCTGCTGCGGCGTCGCCCGTGCGGCCCGCGCTGTCGCCTGAGATCGCGCGCCTGTTCGCGCCGCCGCCGGCGGTGGTCGAGAGTGGCGCGCTGCCGCCGGTGCGCTGGCTGTGCTTCCTGCTCTCCGGCCAGGCCTATGCGGTCGAGGTGCAGAAGGTGCAGGAAGTGGTGCGCGTGCCCGACATCGCGCCGGTCGCCGGTGCCGGTGGCGACACCATCGGCGTGATGAACCTGAGCGGCCAGATCGTGCAGGTGATCAGCCTGCGCCAGCGGCTCGGCTTCGGTGCCGCTGCCCCGAGCGCGGAACAGCGCGTGGTGGTGCTGGAAGAAGACGGCTTGATCCTCGGCCTGCTGGTCGACGCGGTGGCGGAAGTCTTCGCCGCCGCCGCGGATGCCATGAACGAATCCGGTCTCGTGCACGGTGCGCTGCCGGCGGACTGGTTCCGCGGCCTGCTGCGTCGCGGGCATGACCTGGTTGTGGCGCTGGATGCTTCACGCCTGCTCGCGCACTGACGCCGCGGCGGAACGCCGACGCGCGCCACCGGTGCGGATGCCGGCGTGCCGTCGCCGCACGGCGCCACGGCCGGGCGAAGCCCCTCCGCGGCGATGGCACGCCGATTGCCTGCAACGTCCGCGGCGCGCGCCATCGCGCGTCGCCCCCCGACCCGGAGCCCCTGCATGAGCGCGATCGTCCTCGAACCCGACCTCGGCATCGAAGCCGCCCCCCGACTGCATGCGCAGCTCGCGCCGGCGCTGTCGGTGAAGAAACAGGTCGCCCTCGACGCGGCCGCGGTGTCGCGGCTGCACGGCGCCTCGATGCAGGTGCTGGTCGCCTTCGTGCGTGCGCGCGGCGCCGCCGGTCGTAAGACCCGCATCGACGATCCCTCCCCGGCGCTGCGCGATGCAGCGCGTGCGTTGGGGCTCGCCTCCACCCTCGGTTTCGACTCGTAAGGAGCACTCGCCATGGCCACCCGGATTCTCGCCGTCGACGATTCGGCCTCGATGCGCCAGATGGTCGCCTTCACCCTGAAGTCGGCCGGCTACGACGTGGTCGAGGCCGAGGACGGCGCGATCGCCCTCGGCAAGGCCAAGGGCGAGCGCTTCAACGCGGTGATCGCCGACGTGAACATGCCGAACATGGACGGCATCTCGCTGATCCGCGAGTTGCGCCAGTTGCCCGACTACAAGTTCACCCCGCTGCTGATGCTCACCACCGAAGCGGGGCCGGAGAAGAAGCAGGAAGGCAAGGCGGCCGGCGCCACCGGCTGGCTGGTCAAGCCGTTCGATCCCGAGCAACTCATCAATACACTGAAGAAGGTGCTGGCGTAGCGGGGTGGTGGGCCGGGCCTTCGGATCGAGCCCAGGGCCCAGGGCCCAGGGTGCAGGGCCCAGAACCACCACTTCAGCGCACGCCTGCTTTTTCCTGGGCCCTGGGCCCTGTGCCCTGGGCCCTCGGCCGCACAGGACAATCCGACGCAGACCCCCGCCATGGCCATCGACCTCTCCCGCTTCGTCGCCACCTTCTTCGAGGAAAGCCGCGAAGGCCTCGACACCATGGAGTCGGGCCTGTTGCGCCTCGACCAGGGCGAGCACGACGTCGAGCTCATCAACGCGATCTTCCGCGCCGCGCACTCCATGAAGGGTGGCGCGGGATCGTTCGGGTTCACCGCGATCACCGAACTCACCCATTTGCTCGAGACCCTGCTCGACCAGATGCGTTCCGGCAAGCGCGCGATCACGCGCGATGCCGTCGACGCCCTGCTGGCGTCGGTGGACGTGCTCCGCCATCTGTTGGGCGCCGCGCAGTCCGGCGATGCGGTCGATGCCACGCGCCTCGCCGAGATCTGCGGGCGGCTGAAGTCGATCCTCGACGGCACCGGTGGCGCGGCCGCGCCCGCGGCCGCCGCCGCGATCGAACCGCCGGCGACGCCGGCCGGCTGGCACGTGCGCTTCACCCCGCACCCGCATCTGTTCATGACCGGCAATGATCCCCTGCGCATCCTGTCGGAACTGTTCGCGCTCGGCCCGTGCAGCGTCGATTGCGACCTCTCGGGCCTGCCGGAGTTCGGCGCGCTGGACCCGACCCAGGCGCACCTCGGCTGGACGGTCGAACTGCGCGCGGGCGTCGCGCGTGCCGTGGTCGAGGACCTGTTCTCCTGGGTCGAAGGCGATTGCACGCTGGCGATCGAACCGCTGGTGGCGCCGGCGCCGGCTGCGCAGCCGGCGGTCGCCGTCGCGAACCCCGCGGCGGTCGCCGATGCGCCGGCCGCACCGAGCAACGTGGTGCCGCTGCGCGAGGAAAAGGCGCCGGCCGCCGCGGCCGCCGCGCCCGAGTCGTCGATCCGCGTCGCGGTGTCCAAGGTCGACGCGCTGATCAACCTGGTCGGCGAACTGGTGATCACGCAGGCCATGCTCAAGCAGCAGTCGGCCATGCTCGACCCGGTGCTCAACGAGAAACTGCTCAACGGCCTCAACCAGCTCGACCGCAACACGCGCGACCTGCAGGAAGCGGTGATGGGCGTGCGGATGATGCCGGTGGACTTCGTGTTCAGCCGCTTCCCGCGCATGGTGCGCGACCTGGCCGGCAAGCTGGGCAAGCAGGTGCGGCTGAAGACCACGGGCGAGGGCACCGAACTGGACAAGGGCGTGATCGAGAAGATCTCCGACCCGCTGGTGCACCTGATCCGCAACGCGGTCGACCACGGCCTCGAAATGCCCGACGACCGCACGGCCTCCGGCAAGGAGGAGTGCGGCACGATCACCCTCAGCGCCTCGCACCAGGGCGGGCACATCGTGATCGAGGTCGGCGACGACGGTCGCGGCCTGGATCGCGACCGCATCCTCGCCAAGGCGCGCGAGCGCGGCATGCCGATGCCGGACAATCCCAGTGATTCCGACGTGTTCCAGTTCATCTTCCTGCCCGGCCTGTCGACCGCCAAGGAGGTCACCGACGTCTCCGGCCGCGGCGTGGGCATGGACGTGGTGAAGAAGAACATCGTCGCGCTCGGCGGCTCGATCGACATCGCGAGCAAGCGCGGGGAAGGCACGCGGATCACGATCCGCCTGCCGCTGACCCTGGCCATCCTCGACGGCATGTCGGTGGCGGTGGGCGAGGAGGTGTTCATCGTCCCGCTCGGCGTCGTCGTCGAGTCGCTGCAGATCAAGGACGGCGACATCCGCACCGTCAACGGCAGCGGCCGCCTGCTCAAGGTGCGCAGCGAGTACCTGCCCCTGATGTCGCTCGGCGACGCGTTCGGCGTCAAGCGCACGCAGCGCGACGACACGCTGCCGATTGCGGTGATCGTCGAGGGCGATGGTCGCCGCGTCGCCCTCGAGGTCGACGAGCTGGTCGGCCAGCAGCAGGTCGTGGTCAAGAGCCTCGAGAGCAACTACCGCCGGATCCAGGGGGTTTCCGGCGCCACCATCCTCGGCGACGGCCGCGTCGCCCTCATCATCGATGTCGGCGGATTGACCCGCGGACTCGCCGAAGCCGCCTGACAGGAGCCCAGCCATGCACGTCCAGACCACTCCCGCCGCGGGCAGCGCGGCCGCGATCCTCGCCGCGACCGACGCCCGTGAGTTCCTGACCTTCACCCTCGGCAGCGAGGAGTACGGCGTCGACATCCTCAAGGTGCAGGAGATCCGCGGCTACGACACCGTGACCCGCCTGCCCGACGCACCGCACTACATCAAAGGCGTGATCAACCTGCGCGGCACCATCGTGCCGGTGATCGACCTGCGCCTGAAGTTCAACCTCGGCGAGGCGGCGTACGACGCCTCCACGGTCATGATCGTGCTCAACGTCGACAAGCGCGTGGTCAGCGTGGTGGTCGACTCGGTGTCCGACGTGACCGCGCTCAAGGGCGACCAGTTGCGGCCGGCGCCGGAATTCGGCAGCGCGATGGACACCCGTTTCATCACCGGCATCGGCGCGGTCGAGGAGCGCATGCTGATCCTGCTCGACATCGAGAAACTGATGACCAGCGCCGAGATGGGCCTGGTCGCCGCGCAAGCCGCGCAATGACGCATGGCGGTCGGCGCCCGGCATGAACGCCCGCCCGACCGCCGCAGCGAACGACCCCGGCGCGCCGCTCGGCGTCGCCCTGCTGGTCGCCTGGCTGGCGCTGGTCGCCAGCGGGTTCTGGTGGCTCATCGCAGTGCCGATGCGGGAGGCGGCCGCGTCCGCGCTGGACCCGCACCAGGCGATGGTCGTCGAGCGCTGGGCCATCGAGGCGGCTGGCGCCGCCACCGGCGTGCCGCGCGTACTGCACGACGATGCTGCCTGTCCCTGCGGGCAGGGCGAGCGCGCGGCGGTACTGGGCCGTCTCCGTGCCTCCCGCGCGACCATCGCGCCGCTGCCTGACGACGTGCCGCGGCTGCCGCTGCGGCCTGAACTCGTCGTGCTCGATGCCGATGGCCGCCTGCGTTACGCCGGCCCCGCGGCGCCCACCGCGTTCTGCACCGGCCCGCGGCACGCGGCTGAGATTGCGCTCGCCCTGCCGTCGGATGCGCCGGCACTGGTCTTGCCTGTGGACTGCCGCTGCGACACGGGATGAGCCGCGGCAGGCCCACCGTGCTTCGGCCAAACCGCATCGATCGAGGTCCCCATGTCAGCAGAACACCGTTACATCGACCAGTTGCGCGCCCGCGCCGACCGCACGCTGCTCGGCGTCGTCGCGCTCGCCTTCGCCACCTGCATCGCGCTCGCCGGGTTGAACGCCACGTGGCCCGTGGTCCTGCTGATCGGCCTGCCGACCATGCTGGCCTGCGCCGCGCAGGTGGTGTTGCGTCCGGGCGCGCTCGCCACCCGCCTCACCATCGCCTGCGGGCTGATGGTGCTGTCGGGCCTGATGATCCACGAAGGCCGCGGCATGCTCGAACTGCACTTCTCGGTGTTCGTGCTGCTGGCGACCCTGCTGTACTTCCGCGACTGGAAGGTGATCGTCGCCGCCGCCGGCACCATCGCCGTGCACCACGTCGCCTTCGACTGGATGCAGCGCCAGGGTTATGGCGTGTGGGTGTTCGCGCAGGACACCGGGTTCCACATCGTGCTGATCCACGCCGCCTTCGTGGTGGTCGAGTCGGCGGTGCTGGTGTGGATGGCGGTCGGTTTGGCCGCCGAGTCGGAGGCGATCGGTGCCGATCCCAAGCGCATCGCCGACGCGGCGCGTCGGATGGCGCGTGGCGAGGCCTTCGATGCCGGCGTGCTGGGCGTGGTGTCGCCCGGCAGTGCCGGGCATGCGCTGCTCGGCGCCTCGCAGCAATTGGCGACCCTGGTCGACGGCATGAAGCAGGCCGCCGCCAGTGACGCGCAGGTGCGCGAGGCGCTGGATGCAACCCAGGCCAACGTCATGGTGATCGACGCTGCGCGCCGGATCGTGTTCGCCAATCGACGGATGCGCGAGTGACTGGCCGCCAACGAGGCGCGCATCCGCAGCGACATGCCCTCGTTCGACGCCGCCGGCGTGGTCGGCGCCTCGATCGACATCTTCCATCGTCGCCCGGAGCACAGGCCGCGATGCTCGAGAAGCTGGACGCGCTGCACGTCGGCTATGTCGGGCTGGCCGGCATGAAGCTGAAACTCATCATCAATCCGGTGCGCGGCGCGAACGGCGAGCGCCTCGGCGCCGTGATGCAGTGGGTCGACGAGACCGCGCAGGTCGCGATCGAGTCGGAGATCGACACCGTGGTGCAGCGCATCGCGCGCGGCGACCTGTCGGTCCGCGTGCCGGAAGACGGCAAGAGCCGGTTCTTCCTGACCTTGTCGCAGGGCATCAACCGGCTGGTGGCGGCCAATGCCGCGGCCTTCGAGGAGGTCCGCGCGGTCATGGAGGCGCTGGCGCGCGGCGACCTCGCGCGGCGCATGCAGGGCGACTACGAAGGTGACCTGGCTGCGATCCAGCGCGCCGCGAACACGTCGATGGACCAGCTCGCGTCGGTGATCGCGGGCATCAAGGCGTCCGCGGGATCGATCGACACGGCGGCGAAGGAGATCGCGGCGGGCAACCAGGACCTGTCGCAGCGCACCGAGGAGCAGGCGGCGAGCCTGGAGGAAACGGCGGCCTCGATGGAGGAGCTGACCGCGACGGTCAAGCAGAACGCCGAGAACGCCAAGCAGGCCAACCAGTTGGCGGCGACCGCGGGCCAGGCCGCGCAGCGCGGTGGGTCGGTGGTGGCCGACGTGGTCTCGACCATGCAG
>Ga0209450_10001898_pt1 | contig 10522 bp, 8 predicted proteins | sample FrelakmetLWP11LW_FD_187149 | JGI IMG/M metagenome (GOLD analysis project Ga0209450, IMG submission 187149) | Freshwater lake sediment microbial communities from the University of Notre Dame, USA, for methane emissions studies - LWP11 LW (SPAdes)... | ecosystem: Environmental > Aquatic >... | reverse complement strand
CGGGCGACAACATCTCGATCGACGTGGAGTTGATCACGCCGATCGCGATGGAGAAGGGGCTGCGCTTTGCCATCCGCGAGGGTGGCCGCACCGTCGGCGCCGGCACCATCGCCGAGGTCATCGAGTAAGGCGGGACCAATGCGTGACAACATCCAACTTGCTTGTGGCGAGTGCAAGCGCCGGACGTACACGGCGACTCGCAACAAGAAAAAGCAGACCGAGCGGCTGGAAGTGAAGAAGTACTGCAAGTTCTGTCGCCGTCATACGCTGCACAAAGAAGTCAAGTAGGCCGTTTTGGGGACACAGGCCAGTAGCTCAATTGGTAGAGTCCCGGTCTCCAAAACCGGTGGTTGGGGGTTCGAGTCCCTCCTGGCCTGCCAGCCCCAAGCGCCAAGGAGGCGCGCGCGATGAACTGGTGGACGCGGCTAAAGACGTTCCTCAGCGAGGTGGTTGTTGAGACCAGGAAGGTCTCCTGGCCATCCCGCGACGAAGTGGTCGCCACGACCGTGGTGGTCATCGCAGCCTCGTTTGTCTTCGGGATCTTCCTCTATGCGTGTGACCTCATTTTCATACGCTTGGTCAAGTGGGTGATCGAGGCGTTGTCCTGATCGGGGAGATGCGGCTGATGCCCAAGCAGTGGTACATCGTCCACACATACTCCGGCTTCGAGGAGCGGGTGAAGAAGACGCTGGAGCAGCGCGTCGAGGCGTTGCGCATGGTCGACTTCTTCGGCGAGATCCGCATCCCGACGGAGACGGTCGTGGAGATGCGCAACGGCAAGAAGCGCGAGGTCCAGCGGAAGTTCTTCCCTGGCTATGTCCTCGTCCAGATGGAAATGACCGACGAGGCGTGGCACCTCGTGCGCAACACTCCGAAGGTGACGGGCTTCGTCGGGTCAGGCAAGAAGCCGACCCCGCTCACCGAGGAGGAAGTCAACCAGATCCTCCACCAGGTCACGGTGGCAAAAGAGAAGCCTCGGCCCAAGCACATGTTCGAGAAGGGGGAGCAGGTCCGCATCACAGATGGGCCGTTCTCCAACTTCTCGGGTGTCGTGGAAGAGGTCAACCTGGACCGCTCGACCCTCAAGGTGATGGTCACCATTTTTGGTCGTTCAACACCGGTCGAGCTCGAGTTCAGTCAAGTCCAGAAGTCCGCGTGAGGTTGGAATGGCGAAGAAGATCGTCGGTTACGTGAAGCTTCAGATCCCAGCGGGGCAGGCGACTCCAGCTCCCCCGGTCGGCCCGGCCCTGGGTCAGCACGGTCTGAACATCATGGACTTCTGCAAGGCGTTCAACGCAAAGACGCAGAAGGTCCAAGGCACAATCATCCCGGTGGTGATCACGGTGTTTTCCGACCGCACCTATACGTTCATCACCAAGACCCCGCCCGCCTCCTTCCTGCTTCGCCAGGCGGCCAGCGTGGACAAGGGTTCGGGCGAGCCCAACCGAAACAAGGTCGGCAAGGTGACACGGGCACAGGTCGAGGCCATAGCCAAGACCAAGTTGCCTGACCTCAATACCACCTCGCTGCCGGCGGCCGTCAAGATCATCGAAGGCACCGCACGGAGCATGGGCATCGAGGTGGTGGGTTGAGGGAGGTAGGGCATGGGACATTCGAAGAAGTTCCTTCAGGCGAAGTCGCGGGTTGAACCCCGTCGCTATCAGCTTCGCGAAGCGATCGAGCTGATTCGCGAGATCCGCTATGCCAAGTTCGACGAGACCGTCGAGGTGGCGATGCGGTTGGGCGTCGATCCGCGGCACGCCGACCAAATGGTTCGGGGCACCGTCGTGCTGCCCCACGGAACAGGAAAGAGCAAGCGCGTCCTCGTCGTGGCCGTTGGCGACGCCGCGCGAGAAGCGCAGGACGGTGGCGCCGACTTCGTCCTCGGTGAGGAAGTGGTCGAGAAGATCCAGGGTGGTTGGCTGGACTTCGACGCCATGGTCGCGACGCCGGACATGATGCGCAACCTCTCCAAGCTCGGCAAGATCCTCGGGCCGCGCGGTCTGATGCCGAACCCCAAGACCGGCACGGTCACCCTGGAGGTCGGCAAGGCGGTGCGAGAGATCAAGGCGGGCAAGGTCGAGTTCCGCGTCGACAAGACGGCGATCGTTCACGCCCCGGTAGGCAAGGTCTCCTTTTCTGCAGATGCCCTCGAGGAGAACGCCAAGTCGCTGATCACCGCGATCCTGCGTGCAAAGCCGTCGGCGGCAAAGGGCAAGTACGTGCAGTCGGCGTACATGAGCTCGACGATGGGGCCGGGCGTTCCGCTCGACGTCGCGCCGCTCGAGACGAAGTGAGAGGGGGCGAGTAATGCTCACCCGCGCACAGAAACAGGAGCAGATCGAGACCCTCAAGGGGGCGCTGGCTCCCGCCCAGGGGCTCTTCGTGATGGACTTCAGTGGCCTCACGGTCGGCGAGGTCACGGAGCTGAGGCAGAAGGTCCGGGCGGCCGACGGCAGCTATCTGGTCGTCAAGAACACGCTCGCCAAGCTGGCGGTCGTGGGTTCGCCCAACGAGCCGATGCAAAGCCTGTTGATCGGTCCCTCGGCGGTCGCGTACACGAGGCTCGATCCGGTCATCCTCGCCAAGTCCCTGGCCGACTTCGCCAAGGGTCATGACAAGCTGCGCTTCCGTGGTGGCATCGTGGAGGGCCAGCTTCTCGACGCGAAACAGGCTCAGGCCGTCGCGACCTTGCCGAGCAAACCGGAGCTGGTGGCGAGATTGCTCTTCATACTGCAGTCACCGATGAGGAGGCTGGTCACGGCGTTGGCTTGGCCGACGCGCAGCCTGGCCGTGACCATCAAGCAGGTGGCTGACGCCAAGGAACAGAGCGCCTAGGCGCTTGTCGGATTCAAGGGGCAAAGGAGAACGAATATGGCGCAGATCCAGGAGTTTGTGGAGCAGGTCAAGGGTATGACGGTCCTCGAGCTCAACGAGCTCGTGAAGGCCCTCGAAACTGAGTTCGGCGTGTCCGCTGCCGCGGCGGCGATGCCCATGGCGATGGCCGGATCCCCGGCCGCCGGCGCGGCCGAGGCCGTCGAGGAGAAAACGGAGTTCGATGTCGTTCTCGAGGACGCCGGCGACAAGAAGATCAACGTGATCAAGGTTGTCCGCGAGGTCACATCGCTCGGGCTGAAGGAGGCGAAGGACCTGGTCGAGAGCGCTCCGGCCAAGGTCAAGGAGGGCGTCTCCAAGCAGGAAGCCGAGGACGTCAAGAAGAAGTTCGAGGATGCCGGCGCCAAGGTCAAGATCGTCTAGAGCGGTCGGAGAAGAGCATCGAGTCGACGCTGCGACGCGTGGGAATCCGCTGCCACCGGCGAGGGCCCTGCCCGGGCCGGTTCGGCAGCGGGGCGTTCCCCGGCTTGCCGAAGGCGAGCCCGGTGAGAGGGGGGGTCACTGTGCCCCCCGTGAACCGTTTACGCGGAACAGCGCTGTGAGACGTGACGGTGCGTCCGGGGGGCTATCCGCCGGTCGTTTGGAAGTCGTGAACGAGACATCCCGAAGGAGTCGGTGCCCATGAGCCTGACCCAGAAGATCGAGACGGGTGAGCGGGTCAACTTTTCGAAGATCCGCGCGACGATTCCGCTCCCCAACCTGATCGCCGTGCAGAAGTCGAGCTACGAGCAGTTCCTGCAAATGGACCTGCTCGCCGAGGAGCGCCGCAATGCAGGCTTGCAGGCGGTGTTCACCAGCGTCTTTCCCTTTTCCGATTTTCGTTCCTCGTGCGAGCTCCACTTCGTCCGCTACGAGCTTGGGGCATGGGAGTGCAAGTGTGGCCTCCTCAAGGGGCTGGAGCACCTGCGCATCGACTGCCAGCATTGCGGCGCCCACATCAAGGCCGCGGAGCCCCGCGAGACCAGCGTGGTCTGTCCCGCGTGCGGCCAGGGAACCGCGAACGCCGTGCCTCACTGCCGGACGTGCGGCAACCCGGTCGGGCTGCGCCTCACCTACAGCGAGACGGACTGCCGAGAGCGGGGACTGACCTACGCGGTACCGCTCAAGGTCAGCTTCCGCCTCGTGGTGTTCGAGGAGGCTGAAGGGGGTGAGCGGCGCATTCGGGACGTCAAGGAGGAGGAGCTCTACTTCGGTGAGCTTCCTCTGATGACGGAGACCGGGACGTTCATTATCAACGGTACCGAGAGGGTGATCGTCTCGCAGCTCCACCGCTCTCCCGGAGTGTCCTTCACCCGGGAGACCCCGACCTCGTTGCTCGCCAAGGTCGTCCCGTACCGCGGCTCCTGGATCGAGTTCGAGTTCGACAAGAAGCAGGTCCTCTACGTCCGGATCGATCGGAAAAGACGGTTCCCGGGGACCGCGTTCCTGCGGGCGCTCGGCCTCGAGAGCAACCAGCAGCTTCTTGAGGTGTTCTATCACCTCATCACGGCCAAGGTCGGCGAGGAGAAGGTCACGCTGCACCTCGACAAGCGGCTGCTGGTGATGGAGGAGGAGCGAGCCACCGCCCAGGTCGGTCGCCGCACGACCGCCCCTGAGCTCTTTGCGGGCCTGCGTCTTGACGCGAAGCTACGCGAGGCGCTGGTGAAGAAGGGGCGGGCCGACGTCGCGGTCTCCCACGACGCCCTGGTGGATGCGATCCTCGCCCAGGACCTCATCGACCCGTCGACGGGAGAGGTCGTCGCCGAGGCAAACGCGCAGGTCTCGCCGGAGCTGCTGGGCCGCGCCTATCAGCTTGGTCAGGCCGAGCTCAAGTTCGCCTTCCCGGGCTGGGATCTGGTTGGCGAGATCCTCACGAAGACCATCGAGAAGGACCCGATCCGGGTGAAGCTCGACGCGATCATGGAGGTCTACCGGCGACTGCGGCCGGGCGATCCGCCGACCGAGGACTCCGCCACCTCGTTGTTCGACGGCTTGTTCTTCGACGGTCGCAAGTACGACCTCTCCGAGGTCGGGCGCTTCAAGTTCAACGTCAAGCTGGGCCTGCAGAAGGACCTGAGCCAGAGGGTGATGGACCAGGAGGACTTCATCGCGGTGGTGCGCTACCTCCTGAAGCTCTCCCGCGGGATCGGTCGGCTGGACGACATCGACTCCCTTGCCAACCGCCGGGTTCGCGCCGTCGGTGAGTTGCTCGAGAACCAGTTTCGCGTCGGACTCGTCCGGATGGAGCGCGCCATCAAGGAGCGCATGACCATCCACCAGGACATCGAGAACGCAATGCCGCGGGACCTCATCAACGCCAAGCCGGTGATCGCGTCGGTGAAGGAGTTCTTCGGCTCTTCCCAGCTCTCGCAGTTCATGGACCAGACCAACCCCTTGGCCGAGGTGACCCACAAGCGTCGCCTGTCGGCCCTCGGACCGGGCGGCCTGTCCCGCGAACGGGCCGGGTTCGAGGTCCGGGACGTGCACTCGACGCACTACGGTCGAATCTGCCCGATCGAGACGCCTGAAGGGCCGAACATCGGCCTCATCTCGTCGCTCTCGTGCTACGCGAGGATCAACGACTACGGTTTCATCGAGTCCCCCTACAAGCGGGTCGAGAAGGGGCGGGTGCTCGACCACGTGAAGATCGTCGAGCGGGGGGACGCTCCATTCGAGCTGCGCCAGGTCGTGCTCCTCGAGGAGGCCGAGAAGGCCAACGCCCGAATCGTCAAGGAGGGGAAGCGGGCCGCCCACTGGGAGCCGCACGCCTTCTACCTGTCGGCGTGGGACGAGGAGACGCTCAACATCGCCCAGGCCAACGCCAAGATCGACGGGAAGGGGTTCCTCGTCAACGAGAAGGTCACGGCGCGCTCGGGCGGTGAGTTCGTCGACATCGAACGCAACAACGTCGCTTACATCGACGTCTCGCCCAAGCAGGTAGTCTCGGTTGCCGCGGCCCTGATCCCCTTCCTCGAGCATGACGACGCGAACCGCGCACTGATGGGCTCGAACATGCAGCGTCAGGCGGTCCCGCTGCTGCGCTCCGAGGCGCCGATCGTTGGGACCGGACTCGAGGAGGTCGTCGCGCGCGACTCGGGTTCGGTGGGGGTGTGCCGCCGTGCCGGCATCGTCGACACGGTCGACGCGCGACGGATCATCGTCCGTGTCGAGGCCGAAGATCCCGAGACCGGCCGGCCGCGCGACTTCGGGGCCGATATCTACCAGCTCACGAAGTTCCGCCGCTCGAACCAGAACACCTGCATGAACCAGAAGCCGATCGTCCGGTCGGGACAGCGGGTCGTCAAGGGTCAGGTCCTGGCCGACGGTCCGAACACCGACAAGGGTGAGCTGGCGCTCGGAAGGAACGTGCTCGTCGCGTTCATGCCGTGGCGCGGGTACAACTTCGAAGATGCGATCGTGGTGTCCGAGAAGCTCGTCAAGGAGGACTACTTCACCTCGGTCCACATCGAGGAACTGGAGATCGCCGCTCGCGACACCAAGCTCGGGCCCGAGGAGATCACGCGCGACATTCCGAACGTGTCGGAGGCCGCACTGCGGGATCTCGACGAGGCGGGGATCATCCGGGTGGGCGCCCATGTGCGTCCGGGATCGATTCTGGTCGGCAAGGTGACGCCGAAGGGCGAGACGCAGCTCACCCCTGAAGAGAAGCTGCTGCGCGCGATCTTCGGCGAGAAGGCCGGAGACGTTCGTGATGCGTCCCTGAAGTGCCCGCCCGGGATCTCGGGTGTCGTGGTGGACGTGAAGATCTTCGCCCGCCGTGGCGCCGAGAAGGACTCGCGGGCCCAATCCATCGAGCAGGAGGAGATCGCCCGGATCCGCAAGAACTCGGACGACGAGCGGCGGATCATCATCGAAGAGAGGAACAAGAAGCTGGCCGAGCTCCTCGACGGCGCCAAGGTCACCGGCGAGGTCACCTCGGCTCGCAGTGGCGCGGTTCTGGCGAAGAAGGGCGGCAAGCTCTCCCGTGCCGCCGTCGCCGAGCTGACCAAGGCCGAGCTGCTTGCGCTGCCGCTCGCTGATGCCGCCGTGCGCGACCGGGTTCGCATGCTGGCCAGCCAGGCGGAGTCCCAGATCGAGGTCCTCGAGAAGCTCAACGACGAGCGGATCAAGCTGCTGACGGCGGGCGACGAGCTGCCTCCCGGTGTGATCAAGCAGGTCAAGGTCTATGTCGCCATGAAGCGCAAGCTTCAGGTCGGCGACAAGATGGCCGGTCGGCACGGGAACAAGGGCGTGATCTCGGTGGTCCTGCCTGACGAGGACATGCCCTTCCTCGAGGACGGTACACCCGTCGAGATCGTGCTCAACCCGCTCGGCGTCCCGAGCCGGATGAACGTCGGCCAGATCCTCGAGACGCACCTGGGCTGGGCCGGGAAGGCGCTGGGCTTGCGCTTCGCGACGCCGGTCTTCGATGGATCCACCGAGAAGGAAATCCACGAGCTCCTCAAGCAGGCGAGCTTCTCCGAGGACGGCAAGGCCACCCTGCGCGACGGCGTTACGGGCTCGAAGTTCGAGCAGCGGATCACCGTCGGCTACATCTACATGCTCAAGCTCTCCCACCTCGTCGACGACAAGATCCATGCCCGGTCGATCGGCCCCTACTCGCTGATCACGCAGCAGCCGCTCGGCGGGAAGGCCCAGTTCGGCGGGCAGCGGCTCGGCGAGATGGAGGTGTGGGCCTTGGAGGCCTATGGCGCGGCCTACACCCTCCAGGAGCTGTTGACTGTGAAGTCCGACGATGTCGAGGGGCGCTCGCGGGTGTACGAGGCGATCGTCAAGGGTAAGGTCCCGGAGCAGCCGGGTCTTCCCGAGTCGTTCAACGTGCTTGTACGTGAGCTGCAGAGTCTCGGGCTTGACGTTGAGTTGGTCAAGCACGAGGGGGAGTGAGGTCCGCCCATGAGCAGCGTGCCCAACGAGACGCGGACATTCTTCACCAAACCTAAGGCTATCAACGACTTCGATGCGATTCGCGTGTCGCTTGCGTCGCCCGAGAAGATCCGCTCGTGGTCGCACGGCGAGGTCACGAAGCCGGAGACGATCAACTACCGCACGTTCAAGCCGGAGCGCGACGGGCTGTTCTGCGCCCGCATCTTTGGCCCGGTCACCGACTGGGAATGCCTGTGCGGCAAGTACAAGCGGATGAAGCATCGCGGCGTCGTATGCGACAAGTGCGGCGTCGAGGTCACCCGTTCCAAGGTTCGGCGCGAGCGCATGGGCCACATCGAGCTGGCGGCGCCGGTGTCGCACGTCTGGTTCTTCAAGGGGCTTCCGAGCCGCATCGGCCAGCTCCTCGACATGACCATGCGAGATCTCGAGCGGGTGCTCTACTTCGAGGCCTACGTCGTCATCGACCCGGGTGACACGTCGCTCGACGACCGGCAGGTCCTCTCCGAGGAGCAGTTCCGCGAGGTGCGCGGCGAGTACGGTGAGAGCTTCGTCGCCAAGATGGGCGCGGAGGCGATCCAAGAGCTCCTCCGCCGGATCGACCTCGACGAGATGGCCGGCGAGCTTCGCCTCCTGATGCGGACCGAGAACTCGGTGGTCAAGCGGCAAAAGGCCGCCAAGCGCCTGCGCGTCGTCGAGGCGTTCCGCAAGTCGGCGAACCGGCCGGAGTGGATGATCCTCGAGGTCATCCCCGTCATTCCCCCGGAGTTACGGCCTCTCGTGCCCCTCGACGGGGGTCGCTTCGCGACCTCGGACCTCAACGACCTCTACCGTCGCGTCATCAACCGCAACAACCGCCTCAAGAAGCTGCTTGAGCTCCGGGCGCCCGAGGTGATCGTCAGGAACGAGAAGCGCATGCTCCAGGAGGCCGTGGATGCCCTGTTCGACAACGGCCGTCGCGGTCGGGTCATCAAGGGCTCCAACGGCCGGCCGCTAAAGTCCCTGTCGGATGCGCTCAAGGGCAAGCAGGGTCGTTTCCGCCAGAACCTGCTGGGCAAGCGAGTCGACTACTCCGGCCGCACCGTCATCGTCGTCGGTCCCGAGCTGCAGCTCCACCAGTGCGGGCTCCCCAAGGAGATGGCCCTCGAGCTCTTCAAGCCGTTCATCTACCACGAGCTCGAGAAGAAGGGGCTGGTCACCACGATCAAGATGGCCCGCGAGTTGGTCGAGCAGCGCACCCCCGAGGTGTGGGACGCGCTCGAGACGGTGATTCGCGAGCACCCGGTCATGCTCAACCGCGCGCCGACGCTGCATCGCCTCGGCATCCAGGCGTTCGAGCCTGTCCTCGTCGAGGGCAAGGCGATCCGTATCCACCCGCTGGTCTGCGCCGCGTACAACGCCGACTTCGACGGCGACCAGATGGCGGTGCACGTTCCGCTGTCGCCGGTGGCGCAGCTCGAGGCGCGCGTCCTCATGCTCGCGCCGCGCAACATCCTGTCGCCGGCGTCTGGCCGACCCTTGGCCGTGCCGTCGCAGGACATGGTGCTGGGAACCTACTACCTGACCTCCGAGAGGCCACTCAAGGGCGAGCGTCGGAAGCTGTTCGCGTCGATGGACGAAGCGATGCTGGCGCACGCCAACGGTTTCGTCGATACCCTCGAGCCCATCGAGATGGCCTACACCGGCCAGCTCCTCGACATGACTGTCGAGGCCGACCAGCAGGACATCCTGCACGCCGAGCCTCAGTGGGTCGAGAACTTCCACCTCGAAACCACAGTCGGCCGTGTGATCCTGAACTCGGCACTGCCGCCGGACGTTCCATACGTGAACGGCCAGTTGAAGAAGAGCGGCCTGCAGAGCCTGGTCTGGTTCACCTACCTGCGCTACGGCCACGAGGCTACGGTGCGCCTGCTCGACGCCCTCAAGAACCTCGGGTTCACCTGGGCGACGAACGCCGGGATCTCGATCGGCGCCGGCGACATGGTGGTGCCGAGCCTGAAGGAGGAGATCGTCAACAAGGCGCTCGTTGAGGTCGAGGAGGTCGAGAAGCAGCGCTCCGCCGGCATCATCACTGCCGGAGAACGGCACAACAAGATCGTGGATATCTGGCACCGGGTCACCGAGCGGGTGTCGGATGAGATGTTCAAGCAGATGCGCCAGCGTACCGAGCAGACCGGTGAGCCCAACCCGATCTTCATCATGGCGGACTCCGGCGCCCGAGGCTCGAAGGAGCAGGTGCGACAGATCGCCGGGATGCGCGGCCTGATGTCGAAGCCGTCCGGTGAGATCATCGAGACCCCGATCCGCGCGAACTTCCGCGAGGGCCTCTCGGTTCTTGAGTACTTCGTGTCCACCCACGGCGCGCGGAAGGGCCTGGCCGACACGGCCCTCAAGACCGCCGACTCCGGATACCTGACCAGACGCCTGGTCGATGTCTCGCAGGACCTGATCATCACCGAGGAGGACTGCGGGACAGACCACGGAATCTACGTCACGGCCATCACCGAAGGCGGCGAGATCCTCGAGAAGCTGCGTGACCGCCTGGTCGGTCGCGTAGCGGCCGAACCCGTTGTCGACCCGCTCGAGGGCGAGGTGATCTGTGAATCGAACACCGAGATCACCGAGGAGTTGGCCGGGCGCATCGAGGATGCCGGCTACGAGCGGGTGAAGATCCGCTCGGTCCTCACCTGCGAGACCCGGCGGGGCGTGTGTCGACTCTGCTACGGCCGGATGTTGGCGACCGGTC
>Ga0209450_10001897_pt1 | contig 10523 bp, 9 predicted proteins | sample FrelakmetLWP11LW_FD_187149 | JGI IMG/M metagenome (GOLD analysis project Ga0209450, IMG submission 187149) | Freshwater lake sediment microbial communities from the University of Notre Dame, USA, for methane emissions studies - LWP11 LW (SPAdes)... | ecosystem: Environmental > Aquatic >... | reverse complement strand
TCTCGCCAGGCGCCAGGCCGTGGTGGTGGTCGCCCGAGGGCTCCTCGTCGTCGTGGTCGCCGTGGTGATCGTGCTGCCTGCCGAAGCGCTCCTCGCCGTGGAAGGCGAGGAAGTACATGCGGAACGAGTAGAAGGCGGTGACGAACACGCCCAGGGTCGTCGCGAAGTAGGCGAAGGTCGCGCCGGGCATGCCCGCCTCGTGCGCGGCCTGGGTGGCGATCAGGATGCTGTCTTTCGAGTAGAAGCCGGAGAACAGCGGCGTGCCGATCAGGGCCAGCGAGCCGAGCAGCGCGGTGATCCAGGTCACCGGCATGTACTTGCGAAGGCCGCCCATGTTGCGCAGGTCCTGGTCGTGGTGCAGGCCGATGATCACGCTGCCGGCGGCGAGGAACAGCAGCGCCTTGAAGAAGGCGTGCGTCATCAGGTGAAAGATCGCCACCGAGTAGGCGGAGGCGCCGAGCGCCACCGTCATGTAGCCGAGTTGCGACAGCGTCGAATATGCGACGACCCGCTTGATGTCGTTCTGCACGATGCCGAGGAAGCCCATGAACAGCGCGGTGATGCTGCCCACCACGATGACGAAGGACAGCGCCGCCGGCGACAGCTCGAACAGCGGCGACATCCGCGCCACCATGAAGATGCCGGCGGTGACCATCGTCGCCGCGTGGATCAGCGCCGAGATCGGGGTGGGGCCCTCCATCGAGTCGGGCAGCCAGACGTGCAGCGGGAACTGCGCGCTCTTGCCCATCGCGCCGATGAACAGGCACACGCAGATCACGGTCATCAGCAGCCAGGAGGTGCCGGGCAGCGTGGCTCCGGTGCCGGCCAGTCCGGGAGCGGCCTTGAACACCGCCGCGTAGTCCAGCGTGCCGAAGTAGGCGAACACCAGGCCGATGCCGAGCACGAAGCCGAAGTCGCCGACGCGGTTGACGAGGAACGCCTTGAGATTCGCGTAGATGGCGGTCGGCCGCTTCCACCAGAAGCCGATCAGCAGGTAAGACACCAGCCCGACCGCCTCCCAGCCGAAGAACAGCTGCAGGAAGTTGTTGCTCATCACCAGCATCAGCATGCTGAAGGTGAACAGCGAGATGTAGGCGAAGAAGCGTTGGTAGCCGGGGTCGTCGGCCATGTAGCCGATGGTGTAGATGTGCACCATCAGCGATACGAAGGTGACCACCAGCATCATCGTCGCGGTGAGAGAGTCGACCAGGAAGCCGACTTCCAGCTTCAGCTCGCCGACCGTCGCCCAGGTGTAGACCGTGCCGTTGAAGGTGTTGCCGCCCATCACGTCGACGAAGACCAGGGCCGAGGCAATGGTGGCGACCAGCACGCCGAGGATCGTCACCGCGTGCGCGCCCGAGCGGCCGACCACGCGGCCGAGCAGGCCGGCGACGATCGCGCCCACCAGCGGCGCCAGCGGAACGAGCAGGTAGAGCTTCTGCATGGACGTCATCGCCCTACCCTTTGAGGCGATCCAGCTCGTCGACGTTGATCGTCGACAGGTTGCGGAACAGCGTGACCAGGATCGCCAGGCCGATGGCCGCCTCGGCCGCAGCCACGGTCAGGATGAAGAAGACGAACACCTGGCCGTGGTAGTCGCCGAGGTAGTGCGAGAAGGCGACGAAGTTCATGTTGACGGCGAGCAGCATCAGCTCGATCGCCATCAGCAGCACGATCAGGTTCCTGCGGTTCAGGAAGATGCCGACCACGCCGATCGCGAACAGCAGCGCGCCGACTCCCAGGTACCAAGAAAGTGAAACCATGCTCTTCCGCGGCGCCCCCTCCGCGCCAAATCTGTTCGCCCCCGGTCGCTTCGCGCCCGCCCCCCGCGGGGGCACGCAACTGTCTTGGGGCGGCCCGGCGACAGTTGCTTTCCCTTGGCGGCCCTACCTGCGCGCGTCCTGCTTGCCCTCTGCGTCCGCCGGCATCGCCACCAGCCGCACGCGATCGGCACGCTTCACGCGCACCTGGTCGCCCGGCCGCTGGTACTTGCTGTCCTTGCGCCGGCGCAGCGTCAGCACCACCGCAGCCACCATGCCCACGAGCAGGATCAGCCCAGCCACCTGCACCGGGAAGACATACTGGGTGAACATCAGCTTGCCGAGCGCCTCGATGTTGTTCACCCCGGCGATGCCCGGCCCGGCCGCGCGCTTGCTCTGCCAGGCGCCGTGCGACAGCACCAGCCACAGCTGCAGCGCGATCGCCGCGCCGACGATCGCCGCAAGCGGCATGTGCCTCCAGAAGCCCTCGCGCAGCCGGTCGACGTTGATGTCGAGCATCATCACCACGAACAGGAACAGCACCATCACCGCCCCTACGTAGACGAGCACCAGGGCGATCGCCAGGAACTCGGCGCGCAGCAGCATCCACAGGCAGGCCGCCGAGAAGAACGCCAGCACCAGCAGCAGCACCGCGTGCACCGGGTTGCGCGCGGTGATCACGCCGACGGCCGCCGCCAGCAGGATGCCGGCGAAGACCAGGAACAGGATCGTCGTGATGTCCATCGGTCGTCTGCGCTCAGCGGTAGGCGGCGTCCTGCTCGCGCGCCGCGGCGATCTCCTGCTCGTAGCGGTCGCCGACCGCCAGCAGCATTTCCTTGGTGTAGTACAGGTCGCCGCGCTTCTCGCCGTGGTACTCGTGGATGTGCGTCTCGACGATCGAGTCGACCGGGCAGCTCTCCTCGCAGAAGCCGCAGAAGATGCACTTGGTGAGATCGATGTCGTAGCGCGTCGTGCGGCGCGTGTTGTCGGCGCGCTTCTCCGACTCTATGGTGATCGCCAGCGCCGGGCAGACCGCCTCGCACAGCTTGCAGGCGATGCAGCGTTCCTCGCCGTTCGGATAGCGGCGCAGCGCGTGCAGGCCGCGGAAGCGGGGGCTGGCCGGCGTCTTCTCCTCGGGGTACCGGATGGTGATCTTGCGCGCGAACGCGTAGCGGCCGGTCAGGGCCAGCCCCTTGACGAGTTCCTTCAGGAGCAGGCTGCCGAAGAATTCGCCGATCGCCGCCATCACCTGCTCCAGATGTTCAGGGGCGTCTGCATCCAGACCATCACCACCACCAGCCAGATGCCGGTGAGCGGGATGAAGACCTTCCAGCCCAGCCGCATGATCTGGTCGTAGCGGTAGCGCGGGAACGACGCGCGGCCCCAGATGAACAGCGAGACGACGAAGAACGTCTTGGCGACGAGCCAGAACCAGTCGGACAGCCGGTCGAACCAGGCGGGGAAGTCGACGCCGAGCAGCACCTCGAGGTTCACCGGCGAGGCCCAGCCGCCGAGGAACATGATCGTCGCCAGTGTCGACAGCAGGATCATGTTGGCGTACTCGGCGAGGAAGAACACCGCGAAGGTCATGCCCGAGTACTCGACCATGTGCCCGGCGACAATCTCGCTTTCGCCCTCGACCACGTCGAACGGATGCCGGTTGGTCTCGGCGATCGCCGAGATCACGTAGATCACGGCGAGCGGCAGCAGCGGCAGCCAGTTCCACGAAAGCAACGGCAGGCCCATGGCTGCGAACATGCCGCGGTTCTGGCTGTCGACGATGCCGGTCAGGTTGAGCGTCCCTGCCACCAGCAGCACGGTCACCAGCACGAAGGCCATCGCCAGCTCGTAGCTGACCATCTGTGCCGAGGCGCGCATCGCACCCAGGAACGCGTACTTCGAGTTCGACGCCCAGCCGGCGATGATCACGCCGTAGACGCCGACCGAGGTCACCGCCATCACGAACAGCAGCCCCGCGTTGATGTCGGCCAGCACCAGGCCCGGACCGAACGGGATCACCGCCCACGCTGCCAGCGCCGGCATCATCACCAGCGCCGGCGCCAGGAAGTACAGCGGCTTGTCGGCCTGCGTCGGCGCGATCACTTCCTTGAACATCAGCTTGACGGCGTCGGCCCACGGCTGCAGCAGGCCGCCGTAGCCGACCCGGTTCGGCCCGAGCCGGATGTGCATCCAGCCGATCAGCTTGCGTTCCCACAGCGTCAGGTAGGCGACCAGGATCAGCAGCGGCAGCACCACCGCGACGATCCTGGCCAGCGCCCACACGGCCGGCCAGGCGGGCCCCAGCAGTTGCGCGCCGCCGCTGACGAAAGCGTCGAGCATCAGGCGGGCTCCATCGTCAGCGGCCCGAACATCGGCCCCAGCGTGCTGGTCGAGGCGTGCGCCGCGGGGACGCGCACCACGCCGTCGGGCAGGCGCTCGTCGAGCGCGCATTCGAGCAGCGCCGCCGCGTCGCCCTGGCGGACGCGCGCCTTCTCGCCCGGCTTCAACCCGAAGGCGGCCAGCGTGCGCGCGTTGGCGCTGGCCCGCGGCGGCCGCGCGTCGACGGTCTTCTGCAGCGACTGCGCGCGGCGCACGATCGGGTCGGAGAAGTACACCGGGACGTCGGCGATCCGCTCGGCGGCGGCGGCAGCGGCGGCGGTCATTGCCGGCGCGAGCGAGGTCGCGTTCGACAGCCGCCCGGCGACGTCGGCCGGCAGCGCGTCGGCGCGCACGGCCTCCGGCGAGTCATAGTCGAAGCCGGCCAGATCGAGCTGATTGCCGAGCACGCGCAGCACCTTCCAGCCCGGCCTGGCGTCGCCCAGCGGCGGCACCACGCCGTTGAAGCCCTGCACGCGGCCCTCGCAGTTGACGAAGGTGCCGGCGGTTTCGGTAAACGGCGTGATCGGCAGGATCGCGTCGGCGTACTCGAGCGCGCTGTTGCGGTAGGCGCCGAAGGAGATCACGGTGTCGGCGCCCTTCAGCGCCTGCAACGTTGCCGACGGATCGGCGGTGTCGTACTCGGGCTCGCAGTTGAACAGCAGGTAGGCGCGGCGCGGTTCGCGCACCATCGCCGCCGCATCCAGGCCGAGCGCGCCGGGCACGGCGCCGGCCAGATAGCCGCCGACGCTGTTGGCCGCCTCGCCGATGACGCCGCAGCGCGCCCCCGTGGCCTGCGCGATCCACATTGCCCACGCCTGCAATTGCGCTGCCTGCGGGTGCTGTGCGGCGGCGTTGCCGAGCAGGATTGCCGATCGCTGGCCCGAGCACAGGCTGGCGGCGATCTTCCGCGCCGTTTCCGAGGCCGTGACGCCGGCCACCGGCGCGGCGATGCCCTTGATCGACGCCACCGCATCGGCGATCTCGGCCAGCACCTGCACCCACGCCCTCGGCCGCACGATCGCCCGTGCCGCCAGCGGCATCAGAGGATCGTCGTCGGCAGCGTGCAGCACGCTCACCTGCGCGCCGCGCTTGCCGGCATGGCGAACGCGGATCGCCAGCAGCGGATGGTCCTTGCGCAGGAAGGAGCCGATCAGCAGCAGCCGGTCGAGCGAATCGATCTCGGCCACCGGCATGCCGAGCCACGGCACGCCGGCGCGGCCGCCGTCGGCGCCGAAGTCGGACTGCCGCAGGCGGAAGTCGACGTTCTCCGAGCCGAGGCCGCGCATCAGCTTGCCGAGCAGGAACAGTTCCTCGACCGTGCTCGCCGGCGCCGCCAGCGCGCCGATTGCCGCGGCGCCGTGCTGACGCCGGACGTCGGCCAGGGCGTGCGCCACGTAGGCAAGTGCTTCGGGCCAGTCGACTTCCTGCCACTGGCCGGCCTGCCTCACCATCGGCCGCGTGATGCGGTCGGCGGCGTACAGACCCTCGTAGGAGAAGCGGTCGCGGTCCGACAGCCAGCACTCGTTGACCGCCTCGTTTTCGAAAGGCACGACGCGCAGCACGCGATCCTTGTTCACCTGCACGACGAGGTTCGAGCCGAGCGAATCGTGCGGGCTGACGCTCCTGCGGCGGGCGAGTTCCCAGGTCCGGGCGGCATAGCGGAAAGGCCTGCTGGTCAGCGCACCGACCGGGCACAGGTCGATCATGTTGCCGGAGACCTCGGAGGTCACCGCGCCTTCGACGAACGACAGGATCTCCGAGTGCTCGCCGCGGCCGGCCATGCCGAGTTCCATGATCCCGGCGACTTCCTGGCCGAAACGCACGCAGCGCGTGCAGTGGATGCAGCGCGGCATCTCGTCGGCCGAGATCAGCGGCCCGAGGTTCTTGGCGAACACCACGCGCTTGGGCTCGGCGTAGCGCGAGGCCGAGCCGCCGTAGCCGACCGCGAGGTCCTGCAACTGGCACTCGCCGCCCTGGTCGCAGATCGGGCAGTCGAGCGGGTGGTTGATCAGCAGGAACTCCATCACCGCCTTCTGCGCCTGCTTGGCCCGCTCGGAGGCGGTGCGCACGATCATGCCCTGCGTCGCCGGCGTGGCGCAGGCCGGCAGCGGCTTGGGCGCCCTCTCGACCTCGACCAGGCACATCCGGCAGTTGGCGGCGATCGACAGCTTCTTGTGGTAGCAGAAGTGCGGCACGTAGATGCCAAGCTTCTCGGCCGCGTGCATCACCATGCTGCCCTCGGCAACCTCGACCTTCCTGCCGTCGATCTCCAACTCGACCATGGCCTACAGATACTCCGGCACCAGGCAGCGCTTGTGCTCGATGTGGTGCTCGAACTCGGAACGGAAGTGCTTGACGAAGGCACGCACCGGCATTGCCGCGGCGTCGCCGAGCGCGCAGATCGTCCGCCCCTGGATGTTGTCGGCCACCGAGTTCAGCAACTCGAGGTCCTCGGGCCTGCCCTGCCCGTGCTCGATCCGGTGCACCACGCGGTAGAGCCAGCCGGTGCCCTCACGGCACGGCGTGCACTGGCCGCAGGACTCCTCGTAATAGAAGTACGACAGCCGCTCCAGCGAGCGCACCATGCAGCGCGTCTCGTCCATGACGATCACCGCGCCGGAGCCGAGCATCGATCCGGCCTTGGCGATCGAGTCATAGTCCATGTCGCAGGCCATCATCACGTCGCCCGGCAGCACCGGCATCGACGAGCCGCCGGGGATGCAGGCCTTGAGCTTCCTCCCGCCGCGCATGCCGCCCGCGAGCTCGAGCAGCCTGGCGAACGGCGTGCCCATCGGGATCTCGTAGTTGCCGGGCCGCTCGACATCGCCGGAGACGGAGAAGATCTTGGTGCCGCCGTTGTTCGGCTTGCCGAGTTCGAGGAACTTCTCGCCGCCGTGGCTGATGATGAACGGCACCGCGGCGAAGGTCTCGGTGTTGTTGATCGTCGTTGGCCTGCCGTACAGGCCGTAGCTCGCCGGGAACGGCGGCTTGAAGCGCGGCTGGCCCTTCTTGCCCTCGAGCGATTCGAGCAGCGCCGTTTCCTCGCCGCAGATGTAGGCGCCGTAGCCGTGCGCGGCATGCAGTTCGAAGTCGAAGGCCGAGCCCAGGATGTTCCTGCCAAGATAGCCGGCGGCGCGCGCCTGCTCGAGCGCCGCCTCGAAGCGCTCGTAGGTTTCCCAGATCTCGCCGTGGATGTAGTTGTAGCCGACAGTCGCCCCCATCGCGTAGCCGGCGATGGCCATGCCCTCGATCACGATGTGGGGGTTGTAGCGCAGGATGTCGCGGTCCTTGAACGTGCCCGGCTCGCCCTCGTCGGAGTTGCACACCACGTACTTCTGGCCCGGGAAGCCGCGCGGCATGAAGCTCCACTTCAGCCCCGTCGGGAAGCCCGCACCGCCGCGTCCGCGCAGCGCCGACTTCTTCACCTCGGCGATCACTGCATCGGGCGGGATCCTGTGCTCGAGGATCTTGCGCAGCGCCGAGTAGCCGCCGCGCGCCTCGTAGCCCTTCAGGTCCCAGTTGGCTCCGTCCAGCCCGGCCAGGATCACCGGGCTGATGTGGCGGCCGTGGAAACAGGTCTGTGCGCTCATCGCTTCACTTTTCCTGCTTCAGTTCGTCGAGCAGCGCATTGAGCTTCTCCTCGCTCATGAAGCTTTCCATGCGCTTGTTGTTGACCAGAAGCACCGGCGCGTCGCCGCAGGCGCCCATGCACTCGCCTTCCTTCAGCGTGAACCGGCCGTCGGGCGTGGTCTCATTGAAGCCGATGCCAAGCTTCTCCTGCAGGTGCTTGGCCGCCCGGTTGCCGCCCGACAGCGCGCACGGCAGGTTGGTGCACACCGTGATCTTGTGGCGGCCGACCGGCGCCGTGTCGTACATCGCGTAGAAGGTGGCGACCTCGTAGACCGCGATCGGCGGCATGCCGAGCACCCCGGCCACCGCCTCGACCACATCCTTCGACACCCAGCCGTGCTCGTCCTGCGCGATCGCCAGCGCCGCCATCACCGCCGAGCCCCGGTGCTCGGCCGGGTACTTGGCGATCTCGCGGTCGATCTTCGCCAGCGCTGCGGCCGACAGCAGGTTCGAGGACTTGGGCACTGCGCTCATCTTGTCGTCGCTGGCACGCCTTATCTATCGATCTCGCCGAACACGATGTCCTGGGTGCCGATGATCGTCACCGCGTCGGCGATCATGTGGCCGCGCGACATCTCGTCGAGGCCCTGCAGGTGGGCGAAGCCGGGGGCGCGGATCTTCAGCCGGTACGGCTTGTTGGCGCCGTCGGACACGAGATAGATGCCGAACTCGCCCTTCGGGTGCTCGACCGCCGCGTACGCCTCGCCCGCCGGCACGTGGAAGCCCTCGGTGAAGAGCTTGAAGTGGTGGATCAGCTCTTCCATGTTCGACTTCATCTCGACCCGCGACGGCGGCGCCACCTTGTGGTTGTCGGTCATCACCGGGCCGGGGTTGTCGCGCAGCCACTCGACGCACTGGCGGATGATGCGGTTCGACTGCCGCATCTCCTCGACCCGCACCAGGTAGCGGTCGTAGGAGTCGCCGCTGCGGCCGACCGGCACGTCGAAGTCGAGCAGGTCGTAGACCTCGTACGGCTGCTTCTTGCGCAGGTCCCACTCGACGCCGGAGCCGCGCAGCATCGGGCCGGTGAAGCCCATGGCGAGCGCCCGCTCGGGCGACACCACGCCGATGCCGACCAGCCGCTGCTTCCAGATCCGGTTGTCGGTGAGCAGCGTCTCGTACTCGTCGACGTAGCCGGGGAAGCGGTTGGTGAAGTCCTCGATGAAGTCGAGCAGCGAGCCCTGCCGGTTCTCGTTCAGCCGCTTCAGATCTTCGCGCTTCCGAAACTTCGACTCGCGGTACTGCGGCATCGACTCCGGCAGGTCGCGGTAGACGCCGCCCGGGCGGTAGTACGCCGCATGCATGCGCGCGCCGGAAACCGCCTCATAGATGTCGAACAGATCCTCACGCTCGCGAAACGCGTAGAGCAGCACCGCCATCGCGCCCACGTCCAGCGCATGGGCACCGATCCACAGCAGGTGATTCAGCAGCCGGGTGATCTCATCGAACATCACGCGGATGTACTGCGCGCGCAGCGGCACCTCGACGCCGGCGAGCTTCTCGATCGCCATCACGTAGGCGTGCTCGTTGCACATCATCGACACGTAGTCGAGCCGGTCCATGTACGGCACCGACTGGATGAAGGTGCGCGTCTCGGCGAGCTTCTCGGTCGCCCGGTGCAGCAGCCCGATGTGCGGGTCGGCGCGCTCGATCACCTCGCCGTCGAGTTCCAGCACCAGCCGCAGCACGCCGTGCGCCGCGGGGTGCTGCGGCCCGAAGTTCAACGTGTAGTTCTTGATCTCGGCCACGGTCTATCGCCCCTGCCCGTAGCCTTCTTCGCGGATCACGCGCGGCACGATCTCGCGCGGCTCGATCGTCACCGGCTGGTAGACGACGCGCCGCTCGCCGGGGTCGTAGCGCATCTCGACGTGGCCGGAGATCGGGAAATCCTTGCGGAACGGATGGCCGACGAAGCCGTAGTCGGTGAGGATCCGGCGCAGGTCCTCGTGGCCCTCGAAGACGATGCCGTACAGGTCGAACGCCTCGCGCTCGAACCAGCCGGCGGCCGACCAGACCGGCGTCACCGAGGCAACGATCGGCAGTTCGTCGTCGGGGCAGAAGGTCCGCACTCGCAGCCGCCAGTTGTGCGTCACCGACAGCAGGTGTACCACCACTGCGAAGCGACGGCCTTCCCAGCTGCCGTTGCCGTAGTTCAGGTAGTCGACGCCGCACAGATCGATCAGCTGCTCGAAGCGAAGTTGCTCTTCGTCGCGCAGTGCCCGCGCGACCTCGAGGTACACGGCCACCGGCACGACGATCGTCACCTCGCCGCGGGCCACCGTGGTGCTGGCGATTCTGTCCCCCAGCGCCACGCCGAGGTTCTTCACCAGGGTTTCGAGTCGGGTCATCGCAGTCCGCTCAGCGCGCGATCGTGTTGGTGCGCCGGATCTTGTTCTGCAACTGGATGATCCCGTAGATCAGCGCCTCGGCCGTCGGCGGGCAGCCGGGAACGTAGACGTCGACCGGCACGATGCGGTCGCAGCCGCGCACCACCGAGTAGCTGTAGTGGTAATAGCCGCCGCCGTTGGCGCACGAGCCCATGCTGATCACCCAGCGCGGCTCGGCCATCTGGTCGTAGACCTTGCGCAGCGCCGGCGCCATCTTGTTGCACAGCGTGCCGGCGACGATCATCACATCCGACTGGCGCGGGCTCGGCCGGAACATCACGCCGAAGCGGTCGAGGTCGTAGCGCGAAGCGCCAGCGTGGATCATTTCCACCGCGCAGCAGGCCAGGCCGAAGGTCATCGGCCACAG
>Ga0209450_10001896_pt1 | contig 10526 bp, 10 predicted proteins | sample FrelakmetLWP11LW_FD_187149 | JGI IMG/M metagenome (GOLD analysis project Ga0209450, IMG submission 187149) | Freshwater lake sediment microbial communities from the University of Notre Dame, USA, for methane emissions studies - LWP11 LW (SPAdes)... | ecosystem: Environmental > Aquatic >... | reverse complement strand
CGGGCTGACCGGACCAACTCCGGACGGCGACTACCGGATCGAGCGCTACGTCGAGTTCATGGCGGCGATGCTCGACGCGCTCGGCGTCGAGCATTGCGTGCTCGTCGGTAACTCGTTCGGCGGGACCGTGGCCTGGCAAACGGCGCTCGCGCTGCCGGCGGGTCGCGTACAGAAACTGGTCCTGGTCGACGCGGCGGGTTACCCGCTGGTCTCCGAATCCGTGCCGATCGCTTTCCGGATCGCGCGGATCCCGGTGTTGTCCTCGCTGATGGCGGTGACGCTGCCCCGGCGCCTGGTGGAGTCGAGCGTGCGCAACGTCTACGGTGACCCGGATCGGATCACGCCGGAACTCGTCGACCGCTACTACGAGATCTCGCTGCGCGAGGGCAACCGGGCGGCGCTGGTCGAGCGCTTCGCGCAAGCGCCGCACGGGCAGCACGCGGACCGGATCGGCGAGATCCAGGTGCCGACGCTGATCCTCTGGGGCGGACGCGACCGGTTGATCCCGCCGGAGCATGGCGACCGGTTCCACCGCGACATCGCGGGCAGTCGCCTGGTCGTGTTCCCTGGCCTCGGGCATGTGCCGCACGAGGAGGATCCGGTGGCGACGGTCGCGGTCGTGCGGGCGTTTCTGATGAGTGACTGAGCTGGTGCCCCGCCCGGGCGAGATACTTTTACGACCGCGCTGCAACAGGCGTAAGGTGCGGGTCTCGCGTCCTGCGCAATCAGCGCAGGGCACCGATAATCACAATCATCAGGGGTAGATTTCATGTTCAAGAGAGTCCTTTCGATCGCCGCCGTGTCGCTCGTGCTGGGCGGCTTCACTGGCGCGGCTGTCGCGCAGACCTGGAGCCCGGCACAGCAGGAGATCTGGGCGTTCGAGCAGCAGCAGTGGAAGATGTCCGCCGCCGAGGACCTGAGCTGGATCGACACGATGGTCCACCCGAACATGCGCTTCTGGGAGACCGGCAGCCCGATGCCGCGCGACAAGGCGTCACTGAGCCACTGGGCGCGGTTCGAGAGCGACAGCGGCACGGTGCTGCAACAGGAGCTGTTCCCGATCTCGGCGACCATCACCGGCAACATCGCGGTCGTCCAGTACCACTACAGGGTCGCGAGCGAGAACCTCAAGAAGGAACGCGAGACCGTGACCGGCCATTACACCGACGTACTGGTCAAGGAGAACGGCCGCTGGATGTTCATCGCCTGGGCTGGCGGCGAAGACAAGAAGGACTGATCGACGCGCTGGGCGCTGGCGCGGCTCGTGCGCGTCGCCAGCGCCCGGCCTCTCTCTCGAGAGGGCGATCACATGAATGCGGCTCGGCCTGCTGCGGCGGACGCGGTGCTGCGGTTCTGGTTCGAAGAACTGGCGCCGGAAGACTGGTTCCGCAAGGACCCGTCGCTCGACCGGCGCATTGCCGAACGGTTCGGGCCGATGCTGGCCGCGGCGGCACGCTGTGAGCTGTTCCACTGGCGGGGATCCGCGGGTGGCCGCCTCGCCGAAGTACTGGTGCTCGACCAGTTCTCGCGAAACATCCACCGCGACACGGCTGCGGCCTATGCGAACGACACGCTTGCGCTGGCGCTCGCGCAGGAAGCCGTTGCGCGCGGCTGTGACCTCGAGTTACCCGTACCGCAGCGCGTGTTTCTCTACCTGCCCTGGATGCACAGCGAATCCGCGCTGCTGCACGAGCAGGCGCTGAGGCTGTTCGCGACGCCCGGGATGGAGCAGAACCTCGAGTTCGAGCATCGGCACAAGGCGATCATCGATCGATTCGGGCGCTACCCGCACCGCAATGCCGCGCTCGGCCGTCGCTCGACGCCCGAGGAGATCGAATTCCTGACCGAGCCGGGGTCGGGGTTCTAGCCGCGCTCGGCGGTCGCGACATCCGCGCCGGCACGCCAGAAGCGGTAGCGGACCTCGACGCCTTCGGGCACGTAGACGACGAGCGGCAGACGGCTGTTGTATCGCAGCAGACGCGGTTCGCCACCGAGCGTGATGAAGCGATCAACCTTGGGCGCGCTCGGATCCACCGCCATCAGCGTGCCGGCCATCGGACCGAGCTGCCGCAGCATGTGTCGGTCGAAGCCCCAGCCCTCGATCGTCTCGGTCTCCAGGGTACCGGCGAAGAAGTACCGGTTCGCCGCATCGGTCTGCACGGTCTTGCCGATCAGCAATTCGACCCGCCATTCGGCCTCGTCCTCCTGCGTGGGCAGGTCGATCACGTAGCGGACCATGCCCTCCTCGGCCGGCGGGAAGGCCTTCATGTTGTCGGCGGCAACGGACACGGTGGTGACGAGGGCCAGTACGAGCGCAAAGAGCCTTTTCATGGCGGAAGCCTAGCAAACTGGCGGCGGCGGGTATCATGCCAGCGTGACGTCGCTCATTTCCATCGTCCTGCTGACCGGCGCCCTGCTCTGGGGGATCGTCAGCTATAACCTGCTGGTGCGCGACCGCAATCGGGTCGCGCAATCTTGGAGCGACGTGGGCGTGCAGCTCGCCCGCCGCCACGACCTGATTCCGAAGCTGGTCGAGGTCGTGCAGCAGCACGCGGGTTACGAACGGTCGGTGCTCGAAGAGGTCGCATCGCTGCGGACCCGCGGCATGATGGAATCGTCGCCGGCGGCGCTCGGCCGGGTCGAGGGCGCGCTGGGCGCAGGGCTGCATCGGTTGATCGCCGTCGCCGAGGCCTACCCGGAGCTCAAGGCCAGCGCGAGCTTCCACGATCTGATGGACAACCTCACCGACACGGAGAACCAGATCCAGTTCGCCCGCCGCTACTACAACGGCGCCGTGAACAACCTGAACACGCGCATTGCCACGGTCCCGGACCTGGTCGTCGCCCGCCTGTTCGGCTTCGCGCCCGCCGAGTACTTCGAGTTCGAGCCTTGATGCAGCGCGCCTGGCTGCTGCTGCTGGCGCTGTCGGCGGCGGTCTCGATCGCCCGGGCCGACGAGCGCATCCTGGCGTGGCAGAGCGACATCCGCGTGCGTCCCGACAGCACGCTCGAAGTGACGGAGACACTTCGCGTGCGCTCCGAGGGCGCGCAGATCCGGCGCGGCATCCTGCGCGATTTCCCGACCACGTATGTGAATCGGCGCGGCGAACGCGTCGTGACCGGTTTCGACGTGCTGCTGGTCCGGCGCGACGGACGGCCCGAGCCACATCGTACCGAGCGGCTCGCCAACGGCGTCCGGATCCGGATCGGCGATCCGGAGGTGTTCCTCTCACCCGGCCTCTACACCTACACGATCACGTACCGCACGGACCGCCAGCTCGGGTCGTTCGCGGACCACGACGAGCTGTACTGGAACGTCACCGGCAACGGCTGGGATTTCCCGATCGATGAGGTGGCCGCACAGGTGTTCCTGCCGGGCAACGTGCCTGCCGACGGGATCGCAGTCGAGGCCTACACCGGGCCGCAAGGAGACCGCGGTCGGAACTGGGCCGCGGAGACCAGTACCAGCAACGCCACGTTTCGCACCACTCGAGGACTGGGTCCGCGCGAAGGCCTGACCATCGTCGCGAGCTGGCCAAAGGGATACGTCACCGCCCCGACCGGCCGCATGCAGGCGTCGTATCTGCTGCGCGATGCGTGGCCAGCGCTCGTCGGCGTTGGCGGCCTGCTGCTGCTGATTGGCTACTACGTTCGCGCGTGGCACCGGGTGGGACGCGATCCGCCGTCCCGCGTCATCGTGCCGCGCTACGAAGCGCCGGAGGGCCATTCGCCGGCGTCGATGCGCTTCCTGAGGCGGATGAACTACGACGACCGCAGCTTCGCGGCGGCGGTGCTGAGTCTTGCAGTCAAGGGTGCGCTGCGGATCGAGCAGGAGGGTCGGGGCCTGCTCAAGCGCGGCGGTCAGTTCACGCTGCACCGCACGGAGCCACCGCCCGGGACCGCGCTGTCGGACGACGAAACGGTGCTGCGCGACACGCTGCTCGGATCGCGGACCAGCATCGAACTCGACAATGTGAATCACGCGATCATCGCTGCCGCCAAGCTTGCGCACCTGCAGGTGCTGAAGAAACGCTACATGCCAAAGTTCTTCCGCATCAATGGTGGCTGGCACGCGGCCGGCATTGCGTTGAGCCTGCTCCTCGCCGTCGTAGCCATCGTGTGGCCCGCCTTCAAAGGCGGCTTCGGGGCGAGCTGGTGGTTTGCGACGAAGCCCGGCTGGGTCGCGCTCGCGGCGGCGGCGCTGGCCCTGTTCGTCAACGGCATTTTCGGTCGCCTGCTCAAGGCGCCCACGCTGGCGGGCCGGGCCGTGATGGATCACATCGAAGGCTTCCGGCTGTACCTCGACGTCGCCGAGGGCGACGACCTGCGGCTGGTCGATGCCCCGCCGCTCACGGTGGAACTCTATGAGCGCAACCTGCCGGCGGCGCTCGCGCTCGAGGTCGAGCAGCACTGGGCGGAACGATTCGCCGGCGTGTTCGCGACGCAGGCAGCGGGCCACGCGCCGCACTGGTACAGCGGCGACCAGTGGGACACTCGCCACGTCAGCCGCTTCTCGTCGAGTTTCGGCTCGGCCTTCAGCAGCGCGATTTCGTCGTCCTCGACGGCGCCCGGATCGAGCTCAGGCAGCGGCGGTGGCGGCTCGTCGGGCGGAGGCGGTGGCGGTGGGGGTGGCGGCGGCTGGTGACGGCACCTCAGAGAACCTTTGGCAGCGTCATCGAATCCACCAGGCCGCGCACGCCATAGAGCGCCGGCAGGATGCGATCGGGGGCATGGTCGCGGCGCCACTGCGCCACGAGTTCGGTGCCCGCCCGATAGGCCGGCAGGTACATCCGCCCGAGCAATGGATGGCGTCCCCAGGCGCCCGAAAGCTTGTCCGCCCGCTCCGTCGAGACGAGAAAATCCGCGCGCAGCGCCGAGGCCACCTCGACCTGCGGCCACCCTTCCTTCCAGGTGAGGTACGACGCCTGGTTCTTTGCATCATCCTGCAGCAGTGCGAGCAGGACGCCGAGCTCCAGGTCCCGGTCCGGCAACTCAGCAGGCTCCAGCACGCCGTGCGCGATCAGGATCGCGTTGTTGGCAATACCCTCGAACAGCACGCCCGCGCGCGTATTCATCGTCAGCACCGACGCCTCGAAGCCCACCAGCCCGCGCACGTACAGGTCCTGCAAGTAGGCGAACGTCGTGACGTGGCCGGGCACGACTTCGTGGCTTACCAGTTGCTGGAACTCGGGCACCGAGATCTCGAGCGCGGCGTTCAGCTCGTAGGTCGCCTCGTATTCCGGCGAGCCGTCGGCGCGCCGCGCGTGGCCGAGGTAATTCATCGAGCCCGAAAACCACGCGTTCTCGATGGCGAGGAAGCGCACGTTCGCGCGCGGCACGCGGGCCAGTTCCGGCGGCAGATGCGGCACCAGGTGGCGCGCCGACAACGCATCGTAGTGCGCGACGAAGGCATCGCCGACCGCGGCGATGGATTTCGACGGCACCCGCCGGGCCGTACGCCACGCATCGACCGCGGCGAGCAACGACGCGAGATCTTTCGACGGATGTCCTGCAGCAGCCAGCAGTTCGGCCGCTCGCCGGCGCCTGGACTCCGGCCGGGACGGCTCTGGCGCGCGGCCGATGATCGTGCGGACGCATCGCTCGTAGGGTACCGGCGGCCCCCGGCCGATGATCTCCATCGCGAGGTCCCACATCACTTCGCAACAGAGTCCCAGGCCCTCGAGATAGTCACCACGCAAGCCGCCGATCGCACGCGCGCCGGCGAGCATGCGCGTGATCGCACCGTGGACGTCCACCGCCGACAGATAGGCTTCGATCGAAGCATGCTGCGGCGCTTTCGCCCCGACGCCGCCGTTCGCGCGCAAAGCAGCGGCGGCCGCATGTGTATAGGCGGCGGGCAGCGGCTCGTCCGAGAACCAGCAGTCGGCGATGAAGCGCCCGACGCCGGAGGGATTCATCACGTCGCCGCCCCACAGCGTGTCGATGCCGATGAGCGCTTCGGCAGTGGCTGCGTCCAGCGTTGCTTGCGCCATGCGTACTCCGGGAGCTGCTTAAGGAACCGGTAAGCCTCGGCGCATAGCCTACTCCGCAACGGGGGCCGCCGGCCCGACGGACTGGCAACGAGGTGACGCTGATGAAGAAAGAAGACAAGGGTGCGAAGCGACTGATCTGGGACCTCCCGACGCGGGTCTTCCACTGGGCCCTCGCCGGCTCGTTCCTTGGCGCGTACCTGCTGGCCGAGCAGGACGACCTGCGATCCTTGCACGTGATGTTCGGCTACACGGTCGCGGGGCTGATCGCCTTCCGCCTGCTGTGGGGATTCATCGGATCGCAGCACTCGCGTTTCCGTGACTTTGTCTTCAGCCCGGCGGAGGCGATCCGCTACCTGCGCGACCTCGCGACCGGCCGTGCGCGCGATTACGACGGCCACAACCCCGCCGGCAGCTGGGCGATCTACGGCTTGCTCGCCATCGCAGCGACCACCGCCGCGACCGGCTGGCTCCACTACAATGAAATCGGCGGAGAGACGCTCGAGGAATTGCATGAGGTGCTCGCGAATGCGTGGTTGGTGCTGGTCGCCGTGCACGTCGCGGGCGTCATCGCGGGAAGCCTGGCGCACCGGCGGAATCTCGTGGCAACCATGATTACTGGTTGGCGTTCCGCCGCGGGCAGTGAACCCACCGGCAGCGTGGGGACCACGCGCGAACCGGACCGAGATCGCAGCGGCGCCCGCCCTCGTTGGGCGCTGGGTTCGGCGCTGGCGGCCACCGTGCTGGGCTTCTGGACCTGGGCCGTGACCACCGGTGGTGGCCCGCTGCTTTCGGGGGCCGAAGACTCCGGTGCCGAACGCGACTACGGGTCGCATGCGGAACACGACGACGAGGACGACGACTGAACATGCGCGTGCTCGTCATCGAGGACGACTTGCTGCTCGGCGACGCCCTGCAGGCGGGCTTGCGGGGCAACGGGTTCGCCGTGGAGTGGATGCGTGACGGCGAATCGGGCGCCGCCGCGCTTGCCGCCGACCGTTTTGATGCGGTCGTCCTCGACCTCGGGCTGCCGCGGCTGGACGGCCGCCGCCTGCTCGAACAATGCCGCGCCAGGGGCGACCGCACGCCCGTCCTGGTTCTCACGGCGCGCGACGCGCTGGAGGACCGCGTCCGCGGCCTCGATGCCGGTGCCGACGATTACGTCGTCAAGCCCGTGGCCATCGCCGAGCTCGCGGCTCGACTGCGCGCGCTGGTGCGTCGCGCGAGCGGCATCGCCCGCGGTCACCTCGAGATCGGCGCGCTCACGCTCGACCCGGCGTCCCGTGCCGTGACGTGGCATGGTCTGGCCGTCGACCTTGCGCCACGCGAGTTCGACGTGCTGCTGGCGCTGATGCTGAAGGCCGGCCGGGTGGTCACCCGCGACCAGCTCGAGTCCGCGCTGTACGAGTGGGACCGCAGCGTCGAGAGCAATGCGATCGAGGTACACGTGCACCATCTGCGGCGCAAGCTGGCAACCGGGGTGATCCGCACGGTGCGGGGCGTCGGCTACATGATGCCGGCGGACGGCGGGGTCGCAACGGGTGAGTAGCTACTCCCTGCGCCGTCGCCTGCTCACACTCCTGCTCGCGAGCGTCGTGGCGGCCTGGGCCGTGACGATGCTGCTCACCTACCAGCATGCGCATCATGAGCTTGACGAGTTGCTCGACGCGCACCTCGCCCGCTCGGCGCGGCTGCTGCTCGCCCAGGAGGGGGATGATCTGGAGGAGATCCGCCTCGGGGAGTCCGGGGATCCGGGGCCCTATGGCCAGGAAGTCGTCGTGCAGGTCTGGCGCGACGGCGGCTCGCTCGTGCTGAGAAGTGCGGGCGCACCGGGCTCGCGCCTGTCCCAGGTCGAGAGCGGGTTCAGCGATGCCAAGGCGGCGGGTCGTCACTGGCGCGTCTACAGCGGCTGGGACGTCGAGCAGCGCTGGCTCGTGCAGGTCGCCGAGGACCATGCGCTGCGGGACCGCCTGCTAGCGCACTACACGCTGAGCGGACTGCCCGCGATCCTGCTCGGCGTACCGCTGCTCGGCGTGCTCGTGTGGCTGGTCGTCGGCGCCGCGGTGCGGCCGCTCGCACTGCTCGGCCTCGAGGTGAGCCGGCGCGGCCCGGGCGACCTGCAGCCGCTGCCGGACTCCGGCGCCCCTGCGGAAGTCCGCCCGCTGGTGGAGCGATTGAACGCGTTGTTCGCGCGCATCGCGGAGTCGATGCAGTCCGAGCGGCGCTTCACGTCGCACGCAGCCCACGAGCTGCGCACGCCGATCGCGGCGATCCGCGCTCAGGCGGAGGTCGCGCGCGATGTGCCGGATCCCGCCGTGCGCAGCGCGGCACTCGCCCACGTGATCGAAGGTTGTGACCGCGCGGCGCGACTGGTCGACCAGATGCTGCTGCTCGCCCGCATCGACGAGCACTCCGCGCCGGACGAGCTGCCGACAGCACGTCTCGACCAGGTCGCGGCACGTGTAATCGCGGATCTCGCGCCCGGCGCCCTCGAGCAGGGCGTGTCGCTCGAGCTCGCCACCGACGAGGCCGTCACGATCGCAGCAGACACGTCGCTGCTCGAGGTGCTGCTGCGCAACCTGATCGACAATGCCGTGCGCCACGGGGGCCCGCCCGGTCCGGTCGCGGTGCATTGCCGCCGCGGTGCCCAAGGGGTCGTGCTCGAAGTCGCGGATCGTGGACCGGGCGTAGACCGCAGCGAGCTCGAGCAGCTGGGCCGCCGCTTTTTTCGCGCCTCCGGCGCCAACGGACCGGGCAGCGGCCTCGGCCTGTCGATCGTGCAGCGCATCGCGGAGCATTGCGGCGGCAACGTACTCTATCGCCGTGGCCCGGATGATCGCGGCCTCGTCGTCGAACTGCGTTTTCCGCAGACCCCTGTCGCCTGAGCGCCATCCGTACTTCCCGCTGCACCCGCAGCCGCCGCGTTAAGCATCGGTTAAGGCAGTGCGGAGGAGACTCCGTCCATCCGCGAATCGACCGGAGAGATGCAATGCGCAATCGAATTCTGCTCACCGCCCTGCTGATGAGCCTGGCTGCCACCACCGCACAAGCCCAGTCACCCTGGCAGCCGCTGCCCGACAAGGCTCCCGAACCGGCCGACAACCCGACCACCGCCGCCAAGGTGGAGCTCGGCAAGATGCTCTACTTCGATCCCCGCCTCTCCTCGACCGGCACGGTGTCGTGCTTCTCCTGCCACAACGTCATGGAGGGCGGTGACGACCACATGACGACGTCGGCGGGCGTGCACGGACTGAAGGGCGGCCGCAACGCGCCGACGGTTTGGAATGCAGCATTTCATTCGGTGCAGTTCTGGGACGGACGCGCGCCGTCCCTCGAGGAGCAGTCAAAGGGCCCGCCGGTGAACCCGATCGAGATGGGTATGCGCGACCTCGACGCGGTCATCGACCGCATCCGGCACATTCCGGGTTACCGGCCGTATTTCCAACAGGCCTTCGGGCCCGGCGACATGGTGACCATGGACAACGCCGCCAGGGCGATCGCTGCGTACGAGCGCACCTTGATCACACCGGGCAGCGCCTACGACCGCTACGTCAAGGGCGACAAGACGGCACTGACGCCGCAGCAGTTGCGCGGCATGGAAACCTTCGCCGAAGTAGGGTGCACCAGTTGTCATCAGGGACCGGCGTTCAATGGTCCGCCGCTGCCGGCAGGCACTGGCTTCTTCATGAAGTTCCCGACCTACCCGGAGAGCCCGTACGTCGCGAGATACAAGCTCGCCGAGGACCCGGGCCGGTTCAACGCGACGAAGGACGAAGCTGATCGCGGGATGTGGCGGGTACCGACGCTGCTCAACTTGACCTACACGGCGCCCTACATGCATACCGGCAGCGTAAAGACGCTGCCGGAGGCCGTGCGCGTGATGGCGTCGACCCAGTTGAACCGGACGCTCGACGAGTCACAGGTGGGCGACGTCGTCGCCTTCCTCGAGTCGCTGACCGGGAAATTCCCGCAGCAGACCATGCCGCGACTTCCGCCGACGCCGGGCGACCTGCTGGACTGACTGTCACGCTGCAACATCGCGGCCTGGGGACCGGTCGTCTAGGATACCTGGGCGACCCGCCACCCGAATCCACCGCGGGGCTGGGACGAACAGTTCCCGTGAGGAGATTCGCATGCCGCTCAAGATCGACCCCGGGTCGTTCCCTGAACTCAATGCACCAGCCGAGATCGCGGACACCGGGAGCACGATCGTCCTCGCCGGTGGTTGCTTCTGGTGCACGGAGGCGGTGTATCGCCAGTTGGACGGCGTACTGTCGGTTCGTCCTGGCTACACCGGTGGTGCTGCGCAGACGGCCAACTACCAGGACGTCTGCGGCGGCGACACGGGCCACGCCGAGGCGATCGAGATCCGCTTCGATCCGTCGCGGGTTGCGCTCAGGCAGATCCTGAAAATCTTCTTCTCGATTGCGCACGATCCGACGCAACTGAACCGCCAGGGCGCGGACGTCGGCACGCAGTACCGTTCTGCGGTCTTCTACTCGAACGAGGCGCAGCGCCGGCTGGCCGAGCGATACAT
>Ga0209450_10001895_pt1 | contig 10527 bp, 6 predicted proteins | sample FrelakmetLWP11LW_FD_187149 | JGI IMG/M metagenome (GOLD analysis project Ga0209450, IMG submission 187149) | Freshwater lake sediment microbial communities from the University of Notre Dame, USA, for methane emissions studies - LWP11 LW (SPAdes)... | ecosystem: Environmental > Aquatic >... | reverse complement strand
TGAGAATAGGGCATTATTATCATTTGTAACAATAAACGTCAGACTCTGTGATGATTCATTTGCAGGCCCGGCGCTTATTCCGGAGGTTACATTGGCAATCGTCTGTGCCCCTGAATCCTCAAGACCATTCTGGTCAGGGATCGCGGAGAATGACGGTGCATCATTTACTGCAGTTACGTTAATACTGATATTGTCATTGTCAGTCCTCGCTCCGCCACTACCTGTATTGCCAAGGTCTGAGGTTATAATGTTGAGTGTTGCGGAACCGTTAAAATCTGCAGGATATCCACTGAAAATCAAGCCGGACAATGAAGCATTCAAATTGGCGGGTGATCCTTCAAAAATCATTTCAGTATCAGAGTTACCGTCTCCGAGAGAAAAAGTCAGTCCTGTCAGCTGACTGAGAGTTATTACTCCATTCAAGGCAGTCAGGTGAATCTGAAGTCTGCCGTTGGTTGTCTCTGCCACATCGGGATCGGTGACGCTGATCTGATTTCCACTCGCATCTGAAAAGGTAAGGTTAGAATCTTCCAAAACAGTCTGCGCTCCGGGGACGGTGTTAGTCGGTCCGTCATTTACTGCAGAAACAGTTATCGTGAAGGTTTGATTGGCACTTTGATCTATCCCTCCATTTGCTGTTCCACCATCATCTCTCAGGTAGATCGTAACCGTTGCAACACCGTTTCTGTCGGCGGCAGGCGAATAAGTGAGTGTTCCTGTTGAAGATACTGCAGGTTGTGAGGCAAATAGAGCGTTATTGTTATTCGCTACATTAAATGTCACTGTCTGGCCTGATTCATTTGACGGGCCGGCGGAAATAGCAGTTGCCCAATTTGAAATGGACTGCGGAGCTGAATCCTCCGGGACAGTCTGATCAGAGCCTCTGACAAAGCCCGGGGCATCATTTACCGAGGTAACCGTTACATTAACTGTAATATTATCAGATCCTCCCTGTCCGTCTGATATCTGAACAACAAAGGAATCAGATCCAAAATAATCAGCATTGGGTACATAACTAATAACTTTTGAACTCCCTGTTCCTGTTGCGGTTGCGGTGCCATTGGAAGCAGGGGTGGAAATGGACCATGTAAGCGTATTACTTTCAATATCAGTAGCATTAAGGGTCAAAGCAAATGCAATTGGAGAGTTATCCTCTGAACATGTTATTGCTATTGGCCCGGCTCCCTCGGAAATCACAGGAGGATCGTTGACTGGGTTGATAGTTATGATAAAGGTCTGAGGATCACTCTGATCATCTCCTCCGTTGAGCACACCGCCATCATCTCTGAGGCTGACAGTTACAGTTGCGAAACCGGACACATTTGCTGCAGTTGTGAATGTCAGGCTTCCTGTTGATGAAACGGCTGGCTGGGATGAAAATAATCCGTTGTTATTGTTTGATACTATAAAGGTAAGTGTCTGTCCAACCTCATCTGCAGGTCCTCTCAGTATGTTGGTCGCCCAGTTGGTGACTGTCCGCGGGCCAGCATCCTCATCAATGATCTGATCAGTGCCAACAGTAAATGAGGGTGCATCATTTACTGCCGTGACCGTAAACGTTGCTTCATCACTCCCAGACGACAGTCCCGGATCGGTCGCAGTGAAGGTTATCGTCTCTGCTCCGTTCCAGTCGGCCGACGGGGTGGTGATCGTGGCTACCCTGTCAGTGATTGTAACCGAAAGCTGGGTGTTGCCTGTGGCTGCCCAAGTAAGTTCTGTATCAAGATTATCTGCATCTGTTACATAGTCATCAAGAGAGATTGTCGTGAAGGTGGATCCCTCGGCGATCGGCTGATCAGGTATACCGCTTACTACAGGTGCAGTCTGGGCCCAGAGAGCATTAGTTCCAACAACATAAAATACCATGCCAAGCACCAGAGCCCGGAATATCTGTAAATGATACATTCTATTAATTAATGATAATACTTGTATCACAAATAATTAATTGGATTCATGGAAACGCCTGAGAAAGCTATTGAAACGGTGAAAGACATACCAGAATGAAATTCGGAAATGGATTAAAAGGCAGTTATCAGAAATGTCAGAAATAATCAAACATTTTCTGTAACTAATTATTAATCTTAGAATTAGGTAATATGTCTGATTTAGATTAGAAAAACCTCCGTTTCGTCAGTCACACTGACCCCACTTCTGTGATGAGCCTGACGATAAAGGTCCCAGGCTCCCCGGAAAGAGCTGCGCACAAATCATATCCAACCTTTATGATTTTTACCTCATCTGCCTGAAGCAGAGAGGTCAGGGGAATAAAATATGCTCAGCCTTCAAAAATTAAGACTTCTAAATTAAAAGAATTGTAACAGATTCCTACGTTAAATTTGACCAAAAGATAATAATCATCCGCCAAAAACTTCATTCAAAAGACTAAGGAGCTCTTCCCCCGGCAACTTTTCAGATTTTAATCAACAGAAGTTGCATTTTATGTTCCCCGAAGTTAAATTTATACTCTGACAGGCGATCTGCAAAACGCCTTGTAATTTATTGCTAATCAAAATACTAACGCCATGACAAAAGGACTAGTAACAAAGAAAAGCCAGAAAAAAGAGCCGACAAAAACCCTCAAGGAGAAGCGGAAAGAAAAAAAGGAAAAGAAAAGCGGTAAATAGAAATCAGGAAATATCCTCACCGCCTGAGCTTTTACCATATAGTACCCGGTGTTGAGGTACGAGTTTCATTGTTTTTTATACCAGTGGTATAACAGCACTACGCACCTGACAGGTCCCAGGACAAGTTGTGTTCAAGCCTCTTTATTTCCACAGAGGATACTGAGTCGAAGGGTGAGTTTCACTGTTTTTAAGACAGGAATTTATCCCTACTCAATCATTCTCAAAGACTGCCTGTCATAACTTAGCGGCAGAATAATACTACTTTGCCCGGTTCCGCGTTTTCATAAATATTACAGATCCGAATTCTGATACTTTAACATTTACTATCTTCATCCCCCGGCGGAATTGAAGTTTTTGCAGCCAGATGAGAAAAAGGAAAACAAGGTCCCCCTTCCCGTGGGCAACTGTGAGCGTGCTGACAATCATGGCCGCCGTTCTCACTGTGATATTCATCCTTTACTCATCAGGACAGAAGACAAGGTTAATCACCGACGCTGCCACAGAGATGGATGCCGTCGCAAGACTCAAGGCAGACCAGGTAGCCCACTGGAGGCAGGAGAAGCTGAACGATGCGCGGCTTATCCATGAGAATATCACCCTGGTGGAGCATATCGACGCTCTTTTCATCAAGGAAGGAAACCTGAAGGAGAAAACAAGACTGATCCAGCTTCTTACAACTCTTATCGATAACTACGATTTCGGAGGAGCTGTCCTTCTCGATGCAGGGGGAAGGCCCGGATTAGCTGTTCCGCAGTCAGAGGGAAAAATAGGTGGCAACCTCAGACAGAGGATCCCTTCCATCATAGCCAACCCCGACATCACCCTCTCCGATTTTCATTCGTCGGAATCGGTTGAGTACCTCCATCTGGATCTGGTCATCCCGATGAAGATGCCACACGAAGGCGATACTGTGATGGCAGGTATCCTGGTTATACGGGTCGATCCTGACAAGGAGCTTTTTCCCCTCATCTCATCATGGCCAACACCCGGCACCTCTGCCGAATGTATCCTCTTCAGGTTCGAGTCCGACTCTGTCGTCTACCTCAATGCCTCCAGGCTGGCAGGCTATGACCCGGGACTGGCTGTCGTTCCCGTCAGCGACCTCGAACAGGCGGCTCTGAATCCTCCGGTGGAAGGTCAGGATGCAAGGACATACACCGATTATACCGGCAGCGAGGTGGTAGCCGCCGCAAGACAGGTCCCGGGCACAGAATGGTATCTCGCAGCGAAGAAAGATACTTCCGAGATCCTCACCAGGTTCACACATGAGATCACCGTTCTCTGGATGATAATGGTGATTATCTATTTTGCCCTCGCCAGCATCGCCTACCTGATTGTCAAAACTGCCAGGGTAAGATACATCCGTGAGAGGTACAAGGAGGATCTGAACAGGCAGGCAATCATGAAGCACCTTGACTTCGTGATGAAACACGGCAACGATATTATTCTATTGATAGACAGTGATCTGAATATTATCGAGGCAAATGAAAGGGCACTGGGCACCTACGGATATCCCCGCAACAAGCTCATAGGAATGAATGTCTCCGAGCTCCGGACACCGGAGGAGGCCCCCCTCCTCTCTGGACAGATGCAGGACCTCATCAACAACGGCTCCATCTATATCGAGACTGCCCATCAGAGAAGAGACGGCACATCATTCCCGATAGAGATCAGCGCTCATACTGTTGAGGTTGAGGGTGGAAGATATTTTCAGAGCATAGGCCGCGACATCACTGACCGCAAGCGTTCAGAGACTGAGATGATAGAGAGTAACAGGAAACTCAACACCATCATCAATAATCTTCGCGGGGTAGTGTTCCACTGCGCCAACGACAAGGACTGGACCATGCAATACATCAGCGACGGAATATATGAGCTGGCAGGTTATCTCCCCAATGAGTTCATTGGCAACAAAATTAGATCGTTTGAATCGATCATCGACCCTGAAGACAGGCAGAGAGTTTCGGATGAGGTGCACCAGACACTGAGCACCGGATACCTTTATACTATTGAATACCGCATCATTACTTCCGCGGGAAACAAGCGCTGGGTCTGGGAAAGAGGACGAGGGTATTATGAAAGCGACAAGCTGGTAGCCCTGGAGGGATTTATTTCCGACATCACCGACAGGAAGCGGATCGAAGAGGAACTGATAAGGGCCCGCGATAAGGCCGAGAGGAGCGACAGGCTCAAGACCGCCTTCCTCCACAATATCTCACACGAGATCCGCACGCCGATGAACGCCATCGTAGGATTCACCTCACTGCTCGACGCACCTGAGACATCCGACGAGGCCCGCAAGCAATACATTGATATTATATATCAGTCAAGCAACCAGCTGCTGTCAATAATTACCGACATTGTCGATATTTCAAACATTGAGACCGGCCTGGTCAAGGTCTCGAACAACCAGGTCAACCTTAATATGATGATCAGGAACCTGTACGAGCAGTACCGTATGCGTTCCCAGCAGCAGGGACTTGCACTGTCATTCACAACTCACCTCGACGATGCCGATGCCAACGTATTGACAGACGAGATAAAGGTCATACAGATATTCTCAAACCTCCTCAACAACGCAATTAAGTTCACCCGTGAAGGTCGTATCGAGCTTGGTTACGTGGTCCGGGGCAAAACAGTGGAATTTTTTGTGAGCGACACCGGCATTGGAATTGCACCGGAGCATCAGCCAAAGGTCTTCGAACGATTCTTCCAGGTCGAAAACACCTATTCCAAGCAGTTCAGCGGCACAGGCCTGGGGCTGTCTATCTCAAAGGCTTATGCGGAGCTTCTTGGTGGTTCGATCTGGCTCGTCTCCACACCCGGGGATGGGTCGCTCTTCTGTTTCTCAATACCTTTCAGGAAGGCAACAGAGCAGGATCATTCTCACAGGAAGAGCCACAAGACCAGGGGCTGATCTTTTACTGATTTTCAATCCACTTGATAGCAATACCCAATTCATCAAGCTGCTCTTTCTTAATGGTTGACGGGGTGTCAATCATTACATCACGCGCCTGATTGTTTTTCGGGAAGGCGATGAAGTCACGTATAGTGTCTGACCCTCCCAGTATTGCCGCCCACCTGTCAAATCCGAAGGCTATCCCTCCGTGCGGCGGAGCACCAAAGCGGAAGGCATTGAGAAGGAACCCGAACTGATGCCGTGCCTCTTCCTCAGTGAATCCCAGGGTCTTAAACATAAGTGACTGAATGTCCCCGTCATGGATACGGATGGAGCCGCCGCCAATCTCAGTGCCGTTGATGACCAGGTCATAGGCATTTGCATGGACGCGTCCCGGATCACTTATCATATATTCAAGGTCTTCAGGCTTAGGTGCCGTAAACGGATGGTGCTTGGCATAGAAACGCTTCGTCTCTTCATCCCATTCGAGGAGGGGGAAGTCAACAACCCACAGTGGTGCGTAAACGGAGGGATCACGCAAGCCCATACGCTTACCCATCTCAAGGCGAAGCTCGCCGAGTGCATTGAGCGTATGAGTCCGCTCTCCGGCCATCATCAGTATCAGATCACCGGCACCGGCGCCCGTGATACCTGCAAAACTCTTCAGAACGTCAGGTGGGTAGAATTTATCAACTGATGACTTTGCAGTTCCGTCAGCCTCGATGCGCACATATACCAGCCCCTTTGCCCCTATCTGCGGCCGTTTTACATATTCGGTCAGCTCATCAAGCTGCTTTCGGGTATATGATCCGCACCCTGTGGCACATATCGCACCAACATATTCGGCAGAGTCAAACAGGGGAAAACTTCTTCCCTGGACCTTTCTTGTCATTTCGGTGATGCACATCCCGAATCGTATGTCGGGCTTATCGGTGCCGTAGCGGCTCATCGCCTCGTCATATGGCATGCGGGGGAAACTGTCGCTGAAGGTGATCCCCTTTATCTGACGGAAGAGGTGGCGGGCCAGACCCTCAAAGGTATTCAGGATGTCATCCTGGTGTATGAATGACATTTCGCAGTCTATCTGTGTGAACTCCGGCTGGCGGTCAGCCCGGAGGTCCTCATCACGGAAACACTTTACAATCTGGAAATATTTATCGAACCCGGCGACCATCAGCAACTGCTTGAATGTCTGGGGACTCTGCGGAAGAGCATAGAATTCCCCGTGATGCAGCCTAGACGGAACCACGAAATCGCGTGCACCCTCAGGTGTTGACTTTATCAGGACCGGGGTCTCCACCTCGATGAATCCCTCCCCGTCAAGATATTTTCTTACCTCCTGCGCCATCCTGTGGCGCAGAATAATGTTTGAACGGACATTCTGCCGGCGAAGGTCAAGATAACGGTACTTCATCCTAAGTTCATCACCCCCGTCACTGTTCTCTTCAATCGTAAAGGGAGGGATGTCAGATGAATTCAGTACTGTAATGTTTTCTGCAATGATCTCAATATCTCCCGTCGGAAGCTTCGGGTTCTTGTTGCTGCGCTCAGCCACCGTGCCGGTGACCTGAATGACAAATTCACGTCCAAGCTTGCGGACCTGCATGCAGAGGTCAGCATCGGCTTCCATGTTGAAAACCAGCTGTGTAATGCCGTAGCGGTCACGGAGGTCAATGAAGGTCATACCGCCAAACTCACGCAACCGCTGAACCCATCCCGCAAGGGTGACCTTCTCTCCTTTATTGCTGATAATCAGCTCTCCGCATGTATGTGTCCTGTACATCTTCCAATTATTGAGGAGACAAAAATAAGAATTATTCCCGGTAATAACCGGTAATAACTTTGTGCCGACATTTTGTTCATTTTTTATAAAATTGCAAAAATTTGCGACCTTTACCGGCATGGACATCAATCTGAAAAGGAAAACTGCCAGTATTTCCGTAATCTCAAATACTCTGCTGATCGTGATGAAGCTGGTCGTCGGACTGCTCACCAATTCCGTCAGCATCATCTCTGAAGCCATTCACTCGGGCCTTGATCTTGTGGCTGCTATAATAGCATATTTCTCTGTCAGGATATCAGGCAACCCAGCTGACGAGAGGCACCCCTTCGGTCACGGCAAGATGGAAAATGTTTCAGGAGTGATTGAGGCAGTACTCATCTTTATTGCATCAGCATGGATAATTACCGAGGCCATCAAGAAACTGATCCATCCTGAGGAGACCGGGGTACTGGGACTGGGGATTCTGGTGATGGCCATCTCTGCCATTGTAAACACATTTGTTTCACGCAGGCTCTATAAGGTAGCACGCATGACCGAATCGGTAGCGCTTGAGGCTGACGCACTTCACCTTAAGACTGATGTATATACTTCGGCCGGGGTAGCGGTCGGACTGACGCTTATCTGGATAACAGACCTGCATATTCTTGACCCTATCATAGCTTTTGGAGTCGCATTGCTTATCATCTTCGAGTCATGGCTGCTACTTAAGAAAGCCTTTTCACCGCTTCTTGACACCGCACTTTCTCCTGACGAGATTGTAAGGGTCGAAGCAATCCTGAATGAGATGAATGCCAATTACCATGATCTTCGGACACGCGCTGCAGGCCACCAGCGTTTTGTAGAGCTGCACCTTGATGTTCATCCCGGTGAAACCATTGAAACGATCCATCATCAGTGCGATGCCATTGAAGAACGCCTTCAGCGCGAATTCAAGGACATAAGTGTAATTATTCATCCGGAACCTAAAGGCTGACCTGATGGAATATTCGCATGATGAATTCTATATGCGGATGGCGCTGGCGGAAGCAGCAAAGGCTGCAGCCCGTGATGAGGTGCCCGTCGGTGCCGTCATTGTAGCCGGCACAACAGTCATAGCCCGTGCTCACAATCTTACCGAAACACTTAATGACCCTACCGCTCATGCTGAGATGCAGGCTATCACCGCCGCCACTGCCAGCCTCGGAGGGAAGTACCTGACAGGGTGCACTGTCTATGTCACTGTTGAACCATGCATCATGTGCGCCGGCGCCCTGGCATGGAGCCAGATATCTGAAATAGTGTACGGCGCACCCGATGAGAAAAAAGGATATACGACCGTAGGCTCACAGATACTCCATCCGAAGACAGTGGTACGAAGCGGCCCGATGGCAGCTGAGTGCTCTGAGTTTATGAAGGCCTTCTTCAGGAAAAAGAGAGACTGACCCATATCTCCGGCTGATAGTCAACTGAAAAAAATTTCTTAGGTTTGTTAGAAATAACAAGGTCATGACCCTCGATAACGGAGAAAGGATTGTCGCAATCAGGCTGGCAGGATTTATATCCACCGTGGTTTATGTGCTTTATGTCTTTACAGCTTACTTTGCGAGGATCTACCGGCATATCATCTCTGAGGATCATCTGAATATCCTGACGGCCATCCTTACATTTGCTTACCTGCTGTTGTTGTTCTGGCCTGCAATAATGAAATACAGGTATATATACTTCTCCGCAGACGAGCGCGGTCTGACTCTGAGATGGTACAAGACCGGCCTGATGCCTGGCGAGAGCATGAGCATCGAGATCCCGGCTGACAGGTTTGCCGGCTATGAGATCACAACGAAATTTTTGGGTTTCCACAGATATCTCAAACTTTATCAGAGTGTTCAGGGAAGGAAGGCAGGGTATAACCCCGTCAGCATATCGGCTCTCAGGAAGAGCCAGGTCTTAAAAATCAGGGAAGCCCTTAATTATTATAAATCAACTATTTAGGCTCCATCTCTTAAAACATGAGCAAAGTCATTTTTCATGACTTAAGGTTAATTCACCTTTGGCACTGATTTGATTTCAGAAAATCACAAACCTCAAACATAAACGAAATGAAAGTAAAAGCGATTCTGGCTGAGCTCGAGAAGAAACATCCGGGTGAAGTCGAGTATCATCAGGCAGTAAGGGAAGTCCTTGAATCAATAGAGGATGTATACAATGAGAATCCTCGATTTGCCAAGGCAGGTATCCTGCAGAGGCTCATTGAGCCTGACCGTATCTTTACCTTTAAGGTTCCCTGGATCGATGATCAGGGAAATGTACAGGTCAACCTGGCCTTCAGGGTGCAGTATAACAATGCCATCGGCCCATACAAAGGCGGTCTACGCTTTCACCCCACTGTCAACCTTTCAATCCTGAAGTTCCTTGGTTTCGAGCAGATTTTCAAGAACTCACTTACCACTCTTCCCATGGGTGGCGGCAAGGGCGGTTCTGACTTCGACCCGAAGGGCAAATCAGACAACGAAGTGATGCGCTTCTGCCAGTCGTTTATGCTTGAACTGTGGAAGCATATCGGTCCTGAGACTGATGTCCCTGCAGGCGATATAGGTGTCGGCGGACGCGAGATCGGTTTCCTCTACGGTATGTACAAGAAACTGGCGAAGGAACACACAGGTGTTCTCACAGGCAAGGGCCTCAACTGGGGCGGATCACTCATCCGTCCTGAGGCAACAGGATTCGGCTGCGTCTATTTTGCCAACGAGATGCTGAAGACCAGGAAAGAGTCGTTCAAGGGCAAGAAAGTGGCTGTCTCCGGCTTCGGTAACGTAGCATGGGGAGCAGCTATCAAGGCTACCGAACTCGGTGCTACCGTGGTTACTATTTCCGGTCCTGACGGTTATATCTATGACCCGAAGGGGATAAGCGGTGAGAAGATCAATTTCATGCTCAAGCTCCGTGCCTCAAACCAGGATATAGTAGAGCCATATGCCACCGAGTTCCGCGAGGCAACCTTCCATAAGGGCAAAAGGCCATGGGAAGCTAAGGTTGACATCGCCCTTCCTTGTGCAACACAGAACGAACTGGGTAAAGAGGATGCAAAAACACTGGTAAACAACGGTTGCATATGCGTAAGCGAAGGTGCCAACATGCCCTGTACCCCTGAAGCCATTGAGATCATACAGAAGGCCAAGCTTCTCTTTGCTCCCGGCAAGGCAGCTAATGCAGGAGGCGTTGCCACGTCAGGACTCGAGATGACA
>Ga0209450_10001894_pt1 | contig 10528 bp, 7 predicted proteins | sample FrelakmetLWP11LW_FD_187149 | JGI IMG/M metagenome (GOLD analysis project Ga0209450, IMG submission 187149) | Freshwater lake sediment microbial communities from the University of Notre Dame, USA, for methane emissions studies - LWP11 LW (SPAdes)... | ecosystem: Environmental > Aquatic >... | reverse complement strand
ATCGACTTTTACAGGCTGGTGCAGACAAGGTATTATGACCTGCCCCGCACCCTGAAAACCATAAGGGCATTCACCAACATAAACAGCCCGGGAGATCTTAGCAGCGATTAGCCGGGCATCACTGTCGCATAACAACCCGGCCTGCCTGACAGTCAGGCGTAAGGTCACCTCCCGGGAAATCCACACATGCCTGCTCATCCATCTGGCCCCAGGTCACCTCCCGGGAAATCCACACATGCCTGCTCATCCATCTGGCCCCAGGTCATCTCCCGGGTGATCCACAAAGCTGTAATTTCCTGACCGTAAGTGCGATTTTATGTTTAAATTTGGGTAGGACCTAAAGGAAATAATCATGCGAAGGGCTTTCGTTATCATTTCCCTGGTATCATTGGTGCTTGGCGCCTGTAACCGTTACCAGGATTACAGCAAGGCTGAATGGCAGGAAAAGGATCTCCCTGACTGGGAGAATCCAGCTGTGAACAGGGTCAACACCGTCAGGGCACATGCGACGATGGTGAGCTTCCCGGATAACTCAGCCGCTCTAACGGCACAATGGAGGGAATCCGGCAATGTGTTGTCACTTGACGGAAAGTGGAGGTTTAATTATTCGCATACACCTGCCGGGCGTCCCTACTGGTTCTTCAAAGAAGACTACGACACCCGTTCATGGCATGAGATCACTGTGCCATCTACATGGGAGAGGGAGGGCTTCGGTATTCCCTACTATGTCAACATCGGCTATACCTTCCCGGTTAATCCGCCATTCATTGACCACTCTGATAATCCTGTAGGCTCATACAAGCGTTCATTCGTGCTTCCCTCAGAATGGAAAAACATGGAAATCTTCCTCAATTTTGACGGCGTGAGTTCAGCCTTTTATGTATGGGTCAACGGTGAGCAGGTGGGCTACAGTGAGGACAGCAAGACGACGGCCGGGTTCAACATTACACCTTACGTGAGGAAGGGCCGGAACACTGTTGCCGTGGAGGTCTACAGGTACAGTGACGGCAGTTACCTTGAGTGCCAGGATTTCTTCAGGCTCAGCGGCATACAGAGGTCTGTCTGGCTTCATGCCAGGCCGAAGGCATACATCCGCGATTTCTTTGCCAAAGCGACGCTGGTGAATAATTACACTGACGGACGCCTGGATCTTTCAGTGGAGCTGGCGAACAGTGAAAGGAGACCGGCCGATCTGAGGCTTGAAGCAGGACTGTATGAAGGCACAACCAAGATCTTCGGCGAGACAAAAGAGGCAGATGAAGTGGACAGTCTGGCGGTAGTAGGGCTCACCGCCGGGGTGCCGCACGTGCTTCCCTGGTCAGCGGAATCACCTTCGCTTTACACATTGGTACTGACGCTGGCCGACAGCAGGGGCAGGGTACTCGAGAGCATAAGCAGCCGCATCGGCTTCCGTACGGCAGAGATTAAGGGTAATCAGTTCCTCATCAACGGCAGGGCCGTGCATCTTAAGGGAACGAACATGCACGAGCACGATCCGGTCAGCGGTCATACCATTGATGAGGCATTGATGCTCAAGGATATAAAGCTGATGAAGATGCACAACATCAATGCGGTGCGAACCTCTCACTACCCTCAGCCCGAGCGTTTCTATGAGCTGTGTGACGAGTACGGCCTTTACCTGATTGACGAGGCAAATATCGAATCTCACGGCATTGGCTATCACCCGGATGTTACCCTGGCTCATAAACCCGAGTGGCTTGATCAGCATATGATGCGGACCGTGAACATGGTGGAACGTGACAAGAACCACCCCTCAATCATCATATGGTCACTGGGCAACGAGGCAGGCGACGGGCAGAACTTTGTTGCAACATACAAATGGATCAGGGAGAGGGATGAGACCCGCCCGGTACAGTATGAAAGGGCAGAGAAAAATACACATACAACTGAACGGCATACTGATATATGGTGTCCGATGTATCCTGCTATAGAAGAGCTGGAGCAGTATGCCATTATGGCCGGAAATACTGGTTCTGAGAAGCCTAATATGTGGCATGATTACACCCATCCAATCATGTATCCCGGGGTAGAGGAACTGGAGCAACCTTCCATGAACACCGGTAAAACGGGATATGACAGGCCTCTTATCATGTGCGAATATGCCCATTCGATGGGGAACAGCACAGGGAACCTCCAGGATTACTGGGATGTCATTGAGAAGTATCCTGTACTGCAGGGCGGATTCATATGGGACTGGGTTGACCAGGGGTTGCTTGAGACCGGCGACGACGGGGAGGAGTATTATGCTTACGGCGGCGATTACGGTGAGGTGGGTTCCTACAGCGACGGTAACTTCTGCTGCAACGGACTTGTGGGGCCCGACCGCATGCCGCATCCGGCACTCAGCGAGGTAAAGAAGGTTTACCAGTATGTCGGGTTCATCCCTTCAGATCTGGCCAGTGGTCTCGTTACCATAATCAACAAGTATGACTTCACCAACCTCTCGGTGTTCAACATCAACTGGGAGGTTCTTGCAAACGGTGTGCTTTTCCGGTCGGGTCATCTCAACCAGCTCGATCTCGAACCAGGTGATTCTGTTACTGTTGAGATTCCTTTTGGCGATCTGACGCCCGGGTCGGGTACGGAGTATCACCTGAACATGTATGCATCAAGGGCGGATGAATGGGGCATAGTACCCCAGGATCACATGTATGCCTCCGAACAGATGCTGCTGCCGTTCTACAGCCCGGAGGAGCCTGCGGCTGAAGAAAAAATTGCCCTTCTTGATCTGAAGACCGAGGGGTCTGACCTCACTGTTGCAGGGGAAGACTTTGCGGTGGTCTTTGACATCTCTGCCGGGGTTATGAAGTCTTACCGTAAAGGCGGCCGGGATCTCCTTCTCGCAGGTCCCCGGCCTGATTTCTGGAGAGCGCCCACGGACAACGACTACGGCAACGGCATGGATAAGAGGAATGCCGCATGGAGAGAGGCTGGTCAAAAGGCAGTGATGAGGTCAGCTCATATAGGCCAGCCGGGAATGAGCAGCGCGGAGATCAGCTTCTCACATGACATACCCGGGCCCGGTAACAAGAAGATTGCAGACCTGGTGACCAGATATACGGTTCATGCCGGAGGCGTGGTTGAGGTATTGTTCAGTTTCACCCGGACTGACAGGAGCCTGGAGGAGATTCCGCGTGTGGGGATGCAGATGATCCTTCCCGGCAGGTTCACCGATCTGTCATGGTACGGAAGGGGGCCGCACGAAAACTACTCTGACCGCAAGACATCAGCCTTTGTGGGAGTGTATGAGAGCTCTGTGGCTGACCAGTATGTTCCCTATGTCAGGCCGCAGGAGAACGGCTACAGGACTGACGCAAGGTGGCTTACCGTCACCGACGGCGACGGGTCCGGCCTTCGCTTTGAAGGTATCCCGGTCTTCTGTTTTGCGGCGATGAACTACCTTCATGAGGACTTTGAATCGCCGGGGAACCTGTCAAGGTACAGGCCTGATGCAAAACTGGTAAACAGGCACCTCGACGATATCAACCCGCGTGACCTGGTGAGGGTCAATATAGACTACGGCCAGATGGGTGTCGGCGGCGATGATTCGTGGGGTGCGCGCACGCATCCGGAATACTGTCTTCGCGAGTTAAAATATGAATACTCATTCCGGATGGTGCCGCTCCGTTAACAGGAGATCACTTTTTTGCAGGCATTATCTCAACACTCAGCACCGAGTTGCTCCCGGTGATGATGTTGCTGACCTGGTAGGGGATGGGTTCTGAAAGATATTTTCTGTCTGCCTTCACCACAACCATCCCTGATGGCGGCAGTTTCAGTTCTGAAGGAGCACCTTCGGGTCCGCCGGTCAGTTCCATTGGAATGTCGGAGCTGTTGACGAGTTCAAACCATATGCTCTTGCCGTCATCCTTAAACGGTTTTCCTGCGGTGACTGCCGACCTGAACAGCGGGGCCGCATATTCTTCAAGGGCGGCAAGGTTATTTCCGTACCATACTGCTGTGCGTCCTGCAAACATGGCCTCTTTCAGTGATTCAGGGGTCCGTTCTTTGGCAAAGACAAGTGTCATGGGACGGTGTGAATAATCCGGAGCGGCGAACTCCTCACTGATGACGCCGTGGACATCGCTGTTGCCCATTACCGCAAGCTTGTTATCGCGGCACATATCCATCACCAGCGGATATTGTTCGTGCTCATTGGAATACTCAATTCCGTGAAGCCATCCTTTGGCAATGAGCTCCGTATGAACAGGATACATTTTTGGGATACCATCAGGCTCCTGACTTTTCCATCCCGGGTGGTTCCACTGGATAAAGGCTCCCTGTCTGACGGCGGCCGCAATGACCTCCATGAAGTCAGGCCGGTTCAACGAGTCGGCGTCGGTGATGAATAGCGCGTTGAGATGTCCGGGAGGCATTTTGCGGGTGATCTCGGTGCCTTGGATCAGGATGATATTGAAATTATCTGCCGTTGACTTTGCGATCTTCCAGGCTGCGTTATGGTCTGTGGGAACATACTGTTTCTTGGGCTGGTATTCAACATGGTCGGTGATCGATATTGCATCGAGTCCGTCCCTCCATGCTTCCCCGATCCGGGTTGTCGGCCAGACGAGACCGTCGGAAAAGATGGTATGCATGTGGAAGTCGCATTTAAGCGTTACGTAACCGGGTAGTTCCGGCACGTTCAGGATGCGCCTCTGGGCGGATAATGTCATTGTGCCCAGGATCAGGAGGGCGATAAGTAAGGGTTTTGATTTCATAGTATTGGTTTTGTTACTGTTTCTGAAGGTTTTTACTCAGTCGGCAGCCGGCAGTCAAAACCAGTCGGCAGTCGCCAATCAACAGTCACCAATCGTGACTTATTGATTGACTGAGGACTGAAGACTATGGACTCCATTAGCATATTTTCATATTATTTTCCATTGACTTCCCTCCCCCTCAGTATGAGCCTGTCATACAGGAAGAGCATAACGCTGGCGGAAATAGCAATGGCTGCAAAGAGCATCCATACCTTTGACGGGTTATATGTATCCCAGAGGAAACGGGTCAGCTGGGCCGCATCCATTCCGAACAGCTCCTGTGCCCTGTTCACATAATCAGTTTGCGTGAATGTGGCTGATATGTCAGGGATGTCGAATCCCTTTGCCGCAACGGCCTTTTTAAGCAGGAAGATTTTGTCGGCCATAATCTCGTAGGGTTTTCCCGATATCCAACCGGCTCCGATATGTCCGAGGGCTATCGGAAGAAAAGCTGTGCCCATATATAGTGCTTTTCTGTCGGGAGGGGCAATCCCGCCAAGATACTCCTGTACCTTGGGTGATGAGGCCATCTCTCCGATCCCGAAAATCAGCACACCTAGTACAATGATCCACGGGTTTAGGTTTGCGAACATCATACCAAGGCCAAAAGCCAGGATGAAGATACCCGACATGATGGAGTTAAGAGGCCTTACCCTGGCAGTGACAGAGGAGACCACCAGCTGAAAGAGAATTATGAAGAAAGATGCCAGGCTTGAGATGGTCACGGTGGTGATGGTGCCCGGATCAAGCCCCAGTGCGACAGACATCTTATCGAGGTTCACCCATGTCTCAAGAAACACCGGGAACGAGTAATAGAGCTGGTTGTAGGCAGTCCAGAAGACACCGATAATCAGCAGGAACAGCACGTACTTCCAGTCGGTGAGTGTTACCCCTATGTTTTTGAATGCTATCGCTATATTCTGAAGGAAAGTGTTCCCGGTTTCGGTAACCGCCGGTTCCGTGTAGACGGTGAGGACAAGCAGCAGGTTCAGGGCCATTGCCGCCATCGACATATAGAAGACCATGTCCCAGTTGTGCTTGTAGATCAGGCTTGCCACAAAGGGGCCAATGAATCCGCCTATATTGACCACCATATAAAATATTCCGAATCCGAGAGAAGCTGTCTCCCTGTTGGTCACCCTTGCCACCGTGCCTGAGATGATTGGCTTGAAGAGTGCTCCTGCGACGGCAAGGAGGATAAATGAAGCGAAGATTGAACCAAAGGTCTCGAACCTGCTCAGCATGAAGAATGAAAGGATATAGGTCAGGAAAGAGAGGATGAGCACTTTTTTATAACCCACCCTGTCAGCGATGGCGCCTGTGATCACCGGGAGGAAATAGAGGATCATTGATCCTGTACCCATGATGGTTCCCTTCTCCACATTTGAGAATCCCAGCGCCCCCGCCTCGGGTGACGAGGTGAGGTAGATGGCAAAGAAGCCGTTGTAAAAGGCATACCAGCCCCATCTTTCGAACAGTTCAATCAGGTTGGAGATCCAGAAGAGGCGCGGGAATTTTTTTATTGTGCGTGAGAAGTAGTTCATTGATATCTGATTCCGGGTGTTAAAATAGTGAATTAACTTACATCGTTCCGCTGTTCCGGGCTATCATTTTCCCTGTTTTGTGACACATAAAAATAGGCTTCTTTTTTATCGGCATCATCCCAGGTGTAAACCCGGCGGTTTTTGAATCCGCTCATGAATCCTATCAGTGCAGCGTCACCGGCACACATGGTGGTGTGAATCAGGAGCGCCAATGACAGCACCCACTTCCACCATGGCGGAGAGAATACCATTATAATAATGATTCCTGCGGTAAGGGCCAGGAAGGGAGTCAGGGCAACCAGGGTAAAAAGACTCGTTCCTGCAACAAACCGGTGAGCCGTGACATAGACTATTCCCTGTCGCAGATCGGTTCCCATGCGTATATCCCTGGCTCCGGCAAGCCGGAAGGGAATAAGATGCAACCCTTCATGAACAGGGATGAGGAGCAGCGGGATAATAACCAGTCCCGTGACAAGTCCCTTTATTACCTGGGGATCGCCTGAGGGGTATTTCAGTCCCGGCCAGTACCACGTTGAGAGGGAGAGTGATATTGCAGCAGTTACCCAGATGATTGCCATTGGCAGACTGAAACGGGTTAGGTTGCCGAGGACGAATGGGGCTATCTCGCTATAATTAAGAGTCAGGACCTTTTCATAGCCCGTTCCCTCCTCGAGCTCTTCTATGCCGGGGGTTGTTTTCATGGATCATCAAAGATATGGGATAGCCGTTTATGCAGGATGATATTGCTCAGTTTTATGTTGGATTGAACCTTTGGCACGACAATTGGTTAAATTTGCAGAAGATTATGAAGAGGTTTTCCGGCATATTGTTTATGCTGTTTTTTTGTATTAACGGTTTCGGCCAGAGGAGGGATACGGTAACCCCGGCCATTGCTCCCCCTGCCACGGTTACGGTTACGCAGGTGAATTCTGACACCCTGCTTGGTGTATATCATCTGCTCAGGACGGCCACCTTTGACGGACAGACCTATCCGTATGTGGAGCTCGGGGAGATTATTGTTATCGGCAAGATGCCGAGGGGAGTACGGTTTGACTATCGCAGGCACGCCCGGCTTGTATACAACGTACGCCGCGTCTATCCCTATGCAATGATAGTCAGGGATGAGTTCGGCCGGATCAACAGGTTACTTGAGACGATGCCTGATGAAAAGGATCAGCGCAATTTTCTTCAGCAGTATGAAAAGGACCTTTTTCAGAAATATGAAGAGGACCTGAAGAAGCTGACCTTCTCTCAGGGGAAGATCCTGATAAAACTGATAGACCGGGAGACTCAGAACACCTCATACGATCTAATACGCCAGTACCGCGGTAAATTTTCTGCCACCTTCTGGCAGAGTGTAGCGCGTATTTTCGGAGCCAATCTGAAATCATCATATGATCCTGAAGGGGAGGACTATCTCATAGAACAGGTGATCAGGGAGATTGAGGCCGGGAGGCTCTGATCACTGCGCCGGGGAGCTCCCCAATGGCCATGACACACTGTGGCATTCACTTTCCACCAAGAAGCTCCTTAACAGCCCTGATCAAAGCATCGGCATCACGAGCAATATCTGATATGGTTGAATCAAGCATATAGCAGGGTGCGGTGACAACCAGGTTTTTCCTGTCAATAACCACTTCTCCGTGGCGCCTGTTCTCGTGTCTGCCTCCAAGTGTGCTTATGTCGGCAGCAGTTGAGGCGTCGCTGCCGATGGTTACCGTCACCTCCCCCAGCACCTTTGTAATGAGCACCGGCGAGATGCAGAGTGCCCCGATTGGTTTACCAGCCTTATGGGTGGTGCGGATGGCATCTTCCACAACCCTGTCGACATGGCATTCAGGGCCGTCAAAGGCGTAGGTGCAGAGGTTTTTGGCCACGCCAAATCCTCCCGGGAAGATCAGGGTGTCAAAATCTGCAGCCCTGTATTCGGTAAGGGCTTTGATCTTTCCCCTGGCGATACGGGCGGCTTCAGTCAGTACATTGCGCGACTCCTTCATAACCTCGCCGGTGATGTGGTTGATGACATGGTGCTGCATCACGTTGGGTGCAAACAACTGGTACGTGCCGCCATTACTGTCAATGGCGTATAATGTCATCACGGCTTCGTGTATCTCTGCGCCGTCCATCACGCCGCATCCTGCAAGTACTACTGCTGCCTTCATATATTCATGTTTTTGTATCACGTAATAAAGTTAATAATTTGTTGAGGAGTGTCAAAGCAAAATGAGATGACAGAGTGGTAAAATCATTACAATCTGTCTTGTACAGGGGTGATCTACAATCCCTTGCCCCTGATTATCGTACCCATGGTGTAATAGATTATCTTAAGGTCAAGGTAAAGGGAGACGTTTTCAAGATAGAGCAGGTCGTAGTCAAGCCTCTCGAGCATTTTCCCTATGTCTGATGCATAGCCAAGCTTTACCTGGCCCCAGCAGGTGATCCCGGGCTTGACAGCCAGGATCCTGTTGTAATAGGGGGCCCTCTGCTTTATTTCTTCAATATAATGACGCCTCTCCGGCCTCGGCCCTACCAGCGACATCTCTCCCCTAAGCACATTTAGGAAGTTGGGTATTTCATCAAAACGGTGCTTCCTCATGAACCTCCCAAGTCGCGTGATACGCTTATCACCCCTGACTGCCAGCTGTGGCCCGTTTACCTCAGCATCATCCTCCATCGACCTGAACTTGTATATCACGAATGGCTTGCCATACCGGCCGATACGTTCCTGCCTGAAGATCACCGGTCCTCTGCCGGATAATCTTATGAGAAGAGCCAGCACCATCATAAGGGGGGAGAGTATCACCAGGGCGGCAGCCGCGACTGAGTAGTCAAGGGTCTGCTTGATCATCTGCTGCCAGTGCGGCATCTCCCTGTACGACACCCGCAGCAGGGGAGTGGCATAGATGGGCCCCGCCTCCACATGCCCCGCGATGACCTGTCTCATTGAGGGCACGGCCTTGACGAGCACATCGCGATAACAGATTGTATTGACAATGTTTTCAACTACCTGGTACTCGTTCTCTTCCAGTGCCAGTATCACCTCGTCAATATCATGGCTCTCAATGACATTCAAAATATCTTCAACGGTTCCCATCCATGGTATCTCTCCTGCGAGCTGCTCCCCGGCAAGCCGCTCACTTGCCATCTGCTCTCCAACCGGCCGTTCCCCGGACAGCAGCATTGCGGCCATTTGCTCTCCGGCCATCTGCCTCCCGGCCATTTGCTCTCCGGCCAGCTGCCTCCCGGCCGTTTGCTCTCCGGCCGACCGTTCCCCGGCAGAGCCGTCAACACTGATATACCCGGTTATGATGTTCCCAGCAGGCATCTTCTCATTCCTGATCTCTCCGATCAGCTTCAGGGCCTTGGCCTGGCTGCCTATTATGAGTGTCCTGAAGCCCGCCTCGCGCCTGTGAATTCTTCCGGACACACGGGAGGTGATGATGAAACGCGTTATCCATGTGAGCAGGAACTCAAGGAGAAACAATACGATGAAGGAGCGGTAATATGTAGAGTAATGACCGACAACATCGTCAAGGATCAGCGCAAAAAACAGCACCACCACCGAGGCGAGGGTAATCACGAGTGATTTTCCAAATTCCAGAAGCCGTGAACGACGCAGCGGGTCGGAATAGAATCCCGCCATGGCAAACACGAAAACAAAAAAGAACGGTATGAGAAAAATGCCGAGGTAAAACTTATTGCCCAGCTCCATCCGGAAATATTCGCCATACAGAGGTGTCTCGATAAAGTATTTCCGGAAGAGGTAAAAGAGTCCCCATGCCACCGCTGAGCCTGCGAAATCAGCTGAAATATATGACAGTGTTATTCTGCGGGCAAATTTTTTCATCAGTATACACGAGCGATATGCAAAGATATCTGTTATTTTTAGACCAAAATCATAAGGGAATGATCGAAGAGTCATTTGAGGCTAAGGGCAAGAGAAAGAGGCTTATAGAGGAGTTGAGGGGCAAGGGCATCAGAGATGAGAAGGTGCTTGAGGCCATGGGACGGGTGCCGCGTCATATATTCATGGATGACGCGTTTCTCAGCCATGCCTACCAGGATAAGGCATTTCCAATTTCTGACGGGCAGACAATCTCCCAGCCATACACGGTGGCGGTTCAGACTATTCTGCTTAATGTCGGAAAGAGGGATAAAGTGCTGGAGATTGGCACCGGCTCGGGATACCAGGCGGCTATACTTGCC
>Ga0209450_10001893_pt1 | contig 10541 bp, 8 predicted proteins | sample FrelakmetLWP11LW_FD_187149 | JGI IMG/M metagenome (GOLD analysis project Ga0209450, IMG submission 187149) | Freshwater lake sediment microbial communities from the University of Notre Dame, USA, for methane emissions studies - LWP11 LW (SPAdes)... | ecosystem: Environmental > Aquatic >... | reverse complement strand
GTGACACGGGCGGAACTCCTGTACGGCGTCCGGCGTAAGCCGGGATCGGCGCGGCTGGAGCGGCTGGTGTCGGCGTTCCTCGAGCGGGTGGCGAGCCTGCCGTGGGACGACGAGTGCGCGGTGCACTACGCCGAGATCCGCGCCGGCCTGGAAAAGCGCGGCCAGTTGATCGGCAACCTGGACCTGATGATTGCCGCGCATGCGCGCGCGGTCGGGCTGGTGCTGGTGTCCAACAACGAGCGCCACTTCGGCCATGTGCCCCGGTTGACGCTGCAGAACTGGACACGCGCAGGGTGAGCCGGCCTCCCGGCGATTGTGGCAAGGGCCGCCCGACCAAGGATGGGAGAGGGGCGATCCCGGCCCGCGCGGCTACGACGTGCTCCGCATTGCCGCTGTTTCGAGCGACTCGGTGCCGATGCACCGGGTCACCCGCGGTTCGAAGCTGCTGCAGCATCCGCGAATCCTCGAGGCGCCGGAACGGATGTCCGAGCGGTTCGACCTGCCGACGTTCACCGATGCGCGGCACACCCTGTTCCGGGTACTGAAGTAAGGTCGTCGGGAAGTATCGAGACCTGAACGGCGTTCAGTTGATGCGAATCCGATCGACGCGCTTGCTGCTGACCGTGCTTGCGCTCGCGTTGAGCCCGGCTCGCGGCCAGACTGCCGAGCCGCCGTCCACGACCCACCCGCCAAATCGCCAAATGACTCGCGACCTTCAGTCGATGACCGACACTGCGCTCGACGAGGCAGCGCGCCATGCGAAGCTCGACCGCGCGAGGCTGAAGGTGATCAGTGCCGAGTACGTGACTTGGTCCGACGGCTCGTTGGGCTGCCCGCAACCGGGCCCGGCGTACACGCAGGCGCTCGTTCCCGGTTATCGCATTCGCGTGCAGGCGGGTGTCGAGGTCCTCGACTTCCACGCCAGCCGGCGGGGGCAACTCGTGCTGTGTCCGTCGGGCCGTTCGGCGGAGCCCGTCGCCGGCAACGACAAGTAGCCCCCGGCCGCGCCCGTCGCAGCGTTATTCGCTGGCCGGAACCGACAAAGAAAAATGCCCCGGAGAGTGCTCCCCGGGGCGTTTCGAGAAAGACCGCGATTTCGGTCGCGTCGTCTACGGATCGACGCGCACGATGGTCGGGTTCGGCATGCCGGCCGCACCACCGTAGGCCACTGACCCCAGGTACTTCGTGCCGGCGGCCAGACCGCTGAAGCTCAGGCCGATGGTGCCGGTGACCGCCGATGCGGGCGCGGTGACGCTCATATTGCCCGCGGCCGCCGAGTCCAGCAGCCAGGTATGCAGCTTGAACGGACTGCTGCCGACGACGCCCCAACCCTGGACGACCACGGTGTAGTCGCCGGTCGGCGGATTCAGCAGGTTCACCTCCTCGGCCGAAGTGCCGCTGCCGCTGGCGCCGACGATCGTGCCGGCGCTGTTGGCCACACACAGGTCGATGTCAGCGCCCGGTGACACATCGGCGTCGAACAGCGAGAAGCGGGCGTAGGTCGTGCCTGCCGGGATGGTCACCGGGATCAACTGCGCGTTCGGCGAAGTCAACGAGCAAGCGCTGTCGGTCGGATCGTCCGCAACCGTGCCTGGGGTGATCGTCGCCGGAACCAGGCCCCGCGCGGTGGCCGAGAAGGGCCCCGTATAGCCGAACGTCACCGGGTACGAGACCGCGCCGCCGGTCGAAGAGACGGAGGCTGGCGCTGCGAGCGCAACCGGCCGCACGACGATCGGGCTGCGCACGGTGTAGCCGCCGCCGGTCCAAGTGAGCTGGCCGCCGGTGTAGGCGTTGAGCGTTGCCGTGGTGCGGGTGAAGGTAACGGTAGACGAGCCTTCCTGCCCCGGCGCGAGAGTCAGCGAAGCCGGCGACACGACGGTCGTGAAGCCGCCCGTCCCGGTGACGCTGGCGCTGATGGTCAAGGGCTTGCCGCTGACGTTCTTGAGCTTGCGCTTGATCGTCTGCACGCCGGCCAGGTCGCCGATCGCGATCGAAGCCTGGTTCAGGTCGCTGGCATCCTTGGAATAACCCGCCGCCCACAGCGCGCTGCAGGTGGCTTCCAGGCCCTGGGGCTGCGTGGCGCAGATCAACGCCAGCCAGTCGTTGAAACCCGAGTCATAGACCAGGCCCGGGTCCATCGCGCTGTTCGGCTGCACGTGACCGGCGCCCTGGCGGAAGATCAGCACCGGATTGGTGTTCGGCGCCGGCGTGCCACCGTCGAGCACGTCGTAGGCCGTCGTCATCAGCGCCGACTTGATCGCCATCGGCGACCAGCTCGGGTACTTCTCCTTCATCAGCGCGGCGAGGCCGGCGACATGCGGGCTCGACATGGAGGTGCCGCTGTACAAGTCGAAGTCACGCCCGCGGTTTCCCGGAGGCGCCACGGCCGCGAGGATGTCCTGCCCCGGGGCGATCAGGTCGGGCTTCAGGATGTCGCCGTTGCCGGCCAGCAGCGGGCCACGAGAGGAGAATGAGGCCGTAAACGGCGCCGGCGCGTTATAGACGATCGTCGCCTGGTTGATCGTCGCTGTCGCGCCCGACGTGGCCGCATAGGCCTTGACGGCGGCGCGATCGGTGCTCTGCAGATGCACCGTGGGCACGAAGTGGAAGTCGGCGTTGAGCGAACTGGCACTGGTATTGACGAGCACCATGCCGACGCCGCCCGCCTCCTGCACAGCCAGGCTCTTGTTGACTCGTGCGGTCACGCCGCGGTCGCAGAGAACGATCTTGCCCTTGACCTTGGCGGGATCGAGCACGTTGCCGCCGTCGAGTCGATGAACGGGGCGGGTCCAAAGGCTGTGGCGACCGAAGCGCCAGAGTAGGTTACGCCGTTGCCCAAAGTGACCGAGCCCTGGCCATCGCGGTTGTGCGTGCCCGCGGCCACCGTCGTGAGCCACGGCCCGGGGTGTGCGACCGTCGACGTCGTCGGTCCGCTGTTGCCGGCGGAGGCTGCGACGAATACGCCGGCGTCGGCCGCGAACAGGAACGCGATCTCGACCGGATCGCGGAAGTTCGTGCGCGAGCCGCTGATCGAGAAGTTGATCACGTCGACGCCATCGGCCACTGCTTGGTCGATTGCCGCCACGCTGTCGGTGGTGAAGCACGAGCCGCCGGTGCCGGTTTCCCAGCAGACCTTGTAGGCGGCAATCCGCGCGCGTGGCGCGATGCCGCTCACCGGGCCGAAGACCGCAGCCGGGCCGGTCGTCGGCACCTTCTCATTGCCGCCCGCGGTGCTGGCCGTGTGGGTGCCGTGGCCACCGAAGTCGCGCGGCGAGTTGTATTCCCACGGCAGCTGCGCATCGATGCCCGCGTTACCGCCCCAGCCCGCGTTGTAGTAACGCGCGCCGATCAGCTTCTGGTTGCAGTGCGAGGCATTGAATGCTTCGCCGGGCGTGCACTTGCCGTGCCAGCCGGGGATCTGCTGATAACTGAGCTTGCCGTCCTTGGTGGCGTTGCCGTTGGTGCCGGTCCGATCGGAGAAGCTGAGGCTCTCCGGCCAAATGCCGCCGTCGACGATGCCGATGATCACGCCCTCGCCCTTGGTCTGCGACCAGGCGCCGCCGGGCGCCGTCAGGCCGAGGAAGTCCGGTGTCGACGAGGTGTCGAGCGTGCGCGCCTCGTCCTTGGTCACCGCCAGCACGCCTTTGGTCTGCGCGAGCTTGGCCGCTTGCTCCGCGGTCAGTTCAGCGGCGAAGCCGTTGAAGACGTAGCCGTAGCTGTGCAGCTTCCTGCCGCCGCCGACGCTGGCCAGCACTGCGTCCTGCCGCGAGGCAAGAAAAGCCATGTAGCCAACAACCGCCGGCGAGTTCGGGTCGATCTTCTGGCCCCTGCGTGGCTTGGTGGCCGTGTAGCCCTTGATGCCACCCCGATAAGCGACGACGGGATCTTCGGCCAACTGGACAATGTAGGCGTTGTTCTTGACCTGCCTCTCGACCGCCCCTTTCGCTTCCCCGCCCGGCGCGGCGCTGACCAACATCGGCGCCGACATTGTCGCGGCGGCGCAGTGATCGAACGATTGATGTCCGGGCGTGCCCGCCTGCAACTCGGACTGTGGGTTTCAACTCTTGCACGCGGGTCGCACGCCCACGTCGACTCCTCCCCAGGCAACCCAGCCCTCTTGTTCTTGTCTTGAGCAAGAGCTGTGGCTTTGCGGCCCCGCCTCGCGACGGGTGTGCCCTTCGACCTTTGCAGCGGAGCGAAACGTACCTTGGCTTCCTGATCGAAGCAAGCGGTAACGCGTGTTGACGCGGCTGCGCCGTTCAGCCTTTCCCTCCTAGGGCGATCTATGGGGCACCCGCCGTTGGAGCTTCCTTGCTGTGTTGCAGCGCACTCGCCTGGTGGCCGCTACTCCAGCATGACAACGCAAATCATCGGGTCCAGGGCGGCGCCAGACTCGCGTCTACTCCGAACTTTCCGCTTGCGGCGTTCGCGCCGGCCGGGTCGACCGCCGCCAGCGCCGCCACCGCAATCGCCTGCCTGTCCACCTCGAAGAACCGCCGCAGCGCCGCCCGCGTGTCGCTGCGCCCGAAGCCGTCGGTGCCGAGCACGACGTAGTGGTCGCGCAGCCACGGCCGGATCAGGTCGGGCAGGGCGGAGACATAGTCGCTGGCGGCGACGATCGGCGTGCCGTTGGCCGGCAGCAGTTGCTCGATCCATGATGCGCCGCACGCGCTGCCCAGCCGGCGGCTCCGTTCGATCGCCATCGCCTCGCGGCGCAGTTCGGTGAAGCTGGTGACCGAGTAGACGTCGGCGCCGACGCCGTAGTCGTTCTCCAGAAGTTCCGCCGCCGCCAGCACCTCGCGCAGGATCGTGCCGCTGCCGAGCAGCCGCACGCGCGCTGCGCCCTTTGCGCTCGGGCGAACGAGATACAGGCCGTGCAGGATTCCGTCGCGCGCATTCGCAGGCAGGCTCGGCTGCGCGTAGTTTTCGTTCATCACCGTGACGTAATAGAACACGTCCTCCTGGCTGCCCAGCATGCGCCGCATGCCGTCCTCGACGATCACCGCCAGTTCGTAGGCGAAGCACGGGTCCCAGGCGCGGCAGTTGGGCACGGTGCTGGCGATCAGGTGACTGGTGCCGTCCTGGTGCTGCAGCCCTTCGCCGGCGAGCGTGGTGCGGCCGGCGGTGGCGCCGAGCAGGAAGCCGCGGCTGCGCGAGTCGGCCGCTGCCCAGATCGCGTCGCCGACGCGCTGGAAACCGAACATCGAGTAGTAGATGAAGAACGGCAGCATGGCGAAGCCGTGCGCGGAGTAACTCGTCGCGGCTGCGACCCAGCTGGCGATCGCGCCGGCCTCGGTGATGCCTTCCTCGAGGATCTGTCCGCTGACCGCTTCCTTGTAGTAGCTGACCTGCTCGCGATCCTCGGGCTCGTAAAGCTGGCCGAACGGCGCGTAGATGCCTATCTGGCGGAACAGGTCGGCCATGCCGAAGGTGCGCGCCTCGTCGGCGATGATCGGCACGATGCGCGGCCCGAGCGTGGGCTCCTTCAGCAGCGCCCCCACCATGCGCACGAAGGCCATGGTGGTCGACATGTCCTTGCCGGCCGCTTCGAGCGCGAACTTGGCGAATTCCTCCGCCTTCGGTGTGGGCAGTGGCGCGCTGGACCGCTGCCGCACCGGCAGGTAGCCGCCGAGCTTGTCGCGCCGCGCGTGCAGGTACTTCATCTCCGGGCTGTCCGCGGGCGGCCGCACGAACTCGCAGTCCTCGACCTGCTCGTCGGTGAGCGACAGCGAGAAGCGGTCGCGGAATTCGCGCAGCTGCTCGACGTCGAGCTTCTTCTGCTGGTGCGTGGTCATCCGGCCCTGGCCGGCGCTGCCCATGCCGTAGCCCTTCTTGGTCTTGGCCAGGATCACCGTCGGCTGGCCGCGATGGCGCACCGCGTGCCAGTAGGCGGCGAAGATCTTCACCGGGTCGTGGCCGCCGCGGCGCAGGCGGTCGATGTCGTCGTCGGACAGATGCGCGACCAGTTGCTGCAGCTCCGGGTACTTGGCGAAGAAGTGCTCGCGGTTGAAGCTGCCGGTGGTGGCGGCCAGTTGCTGGAACTCGCCGTCGACGGTCTCGTGAAAGGCCCGCAGCAGCAATCCCTGTGTATCGCGCGCCAACAGCGGATCCCAGTCGCTGCCCCACAGCAGCTTGATCACGTTCCAGCCGGCGCCGGCATACAGGCCTTCGAGCTCCTGGATGATCGAGCCGTTGCCGCGTACCGGGCCGTCGAGCCGCTGCAGGTTGCAGTTGACGACGAAGACGAGGTTGTCGAGCCCCTCGCGCGCGGCGATCGACAGGCCGGCCAGCGACTCCGGCTCGTCCATCTCGCCGTCGCCGACGAAAGCCCACACCTTGCGGCCGTGCGTGGCGAGGAGTCCCCGGTGCTCGAGGTAGCGCATGAAGCGCGCCTGGTAGATCGCGAATAGCGGCCCCAGTCCCATCGAGCCGGTCGGGAACTGCCAGAAATCCGGCATCAGCCACGGATGCGGGTACGAACTCAGGCCCTTGCCCGAGGTCTCGCGGCGGTAGTTGTCCAGTTGCTCGGCCGTGAGCCGCCCTTCCAGGAATGCGCGCGAGTAGACGCCGGGTGCCGAGTGCGGCTGCAGGTAGACGAGATCGCCACCTTGGCCCGCGCGGAAGAAATGGTTGAACCCGACCTCGAACAGGTCAGCCGCCGAGGCGTAGCTGGCGATGTGCCCGCCGAGTTCCCCCGCAGCGCGGTTGGCGCGCACCACCATCGCCAGCGCGTTCCAGCGCACCAGCGCCATCAGCCGTGACTCGATCTCCAGGTTGCCCTGGTACGGCGGCTGCTCGGCCAGCCCGATGGTGTTGATGTACGGCGTGTTGGCCACCGTCGGCAACTGCACGCGGCGGCGGCGCGCGTGCTGCACCAGTTTCTGCAGCAGGAAGGTGGCGCGCTCCGGGCTCGACTCGTTGATCACCGCGTCGAGCGCATCGAGCCACTCGCGCGTTTCCTGCGGATCGGCGTCGGCCTCGGGCAGGCGCCACGAGGCGATCGGAGAGAGGCGGGCGAGATCGTCGGGTTTCATGGGGCAGCCACCCGGGCAGGATTGACGCGATCGATTATCGCGCCCGCTGCCGCGAACGGCCGTTTCCGCTCAGCCGGCTCTTACGGCCGGCAGGAACAGCGCCGGGTCGACCGCGGTGGCGTTCAGGTACACGCTGAAATGCAGGTGCGGGCCGGTCACCCGGCCGGTGGCGCCGACCGTGCCGATCGCATCGCCTGCTGCCAGACGCGCGCCGGTCGATGCGCCGATGTCGTCCAGATGGCAGTACAGCGTCAGGAAGCCCTGGCCGTGGTCGACGATCGCCGTGCGGCCGTTGAAGAAGTAGTCGCCGGCATCGATCACTTCTCCGCCGGCGGCGGCGACGACCCGCGTGCCCACCGGCGCGGCGATGTCCATGCCGCTGTGCGGATTGCGCGCTTCGCCGTTGAACACGCGGCGCAGGCCGAACGACGACGAGCGCCTGCCGGGCGCCGGTGTCCGCAGACGCAGCGTCGTCGGCGGCGCTTCAGACCAGTGCTGCAGCACTTTCTGCAGATGCTCGCGCTCGCGCTCGTGGCGGGCCAGGTCCTCGGCCGACAACTGCACGTGCTTCGGCGCGACCTTCAGCTGCTGCTTGGCGTACTGCTTCGGCTGCACGCGTACGGCGACCTCGCGGCTGCCGACGGCGTCGGTGACCCGCACAGGTACCGTCGTGCCCGGCTGCGCCTGCAGCCCGATGCCGATCAGCGCCACCCAGTTCGATGCGTCGCGCGTCACCAGCGCACGACGGCCGTCGATGGTCACCTGCGGCGCGCTGTCGCCGGTGCCGAGGTCGACGCGCGCGACACCGCCCGGGACCGCGGCGATGCGCGGCAGGGTGGAGGCTTGCGTCTGTATGCCCCAGGCCGGCGCGGTCACGGCTGGCAGCGCGAACAGGAACGTGCGTCGCTTCATCGGCGCGATGCTACCGAGAGCGCGCGTCATCCGCCGGCGCAACGGCAAGGCGCGATGGGCGCGTGCGACGAGCCGCGATAATGCCGGCATGAATTCGCCCGCGACGATCACCCTGACCCGCCCCGACGACTGGCACCTGCACCTGCGCGACGGCGCCGCGATGGCCGACGTCCTGCCGCACACCGCGCGGCAGTTCCGCCGCGCGATCGTGATGCCGAACCTGAGGCCGCCGGTCGCCACCACCGCGCAGGCGGCCGAATATCGCGCGCGCATCGTCGCCGCGCTGCCCCCGGGCAGCGAGTTCGAGCCGCTGATGACGCTTTACCTCACCGACAACACCAGCGCCGAGGAGATCCGCCGCGCGAAGGCAAGCGGCATCGTGCATGGCGTGAAGCTGTATCCGGCCGGCGCCACCACCAACTCCGACTCGGGCGTCACCGACATCCGCAAGTGCAAGGTGGCGCTGGAGACGATGCAGCGCGAGGACCTGCCGCTGCTGATCCACGGCGAGGTCACCGACCCGCAGGTCGACGTCTTCGACCGCGAGAGCCGCTTCATCGACGACGTGCTGCTGCCGCTGCGGCGCAGTTTCCCCGGCCTGCGCGTGGTGCTCGAGCACATCACCACTCAGGGGGCGGCGCAGTACGTGGCCGAGGCCGAGGGCCGCATCGCCGCCACCGTCACTGCGCATCACCTGCTGTACAACCGCAACGCCATCTTCCTCACGCCCGAGGGCCGCGCCGGCGTGCGCCCGCACTACTACTGCCTGCCGATCCTGAAGCGCGAGATCCACCGGCAGGCGCTGCTCGCTGCCGCCACCGGCGAGAACGCCCGCTTCTTCCTCGGCACCGACAGCGCGCCGCATCCGAAGGGCGACAAGGAAAGCGCCTGCGGCTGCGCCGGCTGCTTCACCGCGGCCAGCGCGATCGAGATGTACGCGATGGCCTTCGAGGAGGCCGGCGCGCTCGACCGGCTGGAGGACTTCGCCAGCGTCCGCGGCGCCGACTTCTACCGCCTGCCCCGCAACACCGACCGCATCACCCTGCAGCGGCGCGACTGGACGGTGCCCGGCGAACTGAAGTTCGGCGAGACGACGGTGGTGCCGCTGGCTGCCGGTGAAACGCTGCCGTGGCAACTGGTGGACTGAACGGGCTGGCCGTCGACTGGCAGGCGCCCTGGCTGGCGCCGCTGCGCGACCTGCGACCGTGCGTCGAGCGCGCCGACTGGCGCGACGCACTGTCCGCCGAAGCGCGCCACCGCGGCGTGGCGACCGCCACCGGGCTGCCGATCGAATTCGTCGCGGCCGACGACGCCGGCGCCGCCGCCTACGAGGCGCACCTCGCCGCCACCGGCCGCGTGCCGACACGCGGTAACGCGCACGATCTGTTCAACGCGCTGATCTGGCTCACCTTCCCGTTGACCAAGGCGGCACTGAATGCGCGCCAGGCGCAAGAACTGGTGCGCGACGGCGTGCGCGGCACCCGCGGGCCGGTGCGCGACGCGGCCACGCTGATCGACGAGAGCGGGCTGCTGCTGGCGGCGAGCGACGACGCCTGCGCCGCGCTGATGCGGCTCGACTGGAACTGGCTCTTCGCTGCGCAGCGCGCGCGCTGGGGCCGCGACTGGCTGGCCTTCGCCTTCGGCCACGCGCTGATCGAGAAACTGCTCGCGCCGTACAAGGGCCTGACCGCGGTGGTGGTATGCCTGCCGCTCGCGGGGGCGACGCTGGCGCAGATGGACAAGGCGATGTCGCAGTGGGTGCAGCACACGGCACTTGCGCCGCCGCTGCTGTCGCATCTACCGGTGCTCGGAATTCCGGGCTGGTGGCCGGCCAACGAGGATCCGGCCTTCTATGCCGAGGCAGCGGTGTTTCGCGAGCGCCGCCGCGCCGTGGGCCAACGCGGCGCGGAACGACCGGCATAGACTCGCGCGGTCCAGGTCGCGGGAGCGCAGATGAATGTCGTCGTCACCGGGGGTTTCGGTTTTCTCGGCCAGCGCCTGATCCGCGCGTTGTGCGAGCGGGGCAGGCTCACCGACGCGGCCGGGCGCGAGCGCGCGATCGAGCGCATCGTCGCCGTCGATCAGGGCCAGTGCAGCGAGCCGGTCATTGACAGGCGCGTCGTATGCGCGCTGGGCGACGTTGCCGATGCCTCGTTCATCGGCAGCATGCTCGACGCCGATACCGACACGGTGTTCCACCTCGCCGCCGTGGTCAGCGGCGCCGCCGAGCGCGATTTCGACCTCGGCATGCGGGTAAACCTCGACGGCACACGGCTTCTGCTCGAGGCCTGCCGGCGGCAGCCGCATCCACCCAAGGTGGTGTTCGCCAGCAGTGTGGCGGTGTTCGGCCAGCCGCTGCCGGCGGTGGTCGCAGACAGCACGACGCCGACGCCGCAGGCGAGCTACGGCGTGCAGAAGCTGATCGGCGAACTGCTGGTCGGCGACTGCTCGCGCAAGGGTTTCATCGACGGCCGCTGCGTGCGCCTGCCGACCATCGTCGTGCGGCCGGGCAAGCCGAACGCGGCGGCGTCGAGCTTCGCCAGCGGCATCATGCGCGAGCCGCTCGCCGGCCGAGAGGCGATCTGTCCGGTGGAG
>Ga0209450_10001892_pt1 | contig 10542 bp, 8 predicted proteins | sample FrelakmetLWP11LW_FD_187149 | JGI IMG/M metagenome (GOLD analysis project Ga0209450, IMG submission 187149) | Freshwater lake sediment microbial communities from the University of Notre Dame, USA, for methane emissions studies - LWP11 LW (SPAdes)... | ecosystem: Environmental > Aquatic >... | reverse complement strand
GCCGGGAAGGCATAAATTCATTATTTCTTCGACATCCTCGACAGGTATACGTATTTCCCATTCTCCTCTTGTAATGGAATACCGCTGTGGGCTGCCTTTAATTGTAAGCAACCCGGTATTGCCGGCAATCCTGAGCCTTATGGTTTTTTCAGGATCTATTGAAAGATATCTCTGGAGAATATCGTAGTGCCTTACAGCCTGATCCCTGAATTCTCCCTTTACAAGGAATTTCCTTTCAATTTCTTTTCCCATAATAAACAGATAACGCAACCAAATTTCGTTATTTTTTGTCATTTATTAGTAACCGATCGTTCTCAAATCGAGCGTTTTTGTCAAAATGTGGAGTCAATTGGTGTAATTAATTTCTTAAGGTTCCGCCTTTTTAATAAATTTATCTTTTACACTTAAATAAATAGTATACACAAAATACCCCTCAACAATGAAAACAAGACTCTCCCTCCTCGCTTTACTTTTCACTTTCTCCTTTCTCCTTTCTCCCAGCTTTGGACAGGTTCCTCAGGGTTTTAACTACCAGGCCGTTGCACGCGACGGAACGACAAAAAACATTCTTCCAAATACAACCTTGCAGGTCATGCTGTATATCCAGTCATCACCAACGGGAGGAACAATTTTTTGGAAGGAACTACACAATCCTGTAACCACAAATGACTTTGGTATGTTTACGGTTGTGCTGGGCACAGGTGTCAAACAGACAGGCAGTACGGTAGCAACATTTGATCTGATCGACTGGAAAGTTATTCCGAAATATGTTAAAACCGAGATTTATTATTCAGGTTCCTGGAAAGATATGGGGAATGCAGCTCAGCTGTGGACCGTTCCCTATGCGATGGCTGCTCAAACCATCGGCGCCGGGAAGCTTAATATTAAAGGTACAGCCACCAATCCGGATTCTGTTTTATTTGAAGTCAAGAACAAGAGCGGCCAAACTGTTTTTGCTGTTTACAGTGAAGGTGTGAGAATCTATGTTGATGATGGTGCAAAAGGGAGCAGAGGAGGCTTTGCTGTTGGTGGATTTGGTACAGATAAAGCTACATCTCAACCATATCTTCGTATCTATAGAGATAGTACTAGGATTTATGTCAACAACAACGTTGGAAAAGGACAGCGTGGAGGGTTTGCTGTAGGTGGCTTCGATGCAACAAAAGCCAGTACAGTAACTTTGTACACGTCGCTCACTCCTGAAAATTATTTCATTGGACATGAGAGCGGATTAAAAACTGATCCAAAAGCAGGAGGTTTGTATAACTCCTTCTTCGGCTATCAGACAGGCAGATCTAATGTTTCAGGAACCAGCAATGTACTCCTGGGATATCAGTCCGGTATGGCCAACACTGCCTCCAACAATGTTTTCATTGGTTACCAGAGTGGGTTGCGTAATACCTCTGGATTGAGCAATATATTTATTGGATACACAACCGGATACTATAATACAACCGGTAATTATAATGTTTACATTGGACAATATGCCGGACACGGAGCTTCATCCGGAACTGTCAGCGCAAGCAACAACGTCTTCTTAGGACCCTACGCCGGAGCTGCTGTTTCTTCGGGTGGTACAAACGTGATCATAGGATTCCAGAGCGCACGTAATCTTGCTATAGGGAAAGGAAACGTGTTCCTCGGATACAGGGCAGGCTATTTTAATGATACTGCAAGTTTCAACGTTTTCTTAGGAAAAGAAAGCGGGTATAATAACAAAGGAACCTTTAATAACTTTTTAGGCTATAAATCCGGAGGTTACAATACCTCAGGCAGCAGGAACATCTTCATTGGTTACCAGGCAGGTGTTAGTAACACAATTGGAAGTTCAAATGTATTTTTAGGCAATGTGGCTGGCTTTTCAAATGTTGTTGGAAATAAAAATATTTTTATCGGAGATAGTGCAGGTTTTAAGAACTATGGATCAGATAATATTCCTTCCTATCCTTACCGCGGCAATTCAAATGTATTTATCGGCGATAATTCGGGTAAAGAAAACTATACCGGATATCACAACGTTTTCCTTGGCAATTATGCTGGTTACAATAATACTACAGGGTCAAATATGGTTTTCATCGGATATGAAGCAGGGAAGGAGAATACAACAGGATCCAGAAATGTCTTTGTAGGGCTAAGCAGCGGAAAATCAAATACAACGGGTAACTATAATACTTATATCGGAATGTTAACCGGTAATTATGGAACTACTGCATCATCAAATGTCTTTATGGGAGATGGTGCAGGATTCAGAATAACAGAAGGCAGTGCCAATGTTTTTTTGGGTATGAGCTGCGGTTCCTATACAACAACGGGTGGTGGAAATATTGGAATAGGTTATAGCGCAGGATCCAGTGTTACCACCGGATCGTACAATACCCTGGTCGGATACAACGCTCAAGTTACTAATGGGGCGTTCACAAATGCGACAGCAATTGGCTACGGGGCTTCTGTTAACGCAAGCAACAAAGTGGTCATTGGAAATTCATCAGCAACAACTGTGGGGGGATATGGTGCATGGTCCAATTATTCTGATGCACGCTTAAAAGAAAACATTGTATATAATAATGATCTCGGACTGGATTTTATTTTGAACCTTAAGACGGTATCATATAATTATAAAGAGGATGTCAACAAGAGACGCAGGGATGGACTTATTGCACAGGATGTTCAAGAAACCCTCAAGGACTTGAAAGTTGATTTCAGCGGTTTGATAATTGATGACGATGATATGAAAACAATGAACCTTTCGTATAGTGAGTTTATTGTTCCTTTAATTAATGCCTTGCAGGAACAACAAAAGATGATAAACGAACTTAAGGCAGAAATCGAAGAGCTTAAAAAGAAATAGCAACTAATAGATCATAATGTAAAAAGCCAATCCTTCGGGGATGGCTTTTTTTGTGTTCAATTATTTGTTTATATTTCTAACTTTAGTTCCTGATTATTGATTCATTGGTAATGGATGTAAAGATTGAGGAAAGCTGGAAATCAAGGCTCCATGGAGAATTTGATAAGGAATATTTTATCAGGTTATCAGAGTTTGTAAAGGAAGAATACAGGACAAAAACAATATTTCCTCCGGGAGGACTCATATTCAATGCATTTGAGCTATGCCCATTCGATAAAGTAAAGGCTGTTATCATAGGTCAGGATCCTTACCACGGAACTGGACAGGCACATGGTCTTTGTTTTTCTGTCAGGGACGGGATTGAATTCCCGCCAAGCCTGAAAAACATTTTCAAAGAGATTGAATCTGATCTAGGTTACAGGCCTTTGTCAAGTGGTGATCTGAGCCGGTGGGCTCGTCAGGGTGTGCTACTTTTGAATGCAACTCTCACAGTCAGGGCTAATTTGGCAGGCTCGCACCAGAAAAAAGGTTGGGAAGAATTCACCGATTCGGCAATATCTGCTCTGAACAGAGAGAGGAATAACCTGGTATTCTTCCTATGGGGAGCATACGCACAAAAAAAAGGTGAGTCAATCGACAGGAACAGACATCTAGTAATGGAATCGGTTCACCCCTCCCCGCTTTCAGCATCACGCGGATTCTTTGGCAATAGGCATTTCAGCAAATGCAACGATTACCTGAAAGATCATGGAATCGAACCTGTAGATTGGCGATGACCCCCTCTGGTACTTCGCACCATCTCCCCCGGAGGGGAGAAAAATTCCCGAGTGAATACAATCTCTTTTTAACGTCTGGATTTGTTCCCCCCCTGGGGGGAAATAAAAAAGGGGGGTCTTAATTAATCAAGAGCACTGCTTATTGTGTTTTTGAGCACTTCTGTATTTTCAAATCCTGCGGATAGCCTAAGCATCCCTGGTTCCGGGTATTTGGAACCCCAGACTGATTCTACCGGAAGCAGGATGGTTTTTGAATCACCGAGTGATGGTATGAGCTTTATTTTATCCGAAACAGCCTTTATAAATGCATCTCTCCTTTTTTTCTTTTCAGGTTTATTTCTACCCGCAAAATCAAACGTCACCATACCTCCCCATCCCTTTTTACCGAATAGTTTAACGGCTTCTCCATGTGTAGGGTGCTCATTAAGTCCGGGATACCAAACCTTCCTGACCTTGACGGAGTCTTTAAGTATATCTGCAATAGCTGCTGCGTTTTTACATTGCTGAACGAACCTCAGTTCAAATGTCTGGATCTGATCATGAAGCCTGTATGCATCATCTGCTGAAATCATATGTCCGATGAATTTGCGGTAATTTATGGCTGCCTTCATTGTCTCATCATCATTGCCGCACAGCACACCGGCTGTAATGTTGCCATGTCCGGAAAAATATTTGGTGGCGCTGTGAATCACGATATCTGCACCGCTTTCAAGCGGTTTCCAGAGATAAGGAGTCGCAAATGTATTGTCTACAATGACTTTTGATCCATATTTCTTTGCAATTCTGATTACGTTTACAACATCGGGAATGATCAACATTGGATTGGAGATTGCTTCTATATAGACAAACTCCGGGTTTAGCTTTTTCATGAGAGCTTCAAAGGCCTTAAGGTCATATCGCTCATCTGATGGAGCGAAACTATGAATATCAAGTCCCCTGTATTGCCTGAGAATTGTTTCAGAATAGGAAATGGTTCCGCCATAAATCTCACTGAAGAAGAGCCATGGCCTTGTATTCTTTCCTTTCTGGAATATTGAAACTGCTATATCTATTGCAGCCATTCCTGATTGTGCAAGAAGAGCCCATTTTGCTTTCTCGAGCTTCATTATCTCTTCTTCAGCAGCAACGACGGTAGGATTCCTGTATCTGGAATAAATATAAAATTCAGGATCTCTTTCAGGATTTGTTTCTCTTGAGAAGGCGGAGGAAGCGGTCTCAGGATCATAGAGTTCAAACCCGGCATCCCTGTAAACCGGTATGCGGGAGCTGTTGATCTGCTTTCTTCTCATTTCAGCACAAGCTCCTCCTCATAAACCACATTGTTGATCTTGAGGACTTTATTATCCATGTTGGATATAAAAACTTCATAGGTTACCCTTTTCCGGCCAAGGTACTGCATATATGTACTCAGAAATTCGCCGGTTGAGAACAATACGCCATTGATCTTAGCTGTGATCTCGGCTTTAGGGTAGGCAAATGTTACCCGGTGATAATCCGAAATACCACCAGGAGCAATGGTACCGAATTCTTTAATGTTGCCTGTTGTATCTCTGCCTCCGGCGGTCTTAATTATTACCTCGTTAAATGTGATATCACCCTGAAGGTTTCTTATCCTTACGTCAGTAGGGCCTTCAGGAGCCCATTCTGTTTTCTTGCAGGATGTTACAGCAAGGATTAGCAAAGAAATGAATACGAGCTTTTTCATAGCCGGTTAGATTGAATTATCATCAATAATCTGACTAGAAAGATAATAAATAAGTTGCAAACGGTTATATTATTTCAAGGCTATTGGAAGGTATCCATCCCTTATTGCCATCTGAAAGACGTACTTCAAACCACTCTCCCACTTTATCTTCCACAGTCACTTTTGTGCCTTCATGAAGAAGGAAGAGATCCGTTCCGCTGCTGTCGGGAGAACTTTTACCGTTTACCTGCGGGCTGAAGATAATTGCCTTATTACTGTTAAATACAATGCTTTTATTCCTTGCCGAAAGGGTCAGCGATGCTAAAGACACAATCAGCAACCCTGTTCCCATCCAGAAGCCCAGAACTTTAAGCCTGTATTTTGACGAGTAGAAATAAAGAGAAATGAAAAGCAGGCATAAGATAAAAGAAGCTATGCTTATCCTGGCCCATCGGTTAGAAGATAACAAAATAGCCATGAAATTGTACCATCTTACAAAAAAGAGCTCAGGAATCTCCTCAAAACGGTCGACAACAAGTGTTCTGGCTATCTGAAGGTTATAATTAATATCTTCGTCAGCAGGCTTGAGCATGCTTGCACGTTCATAGAACAGGATGGATCCCGGAACATTATTCATCTTGAAATATGCATTTCCGATATTATATTCAAGCTCAGCTGAACGAAATCCGGTATTGTAAAGATCGATCCAGGTGTCCAGTGCCTTTTGGTAACTACCCGCGCCGAAATACTCAGATCCCTGACGGAATTTCTCATTCTTCTCTTCCTGTGAAAGAGCTTTATGCGAAAATATCAGAATGAAAAATAATAGTATTGTATATATCCTGACCTTCATTTCAGCTGATATTATTTTCAATTGACCTGATAAACTGTGAAGCTCCCTCAAATATAGCTGCTACTTCCGTAGCCGCGGAAGACGGGGCATATCTTGCATATTCACATTTATCGAGGATATCTGTAAGCTCCCTGATTTTATCCTCGCCAATACCCTTTTCCTGAAGTGCAATTACAGCATTGGTGCGTGTAAGGTCAGAAACCGGTATACTGAGCTTGTCACTAAGATATCCCCACAGAGCTTTAAGCATCTCTTCAAAGAATCTGTCATTTTCTCCCCTCTTCATACAGGCAGAAGCTTCACGCAGTCTTTTAACGGCAACTTTACCTGCCTTGCGGTTACGAACAGCAGTAATATCCGAATTCCTTCTTATATGTTCCCGCCTGATAAAGAGAACAACCAGAAAGACCAGCAGGGCTATGGCATATATGGTATAGAAAGATTGCTTCGAAACCAGCAGACCTGAAGATTTTCGGAGTTTCCCAGGTTCACTCTTTATGAAACGGATATCCTTTCCGACATACTGCACATCCTGCTTGGATGAACTGCCATAGACAGTTATCCCGGCGTTATTTTCGTCTTTCTTACGGGCATAAATATTGTACTCAGGTGTTTTGAGCTGCTCATACTTTCCTTTGGAAGTATTGAAATATGAGTAGGTTACAGGAGGAATGGTATAGTTGCCATAGTGACGCGGGATAAGAAGAAATTCAAAGGTCCTTTGTCCTGTTGTTCCGTTAGCGCTGCTTTTAAAGTTATCGGTGATTTTCGGATCATAAGACTCGATATCAGGCGATAATCTGAGTGCAGGAGATTCAGCTAATTTCAAGTTTCCTGTACCTGAAATTGTAAGCTTAAGATTGATGGCATCATTCACGTCAACAGAATCCTTGTTAACGGAAGCATTCAGGACCATGCTGCCGACAACACCCGAAAAATCATCAGGCTTCATCCCGGGTAAAGCCTTTACATTAATTTTTACCGCTTTACTGATGACTGCTTTCTGAACATTCTGATAAGTTGAGAAGAAATCCCCGAAGAATGGATCAGAAGCTGCGGATTTCTGCTGAACAAGAACTGTAATCTGAACAGGATCAATGGTTATTTCACCGGTAACCTGTGGATATAAAAGGAATTGCTGGATCACTCCTGTACCGTAGATAGTCCCGTTTATATTCTCCTGTTTCAGCGAATTCAGAGGTGGAGTTTCCAGATCAGCCTTCATAAACCCGGTAAAGTCGGGATATTTTATTTCGCTTATGCCTGAGAGATTCTGTCTTGTGTAGATCTTAACAGTTGCGAGAATGCCTTCACCAAGATATACGTTATTCCTGCTGAGAATAAGGGAAACAGATATGTTTTCTCCGCCCGTTTCAACATTTTCATCTTCCGGCGCTGCATTATTACCCTGCTGGACATTTCCCTGCCGGGGTGCGCTTCCTGATATTACCTCGATCTTTACTGAGTCAGAATAATATGTCTTGTTCTTCAGCGTGAATTGTGCCGGAGCAAAGGCAAATTTCCCCTCACTTACCGCCTGGAGAACATAAGAATAGCTGATAGATGTCTGCGACGACCACTTGCCATTTATAAACTGTGAGCTTGAGCTCTGGGAAGTTGAAGGACCCATAAGCTTGTAGAAGCCCTGGAATGATGGAACTGCTAACTCTCCTCCTCCTGCATTCAATGAATATGTAATTGTGAATTGCTGGCCATTCTGAACAACTGAAGGATACTCTACCTGAACGGATATATCCTGGGCAAATGACCTGAAAGGCAGAAAAATAATAAATACATATATTATATATCTTTTCATAGTCTTTTGTTCAGGTCACCAGTTTTTTGTGGTCCTGACCCTTGCTTTCTGTGCTTTCGCAAGTTTAACCTTTTCCTGGATATTTTTTTCATCATTTGCCAGGGCATTAAGCAAACGCTCGGCATCTTCCTTTGAAATTCCCTGTTTCTGCTGCTGTTGCTGTTGCTGTTGTTGCTGGTCCCTTTTATCCTGCTGATCCTTATTCTGATCATTCTTGTTCTGATCCTTATTCTGCTTTTCCTGGTCCTGCTTGTCCTTGTTATTCTGCTGTTGCTGCTGTTGTTCCTGCTGCTTTTTCAGAAGATCCTGTGCATAGGCAAGGTTATATTTTGTTTCCTTATTGTCAGGATCTAGTTTCAGGGAACCTTTGTAAGCGTCAATGCTTTCCTGGACTTTGTTTGCCATCAGTAGTGAATTCCCAAGGTTGTATAGGCTTGCTGATTTTTTCTTTTTTCCATCGTTCATGTCATGATTCTGCATGAACTGCTTGCCGGCATCCTCATATTTCTTCTGTCTGTAAAGGGCATCTCCGGTATTAAATACTGCATCAGCAGATTCCTTGTTCTTGTCGATGGCTTTCCTGTAGGATATCTCCGATTCAGGATATTTCTCCTTGCCGTACTCCCTGTTGCCCTCTCTGATGAGCTTTCTGTCGGCCTGTGAATATGATGCAGCAGATATAATTATAAAAAAGGCAGAAAGAAACATCAGGTTTCTGTTCCGACCAAAATATTTTCTTGCTCTTTTCATCACAAAGTTCCGATACTTTTAAATTTTAAACCTGAACAACCTGATATTTGCAAGCTTTCTGTTCTTCCTGTCCATGATGACAAAGTTGAGCAGAAGCAAAAACAGGGCAATAGCAGCAAAGATCTGGAACTGGTCGTTATATTCTGTGTACATTTTGCTTTCCAGTTCCTGTTTTTTCATCTTCCGTATTTCATCAAATACCTGATCGAGTCCGATATTGGAATTGCTGGCCCTCACATAGCTGCCTCCGGCTTTGATGGCTATTTTTCTCAGGATATCTTCATCAAGCTTAGTTATCACAGTATTCCCGTCGGTATCCTTAAGATAATCCCTTTTACCTCCGGTTATAATTGGCACCGGCACTCCATCGGCTGATCCTATTCCTATTGTATGTATTACTATACCTGCCTTTAAAGCTTCTTCTGCTTTTGATACCGGGTCATCTTCATGGTTTTCGCCATCAGTAATTATTATCATTGCCCTGCTCTTTCCTTCTCCTGGTGTAAATGATCTCATTCCCAAATCAATTGCGGAGCCAATGGCTGTACCCTGCTTTGGCACCATCTCCGGACCTATAGCAGACAGTAACATTTTTGCCGAAATATAGTCTGTGGTTATAGGTATCTGGGTATAGGCATCGCCGGCAAATACGATCAGCCCTATCTTGTCGTTATCAAGATTGTCGATCAGCCTTGTGAGAGCCTGCTTAGCCCTTGTCAGTCTGTTTGGCTGGATATCTTCGGCCAGCATTGAATTGCTGACATCCAAAGCTATTATTACTTCAACTCCCTCTTTTTTAATCTCTTCCAGTTTTGATCCGAACTGGGGACGGGCAAGAATGATGATCACTGCAGTAAAGCCGATAAACTGAAAAATGAATTTAAGGGAGGGACGAATCCGTGAAAGTTCAGGAATGAGTCTCTTAACCAGCGCTTCATCTCCAATCCGTTTAATAGCCTTTCTCTTCCTTGCTTCATTTACAATAAAAAGTATCACCAATACCGGCAGGATAAGCAGCAGGTAAAGAAAATCAGGATTTGCGAATCTGAATAACTGCATTTTCTTGTTTTTAGGTGACGTTTTTATATATAGTATTTCTCAACAATATCTCCAGAGCGAGCAGAATGAATGCGACAATTGTCGGAATGAGAAACTTTTCTTCCTTTCTTATGAATTGTCTTACATCGATCTTTGACTTCTCCATTTTGTCAATTTCAGAGTATACCTGGATAAGTTTGTTATTATCAGTTGCCCTGAAATATTTGCCGCCTGTTTTAGAAGCGATCTCTTTAAGAATAGGTTCATCAATTTCAACAGGCATATTCTGGTACTGCATTCCATATGGTGTCTGAACAGGATATGGCGCCATGCCCTGTGTTCCCACACCTATTGTATAAACCCTTATCCCATAAGTTTTTGCGATATCGGCAGCTGTGGCAGGATCGATATCTCCCCTGTTATTAACTCCGTCGGTCAGAAGAATGATCACTTTGCTTTTTGCTTCTGAATCCTTTATCCTGTTGACAGCAGTAGCCAGGCCATTGCCGATGGCCGTTCCGTCTTCGATCATTCCGCTCTGGATCTCACGCATCAGGTTTATCAGAACAGCATGATCGGTTGTAAGCGGACACTGTGTAAAGCTTTCTCCACTGAAGACAACCAGCCCCATACGGTCGTATGGCCTTCCCGAGATAAATTCAGTTGCGACGTTTTTCGATGCTTCCAGCCTGTCGGGTTTAAAATCGCGCGCGAGCATGCTTCCGGAAATATCGAGCGTCATTATTATATCTATTCCTTCAGTAGTTGTATTCTGAA
>Ga0209450_10001891_pt1 | contig 10545 bp, 8 predicted proteins | sample FrelakmetLWP11LW_FD_187149 | JGI IMG/M metagenome (GOLD analysis project Ga0209450, IMG submission 187149) | Freshwater lake sediment microbial communities from the University of Notre Dame, USA, for methane emissions studies - LWP11 LW (SPAdes)... | ecosystem: Environmental > Aquatic >... | reverse complement strand
CCGCCACAGGCTTGACCAGCATATCCGACTCATTGATCGCTTGCCATCCCCTGATGCTCGACCCGTCAAAGCCAAGTCCGCTTTCGAAAGTGTCCTCATCCACTTCCCTTGCGGGTATGGAAAAATGCTGCCACAGACCCGGAAAGTCCATAAATCTCAGGTCGACCACTTCTATCTTCTCCGCTTTAATCAGGCTCACAACGTCTTTTGCTGTCTTCGTCTCACTCATTGCTTTCCTCCCCATGTTGGATTCTGGTTACCTCCCATTGAAATGAAAATAATGGAGCAACTACTCAGGTAGATAGACCGAAGGTAGATAGACTGAAGAAAAAGACATGCGCGATCACACAAAGCCAAGATCGTTTGGATACGCTGACAGGTGATTGTGTCATGGATGATCATTATTGCCCTTCAGTCTTCAGCCTAAACACCTAAGTAGTTACACAATGGATATCATTGAAAACACGTTCGCCCGTGCGAATCGACGATCCTTGCTACGAGGCTTGAGCAAGAGACGTGCCATTGGCTCTGATGCTGCAACCCTAGGTCATCCCTTGCGTTTTGGTCGCCCAGCAAAATCGACCTTGTTTTTGAAAATACAATTTTGTAAGATCATTTAGCTTAATGCTACAAAAGAGTAACACTTTGTAACTGGAGGATACTTCGTGGCGTTTCGGTCAGCCCCCCGGAGAAAATAGGATTGATTGATGATTGGAGATCAAGTATAAGATTGCGTTCATTTGAAAAGCCCCAAAACAGGTTTTGTTCATGGAATGGCGACAGAGAATCTATTGCGGAGATCTGACCCCGTCTGACGTGGGAAAGGACGTTCTCCTCATGGGCTGGGTGGATGCTTTCCGCGATCATGGAAGTCTGCTTTTCATTCACCTCCGCGATGTCCGCGGGATCGTCCAAGTGGTCTTCAACCCCGAGGTCGGCAAGGAAAGCTACGACAAGGCCGCCGGCCTTAAGGAAGAATACGTGATCAAAGTGAGGGGCAAGGTCGCCCTCCGCCATACGGGCACGGAGAACCCGAACCTCCGCACCGGCGGCATCGAGGTGTTTGCCGATGAGATGGAGGTTCTTTCTCTCTCCAGGACCCTTCCCTTCAAGATCTCTGAGAAAGCCATCGCCTTTGGCGAGGACATCAAGGCCAATCCTGAAAAGGTGGATGAAGAGTTGAGGCTCCAGTACCGTTACCTGGACTTGAGACGGCCCTCCGCGCAGGAGCTTTTCATCAAACGCTACGAGATCATCAAGGGCATCAGGGAATACCTCGACCAGCTTCACTTCATGGAAATCGAAACCCCTTTCCTCACAAAGAGTACGCCTGAGGGAGCGAGGGATTACCTTGTGCCGAGTCGGGTTCACAAGGGCAAGTTCTATTCCCTGCCCCAGTCGCCTCAGCTTTTCAAGCAGCTCCTCATGATGAGCGGCATGGACCGCTATTTCCAGATTGCCCGCTGCTTCAGAGACGAGGACTTGCGGCCGAATCGCCAGCCTGAATTCACCCAGCTGGATCTCGAAGCCTCCTTCATCGACGAGGAATTCATTTATGAAATCATCGAGGAGCTCACAGCAAGAATTTTCGCCCTCGGTGAAATATCTCTCCCCAGACCCTTTCCCAGAATGACCTATGATGAAGCCATGGAGCGCTACGGATCAGACCGGCCGGACCTTCGCTTCGGTATGGCCTTTGAAGAGGTTACGGAAATTCTGAAAGAGACGGAGTATGCCGTCTTCAAGCAGGTATTGGAAGCAGGGGGCTGCATTAAGGGATTTTGCGTCAAAGGGCAGGCTGACTCCCTCAGCAAGAACGTGCTTCAAAATGAGTATGCCATGAAAATTGCCCCATCCTTCGGCGCCAGGGGCATGACCTGGATGAAGGTAGCGAACGGCCGGCTCGATTCGAACATCGTCCAGTTCTTCAGTGAAACGGAACAGGACCGTCTCAAAAACCGTTTTTACGCTGACGACGGAGACGTCCTCATTATGATTGCCGACCCCTCTCGATATCTCGTGAACAAGGTGCTCTCCGGTCTTCGCCTCCATCTGGCTGAAAGGCTCAAGCTCATTCCTGAGGATCGTTACGATCCCCTCTGGGTAACGGATTTTCCTCTGTTCGAGCTCAAGGATGGAAAACTCGGCTCCCAGCACCATCCCTTTACCATGCCGGACCGCATCGATTTTGATCCGGCGAACAAGCAGGAATGCCTTGCCCTGAAGTCACGAGCCTATGACCTTGTGATGAACGGGGAGGAACTGGGGGGTGGAAGCATCAGGATCCATAGGATGGACATTCAGAAAAAAATCTTTCTTGCTCTGGAGCTGACGGAAGAAGAATTGGAAGCCAAATTCGGCTTCTTTCTCCGTGCTCTTGAATATGGGGCTCCTCCCCATGGCGGACTGGCGCTGGGCCTGGACCGGGTGATCGCCATGATCCTGAAAGCCTCTTCCATCCGGGAAGTCATTGCTTTCCCGAAAAACCGCAGCGCCTTTTGCCCCCTCAGCGAAGCTCCTTCTTTCGTGGACGGTTCTCAGCTCAAGGAGCTGGGCCTTGCGGTTCCTGCTGCGGGATTCGCCCATGAAAGAACTTTGAGAGCAGCATTAGAGACGGAGACGGAGACGGCTTTTTCGGAAAGGATTTCTCCGGACCAAGTAAAGCACATCGCCAAGCTCGCCCGGCTCAAGCTGAGCGACTCAGAGGTTCTTCTCTATCAGAAGGATCTTAACTCCGTTCTCGAGTACGTTGAAACGTTGAGGGAGCTCGATGCGGAGAACGTCCGTCCCATGAGCCACGGGATCCCCATGAAAAACATTTGGCGTGAGGACAAGCCCGGAAAAGCAGGAAAACCGGAAGAGATTTTGTCTAATGCCCCTACGAGGGAAAAAGATTTCTTCAAGGTTCCGAAGATCCTTGAAGGGTAGAGTCTTTGACATGAACTTCTTCGAAAACTGCGCAGAAGCATTTGAGCCCGGACGGGGGGGTGTGGTCTCTTTAGAGCCGCAACCATTTCTTCAGGGCCATCCATCGGCGCCGAAAAATCAGTGGGTTATGGGGGTAGCCCTTTGGTACGGACCCTCCGGTTGGCTTGGATCTATGCGCCTCCTTCGGGGAAGGTTCGAAGGCAAGAGGGCGGTTGGCGGGAGGAGTCCATTTCCGGTTGCGGACTCGCCAGAGACCACACCCCCCGTCCTGGGCCCAAACATTACTTGGTTTCGTCCGGAGGCCTGAATTGGGCTATGGATTTATGTGATCGAAGCGCAACAGAACTTAGCCGAATGCTCAAGAAAAAAGAGGTGAGCTCAAGGCAGATCGCGGAGTCTGTGTTCGCCAGGATCGATGAGAAAGAGCGTCTGCTCAGGGCTTATATCACCACAACCCGTGAACTCGCCCTCAAACAGGCGGACCTGGCGGACAAGCGGTTTCATCGAGGGGAGAGCCTCTCCCCTCTGGACGGAATCCCCATAGCCGTGAAGGATGTTCTCTGCACCAAAGGCATCAAGACCACCTGCGGCTCAGCCATTCTGAAAGACTACATTCCTCCTTATGACGCCACTGCGGTGAAAGGGGTAATGAAGAGCGGGGCTGTGCTCATTGGAAAAACAAACATGGATGAATTCGCCATGGGGTCCTCCACCGAAAACAGTGCCTTCGGTCCCACGCGTAACCCTGTAGATCCCAATTGCGTGCCCGGAGGCTCCAGCGGCGGCGCTGCAGCGGCCGTTCCCGCAGGCGAAACGATCCTCTCCGTGGGATCGGACACGGGCGGCTCCATCCGCCTTCCCGCAGCCTATTGCGGCGTAGGCGGAATCAAGCCTACCTATGGCCGGGTTTCGCGTTACGGGTTGGTCTCCTACGCGTCTTCCCTGGATCAGGTGGGAGCCCTGGGCCGCACGGTTGAAGACTGCGCCCTCCTCTTGAACGCGGTTTGCGGCCATGATCCGCTGGATTCGACCTCCGCAGAAGTGAACACCCCGGACTTTCGCCGCGCCCTGAAAAAAGGACTGGCGGGGCTTCGCATCGGCCTTCCCAGAGAGTATTTTGTGGAAGGGCTCGACCCTCTGATCAGGGGCAAAATCATGGAGGCGGTCAACCTTCTTGCCAAACAGGGAGCCCATATCGTGGAGGTGTCGCTGCCTCATACTCGCTATGCCATCAGCGCCTACTACCTTATCGCCACGGCAGAGGCGAGCAGCAACCTGGCCCGCTATGACGGCATCAAATACGGTTTCAGGACTGCCGAGGATGCCCCGGACATGGTGAAGATGGTCGAAGAGACCAGGAGTGAAGGCTTTGGCAGCGAGGTCAAGAGAAGAATCATGCTGGGCACTTTCGTGCTTTCCGCCGGGTACTACGACGCTTACTATATGAAAGCCCAGCAAGCAAGGGCCCTGATCAAAGAAGATTTCGACAAAGCCTTTGAGAATGCGGATTGCCTGTTGACTCCTGTCTCCCCCTGCTTGCCTTTCAGGTTCGGAGAGAAGATCACGGAACCCTTGCAGATGTATCTTGTCGATGTGTACACGGTGTCCGTCAACCTCGCAGGCTTGCCCGCAATGAGCGTCAACTGCGGCTTGATCGAGGGACTCCCCGTAGGCATGCAGATCATCGGAAAGGCGTTTGACGAAGAAATGGTTCTGCGCGTCGCGCACGGGTACGAAACAATGAAATTGGAGTAATGGAGTAAAGGCAGAGTGGAGTGATGGAGTAGTGGAGTAATGGAGTACTGGAAAAGAAGAACCTGAACACCAGTCCCTCCAATACTCCAACACTCCAATACTCCAGTACTCCAATACTCCTTTTCGGGTTCGTTTATGGACTTTGAAGTGATCATCGGTTTTGAAACTCACGTGGAGCTGAAGACTCAGACCAAGCTCTTCTGCAGCTGTGCGGTGGATTACGAGGCTCCTCCGAACAGCCGGATCTGCCCTGTATGCACCGGCCAGCCCGGCGCCCTTCCCGTTCTCAACAGGAAAGCCGTCCGGTTTACGGTCAGGGCAGGCCTCGCTCTTGGTTGCATGATCAACAGACACTCGCGCTTTGCGCGGAAGAATTACTTCTATCCTGATCTTCCCAAAGGCTACCAGATTTCCCAGTATGAAAAACCTTTTTGCCAGGACGGCCTTCTGGAAATCACGGGGGATGAGGGAAGGCCTTACCCGGTTGGAATCAAACGGGTTCATCTGGAAGAAGACGCGGGGAAACTTGTCCATTCTTCAAGTTCCTTTGAGTCTTCCAGCTACAGCCTCGTCGATTACAACCGCTCCAGTGTCCCTCTTCTTGAAATTGTGACCGATCATGAGCGCAACCCGGTGCGCTCTGTTCAGGAAGCGCGTACCTATCTTGAAAAACTCAGACAGACCCTGCGATACATCGAGATCAGTGACTGTAATATGGAAAAAGGCCAGCTCCGCTGTGACGTCAACATTTCCCTGCGGCCAAAAGGGCATCAGGGCTATGGCAACCGCGCTGAAATAAAGAACATGGCCTCCTTCAAGTTCATCATGGATGCGCTGGAATACGAGATCAAGAGGCAGTCGGAGATCCTCGGGTCCGGAGGGAAGATGACCCAGGAGACAAGGCTCTACGACGAAGCCAAGAGGGTCACCTTGCCGATGCGGAGCAAAGAGGATGCACCGGATTACCGCTATTTTCCTGATCCTGACCTCGTGGAGGTCGAGCTCGATGAGGACTTCATTGACCGGATTAGGAAGAAGATGCCCGAACTGCCGGACCAGAAGATCCATCGCCTTATGGAAGAATTTGACGTCCCTCGCGACGAGGTCTTGATCCTGACCAAGGAAAAGGCAGTGAGCGACTATTTCACAACCTGCGCTCTTTCATGTGCAGACCGAAAAAAACTCAGTCGTTGGATCATCAAGGATCTCTTCAAGCTCCTCAACAAAGCCTGCTTGCCCATGGAGCAGTGCCCGGTTGCGCCAGATCACTTCTCCACTCTGGTGAATCTCATCGCAAAGGGTGAGGTCACGGAGAAAATGGCTCGAACCATCCTAGAAGAGATGTTTGAAAAAGGCGTGAGCCCGGAAGCCGTGATTGAGAGCAAAGGTTTGAAACCGATTCAGGACAGCGGCGCCCTGGAAAAGGTCGTGGACGAGGTGCTCGCCAAGAACCCTGAGGCGGTTGCCAAAATCAAAGAGGGCAACAAAAAGCCAGTCGATTTCCTCATCGGCCAGGTCATGAAAAACACGCGCGGCAAAGCCGACCCGGCAGCCCTCACGAAGCTCATTCAAAAGAAACTGCGCGGGTAAGCATTTTTTCTCCATGCAATTTCACATGGTGGAGAATCCAGTCGCAATAGGTCTCCGCTCCACGAGTCTGAAGCTGCTGCCAGGTCCGAATTTCGGCTTGCTTTCCATTCTATCCGCCCATACAATATAAAAAACGGAGGATTTACCACATCTTTTCCTCTTTTAGCGCTCTGGTATTTCGATAGGCGTACTTTTTGCCATGCTATAAAGCCGATATCAAGGAGACTACTCTACCTATCCGGTCTGTTATGCGAAAGGATTGAAAGAAGACCATGCCTACCATTTCAATGTTCTTCGGTATAATCATCCGTATGTACTTTGCTCCGGGCGAACACAGTCCACCTCACTTTCATGCTTACTATAACGGAGTATAAGGCTACTGTTGACATTCGCACCTGCGAAGTGTTGACCGGTGACCTGCCGAAGGGCAAGACCAAATTGGTGCTGGCATGGGCCGAATTGCACCAAGAAGAACTACTGGCGAACTGGAAGCTTGTCATGAATGGAGAGGATCCGTTCAAAATTCAGCCGCTTCAATAGGAGGTTTCATATGTATCCGGCTGTACGTGAGGTAACACCCAATGAAGATTTCTCGCTGAACGTGGTTCTTGAGAACGGCGAGAAGAGAATGCTCGATATGAAACCCTATTTAAACTTCGGAGTATTCAAAAAAATCCGAGACTACGAGAGCTTTAAGCGCGCGAGAGTGGCATTTGACACGATCGAATGGGATGAGGGCGTGGACCTCGATCCCGAGTTCGTTTACGGAAAGAGCAAGCCAATCGGAGACGCATAACGGCGGGCAAGGTTCGGATGTCCTTCACCGTGGGATTCGGCCACCGCATATGCCCACCGTTCGCCCTGGGGAAAAGAGCATGAATGTATTCGAAGAATTCAAGCGGTTGGTCATGAAGTTGGAGACGCACAAGGTGAGATATGCCCTTGTGGGAGGGGTCGCCGTGGCATTTTACACGGAGCCGCGATTTACCAGGGACATTGACCTCCTTGTTGATTCCGAAGATTATGAAAAAACCAAAGATATCCTGGAGAAGGATGGATACTTTGAATCGGCATCACCGTGGACATTCCGAAACGTGGCCATCGAACTTCACCGCTTTTTGAAGGTAAACCCACAAGATGAAATGATGATCGATGTTCTCGTTGCGAAAGATGAAGGGGTCAGAAGGATAATCCAGGATGCTGTGGAGGCGGAGTCAGCGGAAGGGAGAGTGATGCTTGCGAATAAGAAAGACTTGATTAGGCTTAAGAGAACGAGGGATTCGAAGCAAGACCAGGCTGATATAGAGAAGCTTGAAGATGACAAGAATCGATAAAGTGCTCAGGAAACTTAGCGATCTTTACGAGTTCAATCGAAAGATTAGGACTTATGAACTGAGGGAAAAGGAAAAGACCAACAAGCCGTCTAAGCCTACTGATAAGCCTCAGCGCTAACCAGGGAGCCCAGCGACCGAGCGGCTTGGCTTACCATTCGGCGTAAATCGGTCAGTTTTTGCTTCTGCCGTGCAAGCGTTGTTCATTGACAGTTTAGCGGCGCCATGGAAAAACCCCTTCTAATTCCTCATCGGCCAGGTCATGAGAAAAACCCGAGGCAAAGCCGACCCTGCCGCCCTCACCAAACTCATCCAAAAGAAACTTCGCTTAAAAAAATCCCCCTCGCCGCCATCGTTTCCTTCGGGCGGTTCGGGGGATTTTGTCTTTCTTCTACCCTACTTCATCGTAATGTACGTCGAAAAGAACATCTCCGTGGGGGTCACGGGCATGTTCTGGATCTTGCTGTTGTAAGCGAGGACAAACTTCTCTACATGGAGCCACAGCCAGGGACAGTCTTCATGCATCCCCCTTCATTGGAGTTCATTAACTGAGCGCCTTGAGAAGGCCTTCTGCCACGAGAGGGGGATTGGTGAAAAGGGCTTCATGGCTCCCTTCGATTTCAACAAGACGATGTTTCCCAAGCCCTTTGGCCATGCCCAAATAAGCTCCGGGTGGCAGCGAAGCGTCTCCCTTACAAAAGACGACAGTCTTGGGGACATCCATTATCTCAAAGGCCTTTGTACTGACCGGCGTGGTGAAGAGGGCAAGAGGCTGAGGCACCAGGCGACTGATCAGCGCGTTTTGTTTGTAAACCGGCTCACCGGCCATGAGCATGTTTCGAACGAACTCTTCCATGACGGGTACCGAGTTATCAGGTGAAGCATTCGCCGCCGCGGTCATCCCCTGAGAAGCTTCGGGAGGGACCAGGTCAAACTGTCTTTTTCCGTTTGGCAGGATAAAGGCATTAAGAAAAATCAAGTGGGTGATCTTATCCGCCGCTTTGGGCGCAGCCGCCTGAAGCAGGAAGCCCGCGCTGGAGTGCCCGGCAAGCACCACCGGCCCAGGTTGCCGCTTCAAAACGCTCACAATCTTGTCCACATAGGCATCAAACGTCACTTTAGATCGGTCATCTTTGGGTGAATGCCCCGGAAGGGTTGGCGCTTCTGCGGTATGTCCGGCTTTCTCCAACTCCCTGATCACTCCGTCCCAGCACCATCCTCCATGCCACGCACCATGAATGAGAACAAAATGCCTTTTCATCGCTTCCCTCCTCAATTCATTTGGGATTCTAAAGCTTGGCCAGGTACCGGTCGATCTCGAACTGACTGACATGGGTCCGGTAGGTATCCCATTCGATCTTTTTGTTATCAATAAACTTGTTGAAGATATGGTCTCCCAGGACCTCTCGAACCAGCTTGCTCTTCTCCGTCTCCAGGATGGCGGCATAAAGATTCCCGGGCAGATCCGTGATGCCGTGAGCCTTGCGCTCGGCAGGGTTCATTTCGTAAATGTCTTCTTCAATCGGATCCTGCAGCTCCATTTTCTTCTCTATGCCGTCCATGCCCGCGCCCAGCATCACGGAAAAAGCGAGATAGGGATTGCAGGCCGGGTCTGGGGATCGGAATTCAATCCGGGTCGCGGTCTCCTTGCCGGGCTTGTACATGGGAACACGGATCATGGCCGAGCGGTTCCTGCGTGCCCAGGAAACATAGACCGGGGCCTCATATCCCGGCACCAATCGCTTGTAGGAGTTCACCCACTGGTTGGTCACGGCCGCTATTTCCGGGGCATGGCGCATGAGCCCGGCAATGTAATGCTTGGCAATTTCGGAAAGGTGAAATTTATCCACGGGATCATGGAAGGCATTCTTCGATCCCTTGAAAAGGGACTGGTGAACATGCATGCCGCTTCCATTGATGCCGAAGATCGGTTTGGGCATAAAGGTCGCGTAGAACCCGTGTTGTCGGGCGATTTCTTTGACGACCAGCCGGTAGGTCATGGTCTTATCCGCCATGCGTAGGCCTTCATCATACCGGAGATCAATCTCGTGCTGGCTGGGCGCCACTTCGTGATGGCTGTACTCTACATCAATCCCCATGGACTGGAGCGCGAAAATCGTGTCCCTTCTGAGGTCGCTTCCCATGTCCAGGGGCCTTGCATCAAAGTAACCGCCTGTATCCAGGATCTCTGTGCTTTTGTTGTCTTTGAAGTAGAAGAATTCAAGTTCCGGCCCGATATAGAATGTGTACCCCTTGTCCGCGACCTTCTTGAGGAGCCTCTTGAAAACATAGCGAGGGTCTCCTTCATAAGACGTTCCGTCCGGATTGAGTATGTCACAGAACATTCGGGCCACGGGCCGTTCCATGCCGCGCCAGGGAACGAGTTGAAAGGTGGTGGCATCCGGCTTGGCGATCATGTCGCTCTCTTGGATCCTCGCAAACCCCTCGATGGAAGATCCGTCAAACCCCATGCCCTCGGTCATTCCCTCTTCCAGCTCAGAAGGGGTCACCGCAAAGCTCTTTAGAAAACCCAGCACATCCGGAAACCAGAACTGGATGAAGCTCACATTCAATTCCTTCACCAGACGCTTCACGTCTTCTGTGTTCTGACAATTCATCTTCTTTATAGCCAGCGCACGGCCTTCCATATCTCTTTTCCTCCCACTTCTTCTTGATCGGACCCGGGCAAGAACCGGAGGTTCTTCCTCGCGGTTCCATTTCCTGGAAAGCCATAATACACAAATCCGGATGTAAGAGCATCATTTTCTTTCGGCAGGATTGTAGGCTGCGTCGGACAATGTGATAGGAGTAATCGGTCTTTGGGGAGTCAGAAACCAGGTATTCCATTCGTCTAATGCGTATGCTAGAATACCTCTCGATCGGCAAGGCTGTTGAGATCTCCGGAATTTCTGCCCGGAAAAGGGGTGTGAGCAGCCAGAAC
>Ga0209450_10001890_pt1 | contig 10549 bp, 8 predicted proteins | sample FrelakmetLWP11LW_FD_187149 | JGI IMG/M metagenome (GOLD analysis project Ga0209450, IMG submission 187149) | Freshwater lake sediment microbial communities from the University of Notre Dame, USA, for methane emissions studies - LWP11 LW (SPAdes)... | ecosystem: Environmental > Aquatic >... | reverse complement strand
TCCAATCATTTATTTATTCTTCTGGTCGTAACTCTTCAATGAATTTTGCCGAAACCCAGTAAATGTCATTGTCCCTGTTGAAGAAGAGGTACTTCCCGTCGGGGGAAACCGTGGCGATGCCTTCGTACTGTTCGGTGTTGATCTGTGGGCCCAACTTTATGGCCTCTGTCCACGAGCCATCTTTTTTTCGATAGCTGATGAACAGTTCCGAGTTCGTCATCCCTTCCGCGTCAAAAATCAGATAGCTCTCGTCCGGAGCGATGTAGGGATGGGAAGCCGCAAAATATTTGTTTTTATTGATTTCCTTTGGCAGGACCTCGGGTTTTGCATATTCTCCGTTGATGCATCGGGATCTGGCGATACCGCTTCGCCCTGTGAAGTACAATGTGCCATCCAACGTCGAAGTAACCGACATGATCCATTCTTCATTAATTGCACCCGGAAGATATTGGGCATGTTTCCAGCCTTTCTGTTCTTTTTGAGCATACCATATTCCGCCTTCTCTGGCTCCTCCGTTGGGCTTCGGCCTTTGTGATTTGAAGATGACCTTTTGGCTGTCCGGTGTTATAAAGGCTTCGTACTCGATCAGATCCAGAGCGAAGGACGGAAGCGCAGGCTCAGTCCAGACGTTTTTTATTTTCTTCATGTGCATGATCCTGTTTCCATTCCCTTGAATGTCTGACCTATGAGAAAAAAAGAGTTCACTCTGGTCCGGGGAAAAGGATAGGGCGGCTTCCCATCCTTTTTCGGTCGAGATCACGCCGGGAGCGAATACTTCGGGGATTGCCCCGGGGGGAGTCTGTCCGAGGTATGGGCCTTTCAAAACGGAAAAGTCGTTTTGCTTGTTTTGACCATATACAAATGAAATCTGTAAAAGAAAAGTTGCAAATAGAATTAGTTTTTTCATTTTAAAGCTTCTCCGGTTTTGATTATTTTTTATCAAGGGGCCGCAGCCTGTGGATGACCTCGATGCTGACCCAGTAGATGTCGCGACTGGCCGCGTAGAACAAATACTTGCCGTCCGGACTCACCATGGGGCAGAAGTTGGTGCCCGGCGTGTTGATGGTGTCGCCCAGGTTGACGGCGTCGCTCCAGGAACCGTCATTATTTCGGAATACAACATACAAGTCGCCTTCGCCGCCCTGGCCTCCCGGGCGTCCGGCGTCGAACACGATGAAACTTTCGTCCGGCGCGACGAAAGCATGCGCCGTCATGCCGGGCTCATTGACGACCTTGGGGGCTTTCTCCGCCGCTCCATAAACGCCGTTCTGCTGGACAAATTTAATGATGCCGCCACCGGCGATGTTGGTCACGTCGGTCATGTACAGGTCACCCTTCTGCGTCGAGGAAACATACATGCCCCGGCTGTGGTAGCGGGGTTCGCCCCAGCTTTTGCCTACCCGCTCCGCCACCCAGATGTTGCCGTATTCGAGCCGCTCCTCGCCCGGGCGCTGGCGCCGGCAGCCGAAATAGAGCTTTTTCCCGTCCGGAGTGATGTGCGGCTCGTTGCTGGCAAAGCCCTTGCAGAATGCCGCCTCCTCTGGAACTGTCCAGCCATCTTTCTCCAGCCGGCTGACCATCATTGCATTCAATCCGTCAGGGTCCCGGCGCCGTGTAAAATAGATCTCCTTGCCATCGGGGCTGAAGGCGATGGAAAATTCAAAATTGCCGGCCGTGGAGACGATGCCCGGGGCGAATACTATGGGCGTCAAACCAGGAGGCGTTTGGCCCAAGTAGGGGCCTTTCAGCTTGGTGTTCTGTCCGGCGGCGAATTTTTCCGTATCTTTTGTCTCGTTTTTATAATCCAGGCGGATGCGGTCAAGGGCGTCCTTTCCGCTCTGGCTGTCGGGATTGAGCGCCAGCGACTTGGTATAGCAGGCTTCGGCCTTGGCGAATTCATTTTTCCCAAGCCACGCTTCTCCCAGGCTGTCCCAGGCGTTCCAGGAACCGGGGAAAGCCTCGCTGTTCATTTCAAACACGGCGATGGCTTCGCTCGCTTTTCCCTCCTGCTGGAGGAACCGATAGCCCAGGGCATTGAACGTCGCTTCATCGATGAAAAACTCCCGCTCGCCGGCTTCCAGGATTTCGTGGAAACGGATGCGGGCCGCGTCCACTCCGGACTGGCTCAGGATGCGTTCGATCTCGATCGCGGCCGGCTGCAACCCCACCCGCCAGTAAGCCTGGAGGTTTTCCTGGTGCCGGTCGATGTTTTGCCTGGCCTGCAGATCGAAGTGGGTCGCCAGGAAGGAGAACGCGGTTTCAAGCGGAAGCTTCGCGCTCAGAGCAGTCAGTTCCAGGCCATCTTGCTTGGCCCGGTTGACGGCTGCCCAGAGTTCTCTGATATAACGGTGCTGGGCATCCAGCCATGCCCGGTTGTAGACGAGCGAGTGGCCGCCGACGACCGTCCTGACCCCCTTGCCGGTTTTGAGCACCTCGTCGAGGACCGTCAGCCAGCGCGGGATGTCAAGCGGCCAGGGAGCGGCCGTGACGCTGATATAATCGGTGTGAAACAGGTCGCCGGTAAAAAGGAGGCCGAGTTTCGGGACGTGGACGACGATGGCGCTTTCGGTGTGGGAGCGGCCGAAATGATAGAGGTGCAAGTCGATTCCCCCAACCTGCAAAGCCAGTTTGTCTGAAAATGTCCTCGTGGGTGGTGTGGAAACGAAACGTTTTTGCATGTCTTCGATCATCAGGCGGTCGATGCGGTTCGCTTCGGCCAGCGCCAGGGCTTGCGGAGCATCGGCGGCGAGTCCCTGAAGCTGCTGCTGCCGTTGACCGATCCGGAATTGCATCCTTGGCAGGTTGGCGGCGGTCCCATCGGCCTGGCGCTTCATGGCCGGAACCACGTTCTCGTGACCGATGATCTCTACGTCCTTGAAAACCTGGTTGCCGCCGGTGTGGTCCAGGTGGTCATGGGTGTTGATGACCAGGATGACGTCGTCCCGGCCCAGTTCCCTTTTTACCTGCTGCATGGCCAGTTCGGCCAGGGTGGGCGAGAGCAGGGTATCGATCACGACCAGGCCTTTGGGGGTGGCCAGCACCGTCATGGTGGCCGGCGGGGCGTATTTCCCCGGCGTGAACAACGTGATGTGCTCATTCACCCGCTGGACCCGGAATGGAACATTCTCAGCTGCGGTTATGGCGAGGCATGAACAGAGACAAATTCCAAACAAACAGGCGGCCAAGTGTTTTTTCATTCTTTCTCCTGATAATCAATAGACGTTTCAATCATCATAAATGAATGCGTTGAGTTGCATTTTCTTTTTGGGCGTTGAAAAAACGGAACCATGAGGATCACTGTAGTCCAAAACATGATTTACAAATTTACCCTGAGTTGTTCTTTCAGTTTTTGACCTTGAGTTCACTCAGTTTTTTCAGGACATTGGCATTGCCGGGGTCGAGCTCCAGCACCTTTTCATAATAGGGGATGGCCAATTCTTTTTTGCCAGCGTTGCAATATACTTCCGCCAGGGTCAAATGCGCTTTCGCGGAGTGGGGGAAGAGTTCGATGTTTTTTTCCAGGATCGCGTAAATGATCGGTGCACTCATATCAGAAAAATAATTATAGGCCAGTACATAGACGAAGAATTCGTCGATCAGGCCGGCGTCTTCCCCAATCCGGAACAAGGAATCCAGCGCGGCCGTAGCCGCAATTGGATCATTTTCTTTGAAAAGCTTTTCGGCGCGATCCAATTGGACCTGCATCTCATCCACCGCCCGCTTCAGTCTGGCATCCTGGATTTTGGCAAATTCCGTTCCTGCCTTTTCGGCCAGCTCGATGGCGGTAGCCAAGGCCTGCTCGGGAGCAACGGGGATGTCGGGCATGACGCCGGTCCCCTCCCAGTTGGTGCCGGTCACGGGGTTGACGGCGCGCGATGTCGAAATGTTGATCTCGAACTGGTCATCGATTTTGAAAAGATCGATGGAATGCGCCCCGCCCTTGGTCGGTTCGCCGATCAGCACGGCCCGCTTCCTGGCCTGCAGGTCATAGGCGAAGATTTCTGCCGCCGAAAAAGTGTTTTTGCCGATCAACAGGAAAAGCGGGACAGCGGTGAGCGGCTTGCCGCCCTTCTCGTTTGTCGTCCAAAACTCCTCCAGGTAGTCGTTTTCGCGGTAATACCAGCCGGTCAACTGGGTGGGATGCGGCAAAAAGAAGCTGCTCAGGTGAGTCCCAGAACCTCCGCCGTTCTCCCGAACGTCGATGATGATCGCGTCGGCCTTTTCCAGGAATTTCATCGCGGCGGCAACCATGTCCCCTGCTGCCTCGATGGCCCAGAACCTGCGAAGATCCAGATAGCCGATATGGCCGTTGATCCACTCCAGCTTGTGGAACCCCGTGTTCTCCTTCAGGCGCAGGCGGTGAAGTCGGACAGGGTGGTGAAGCGCGCCCACCGCCTTTTCGCCGATGTCGCTGGCTTCGATCCTTCTCAGGCTGACATGCTTGTCGCGGGTGATGGTCTGCAGGTCGGCGGTGACCTTTTCGGCGAATTCCCTGGCGTCGGTCAGGGAGGCATAGGCGCCGGCCTTGACCATTTTCTTGAATTCAGCCGCATAGGATTTGGCCTTTTCGGCCAGTACGTATTTGCTCTCGATCAGGCTTGCGATCTTCTGCAGGACGCTTTTTTTGTAGGCTCCGCTTTTCAGGCTTTCAGGTTTCGGGGCGCTGGCGGCCGCCTGGCGGATGCCGGCCGTGGCCATCAGGATTACCGCGATCGTGACGGTCGTTTGGCGCAATTTCATGTTTCCCCCAAGAGAATTTCTTGCCTTTGCTTCGCCAGCAACCAGGGCTGGATGAGCGAGGCATGGAACGAGCATATTTTCACGTCATGGCGTTGGCCAGAAAATTGTCCAGCAGGAGCCCGGCCAGGCGGGTCATCGCGGCCTCGTGCTGGCGGCACTCGCCGGTCACCCGCTTGCTGCTCTTCCCAGCCGTGCGCAGCTCATCGGCGTAGGTGACGGCCCAGCGCCCGGCCTCCTCGGCGGTGACCTCCAGGTGGAACTGCAATCCCACGGCGCTCCCCATACGGAAGCCCTGGTTGAAGCAGTCCCGGCCCGTGGCCAGACGTAGGGCCCACGGAGGAATGTCAAAAGTGTCGCCGTGCCAGTGGAATACCGGGAAGGCCTTGGGAAACCCCTGGAACAGGGGATCGCTGTGCCCCGCGGCCGTCAGGCGCACCGGGTAGGCGCCGATCTCCTTGACCGGGTTTTTTTTCACTCCGGCCCCCAGCAGCCGGGCCACAAGCTGGGCTCCGAAGCAGATGCCCAGCACGGGCTTGCCGAGGTCCAGCGCCTCCTTCAGCCAGCGCGCCTCGGCCGCCAGGAAATCGTGGCGGTCGATCTCGTTCACCGAGACGGGGGTACCGCCGACGATGACGGCGTCGCAGCTATCCAGCGGCGGCAGCGCCTCGCCGGCGTAGGGATGCACTCCCTCCCAGGGGACGGCGAGCTCCTGCAGCCGGCAGGCGAAGGCCCCGATCCCCTCCGCTGGGCAATTCTGCACGAACAAGAGCCGCAAGGGAAGCTGCGATCGCCGGCGAGCCGGTCCCCGCGTGGTGGCCGGTGCCGATTCGTGCCGGTCCATGGCGCGATCGCACGCGTTAGGTGGGTCAATGCAGCGCATGGGCCTGCCCGGCGCTAGTCCTTGACGCAGCGGACGGAAACGGCGTCATCGGGATGAAAACCTTCCAATCTCGCATCGGCGCTGTCATGCAACAGCATGACGATGGTCTGGTCATTGGAATTGCGCTGCGATGAAGCGAAGACGCAGCGTGTACCCAGCCATTGGAAAAGCAGGTCGGCGCGGCGCATTCCTGCCGGCAGGGCTGTAAATACACTTTCGTTGGTCGCTCCGCTGTTGGGGCTCAGCCAATGGGCCGTGCCGCCTTCCTTCATCTTGCCACCGGCAAATGCGGTGCCTCCCAGGGCGGCAATCAGCTTCTGCCACTCGGCCGGGCTCGGGATATGCCACCCTCGCGGTGCCGCCCCTTGTACGCCGCTGGGATTGGCTCCGCTGCCGGCCGCTCCCCTCATGAAGGCTTCGGGAGCGTACAGTCTGCCGTACGTCTGGGCATTGGCTTCATTGCTGTTGTAAGCGAGGCTGCTGATTGGCGAACCATCGCTGTAATGGGTGCTTTTGAGGTTCTCGGCCATCCAGACCTGGTCAGCGATCTGCACCGTTTGATAGACGTTGCCATCGAAATCGGTCACTGTTCCTGCTGGCCGGATCACCAGCGGCTGATCCTCCTCGCTGCTTTTTTTACTCACCAGAAAATAGACCACGGCGCCGACGGCGAGCGCGGCACCAAGCACGACGAGCAGGGGGAAACGTCGCTTGGAATTCATTTTGGCCTTCACCGGCTCTTCTTTTTCAAAAAAACCGGGATTCTCGCTGGCGGCCTGGGTGGTTTGGTTTTGACCCACGGACGACCTATTTTTCTCAGTTGCCGGCCAGGCCTGGAGGCTCACCAAGCAAAAAAAGCAGAGCGCGACCATCCAGGAAGCACGGCAGCGAATGAGCGGATTGGCGAACATTAGTTTCCTCCGTAACAATTTCTGAGTTTACATGGATCGGTTCTTTCCATAACGAAATCAGGACCAGACGGGCGTTCTTTTCGTCCTCGATGCAAGAGAGCTTCAGTCGGGTCGGGCCGGCCGTTTGGTCCTCCCCAACGTGCGGCGTTCGCTTTCGGTACTGCAGTCGGATGCTTCCAAGCTGCCGCCGCTGCCCTTTGCTGCTCACGGCCGGAAAGGGATGCCTGCTCCAGAACCCGATGGCAAAAACGACGCCCGCTTCCACGATCTACCCGATGGTACGTTTGCCCGTTCGTTGAAGTCATAGGAAGAAAGTCACATTTTTAAAAAAGGGTCCTCTGGCGAATGACGAACCCCGCCCGCGGCTCCCGGCGCGGCGTCTGGACCTCATTCCTCAGCCGGTGGCGGCTCCAGGCGCAGCCGATGCGTCAGCTTCAACTGGCGTCCGTTGATGCAGTGCTTGCGCATCTTTTCGAACAGGGCGGTGTATTTGAGGCCCAGTATGGTGGCGGCGCTGCGCTGGTGGCCCCGGGTCAGGGTCAGGCACGTTCTCAGGACCCGCCTTTCGAAGTCGTCCATGAAATCCTTCAAGGGCATGCGCTTGAACTTCAGGTTGGCTGCCAGGAAGGCGGATACCAGCGCCTCGGTGGCATCCTCCAGGGACTGTTCACCCCGCGTGCCGGCCCAGTGCAGCTCGCGCGGATTGACCAGCGGCCATGGCTGGGCGCCTTGCGGAAACGATCCTCTCCAGGGGCTGACGGTCAGGTTGTCGGCTTGGCCGACGGTCATTCTTTCGTTCATGAGTATCACCTCGCTTGCATACTCCATACGCTGGAAAAGGAACCCGCGCTATAGGACAGAAGTGTGATTCTGCAATATAGATCTAGAGGTGTATCGGGGGGGCGCCGCCAGTGAAGCGGACCTGGCCGGCCCCCCCCGGTAGCGCCTGGTCGGTCGGCACGCCGAGGTGAAGGAGTTTTTTTATTCTATCTTCTGGAGTAGGGCCCTGGCCCTCAGGAAGCGCCGCGGACCATGATGTTCAGGCGGCAGAGAGAACGGTAGCGGAAGGCGGCGATGTCCTGGCCAGCAGCGGCACTGAACCGTTCGGTGGTCTCCCGGGCCCGGGCGAGGATGATTTCGCGACGGGCCGCATCCGCCACGAAAAAACCGATCAGACGGACATAGTCCTCGAACGAGCGCTCCATATAGAAATGTTCTTCTCTTTCCACGGTCAATCCCAGGATGGACAGGGAGACGATCGCCGCATGGGCCTTGCGGATCAGCTCGCTCTCGTCCTCCACCAGGCGGGTAATTTCGCAGTACGCACCGGGGCGGTACACCGGTTCGACGAAGACCGCACGGCCGCCCTGCCTCAGGACCCGTCGGCATTCCCCTGCGGCATCAGCCATGGCCGCGGGCGGAACATGGTGAAAACTGGCCAGGTAGAGAAGGATGTCGGCGCTTTTGTCCGCGAACGGCAGGCGCTGCGCCTCGCCGGCGACGTATTCCTCCGCGCCGGCGGGCGGATTGGAGCGCGCTTTTTCCAGCATTTCCAGGCTGTCGAGGCCGGTGACATGGGCGCACCGCGCGGCCAGCCAGCGCACGATGTCGCCGTTGCCGCAGCCGACGTCGATCACTTCTTTTCCGGTGAAGTGCAGGTGCTCGCTGAGCACCTCATTGTTGCTGAGATAGTTCTTCATTCCTTTTCACGGCAATCGGTCAGAACGGCCGCCCGGCGCCATATTCTATTTGGCCAGTTTCAGGGCGCGGTCGACCGCCTTCAGCATGGGCTTGACCGAGATCTCCGAGCCCACGGCCCTTTTCATCCACTCTTGGGGCATGATGTTGCCGGCGGCGCACATGCGCTCCATCTCGGGGCCGAGCACCTTATCCTTCAGGAAGTCCTCGAGCTGGAACTGGATGACGTTGCCCAGGGCATAGTGCGGCAGGTAGAGCGTGTAATGGATCATGTGCGAGTAGATGGCCAGGATCACCTGGTCGCGGACGCCGAAGACCGGGGCAAAGTATTGGTTCCAGACGCTCTTGGCTATGGCGCTGACCGCCTCGCGCAGCTCGGCGGGAGAGGCCTGGGGGTGGTCGTAGAGCCAGTGCCAGACCTGCATGTCGACCAGCGAGACGCCCATGATCTCGTAGGCGCCCCAGAAGGTGTCGAGGACCTTGAGTTCTCTTGAGCGAGGATCCTGCACCATGCCCAGCAAATCCAGGTCGCGCTCCTGGAAGATGTAGGCGAAGGCCTCGGTGAAAGCGCCGCTGGGGACGCCCGCCAGGGAGTAGTGATCGATGAGGTGCAGGTCGAGGACGTTCTCCACCGCGTGGCCGAACTCGTGCAGGGCGATGTTGTAGCCCTTGTAGTTCATGCCGCCGCCGGCAACGCGCGTGCGCAGGCGGGACTTGAATTTTCCCGACTGGGCCTGGGCGTTATGGCCCGAGCCGCGGGCCGGGTCGACCCGGACCTTGGCGGCGATGAACGCGGCCCGGTCATTGGTGAATCCGAGTTGGACCAGGATATTGGCCATGTCCTTCTCGAAGGCGCCGGCGTCGGGGTATTTTTCCCGGGTCATCTTGTCGAGCGTCTCCTCGGCTATCGCCGTGCCGCTGCGCAGCCCGGGATACCAGATATCGAAAGGCTGCAATTTTCGGCCCAGGCGCCGGCTGATCAGGGCGGCGACTTTCTTGACCTGGGGCGAGGAGAGAAGCTCCTTGAACATGGCCTCGACCTCCCTCTCGGGGATCTCGCGGTTAAGGTCGAAGGAGCGGCGGATATGGTCGGGGTAGAGCGGGCTGTGGGGGTCGATCAAACGCATGGCCTGAAAGGCGTCGAGGAGGGTCCGGTAGCGAACGTCGGCTTCTGGCTGCGCCGGGATGCGTTTTCCCCTGTCATAGACGGCATTGCTGAAGGGATTCCATTGGTAGCGGTCCGAGTTGATCATCTCCGCCGGGATCTCCTGGCGGATGATGCGCTCCATCATGCGATAGATGGCGTGCTGCTTGGTGATCCCGCCCTTCTCGGCGTAGCGCGCCTTGAGCTCGTCGCGTATCCCCCAGTGGACGATCAGCTTCATGCCGGCCGGGAACAGCGGCCGGTTGTCGGGGCCCAGCAGGCTGCCCATGTGGATGTTGTAATCGGCAATGTAGCGCCCGGCCATGGCCATCACGGTGCTGATCTTCTGGCTCACGGCGGCGGGCAGGCGGGTGGGGTTGCTGCCGGCGGCGCGGGCGCAGGCCCACTGCCAGCGGTCCCAGCTTCCGCCCTGGGCGGTTTTTTCCGCCAGCGTGTAGACGGGGAAGTTCAGCAGGGAGATAAAGGCCAGCTTGCTCTGGAACAGGTCATCGGAGAGGTGGGCGGATGGGTTGAAGCCGTTCATGGCGATGTCCAGCGGCGTGATCTCTCCCCAGTCAAGGTCGACCGGCTGGTCCTTGTCCAGCGACATCTCGGCGAAATGGCCGTAGAGGGCTTCGTTGTAGAATTCCAGCTTCTTGAGCAAGGCCGCCTGCGGAGCCCCGGAGGCGACGAAGTTCTCCCGGCAGAAGGCGGCGAATTCCTCGGCTTGGCCATCGGCCTCGAGCCACAACCCGGCGACCTGCTCCACGCCGCGCTCGACGCGGAACTCCTCGGCCGCGCCGAACTTCTGCAGCAGTTCGGCCCTCACTTTCCGTACCGCGGCGTCATTGATGAACCGCGCCGGCGCCTGGGCGTTGAGCAAGGCAAAATTTGCCAGGGACAGGATGATGGGAACAAGGGAAATCCTTTTCATTGTTGACCTCCCGGAGAGTCGGCCTCCTCCAGGTTGAACGTAGCAGATTGGGGACGCTTTGGCAATCGCCTGGGTGGGCGGCCGCCCGGGCGGCTCACCAGACCCGCGGGATCAGGCGGTATTTTACGCGGCGGGCATATTTGCGGTACCCCGGCAGCTCTCGGCTGAGCACCCTCTCCTCGCTGAAGATCCTGGCCATGATGAGCAGCGGCAGCAACGCGGCGGGAAGCAGCGCCCAGAAC
>Ga0209450_10001889_pt1 | contig 10553 bp, 5 predicted proteins | sample FrelakmetLWP11LW_FD_187149 | JGI IMG/M metagenome (GOLD analysis project Ga0209450, IMG submission 187149) | Freshwater lake sediment microbial communities from the University of Notre Dame, USA, for methane emissions studies - LWP11 LW (SPAdes)... | ecosystem: Environmental > Aquatic >... | reverse complement strand
TGCCGCAGCAACGCGACCGTGCTGATCCGGGGCGAGAGCGGCACCGGCAAGGAACTGGTGGCGAATTCGATCCATTACAACAGCCAGCGGGCGAGCACCCCGTTCGTCAAGGTCAACTGCGCGTCGCTGCCGTCCAACCTGATCGAAAGCGAGCTGTTCGGTCACGAGAAGGGGGCATTCACCGGCGCCATCAAGCAGAAGATCGGCAAGTTCGAGATGGCCCACCGGGGCACCATCTTCCTGGACGAAATCGGTTCGATCAACCTCGACGTCCAGGCCAACCTGCTGCGCATCCTGCAGGAGAAGGAGTTCGACCGCGTCGGCGGCCAGCGCACCATCAAGGTCGACGTGCGGGTCATCGCGGCCACCAACAAGAACCTGGAGCAGGCCGTCGAGGAGGGGACCTTCCGGGGGGACCTCTACTACCGGCTCAACGTGTTCCCCATCTACATGCCGCCCTTGCGCGAGCGCAAGACGGACATTCTGCTTTTGGCCGATTACTTCCTCGAGAAATACGCCAAGGAGAACCACAAGGACATCCGCCGCTTTTCCACCCCGGCGATCGACATGCTCATGCAGTACCACTGGCCGGGCAACGTGCGCGAGCTCGAAAACTGCATCGAGCGGGCCGTCCTGCTCTGCGAGGAAGGTGTCATCCACAGCTACCACCTGCCGCCCACCCTTCAAACCGGGAAGGAATCCGGCACCCTGCCGGCGCTGTCGCTGGAGGAGGCCGTCGCCAACCTGGAGAAGGAAATGCTCATCGACTCCCTCAAGAACACCCGTGGCAATATCAGCAGCGCCGCCAAGATTCTCCAGACCACCGTGCGCAAGTTCGCCTATAAGGCGCAGCAGCACGGCATCGACTACCGCCACTACCGCTGACGGCGGCAGCTGCGTACGGCAATCCCGGAATTTCAAATCGCTCGGCGCACCACCGCCTACGACCAGGACAGCTCGAACGTCTGTTGGCAGGGAATTACCGGCTCCACTCAGATTTTGTTTGATAGATCACCTAAAGGCAGGTTGTCTGAATCGAATATTCGGCAAGGATGATAACCATGCTTTTCTATGCATTCAGTTGAGCGCGATTAGCCGACCAACACCAACAAGATCTATCAAAACTGGTAAAGGCGGTTTCATCGTCGAAGTCCAATCGCCAGCATCTGCGGATAATATTGATCGGAAGTGCGCTTTTTTGACTATGACCCGAACATCTGTAGCATTTAGAAAGAATGGGAGGTGCAACTACGCTGTATCGCGGGGCCCAGTCAGGCCGGGTTGTGCAGGTTAGGTTGCCAATAAAGACGGCAACCTAACCTGCGCGGCGAAAGCGGCTGGAAAATAAAAATCGGGCAGATCAGTTCGGCGCGAACGGCAGCGCCGACTTGTGAACAACAATCCTCAGCTAACTGGACTCGGCTGATCCAGGCGAAATATTGGCGACGTTGGCCCGAGCGAGCACCGCGCGACGGACAAGGCCGATGTGGTCGCGCAGCGTATAGGCTTCGCTCGCGTAACAGGCCGGTGTGCGCACGCCTTCGACGGCATGCTCGATACGATCGAGGTCGCGCAGCCACTTGTCGATCGGCGGCGGGTCCTGCCCCGAGCCGACGTCGCGCTCGAGCAGCGCCAGTTCGCCGTACCAGCGATAAATGCGCGAGCGCCTTCGCCAGCGCATGAATTGCGGGATGTAGCTGAGCAGGGGAGGCAGAACAACCAGCATCGGCACGAGCAGGATGATTGCCCGTTCGAGGAAGGCCGCTACCCGGAACGGCAAGTAGTTGTAGAACGCACTCGCCCCGTAGCGCCGGTAATTGTCCGCGTGCAGCGATACGCGCAGGTCGACGGGTGCGGTATTGGGAAACTCGCCCGCTGCCTTAAATTCGTCCTGCTCGGCGTGGATTTCGCGCGCGGCATCGACCAGGAGGTTGATGATCGCCGGGTGCAGCCCGTCGCGCGCCGCAAGCATGGCCTTCGTGCCGATCAGCGACACCTGCTGCTGGGGCACGTTCCGTTCAAGATCGATGGTGCCTTCCGACAGCGTGAGTCGGGAGATATGCGGCCACCGGTGCGCGTAAGCTTCGGCCCGCGGCAGGCTCATCAGCTTCAACGCCGGATCGTTGAGCGCGTCCCGGACAAATGGGGTATCCACGCCTCCCACGAAGAACATGACATCGACGTCGCCCCGCCGCAGCGCGGCCAGCGCCTCGGGTCCGTTGAGCGGCACCCGGGGCGTGGAGCCCGCATCGAGCCCATTCGCCAACAGCAGGGGTTCGGTGGAGGCATGCGTGCCTGTCCCCGGACCGCCGTTGGAGATCCGGCGCCCCTTGAGCTCGCGAATCTCGGTCGGCGTATCGCCGACGCGATGAAAAATCCACAGCGGCTCGTAGTAAAGGCTGATCAGCATCACCAGGCCGTCGGTACGCGGCGGCTGCTTGAGTCCGCCCTGCACGAACGCGACGTCCACGCCAGAGGCGGGATCCAGCAGCAACTCGATGTTTTCACCCGCGCCCGAACTGCGCCTCAGGTCGACCTCGATGCCGTTGCGCGCCAGGAATTCCCGGTAGCGCAGCGCGTGCTGGTGGTAGAGGCCGAATTCGGGGCCAGATGCCAGAACGATGCGCCGTGGCGGCGCGGGTATCGGGAGCTGGATCGATACCCAGAGCGTCGCGCCGACCAGCACGACCGCCAGCAACAACGTTCGGATTGATAGGAACCCGCTTTTGGCAGGCCGCAGCTGCCCGAGGGCATGATTGCGGTCCGGCCGCCCGTCTGCCCAAAATCCCATGGGTTGTCTCCTTGAAGCTCCGTTTTGAGGACCGTGAACGTGAACACCCTGATTTAACCGGCAGCGTCAGCCCTTCATCTTGAATAGCAACCCTCCGATGAAAGGTCAACTCACAACAATTCTGCGATAGCGGTCATACCCGCCGGACATCACCCCCTGCACAGCCTCGATCCAATTCTCTTGAATGTGGAAACCATGGAGGCCTTCCGCCCCCTCGATTGAGCGCTTCAGCCGGGCGCAAACGGACGGCGGCAAAATCTTGCCGAACGACCAATGAGTGGGCAACGACGCATTATTCCAAAATCACGGCGCGCCTTTTATTTCTCTTTCGGTTTTGCCGCTGCCATCGCTTTCGCCCGGGCTTCCTCTTCCTGCTGGATCGCGGCCAATGCCGCGGCCGCACCAATTTAATTCGTGCCTAAATCCAATCCTGCTCCGGGAAGATTTGATTTTCGATTAGCAAATCAAAGGTGGCGGTTGAGGAAATGCGGGTTTGCCAAAAAGACGGGCATGCGCCCAGGAGGGAGGAAAAGGCGCATGCCCGTCGGGGAAGGGGAACCCGAAGGTTCCCCGGGCGGACATCAGATGTCGAAGTACAGGAAAAACTCGTGCGGGTGCGGGCGCAGCCGGACGGGGTCGATCTCGTTGGCGGTCTTGTACTCGGCCCACATGTCCAACACGTCCTGGGTGAAGACGTTCCCCTTCAGCAGGAACTCGTGGTCGGCCTTCAGGCAACTCAGGGCTTCTTCCAGCGAGCCCGGCGCCGAGGGCACCTTGGCCAGTTCCTCGGGCGGCAGGTCGTAGATGTTCTTGTCCAGCGGCTCGCCCGGGTCGATCTTGTTCTGGATGCCGTCGATCACCGCCATCAGGATGGCGGAGAACGCCAGGTAGCCGTTGCAGGACGGATCCGGGGTCCGGAACTCGATGCGCTTGGCCTTGGGCGAAGTGGAGTACATCGGGATGCGGATGGCCGCGCTGCGGTTGCGGCTCGAATACGCCAGGTTCACCGGGGCCTCGTATCCCGGCACCAGCCGTTTGTAGGAGTTGGTGGTCGGGTTGGTGATGGCGCAGATCGCCCTGCAGTGCTTCAGGATGCCGCCGATGGCGTGCAGCCCCATCTGGGAGAGCCCGGCATACTTGTCGCCGTAAAAAAGGGGCTTGCCGCCTTTCCAGATGCTGCAGTGGGTGTGCATGCCCGAGCCGTTGTCGCCATAGAGGGGCTTGGGCATGAACGTCACCGTGTGGTTGTGGCGGTAGGCGACATTCTTCAGAACGTATTTGAACCACATCAGCTGGTCCGCCATCTGCAAAAGCGAGCGAAATTTCATGTCGATCTCGGCCTGGCCGGCGGTGGCGACCTCGTGGTGCTGGGCCTCGATCTCGATGCCGAGCTTCTCCAGAACGAGCACCATCTCGGTGCGCAGGTCCTGGAATTTGTCCATGGGGGGCACCGGGAAATACCCTTCCTTGGGCCGCGGCTTGTAGCCCAGGTTCGGTCCTTCGTCCCGGCCCGTGTTCCAGGTGCCCTCGATCGAGTCGATCTCATAGAAGGCGCCGTTGCTTCTGGACTCGTAGCGGATGTCGTCGAAGATGAAGAACTCCGCCTCCGGGCCCATGAACGCCGTGTCGCCGATCCCGGTGCTCTTCAGGTAGGCCTCGGCCTTCTTGGCGATGTTGCGCGGGTCGCGGGAGTAGGGCTCGCGGGTGAGGGGGTCGACGATGTCGCAGATCATGCTCAAGGTCGGCTCGGTGCAGAAGGGGTCCATCCGCGCCGTCGCCGGGTCGGGGATGATCAGCATGTCGCTCGCGTTGATCGGCTGCCAGCCGCGGATGCTGGACCCGTCGAAGCCGTAGCCGTCCTCGAAATTGCCCTCTTCCAGCTGGTTGATGGGGACCGAGAAGTGCTGCCAGACCCCCGGCAAGTCGATGAATCGCATGTCGAGCATCTTGGCGCCGTTTTCCTTCGCAAAAGCCAATACCTCTTTGGGTTTCATTGAAATTCCTCCTTCGGGATTAAGTGATAGTGTCTGTTATGGGTACAAGCTTGCCTTTTCAAATTGCATCCGTTCCGGTTTCACCGGTGCGCACGCGCACGGCCTGTTCGACCGGGGTTACAAATATCTTGCCGTCGCCGATCTTGCCGGTGCAGGCGGCCTCGCGGATCTTGGCGACCACCTGGTCGAGCAGATTTTCGGCGACGACGATTTCGATTTTTATCTTGGGGATGAAATCGACCACGTATTCGGCTCCCCGGTAGACTTCCTTGTGGCCCTTCTGGCGGCCGTACCCCTTGACCTCGGAGACGGTCATGCCCTGGATGCCGATGGCGTTCAGCGCCTCCTTGACGTCATCCAGCTTGAACGGTTTGATGATCGCTTCGACTTTTTTCATCATGGGACATTCCTCCTGTTTTCATTCCGCCCGATTTATTCGATTTCAAAGGCCCGTTCGCCGTGCACGGCGCTGTCCAGGCCGATCCTTTCATTTTCTTCTTCCACCCGCAGGCCGCGGGTCAGCGCCTTGGTCACGTAGATCAAGACCAGGGTCATGATGGCGGTAAACGCCGCCGTGGCCAGGGTCGCACCCAGTTGAACCAGCAGCTGCTGCGCGTTGCCGAAGAAAAGCCCGGTGCCGGCGGGGTTCACGGCCGGGTCGGCGAACAGGCCCGTGGCGAGCGCCCCCAGGGTCCCGCACATGCCGTGGACCCCGAAGGCGTCGAGCGAGTCGTCGTACCCGAGCTTCTGCTTCAGCCGGGCCACCGAAAAGAACCCCAGGGCGCCCGCGGCCAGACCGATGAGGATCGAGGCGCCCAAGCCCACAAAGCCGGCCGCCGGGGTGATGGCGACCAGTCCCGCCACGACGCCCGAGGCGATGCCGAGCACGGTCGGTTTTTTGTTGATCATCCACTCGATGAACATCCACGCCAAGGCGGCGGCCGCCGCCGAGGTGTTCGTGGCGAGGAAGGCCGAGCCGGCCAGGCCGTCCGCGACGAGTGCGCTGCCGGCATTGAACCCGAACCAGCCGAACCAGAGCAGCGCGGCGCCCAGGGCCGTCAGGGCGATGCTGGACGGGAACATGGCCTCCTTGCCGAAGCCGATGCGCTTGCCGAGTACCAGCGCCAGCACCAGCCCGGCGACGCCGGCGTTGATGTGAACCACGGTTCCCCCGGCGAAGTCAAGCGCCCCCATGCTGGCCATCCAACCCTTGCCCCACACCCAGTGGGCGATGGGGCAGTAGACGAAGGTCACCCACAGGACGGTGAATAGGATCCAGGCCGAGAATTTCATGCGGTCGACGATGGACCCGAGCACCAGCGCCACCGTGATGCAGGCAAACGTCATCTGAAACAGGGCGAACACGTTGGTGGGAATGGTCCCCTCGAGGCTGGCGGGGGTGATCCCGGAGAAGAAGAAAAAGTCGAGGCCTCCGATGATGCCGCCCTTGTCCGGGCCGAAGGCGAGACTGTACCCCCACATCACCCAGACCACGCTGGTCAGGCAGTAGGCGACAAAGGTCATGGCCAAGGTGTTCAGCAGGTTCTTGTAGCGCGACATGCCGCCGTAGAAAAGCGCCAGCCCGGCGGGGGTCATCATCATCACGAGGGCCGTCGACACGATCATCCAGGCCGTGTCCCCGGAGTTGAGCACGGCCTCCGCCGCCCAGGCGGAAGAAACCGGCAGCAGCCATCCCATCCCAATACCAATAATAGATACCGACCAACGAGATTTCATGATCCACTTCCTCCTTAAGGGGTTCCACCCCTAATCCAATTGCGGAAGCCGCTGCAACAGGGCTTCCTTGATGGCGGACACTCGCTCGGGGTTGTCCACTTTCTGGCCGCTCAAGTCCCGGACATAAAAGACGTCCACGACCTGATCCACCTTGGTCGCGATCTTGGCCACCCAGATGTCGAGCTCGCAGCGGAACAGGACGTCCGATATGCTGTAAAGCAACCCGGGGAAATCGTAGGTAAAGACTTCGAAGATGGTGAAGAAGCTGGAACTGGTGTTGTCGACCCGCACCCGGTGCGGCCGTCTTACGGTCCGGGGCTTGACCCCGCGGGCCGCATTCAGGCGCGGCTGGAGGGCGGCAGCGAGGTCCAGGGTTCCGGCCAACACCGCATGCAGGTTCTCCTCTGCGCGGCGCCATTTTTCCTCTTCGAAAATCGGATCCGGCGGCGGCGTCACCTCGAAAACATCCAGGGCCGTCCGGTTGCGCCAGGTGAACACCTGCACATCGAGAATGTTGATGTTGTTCAGGGTGAAGACCCCGGCCAGACTGGCCATCAGGCCGGGACGGTCCTGGGCGCAGACGGTCACCTTGCGGGTGGTCCCCTCGGCGGAAGGTTGTATGTCCCAGACGAAATCGGCCTTTTCCAGCCGTTGAAACAGCTCCATGTGGCCGGCGATGTGCTCCGCCGGCACCGACAACAGGTAGCGCGGGCTCAGCGCCGGGAACAGATTTTCGATTCTCCGGCGGACCGCCTCGGACCCGGCGGCGGCCAGAAGCGCCGCCCGCTTGCCCTCAATGGCGGCCATGGCTTTATCGCTGGCCAGCTCGCCTCTTTCGAGGACGTTCAGCACCTTGAGAAAAAACGTCCGCAGCAGATGCGAGGTCCAGTCGTTCCAGGCGGCCGGGCCGGTCGCCATGGAATCGGCCACCGTGAGGAGATACAGCATTTTCAGGCGCTCGGCGTCCTTGATGCGCCGGGCGCAGACGATGGCGGTTTCCTCGTCGTGGATGTCACGGCGCGTGGCCGTCTTGATGAGATACAAGTGCTCGCGCACCAGAAACACCACCGTTTCCACTTCCTCCGGTGTCAGCCCTTTCTCGTCGAGGATGCGGCGGACCATCTCCGCACCGCTTTCGGAATGGTCCAGGTCCGCCTCGGCCTTGCCGATGTCGTGCAGCAAGGCCGCCCAGAACAGGAGCACTTTGTTTTTCAGTTCGCGGTGGATCCGGGCGAACAGCTTTTCGGCGGCGCGGTCGTGGAACGCAAGTTCTTTGATCGTCTGGACGGTGCGCAGCAGGTGTTTATCGACGGGGTAGAGATGGTACTCGTCGTATTGAATGCGGTTCGAGATCTCTTCGAACTCGGGGATGAAGGCACCTAGAAACCCGGTGGCCAGCAGGTCGTCCAGGAGTCCGGCATTTGCCTCCGGCGCCTGAAGGGTGCGTTCGAAGGCCCGAACGATCTCCGGCGCCGAGCGATAAGCCGGTCCGACGAGGTACAGGAACTCCCGGATCAGGCGTTTGGCCTCGCCGGTCAGCGGCGCGTTCAGGCGGGCGCTTTCCTCGAAAATGCGGATGAGCAGCTCCGGACGCTTGAGGATCGCCTCGGGGCGCTCGAAATTGAGCATGCCCGATGAGACGACCTCGATGCCCTCCAGGGGGGTTTTCGTTGCCGTCCGCCGCCGTCCCTTTTTCTCGACGCCTACTTCATGCAGGAGCATGAGGTGCTGCTGTTTCACTAGCTCCATCCGGCGGTGGAGTTCGCCCAGGAAGCGCTCCACCGGCTGCTGTCCGGCCTCGGGCTTGTATTTCAGCCGCTCGGCGATCGTGATCTGGTGTTCGAAATGCAGCTGGTCGCTTTTGCGCCGGCTGATCTGATGCAGGTGGTTGCGAACCGTCCAGATGAACCGTAGGGCATCCCACAGCTCCTGGAACTCGGTGTGGGAGAGCAGCCCGAAGTACTCAAGGTCGCGGGGCTGGCGAAGGTCGACCTCCAGCCGCGCCACCCATAGCATGGTGTGGTAATCGCGCAGCCCGCCTTGGCCTTCCTTCAGGTTGGGCTCCAGCAGATAGGCGGAATCGCCGAATTGGGCATGCCGGCCGCGGGTGTAGAGCGCGAGCTGTTCCAGCAGGCGTTGCGGATGCTTGCGAATGACCTTTTCCGTGATCTTGATCATCAGTTCGGAATACAACATGGACATGCCGCATATGAAACGGGCATCCATGACCGGTGTCAGCACATTCAGGTCCGTGGAGGCGAGCGACAGGCATTCCTTGAGGGAGCGCGTGGCGTAGCCCACGTCCATCCCGATGTCCCAGAGCGGGTAGATCATTTCGCGGATGAGATTTTCGGCATCGGCCGGGATGCGCTTGCCGAACAGGAACAGCAGGTCCACATCCGAGTGCAGGCTCTGCTCTTCCCGGCCGTAGCCGCCCAGAGCAACGATGGCGTAGGGGTTTTTGTTGATCTCCATGCGCGGGCCGATCATGCTCGTCTCAAAGGCCTGCTCGAAGTAATCGTCCAGGATGCGGGTGTGCTGCTTCATGAAGTCGGGCTGCTTGCCTCGCAAAAAGCGCTCGGTCAAGTGCGCGACTTTTTCCTGCAGTTGCTTGCTGGCGGTTTCGTGTACGCTTTCCATACCGGGCTTCCTGTGATGCTGTCGGTTCAGCTGGATTTGAGCAAGGCGTGTGCCAGGTGGTTCGATGCCGATTTAAATTGTTTTATATCAATAGGTTATATGATAATTGCCGGGAGGCGGAAGGAGTTGTAATATTACAAATTTGAATTATTTAATATTTTATCCGATACAAATTTGTTTTTTTTATCCGGCGGCTCTGAGGGCCTCACCGTTGGTGGAAGACGGCCTGCCAGATTTGCCGGATGCGCTGTTGCAGGCGCTCGAATTTTTTCACCGGGACGAGGGCCGGCTTTTCCTGGAGGCTCAGCTGGTGGGCGGCGGCGCGGTAGATGAGGTAGGCGTGCTTGAGCACGTGGGCCGTGACCTCGTTGAGGACGGCGGATCCGATCAGCGTCTGGATCAGGCGCACGTTGTCGGTCCAGACCACGAGCTCCGGGTAGCGATGGGCGTGGAGCAGGGCCAGGTACTGCACGAGAAACTCGATATCGACGATGCCGCCGGGATCCTGCTTCAGATCGAACTCGCCCGCCGGCGGCTGCCGGCGTTCGCGGCGCATGCGTTCGCGCATCTCCATGACATCGCTGCGCAGTGGGTCCGTCGGCCGGAGCCGGGCCAGAACCTCGGCACGGATGGTTTCGAAGCGCGAGGTGATGCGGTGTTCCCCGCTCACCGGCCGCGCCTTGATGAGCGCCTGGTGCTCCCAGGTCCAGGCCTCGGTGAGCTGGTAGTCGCGGAAGGCCTCCACGTGCTGGACGAGAATGCCGGAGATGCCGCTCGCCCGGAGCCGGGTGTCGATGTCGTACACCCGTCCGGCGCGGGTGTGAGAGGTCAGGATGTGGATCACCCGCTGGCCCAGTCGGTTGAAAAACTGGGCGTTGTCGATCGGCCGGGGGCCGCCGTTCGTCTGGCCGTCGATGCCGGCGTGCAGGAAGACCAGGTCCAGGTCGGAGCCGTACCCCAGCTCGAGCCCGCCCAGCTTGCCGTAGGCGATCACGGCAAAGCCGCGGTCGCAGGAAGCCCCGTTCAGCCGGCAGACCGGCGTGCCGTGCTGTTCCACGAGGTGCTGCCAGGCCAGGTCCACCACGGCGTTGATAACGACCTCGGCGATGTCCGAGAGGTAGTCGCTGACGCGCATGAGGGGCAGCCGGCCGCTGACGTCGGCGGCGGCCACCCGCAGGACGTTGACCTGCTTGAAGATGCACAGCTCTTCGATCTGGGCCTCCAGATCGTCACCCGGCGCCTGGCTCAGGCGGCGCTTGAGCTCGGCGGTGATGGCGTCGCGGGCCGGGGGGCGGTAGAGGGTGCGGGGATCGAGCAGTTCGTCCAGCAGCACCGGGTGCTGGGCCAGAAAAGTGGCCACCCAGGGGCTCGCGTCCGTGAGCTTCACGAGG
>Ga0209450_10001888_pt1 | contig 10556 bp, 10 predicted proteins | sample FrelakmetLWP11LW_FD_187149 | JGI IMG/M metagenome (GOLD analysis project Ga0209450, IMG submission 187149) | Freshwater lake sediment microbial communities from the University of Notre Dame, USA, for methane emissions studies - LWP11 LW (SPAdes)... | ecosystem: Environmental > Aquatic >... | reverse complement strand
AGAATCTTTTTGCATCGCGGCGAAGTTTGCCAGAATCGAACCGCCAAGACCAATTGCGACTTTCGCAAATCCCAAGGAAATCAAGGATTGATGCCATGGAAGAACAAACACGCTGCGTAGCGCTCGGAAACCTCGGCGTGATCGCCGCCCGCGGCCCCGATGCGCGCCGCTTCCTGCAGGGCCAGGTGTCCCAGGACGTACTGGCGTTGCCGCTCACCCGGGTCGCGATCGCAGGCTGTCATAACCCGCAGGGGCGCACGACCGCCCTGTTGCGCCTGGTGCCGCTCGATGCGGAGTCGGTGGCCCTGGTGCTGCCGCGCGAACGGATCCCGGATCTGCTCGCATCGCTGCGCAGGTTCGTGCTCCGCGCCCGGGTAAGGCTGGTCGATGAGACGGCAGAGTGGATCCTCGACGGTCTGTGGCCCGCCGGTGCGGCAGCGGCACTGGCCTCCCGCGTCCTCCCCATGCCCGCGGCCGAGGTCGGCGCGCTCAGCGTAGGCCGCAGCGGATGGGCCTGGCGGCACGCCCCGGACGGGCGGATCGTGATGCTGACCCCCGCCGCAGCCTTGCCGGGCTGTATCGACACCGCCCCGGACCCCGCGCTGCGCCACTGGCACCTCGCGGAGATCGCGGCCGGATGGCCGCAGGTCTACGCAGCGACCGCGGCAGCCTTCGTCGCACAGATGCTCAACCTCGATGCCATCGACGGCATTTCGTTCACCAAGGGCTGTTACACCGGGCAGGAGGTCATTGCGCGTGCGCACTACCGGGGCAGGGTGAAGCGCCGCATGCAGCGCTTCGTCACCCGCGCGGCACCGGCGGCCACGGAAGCGGCTGCGCTGCTGGTGCCCGGCAGCCAGTGGCTCCTGCAGGACGGGCGCAGCCTGCGGGTGGTGGACGCCGAGCTTCGCGATGACGGGCGCGTCGAACTGCTGGGCGTCACTGCGGTTGCAGCGACCGGCGATGACCAGGACCCCGATGCGACAGCGGCACAAGGATCCGACGCCGTGCCCGTCGCCGCCCGCCTCAGCCTCGAGCCGCTGCCCCTGCCCTACGAATTGCCCGCGCCCTGAGTCCGGGCGAGCCGGTCAGAGGTCGATCAGCTCGACGTCGGCGGGCGCAATCGCCGCGCCGAGAAAGCCGCTGCCGACACGCACGAAGCGCTGCGTGCCGTCGGTGGCGAGGAACCGCGTCGACCCGCTGCCCGAGCGCCCGCACAAACGCGCCGCCTGCTCCAGCTGGGCGAGCGCCGCCGCGGCGGTAGTGGCCGCGGAGTCGACGATCCGCACACCGGGCCCCGCAACACGCGAGATCGGGCCGATCAGGCGCGGAAAATGCGTGCAGCCGAGCACCAGCACGTCTGCGGACGCGGCGTCGCCGGCGGACCCGGCCAGCAGCGGCCGCAGGTAACTCTCTGCCGCGGCATCCGCCACCGGACCCTCGGTCCAGCCCTCCTCGGCCAGGGCAACAAACACCTGGCAGGCCGCTGACCGGACCTGCGCGCCGGGCATCAGCCGCTCGATGGCCACCTGGTAGGCACCGCCGCGGACCGTGCCCTCGGTGGCGATCACGGCGATGTGGCCGGTGCGCGTGGCGCGGACAGCCGCCTCGGCACCGGGATCGACGACACCGATCACGGGCAGCCCCGGGAAGCGCGCGCGCAGAGCCGGCAGCGCCACCGAGGATGCCGTGTTGCAGGCCACGACCAGCGCCTTGATGCCGCGGGCGACCAGCGCCTCGGCAGCCTGGAGCGCGTAGCGCGCCACCGTGTCGCCGCTCTTGGTGCCGTAAGGCAGCCGCGCAGTGTCGCCGAGATAGAGGAAATCCTCGCCCGGCATTTGCGAGCGCAGCGCGGCGAGCACGGTCAGGCCCCCCATGCCCGAATCGAACACGCCGATCGGCGCGCCGGCCACCGGCAGGGTCAACCGGACTCCGGGCGCAGGTGCGGGAACAGCAGCACGTCGCGGATCGAGGCCGAATCCGTCAGGAACATCGCGAGCCGGTCGATGCCCACCCCCAGACCGGCGGTCGGCGGCATCCCGTATTCGAGCGCCCGCACGTAGTCGGCGTCGTAGAACATCGCTTCCTCGTCGCCGGCTTCCTTGCGCGAGACCTGCGCGTGGAAGCGCGCGGCCTGGTCCTCGGCGTCATTCAGCTCGGAGAACCCGTTCGCCAGTTCGCGCCCGCCGACGAAGAACTCGAAGCGGTCCGTGAGGAACGGATCGCCATCGCAGGCGCGCGACAGGGGCGACACCTCCGCCGGGTAGGCGAACACGAAGGTCGGGTCGAGCAGTGTGTGCTCGCCGGTCTTCTCGAAGATCTCGATCTGCAGCTTCCCGGCTCCATCGGCAGGCTTCCAGGCCACGCCGAGCGACTCGCAGACCCCGCGCAGGTACGGCACGTCGCGCAGCCTTGCACGCTCGAGGAGCGGGTTGCAGGCCATGATGACGTCCTCGACGCTGATGCGCCGGAACGGCTCGCGCAGGTCGTAGTGCCGGCCCTGGGAGTCGAACTGCAGGGACCCGACCACCGCCTCGGCGGCGCCGCGCATCATCCGCTCGACGAGGTCCATCAGGTCGCGATAATCCGCGTAGGCCTGATAGAGCTCGAGCATCGTGAACTCGGGGTTGTGCCGCGTCGAGAGCCCCTCGTTGCGGAAGTTCCGGTTGATCTCGTAGACCCGCTCGAAGCCGCCCACCACGAGCCGCTTGAGGTACAGCTCGGGCGCAATGCGCAGGTACATGTCGATCCCGAGCGCATTGTGGTGGGTGACGAACGGCCGTGCCGCGGCACCCCCGGGGATGGGCTGCATCATGGGCGTCTCGACTTCCATGAAGCCGGTCGCGTCGAGCATGTCGCGCAGGAAACGCACCAGCAGCGTGCGCTTCGCGAACACCGCCCGGCTCTCGGCGTTCATGATCAGGTCGACGTAGCGCTGCCGGTAACGCGCCTCGGTGTCGGCGAGGCCGTGCCACTTGTCGGGCAGCGGCCGCAGCGATTTCACCAGCAGCCGCAGCGACTCCACGCGCACCGACAGCTCGCCCGTCTTCGTGCGGAACAGCGTGCCCTCGGCACCGACGATGTCGCCGATGTCCCAGGACTTGAAAGCCTCGTAGGTGGCCTCGAGCACATCACGCTGCAGGAACACCTGGATCTGCCCGGAACTGTCCTGCAGCTTGGCGAAACTCGCCTTGCCCATGATCCGGCGCAGCATCATGCGGCCCGCCACGCGCACGCGGATGCGTTGCGCCTCGAGGGCGGCCGTGTCGACCTCTCCGTAACCGGCATGCAGGTCGGACGCCAGGGCATCGCGGCGGAAGTCGTTGGGGAACGCGGATTGCCCGCCCGCCCGCAGTGCGTTGAGTTTCGCCCGCCGCTCGGCGACCAAGCGGTTCTCGTCGTGGATGTCTTCGCTCATACGCCGGCCTTCAGGGAAGCTTCAAGGAAGGGATCGAGATCGCCGTCCAGCACCGCTGCCGTGTTGCCGATCTCGACGTTGGTGCGCAGATCCTTGATGCGCGACTGGTCGAGCACGTAAGAGCGGATCTGGTGACCCCAGCTCACGTCAGACTTGGAGTCTTCGAGCACCTTGGCTGCCGCGTTGCGCTTGTTGACCTCGAGTTCATACATCTTGGCCTTGAGCATTTTCATGGCGGTGGCGCGGTTCTTGTGCTGGCTGCGCTCGTTCTGGCAGGCGACCACGATGCCCGACGGCAGGTGGCGGATGCGGACCGCGGATTCGGTCTTGTTGACATGCTGGCCGCCTGCGCCGCTCGAGCGGTAGACGTCCATTTCCAGGTCCGCGGGGTTGATCTCGATATTGATGTCGTCGTCGATCTCGGGCGAGACGAACACGGACGCGAAGGACGTGTGGCGGCGGTTCCCCGAATCGAAGGGCGACTTGCGCACCAGGCGATGCACTCCCGTCTCGGTGCGCAGCCAGCCGTAAGCGTAGTCGCCCCGGAACTCGATCGTGGCGCCCTTGATGCCGGCGACCTCACCCGGGCTCGAGTCGATCACCTCCGCCGAGAAGCCGCGGTTGGCGGCCCACTTGAGGTACATGCGCATCAGCATCTGGGCCCAGTCCTGCGCCTCCGTGCCGCCTGCCCCGGCCTGGATGTCGAGGAAGGCGTTCCGGGCATCCATCTTGCCGTTGAACATGCGCTTGAACTCGAGCTTGCGGACCAGCGCCTCGACCGTGGGCAGGTCGCGTTCCACGTCCCGCGCGGTAGCCTCGTCGTCCTCGGCTTCGGCGAGTTCGAGCAGATCGATGGAGTCGCGGACGGCGGAGAACGACTTGTCCATGCCGGAAAGATCGGCCTCGAGCGCAGCACGTTCCTTGCCCAGCAGCTGGGCCTTCTCAGGGTTCTGCCAGACCTTCGGGTCCTCGAGCTCGCCGCTTACTTCCTCGAGACGTTCCTTCTTGCTGTCGTATTCAAAGAAACCCCCTTAAGGAGGCGATACGCTCCTCGAGGTCGGTGAGGGAACGCTTGAGCTGGCCGAGTTCGATCATGGTTCTGGTGCTGGGTCGAAGGATGGTGGAAGAGCTTAACAGACCGGAACCCCGGCAGGCTCCGGGCCGGCACTCAGGACATGGTCGACGAGCAGCTGCAGACGGCGCTCGCCGGCGTATTCGTTCACGTCGAGCCGGTAGACGAGACGCGCCCTGGCGGGCACTGCGGCAGCCTCGCCACGCCCCTGGAAGTAGTTGAAGGCGATCGCGTCGAAACTGCGCCGCGATCCTTCGAGCTCCACCCACATCTTGAGGTGCTTGTCGCCAACCGTGCGGCTGCGCTTGATGCGGAAACACTGGTCGAAGCTCGGCTCGGGGAAGGCCTGGCCCCAGGGCCCACCCTCGCGCAGGAGCTCGGCCGTGCGCAACGAGATCTCATCGACGGCGAGCTGGCCATCGGTCTCCACCCGGTCCGCGAGCGACCCGCCCTGCTGCCAGCGGGCCACCTCGGCATCGAATTCCCGCGCGAAGAGATCGAGGCCAGCGGCGGGCATGCTCAATCCGGCCGCCATCGCATGACCCCCGAAACGACCGATCAGACCGGGATGACGCGTCGCGATCGCCTCGAGCACGTCGCGCACGTGAACCCCGGCCACGGAACGCGCGGAGCCGCGCAACTGCCCCTCGCCACCGTCGGCGAAAGCGATCACCGGCCGGCGCAGGCGGTCCTTCATGCGGCTCGCCACCAGGCCCACCACGCCCTGGTGCCACGCCGCGTCGTAGAGGCATACGCCATGACGGGTGGGGCCCGCATCGCCGGGGTCACCCAGGTGACTGACGGCAGCGATCGCCTGGTCCTGCATGCGCGCCTCGATGGCGCGCCGCTCGATGTTGAGCTCGTTGAGCCGGCCCGCCAGGGCCTGCGCCTCTTCGACCGTCGCGGCCAGCAGGCAGCGGATACCGATCGACATGTCGTCCAGTCGACCGGCCGCATTCAGCCGCGGCCCCGCCGCAAAACCCAGGTCCGCGGCGGTCACGGTCGCCGTCTGGCGTGCGCCCGCCTCGATGAGCGCGCGCACCCCGGGCACGCAACGGCCGGCGCGGATGCGCTGCAGGCCCTGCGCCACCAGCACCCGATTGTTCGCGTCGAGCGGCACCAGGTCGGCGACCGTGCCCAGCGCCACGAGGTCCAGCAGCGCGGCCGGCGCCAGCGGTGCCGCGCCCGGCAGCAGGCCACGGCGCCCCAGCTCGCGGTGCAGCGCGACCATGACGTAGAACGCCACCCCCACTCCCGCCAGCGCGCGCGAGCCGAAGGTCGCGCCGGGGACATTAGGATTGACGATGACTTCCGCGCGCGGGAGCTCCGGCCCGGCGAGGTGGTGATCCGTGACCAGCACCTGGATGCCGAGCGCCCGGGCCGCATCGACGCCGGCGAGGCTGGAGATGCCGTTATCGACCGTCACGATCAGGGTCGGGCGGCGTTCCGCCGCCAGCGCGACGATCCCGGGCGTGAGTCCGTAACCGAACTCGAAGCGGTTGGGGACCATGAAGTCCACCGACGCGAAGCCCCAGGCGGACAGGGCGCGCACCATCAGGGCAGTGCTCGTTGCGCCGTCGGCATCGAAGTCGCCGATCACGAGGATCGACTGCCCCGCCTCGCGATGCCGCAGCAGCAGTGCCACGGCAGCCTCGATGCAGTCCAGCGTGCCCACCGGCAACAGGCGCTCCAGCGAGGCCGACAGCTGCTGCGGCCCGGTGATGCCGCGGGCCGCGTAGGCGCGGGCGAGCACTGGATCGAGCGCGGCAAGCCGCCCGAGGGCAGCGAGGTCCGGCACGCGGCGGATGATGGTCAGTGCCACGGAGCACTCACAGGCTGAGCGCCTGGAACCAGTCGCGGCGCGGACGCCAGAGCCGCAGGCGGTCCGCGTGGGTCACGCGGGTGACGCGATCGCTGGACACGAGGGTGAGCTGCTGCAGCGAGCCGCCCCGCAGCGCTTCACAGGCGGGCCCGATGAAGCTCCGGTCGATGTGCTGCAGCAGGCCGGCCGGGTCGCCACCGGCGAGCCCCTGCCGACAGCCCGCCGAGAGGACCACGCAGTCGCGGGCACCCTGCCGCGCCAGCTGGTCGGGTTCAAGGGCGGCCGGCGCAGGAGCCACGGACAGGCCTGCCATGCGGCAGGCGGCGCTGACCCACGCATCATCCGTCCGGATCGCGGTCCAGTCCGGCGTCGCAGAGGCCGTGCCATGGCTCCCGGACACCGGCTCGCCAGCCGTTGCAGCCCCACCCCCGCCCCACAGCCACAGGCTCGTCACCGGCGGCTCGCCGCGTCGCGCACGCGCCTGATTGACCGGGTGCTCATGCAGCCACATCTCGATTTCCGTCATGAGCGCACGCAACGGTGCGGAACCCGGCCCGGAGGGCAGCGCATCGTCCAGGGCGCAGCCGAGCAGGCTCGCAGGCTCGGTCGCCCGCACTCCGGGCGCCACCAGCCCGCTCAACAGAAGAGTGTCGCCCGGGACCACAGAGAGTTGCAGCCCATCGGCCCCGAAGACTGCGCCGAACCCGGCCGCGAGCCGCTGTGCCTCGCCGGGCTCGAGCCGCAGGATCCCATCCGGCGGCAGATGGACCGTCGTGAGGCCCGCCTGCAGGTGCAGGGGCGTCGCGATCCAGGCTCCCGGGCGCTCTACGCCGGCATCGCCGCCTGCGCTGCCGATGGAGGCTGCCAGCGCCCGACTCACCACGGTCGCGAAGTCCAGCACCGCCAGGTCTTCCCGACCCAGGCTGCGCGCCAGCCAGGGGCGCCAGCCGCCGCGCAGCGGAGCGACCGCCGCGAACCGCAAGCGGCGCAGCAGCGTCGACGAGGCGCCCACCGCGTCACCGGTTCGAAGATCTGGAAGCACGAGCACGAGTTCACGCACATCGCGTATTTTACGGGATCATGAAACTCGTCATCTCGGATATGGGGCCTGCGAACCTGATTCGCAGCTACGGCGACGGCGCAGTGCAGGTGGGCGAGCGTCGCTTCGATTCGGCGCTGCTGCTGGGTGCCCGGCTCCTGGTGACGGACCTGCGACCTCAATCACCCGCGGAAATCGAAGAGCGCGATCTGGACGCGCTGCTCGCGGCCTCGCCCGAGGTGATGCTGATCGGCTGGGCGGGAGGCCAGACTTTTCTGAACCCGCGACAGCGGGGCTGGTTCGCCGCGCGGCGAGTCGGCGTGGAAGTGATGGAACTCGGGGCGGCGTGCAGGACCTACAACGTCCTGGTGGGCGACGGGCGCGAAGTGAGCGCCCTGATGTTCCCGCGAAAAGGCACCTGAAGAAGACACAGGGAGAAAGAAGCTCGTATTGACCACCAATCGTTCGAAGCTGACAGACTCGAACAACCGTCTTCGCTCTTCTTCTTCTTGTTCTTTTTTCTTCTTGTTATTCGACTTCCCCCATCATCCCTGTGTCTTCTTCAGGTGCCCTTCTCGCCGGCGCCGTGGAGCAATGGGTTGTCTCTCGACGGCGACATCCTAACCGCACGAGAGTTCCCCATGCAACTTCAATAACTTGAAGGGTTTTACTTAAAAGACTCTGCGAAACCAGGCATCGGAGCGGCAACACTGGTTTTATATAGTATAACCAATAAGTTACGCTTCTTTTGTAAACTCGATTACAGGATCAGACGGCCCCGCCCACCAGGGGCACGAACGCCACCGAGCCCAGCGTCTGTCGATCGATCTTCTGCTCACGACGGATGAAGCGCGTGAGTTCCTGGCGACCCTCGGGACCGATGGGCATGATGAGGCGCCCGCCGATCGCGAGTTGCTCGAGCAGGGCCTCCGGGACGCGCAGCGGCGCGGCGGCCACCAGGATGCCATCGAACGGGGCATACGCAGGCCAACCGAGCGACCCATCGCCGTGGCGGAATCTCAGGTTCTTCAGCCCCAGTTCCTTGGCCCGCTCCTTGGCGCGCCGGAGCAGCGGCTCGACGCGCTCTATCGTGTAGAGCTTGACCACCAGCGCCGAGAGCACGGCGGTCTGGTAACCGCAGCCGGTACCGATCTCGAGCACGTTGCGCAACGGCCCACCCTCCAGCAGGGCTTCCGTCATGCGCGCGACGATATAGGGCTGCGAAATGGTCTGGCCGAACCCGATCGGCAACGCCGTATCTTCGTAGGCCCGGCTGGCCAGTGCTTCATCGACGAAGATGTGGCGCGGCACAGTGCGCACCCGCTCCAGCACCTCGGGGTTGCGGATCCCCTGTTCACGCAGGCGCTGCACGAGTCGATCGCGCGTGCGAGCCGACGTCATGCCTATTCCTGCAAAACGGGGATCCGTCACGCCCTGACCTTGCCCAGCCAGCGCTCCACGTCGGGCAGGGCCGAATGCCGCGTGAGGTCGGTCTGCAGCGGCGTCACGGACACGAAGCCCTCCGCCACCGCATGGAAGTCGGTTCCGGGCCCGCCGTCCTGCTCGCCGCCGGCCGGCCCCACCCAGTAGATGGGCCGGCCGCGAGGATCGACGGAGGGCAGCACGGGCTCGGAACGGTGACGGTGCCCCAACCGCGTCGTGGCGAAGCCGCGCAGCGCCTCGAACGGCAGATGGGGCACGTTGACGTTGAGGATCATGCGCCGATCGAGGGGGTCCTCCAGCAGGCGCGCCACCAGCAGGCGCGCGACCCGCGCGGCCGCGTCGAAACAGGGCTCCCCGGACGCCGGGCGCAGCAGCGAAATGGCGATCGTCGGCAAGCCGAGGAAACGGCCCTCCACGGCGGCCGCGACGGTACCCGAGTACAGGACGTCGTCGCCGAGGTTCTCGCCGTCGTTGATACCGGAGACCACCATGTCGTGCTCGAAGTCGAACAGGCCGGAAATGGCGAGGTGAACACAGTCTGTGGGCGTGCCGGTAACGAAATAAGAGCCCTCCTCCACCTGCGCCACGCGCAGCGGCATGTCGAGAGTGAGGGAGTTGCTGGCACCGCTCTTGTTGCGGTCGGGCGCCACCACGGTCAGTTCGCCCAGACCTTCGAGGCAGGCACGGAGTGCGAGGATGCCGCGCGCGCGGTATCCGTCGTCATTGCTGATGAGGATCTTCAAATCAGGTTGCTTTCTATGAGGCAGGAAGGCGCGCCAATATACTGAAACCCTCGGACCGGAGGTAGCAGGATGCGAAAGCCCAACGAGGAGGACTCCACGGCGTTCCGCGACGCCGTCGGGGAGGTGCGTCCGCTCGCCGCCCCCGCCAAGGTGGTGCAGCGGCGCAAACCGGCACCGCGGGCGAGTTTTCGGCGCCGTGAAGAGGCTGCGATCCTGATCGAGAGCATCACACTCAGCCCGACCGAACTGGAGGTGGAGTCCGGCGAGGAACTCAGCTTCCGCAGGTCCGGCATCCAGGATTCCGTGATGCGCAAGCTGCGCCGGGGCCAGTACCGCGTCGAGTCGGAGATCGACCTGCATGGCCTCACGGTCATCGAGGCGAAGGAGGCGCTGCGGGGCTTTATCTCACGCGCCATCTTCAGTCGGCAGCGGTGCGTGCGGATCGTGCACGGCAAGGGTCTGCGCTCGGGGCACCGCGGACCGGTGATCAAGAACGCCGTGAACGTGATCCTGCGCCACACGGGCCCGGTGGTCGCCTTCTGCTCGGCGCGACAGGTCGACGGCGGAACCGGCGCGGTCTACGCCCTGCTGTCGGACTGAGAACCCGCCATCCGGGCAAGTCGCTCGCGGGTCTCGTCCGTGACCCAGCCCGTCAGGACCAGCGATTCGAGACTCTCCTCGGGTTCGTCGAACAGTTTCACCAGATCGCGTCGCACCAGCGCACGGGTGCGCGCAAAGGCCTGGGGCGGCAGAGCCGCGAGTTCGCGGGCGTATTCAAGCGCACGGGCCACCACTTGCCCGGCCTCGACGACCTCATCCACCAGCCCCACACGTTGCGCCGCCAGCGGCTCGAGCATGCGGCCGGCGGTCAGCAGCACAGCCGCCTGTGCCGTCCCGACCAGCCGCTCGAAGACACGGTAGACCGTGGATCCGGGATACAGGCCAATCTGCACTTCGTTCAGGCCCAGCAGGAACGGACCTGCGGCCATCACCCGGTAATCGCACAGGGTCGCCAGCAC
>Ga0209450_10001887_pt1 | contig 10556 bp, 9 predicted proteins | sample FrelakmetLWP11LW_FD_187149 | JGI IMG/M metagenome (GOLD analysis project Ga0209450, IMG submission 187149) | Freshwater lake sediment microbial communities from the University of Notre Dame, USA, for methane emissions studies - LWP11 LW (SPAdes)... | ecosystem: Environmental > Aquatic >... | reverse complement strand
TTCTGATGGTAGCACAGTTTGGGTAAGGCAGTTATCACAATTTAATGCGGGTTCAGTTGCTCAATTTACAGAAAACTTTAATCCATCGATAGCTGTTGATAATCTTGGTGTTTATGTTGTTTATGTAACCTATGGATTACTAAATGGAGTTACTCCTCTCTCGGATGTTTTTGAATATTTGGTTATTTTCAAACTTGATTTAGATGGTTTATTTTCATGGGCTATTCAGGATATACTCAAAAATCAATATAATTTTGTTGATACCAATCGTCAGCCTTCCATAGATGTTTATAACAATATAATATATGTATCCTATGCAACAAATGTAAAAGACACTGTGGAACAACAATTTAATGTATATATTATTCAAATTAATAATGATGATGGTGCTTTTATCTCTAATAATACAGATGTTTCTTTCAATCCAATTTCACCCTATGCCATGGAGTATACAGATTTAAAAATCGACCAAACCAACGGGAATATTTATGTGACATACACTGGACAAAATGTTGTGGATTACCCCGGACAAGAACAATCGGGAGATTTCGATACAGTCGTGTTTAAATTGGGTAGACAACAACCACCTCAACCTTCTACCCCACCTACCAGATATTCAGAACCAGTTCCTTTTGTGGATTTTGGACTTTTGCAAAGATTTTATTTGAATCAACGTTGTCGCTCGAAATCTAGGTATATTTTATAATTTTTATAAAAATTGAACATATTAATTTTTTAATCGAATTTATTAAAAAATTTTTACTTAATGGCAAAACAAATTCTTGGTGGAGGAATTGCTCCAGAATTTTGGAATAGACTTATGGACTTAAACTTTTCTTATATTCAATGCATTCTTGAGATTGTTGATAATAGTATTGATGCCGGTGCTTCAAAATTCTATATCATTAATTACCAAAAGGATGGACTCAAATACCTTCTTTTTGTTGATAATGGGAAAGGTATGAATTCAGAAACCGTGAAACGATATCTTACTCTATCTGCGGAAAAAACAGAAGATGAAAAAAATGGGAATCCAATCGGTTCAAAAGGCATGGGTGGTAAAATTTCAACTATTACACTTACAAATCGGGGTGACTTTACATTGATTACAAGAGACAGCATAGATAACTGGGTTGAAACAAATCATAACTGGAAAGAGGAATTCTTTAATAAAGTAATTATTAATGCAGAGCCTACGGTTAGAAATCAAAAGTTTGTAAACCATGTTTTTGATAATATTTTAAAAGTTCCAATTTTTGAAACATTTACAATACTTTCACTTTGTATATCTGAAAAGACTTTTAATCAACTTTTTAATCAAAAAGAAAATAAATCTTTAGACTTATCGATTAGCTTTCGATTAGGAGTTTCCTATTATCAATTTATTGATAATGGATTCGAAATATTTTTACAACAGGACGAAGATTTTTATAAAATTAAACCTGTTTATCCATTACGATTGGATAAAAAGATTTTCTTCCCAGATGTTATTCCAAAAAACGAGATATCTAAAATAAAAGGACAAGAAGTTGGAGGTCCAGATTATATGACTTATTATTCAAATGTGGATTATTATTTTCAAAAGACATTTTATATTTCAATGAATAATATTGTATATGAATTTGAAAATGATTATTTATATGAATATACCGGAATTACAGGAAAAAACAGTTCTACATCTGGTGCAAGATTTACATCTAAAACAAAAAGCAATAAAAGTCTTAATCAAATCAAATCGTCTTGTCTTGAATTTTTACTTGAATATTCTTTTTCATCAGATTGGAAAAAATTATTCAAGGATTTGATTAAAGATGATAGATTTGATTGTGACGAAGAAACAATATTGGAGTATTTTTACGGTCTGCATTTTATTAGAAATGATAAATATATCTCCAAACCTGTTATTAAACATACAGTTAAGAAACATGGAGATTTTCATAAAAGAATTTGGGAGAATGGTCAATTTTTTATAAAGTTTCAATCTATTAATCATGAAACTGATAGAAATTTTGGTATTGGTATAAACAAAAGTGCAATTATAAACAATGACAAGGATTCATCGGAAGCCTTAGTTACTATTAAACTTTTGATTAATTTTCTTAAGCATGATGTAAAATGTATCTTTGATAATGATTTGAAACAAAAAGCAAATAAAATAAAAGAACCTACATCGGAAACAAAATTGATAAACTCTCCTGTAAAATCTTCAAATTCTCAAGTTGAACCAGTCATTCAATCCATTGTATCAAATGATTCTGTTATAAATTTAGAATCACCTCCATCATATATACCAAAAGAACTAGCCATATATGATTCTCCTAAGTCACAAACATCAGATAAAACGAAAGAAGAAAAAATACAACCAAAAATGCCAAAAATGACAAGACGGTCATTTAAAAAGAATACCATTAACCAAAGAAAACAAGAAAAAGGTGAAGTTTGTGATATAACACATATTCCTGATTCTATATTTACACCAACCGAGAAAGATCATAAAGATGAAAAAAGAAATAACAACTCTGAGGAAAATCTACTCGTTCTTAATCACACTTTACATCATATAAAAACATATAAAGAGGAAGAATACAGAAAAATAGTAGATAAACCAAATGGACCAGAGAAATTCATGGTAAAAATGATTTATCAAATATGTCAAAGTGATAAACTTTCGGTATATTTCCGTGAAAAGGGAAAAATAGCTATTAAAACCCAAATTGAAGAATTGTATAAATCTATTTCCGAATAAAATACAAAATATTATATTTTAATAATATTTTGCATGATAATTATTTCTTTTCTTGTTGCTGTTTCAACTTTTTTCTTTCAGCCTTTTCATACTCTGCAGTCTTGGTTTCCAGACCTTTATAAAACCCATAAAACCATACACTTCCTATACAAGCACCCATTATTGCCCCATGAAGGAGAGGTTCTAATATTTTCATTTTTACAAATCGTCTATCGTTTTATAATTATTATTCAGTTGGAACCAAATAATTATTCTTTAGTTCAGAACATATTTTGATAAATTCATCATCGGAAATAGAAATACTCTTTTCATATCTACTCATAAATAACAAAAGAATAATATCCGTTATCAGAACCTCATTCTTTTCCAGTTCATACATTTCTCCAGTCCGAATGTTAAGTAATCGAAACACTCGTTCTCCATACTTTTCTTTCAAGCACAGGTTCCATAACCATTGATAGCAAATCACTTGCAAAAAATGTTCTAAAGATAATTCTCTAACACACTTGAACTCCCAAACATATTGTTTATCTAAACAATCCATTCTTCCTGTTACATGAATTTTTCCAAATTCGGGGTGGTTGTAAAATATAGGTCTTTCTGATTCTTGAAAATCACATTCATAAATTTGGTTTTCAGAAATGTGATATTCAATATTTTTTACCACTCTTTGAATTTCATCTTTAGTTAACCAATCATCTCTTTCCAACTGAAAAGGAGAATAAATTCCATTATTGATTGATTTGTAAACTTGGACCATATACAACAAATCCCTAGGAGTTTCGATATTACAATCCATATTGACTCTTTCCAATTTATCCCATAAAAAATCACTCAAAGCTTGGTCTCTCATTTGATTTAAACTTTGTTTGATACTGGATGTCCCACATTGCATTTCCTCAAACACACATGGAATCAACATACCTATTAGGTCTGAAACGTCTTCTGATAATCCATTTTCACCACATTCTACAATTGTTTTCAGTTCCACATTGTCTAGGATTTCTGTCTTTTTTACAAACAATTGGTTTTTGTATTCTGTGATTAAACTTTGAATTTCTGGTTTAATATATTTTACCAAATCTGACACTGTGGTCTTTCGAAAATCATCATTGGGTTGATAATTTTTGGATGTAATTTCATAGTCACATACCTTTCCGATGATATGAATATTTTCAGGAAATTTGGACAGTTGAATGATACTCTTTTTCATAAATGGGACTGGTTTTCTCTGAATATCTTTAACTATCAATAATCTTTCTTTTGCTCTACTTAGTGCAACAATCAAAGTCGATGGACATTCTAATCTTGTTTCATCTTTTGCATAAAAATCAAAATAGCTTTCGTCCAATCCAAAGACCACAACTACTTTTCTCTCACGTCCTTTGCTCTGATGAAAAGTAGAAAATACAACTTTATTTTGAATTACTTTATCATTTAATTCTCTATCTTCATTGGTGGAATAATAAACAGGAAGATTAAGCTTTTCACAAATCAAATTTTCAAGTACTTTTAGTGGAGACTTTGGTGCACAACGAAGAGAAGGAACCAGAATAAAAATATCTTCTGGTTTGGCTCCCTCTTTGATATATTGTGTGAGACACTTTACAATACCATATACAGCTTGATAAGGTGAAGTATTAAAGAAAACGATAGGAGGACCTGGTTTTACTGTATCTAAAATCTTTTTACCATAGATACATTGATTGATAAACCATCCCATAGGATTGGTCAGTCGATAAGAAGTGCTCATTTCAAAAAATTCAAAAGGTTTTGATGGATTGCTGTGAAACAAGGTTTGCCCCAATGTGAGAAATCTTTTATCTGCACCTTTGAATTGATATACACCTTGAAGATGGTCACCACAAATTATTATTTGTGGAATGGTTTGTGAATAGTGTAAAAACTTTTGAACGAAAGAATATAGAATAAATGTCATATCTTGAATTTCATCAATAAAAAGTATATCTATTTTTTCAATAGGATGAATCGGTGGAGTTTTTTCATAAATTTGCAGCTCCTCATCATTCTTTCCATAACCAAAATATTTCATACATAGAGAATGATAGGTAAAAACGCTAATATTTGTCAATCCAAAATGATTAACTTTTTCTAAAACTTCATTTTTCAAGTGTGTATTGTATGTTATAAGAACTGCCTTTTTATCTGGAAGACGTTGCATGGTATTTAGAATTGTAGTAGTCTTTCCGCTACCAAAGACCGCATTGACCATGATATTTTTTTCTTCGATAATTGCTTGAATGATGTTGGATTGTTGTTTGGATACAGGATGGGGTTCGGCATGGGATTCGATTTGTTCAGCATGGGATTCGATTTGTTCAGCTTGAGGAATAATATTCATTTTGTTGAAATTATCAATTTAAATCGTTAGAATTTACTTTAAACAAATATTTTATGAGTATTTATAAAGATGGTGGATGTATCCCTTATATTAATGATTTTAGCTGGAATCTTACTAGTTGTAACTATGATAGTAATATTTGTATTTGGTGTGTCAGAACCAGAACCGGAACCATTTTCACCTTCCCCTGAACCTGGTCCTTCCCCGGGACCTAACCCACAACCTGGACCAAATCCTTCCCCAGAACCTGGACCGCCACCCAAAGAGGATTCCTATCTATGTTATTATAAATCCAATTCAAATAATTATATTTATTTGAGAAAGCAAAGTTCAGCAAATTGTGATTCCGTTAATGATTTTACTTTGGTGGATACTTTCAAGATATATAATCAAAAGAAAGACGATAAAATGTTAAAATATTGCGTTTATGATGCATCCAAGACTACTGGCACTTCAAATAATACATATATTATTTCAGCAAACTACTTTAATCCAAAATCGGAAAAATGTGAAGTTAGTTTAGAGACGGCTCCTCTTGTTTCTGAATTTTATTCCTATGGTTCGAGAAGTTTTGAAAGTAAAGCACCTAACAAAAACCAGAAAACATACTGCATTTACAACTATAGAGACAGGTTCCTAAAAAATGTTATGCTTGAGAAAACAACAGATGTCTGTAGTCTTTTGGATAGGTATAACTCACAATCCGAGATAAGTTTTATCAAATAAAAATGTCATAAAGTTTTTTGAAAAACAACAAAAATTAAAATGGATAATCTCTCAGAAGCACTCAATATCTGTGTAAGACTAGTTTATGCTTACAATGAAACCCATCAAGACAAGATTGATATATGGTCGGATAAGAGCAAACTCTCCTATGAGACACTACGAAAGAGCACCGACAAAGCCCTCAACCAGATTAAATTTGAAAATCTTCCACCTTTCCTTAGAGCAGATTGGATGAATGATAAATTTGCCTATATGACTTGGGGAAGGGAAATCTTAATTCTTAATGAAAATTTACAAAATTAAACAAAGTGAGATTTATAAATAAAAAATGGACAAAAATATCTTTTATATTTATAATGAACAAAATGAAGTTGTGGAGATTCGCACTAAAATTTTCAATCAAATGGTTCCTATGTATGTAATTCAATATCCTCAGCCTAGAAAAAGTCCTACTGACAAGATTCGTTACAGATGTGAAATGGTAGATGAGAAGAAATTTTATAGCCAAAGCCCTTTACCGACTAGCTTTTTACCTGCATAATTATTCAATAAATTTATATTGATTTTCAATTTAAATTTACAACTTTTTATTTACTCTTTTACAACCTGGTTTTGGTGTTGTAATTTTAGGTTTACCAAAAAAATTATCAATTTCATCATTATTTTTACCATAACGTCTATTGGATATTAAAAATAATTGATTTCTAATGTTTGATAAATGTTGCTCTTCAGGTGTATCCGATTCAAATATATTTTTTTCATAAGGGGCTTTACATAAACCCAAATCAATTATTTTTACATCTTTTGTTTTTGGATTATACATAATATTATTTGGATTCAAATCAGAATGATATATACATATATCCGCTAATTTGTTTTTTGTATTTATAATTTGTTGGTATATATTTTTTGCCTCGTTTTTATCTACTGAATATTTTGTAAAAATATCAGTTAGAGTAATATATCCTTCCAAAAATGGTGTAATAATTACAAAAAACTCATTTCTATTGATATCTTTAAAAATAAAACTATCCTTATAACATAAAATACCTCCCTGTTTACAAATATCTATTACATCCATTAGACACTGTCTTTCTCTTTCCCAACTATTTTTGGCTTTTGATGTAATTGGATTTCTCGGGTCATACTTTAAAAGTTTTACTGCATACAAATCCTGTTCATCTTTTTGTTTATCTAAATTTCTTGCTTTGTAATTTACACCAAATGTTCCACTTCCAATTTCAGATATCACTCCATATTTATCAGCTTTATTGGCAGGACCTATCTTGAAAATGTATTTTTCTTGAGGTGCAGGTGCAGGTGCACCTACAGTCGGATTAGGCATATTAACTATTTTATTTAAATTTGCACTCAAAATAGTTATTAAATCGTTAAAATCATTATCATTATATAGTCCTCTCAAAACTGGCTGTAAAGTCTTTGGGTCTTTATAAACTGTTATAAAAACTCCAGGGTCACTTGAACTAAGGGTGACAATTAAATTTTTATTATTTTTTGTAATTTCTTCTAACATTTTATCATTTCTCATCCTATTGTTAGTTTGATAAAATGGCTCAAAAGCATCATCAAATTTTTTTGAAATGTTAGCAATTTTATTAATATTATTCTTACATGTATCTTTGTTTTTTTCACATTCTAAACCTAACCAATAATATAAAAATATTTTATTTTCTAAAGTATCATTTTTCTTGAATATGCTATTTTGACTAAACACTTCGTCAATATATTTTAATTTTTCTGGATTACTTTTAAAATCAGAATCATTACTTGCATATTTTAATACTTCATCTATAATCCACGATTTCTTTTTCCTATCAAGTGGTTTGGTTGGAATTTTAAGAATTTCTTTTGCTGGTGGAACCGGAACTTTTAAATTTTTAGGTTTTGGAGGAGGAATCGGTTTTTGTTTTGCAGGAGGCTGGCCTTGGACTTTTGCTTCTTGTTTAGATTCGGCTTGTTTGGGTTCGGGTTGTTTGGGTTCGGGTTGTTTGGGTTCTTCTTGTTTTCTTTGTGCTTCCTTTGCTTTTCTTGATTGGACCTCATTATCTTTTGCTGTTTCTTTTGATTCTTTTGCTTCTGCCATTTTTTGATTAAACTCCAAAACATAATTATTGATTGCCTTTGATACATCATATTCTCCCCCAATACCATATTCAAAAACTTTACCATTCACATTATAATATATTCTAAAATTATGCGGCGTATTGGAAGATAGTGTAATCAAAAAATAATTTGGATTAGAATTTATATACTTTGTGAGCTGTTGATTACGATTTTTCAGTTCAACCATGAAAAAAGGAAAGAAAAACTTATTATAACTATTGGTAACAAAGTTGAAATCACGTATGGATTTCAAACATTTTGAATCGATTATTTTTCTACATTTTTCTCCTCCAATCCAATTATAATAAAATAACATATACAATAGATTATTGAATTTAAAATTACTATTATTCTTAATAAATGTCATAATATCATTACTATCTATTATATTCCCTTTTTCTATTTGTTCCAAAAGTTGAACTGACAAATCTCTTATAAATTCTGTGCTGTTCCTATTTACACTATTTTCGAAATCTACGGCTTTGATTCCTTTGGGTTTGGGGTAGTTTTGGGGGTTTGGGTTTTGGGGGTTTGGGTTTTGGGTGTTTGGGTTTAGGGGGTTTGGGTTTTGGGGGTTCTCTTTTACTAAACCACCCAAAAAATTCACAAACCCTTTTATATCTTGGTTGAATGACATTTTATAAATTAAAAAATAAATAATAACTAAATAAAATGGCCAAACTTAGATATTCTGGAGATTCTGGTAAATACGCTAAACTTACATTGAAGGAACTAAAGGACATTCTAAAGAAAAATAAAGTTCCTGGAAGAGCAAATATGAAGAGAAGATTTGATATCATCAATTACTTGGAACAACATGAAATGCAACCTTCAAGAGCAAGTCCAAAAAGAAGGCTTAGTCCAAGAAGAAGTTAGATGTTTAAACTTTAATCGTTTTATTAAAGTTTATTTATTATTTAGAATAGAGAGGGTAAATAGGATGTCCAAGATGACTTGATTTCCACATCGCCAAGTGTTCTTTTCGAGATAACTTCGGTGTCAAGAGGAAGGTTTTGGAGACACATGGTTATCATATGAGTAATAACTTTTTCACTCAATACACTCATCATGGCATGGAAATTATCCTTGTTGGCGGGTTTCATAAGAGCCTTTGCAACCTTGATAAGAGATTCATGATTCAAAGACTTGGTATTAACAAATTGAATCACATCGCTGCAAAGATAATATTTTGAGGGTGCCTCTTCTTGGATTTCTTCGACTTGTTCAGGTTCTTGTGATAGTTGTTGCTCCTGTTCTTGTGCTTCTTCCTCTTGTTGCTCAGTAGGTTCTTCTTGTTCTTCTTGTTCTTTTTGTTGCTCTTCCTTTTGCTCTTCTACTTTTTTGTTAAGTTTTATCTGGGTTAGCGGAATGTTAAAAATAGGTTCATCGTCTACACTGATATCATCCTCAATAGATACTGATTTTGGGTCCTTTGGTTCGGGAGACTTGGGTGCCTCTGGTAACTTTGACTGAACAGGAGACTTTGTAGACACAACAGATGTTGTTTTAGATTTTGGCGTGGACAGGGGTGGATTCATATTGGACATTGTAACTCGAGAAGCTACTTCTTTAACTTTTGCAAGTCGAGCTGTTTGTTTGGGCGCGTCCAGGCTGACCTCCAATTCTCTATCCAAGACAGTTCCATTTTTGGACACTCGAGGTGGGTTGGTTTTATTTACAAAATAGGACCAAATTTCCTTATGTCCAAGTTCTTTTCCTTCACTTAAGAGTCGAATCAGTGACTTTGGAAAGTCTGGCTCCCACTGGTTCTTATTCTCTTGGATTTTAGAGATTTCATCTAGGACATTATTTTGAGCAGACATAGTTTCATAGGATAGTTCTGCACGAACATGATAGATTTTGTGTCTGGATTCAGGTCCACCTCGAGCCGAAGAAACACTTGACAATTTTTCAATTTCGAATAGTCCTATAACTTGATTATTTCTAACCATGACTGGCTTGCAAAGGCTGGGTTCATAGTATTTGACCTCATCGAAAATTTTTGAATCATAATCACAAAACTCATTGGATGCAGAGGTAGGAACCTTGGGTTTGGATGGGTCAAAATATTTCTTGTCTATTCTTTGTCCGAGAGTATAGGTAAATGTTCCAACTTGAGTGTAGCCGGACAATTCACTCAGCTTGACAGGAGAGGATGAAGTAGATACTCTTTTACCAATAGGCTTATATTCAATATATTTGTTCTCCCCCAATTGCATCAGAAATCTATATTTGGACTCGTCTTGGGTATGTTGGAATACTTTGATAGGGTATACAATTTTACCTTTATTATATTCCGAATCCTGACCTTCCATATACCCATACTTTTTCATGGTTAAAGTTTTGGACCCGTTGACATAGAATATATCCACAGGAAACTTAGAGTAGATAAATCCAAGTCTTTCAGTCAAGTCACAAGATTGACCCAACCACTTTTGCTCAAAATTGGTATCAAGAACATCTTCAATGTCCTCATTACAAGTAAACTGAATAGTAGTCCCTCTTTCACCTAATCCGAGCTCTTTTCGTTGTTTCTTGAACTCTTGAATCTCGGTCTCAGACATAGACTCAATCTTTATCATATCATAGTATCTTTTT
>Ga0209450_10001886_pt1 | contig 10557 bp, 9 predicted proteins | sample FrelakmetLWP11LW_FD_187149 | JGI IMG/M metagenome (GOLD analysis project Ga0209450, IMG submission 187149) | Freshwater lake sediment microbial communities from the University of Notre Dame, USA, for methane emissions studies - LWP11 LW (SPAdes)... | ecosystem: Environmental > Aquatic >... | reverse complement strand
CACTACGCGATCGAGCGCAAGGACGTGCTGCACGAGGTGGCACGGCTGAACAACGCCTTCTCGCTGGTGCGTGCCGAGATCGACGAGCTGGGCACGCATGTCGCCCCCGACGCCCCCGGCGAGGTGCGCGCCTTCCTCGACCTGCACCGGATGATCCTCGACGATCCGCTGCTGTGCGACGAGCCGCGCGACCTGGTGCGCAACCGGCTGATCAACGCCGAGTGGGCGCTGACGATCCAGCTCGAGGCGGTGTGCAAGCAGTTCGAGGCGATCGACGACGAGTATTTCCGCAGCCGCTCGCAGGACGTGCGGCAGGTCGTCGAACGGGTGATGAGGGCACTGATCAGCGGCCGCAATGCCGCTGTGATCCTGCCGCCGAAGTCTGCCGACGGCGAGCGGCTGATCCTCATCGCCCGCGACCTGGCGCCCACCGAAATGCTGCGCCTGAAAGGACGGGCCGAAGTCGACGTGGCCGGCTTCGTCACCGAACTCGGCGGCCGCACCTCGCACACGGCGATCCTCGCGCGCAGCCTCGGCCTGCCGGCGGTGCTCGGCGTGGCCAACGCGCGCGAGGCGGTGACCGAGGGCGACCTCGTGGTGCTCGATGCCGAGGCGGGCCGCGTGCGCATCCAGCCGGAAGCGGTGGATCTCATCCGGTACCGGCAGCGGCTGCGTGCCCAGGTCGAAAGCCGGATCGCGCTGCGCAAGCTGAAGAGCAAGCTGGCGCGCACCAAGGACGGCATCGCCATCGACCTGATGGCGAACATCGAGCTGCCCGAGGACGCGCGCGACGCGCTCGATGCCGGCGCCGACGGCATCGGCCTGTTCCGTACCGAGTTCCTGTTCATGAACCGCGACCAGCTGCCGGACGAGGACGAGCAGTACGAGGCCTACGCCAAGGTCGCGCGGGCGATGAAGGGCAAGCCAGTGGTGATCCGCACGCTCGACATCGGCGCCGACAAGGTCCTCACCGAAAAGGCGCGGCGCAGCCTCGGCATCACCGCCGGGGCGCCGACGGTGGAATCAAACCCTGCGCTCGGCCTGCGGGCGATCCGCTACTGCCTGGCCTATCCGGAGCTGTTCCTGACCCAGCTGCGCGCGATCCTGCGCGCCTCGAGCGTGGGCACGGTGCGCATCCTGGTGCCGATGCTGGCGCACGTGCACGAGGTCGAGCAGTCGCTGTCGTTCGTCGCCCGCGCGCGAGAGCAGCTGAAGGAGCGCAAGCTGAAGTACGACGCCCGCGTTCCGGTCGGCGGGATGATCGAGGTGCCGGCCGCCGCGCTGTCGGTGCCGGCGTTCGTGAGAAGGCTGAAGTTCCTGTCGATCGGCACCAACGACCTGATCCAGTACACGCTGGCGATCGACCGGGCGGACGCCAGCGTGGCCCACCTGTACGACCACCTGCACCCGGCCGTGCTCCATCTGATCGGGCGCACGATCCGTGTCGGCAACCGGGCGCGAATCCCGGTGGCAGTGTGCGGTGAGATGGCCGGCGAAGTGGACCTCACCGAGTTGCTGCTCGGCATGGGCCTGCGCCAGTTCTCGATGCACCCGTCGCAGGTGCTGTCGGTGAAGGAGCGCTTGTTTGGCCTGTCGACCAAGACCGCCAGCAAGCTTGCTGCCCGCGTGCTGCGGTCCGACGATCCGCTCGACATCCGGAAGATGATCGAGCGGGCAGTGGCCCGGCCAGCGGGCTGAGTCCGCCCGTCACCGCCCCATGAAGGCCTGGTAGCTGCGCGTGATGCGGTCGATCAGGGTCGGGTCGGCTCCGGTGGCGCCGGTGGTGTCGAACTGCACCCGCACGCTGCCGTCAGCCTGCGGCCGCACGCTGCCGGTCACGTTGATGCCGCCGCGCGTGCCGCGCACGATGCCTGCCCCGCGATCCTCCTGGGTGATCGTCACGCCCTGCTCGCGCATTGCCCCGACGGCGGCATTCCATGAGCGGTCGAAGCTGGCCGGTTGGCTGTAGCCGGCGGGCACCGGCTCGTAGACGACGCAGCCGCCGAGCAGTGCGGCACCTGCGGCCAGCCCCACGCCCAGGATGGCACGCTTCACCGCGGCACTGCCCAGGCTGGCCACGGCGGCTTCTCTGTTCCTGCCTGCAGCGGCCTGCGCAGCGCGCATGCCTCGAAGCCTGAGTTCGGACACCATTCGCTTTCTCCCTCAGTTGCCCGGTCGCGCGTCGAACGCGGGATCGGCTGAGCTGGCATGCTACCGCCCGGCGGGACCGCGCTTGCACGCGTCCGCCCACTGACGCGCCACCGCCCCGTTTGACAGTGCCGCCTCTGCCCGCCTACCCTTCCGCTCCCTGCGCTGATTTGTTGATCCGCTTGCGGGCGCGTCGCGGCTGGTTGCGACATCTCCGCTAAAGAGATCCGCGAGGGCTTCGGCCCCGCGTCACGGAACCCGACAAGCCGGCGCCTGTCGGGTTTTTTGTTTTTGCGAGCTGATGACCGCACCGGGATCCATCGGGATCGTTACGCCGCAGACGATGCGCTTCGACGAGCCGCTGGCTTTGTCCAGCGGGGCGTCGCTGGGCTCGTACGAGCTGATGTACGAGACCTACGGGCGACTGAACGCCGCGCGCAGCAACGCAGTGCTCGTCTGCCACGCCCTGAACGCGTCGCACCACGTGGCCGGCAGCTACGAGGGGCAGGAAAAGAGCCTCGGCTGGTGGGACAACATGGTCGGCCCCGGCAAGCCGGTCGACACCAACCGGTTCTTCGTCATCGGCGTCAACAACCCGGGGTCGTGCTTCGGCTCGACCGGGCCGATGTCGATCGACCCGGCCAGCGGCCGGCGTTACGGCTCGCGCTTTCCGGTGGTCACGGTCGAGGACTGGGTCAACGCGCAGGCGCGGCTGGCGGAGCGGCTGGGCATCGAGCGGTTTGCCGCCGTCATGGGCGGCTCGCTCGGCGGCATGCAGGCGCTGTCGTGGTCGCTGCAGTATCCGCAGCGGATCGCGCACTGCGTGGCGATCGCCACCACGCCGAAGCTCACCGCGCAGAACATCGCCTTCAACGACGTCGCGCGCACGGCGATCCAGAACGACCCGGACTTTCACGGCGGCGATTTCTACGCGCACGGCGTCAAGCCGCGGCGCGGGCTCGGCGTGGCGAGGATGATCGGTCACATCACCTACCTGTCGGGTGCCGACATGGCGGAGAAGTTCGGCCGCCTGCTGCGCCACAAGGACTACGGCTACTCGTTCGGCATCGAGTTCGAGGTCGAGAGCTACCTGCGCTACCAGGGCGACAAGTTCGCCGACTACTTCGATGCCAACACCTACCTGCTGATCACCCGCGCGCTCGACTACTTCGACCCGGCGAGGGCCCACGGCGGCGACCTGGTGCGCGCGCTTGCCGCGGCGCAGGCGAAGTTCTTCCTCGCCTCGTTCACCACCGACTGGCGCTTCGCGCCGGCGCGCTCGCGCGAGATCGTCGAGGCGCTGATCGCCAACAGCCGCGACGTGACCTATGCCGAGATCGACGCGCCGCACGGTCACGATGCTTTCCTGATGGACGATCCGCGCTATCACCGCGCGGTCGGCGCGTACTTCGACCGCATCGGGCAGGAGGTCGGCGCATGACCCTGCGCTTCGACCTGAAGCTGATCGCCGAGTGGATCGCGCCCGGTACGCACGTGCTCGACCTGGGTTGCGGAGACGGCGCGCTGCTGGCGCACCTGCGCGATTCGCGTGACTGCCGCGGCTACGGCGTCGACATCGACGACTCGCACGTGCTGGAGTGCATCCGCGCCTCGGTGAACGTGATCCAGGCCGATCTCGAAAGCGGCCTGCGCATGTTCAGCGACGGCATGTTCGACGTCGTCGTGCTGTCGCAGACGCTGCAGGCGATGCACAACACCGAAGGCATCCTGCGCGAAATGGCGCGAGTCGGCAGGCAGGGCATCGTCAGCTTCCCGAACTTTGGTCACTGGAAACACCTGCTGTCGCTGACGGGGGGTCACATGCCGGTGACCAGGCAGATGCCGTACCAGTGGTACGACACACCGAACATCCACCTGTGCACGCCGAAGGATTTCGAGATTCTCGCCGCCAAGCTGGGCTTTGCCATCACCAGCCGCGCATTGCTCGCCGACGGCCGGCCGGTCGCCTGGGCACCGAACCTGCGCGCCACGCTGGCGGTGTATCGCTTTGAAGGCGGTTGAGCAGATGACGTCCGACCTGCGCGCGAAACTGATCCGCAACGTCAACGAGGTCGAGTTCGACACCGCCAGCCGCGCGCCGCTTTACGACGGTGGCCGCAGTGCCGGCGTGATCGGCCCGCAGGTGGCCGGCGCTGCCGCGCGCAAGCTAGGGGCCGCGGTCGACATCCTGCCGCCCGGCAAGCGCTCCTGCCCGTACCACTTCCACTACGCGCAGGAAGAGATGTTCGTGATCCTCGAAGGCGAGGGCACGCTGCGCGTGGCAGGCCGAATGATCCCGATTCGTGCGGGCGACGTGATCGACATTCCGCCCGGGCCGGAGTTTCCGCACCAGATCATCAACACCTCGGATGCGCCGCTGAAGTACCTGTCGATCAGCACGCAGGAATATCCCGAGGTGTGCGAGTACCCGGATTCCGGCAAGTACCTCGCATTCGCGCGGCCGAAGGGCCCGCTAGTGCAGGGCGGCCGCATGCACCGCCCCGACACCGATCTGGACTACTGGGATGGCGAGCCGTAGCTCTCCGATGCGTTTCCCGGCGCAGCCGGCGTCGCACCCTGCGCACGGGCCACCAGCCAGACCAGCAGCAGCACCGGCAGGCCGAGCAGCGCCGTGCCGACGAAGAAGCTGACATAACCGAAGGTGTCGACCGCCCAGCCGGACCAGCCGGCGATGTACTTGGGCAGCAGCAGCATCACGGAGGAGAACAGCGCGTACTGGGTGGCCGAGTAGGCGACGTTGGTCAGCCCCGACAGGTAGGCGACGAAGGCGCTCGAGGCGATGCCGGCGGAAAGGTTGTCGGCCGACACGGCGAAGATGAGGAACGTCAGATCGTGGCCGCGCACGGCGAGCCAGGCGAACAGCAGGTTGGTTGCCGCCGACAGCACGGCGCCGGCAAACAGCGTCCTCAGCACGCCGAAGCGCAGGCTGAGCACGCCACCGATGAAGGCGCCGGCGAGCGTCATCACCACGCCGTAGACCTTCGATACCGCGGCGACCTCGTCCTTGCTGAAGCCCATGTCGCGATAGAAGGGGTTGGCCATCACGCCCATCACCACGTCACTCATCCGGTAGCTGGCGATCAACGCCAGAAGTAGCACGGCGTGCCAGCGGTAACGGTGCACGAAATCGGCAAACGGGCTGATCACCGCGCCGTGCAGCCACGCGGCGAGCCGCTGCAGCGTGCTGCCCTCGCGCGGCAGCGACGGCGCCACGCTGCCAGCAGGCTCGGGAGCGAGCAGGGTGGAGACGATGCCCACCGTCGTCGATGCCGCCATCACCAGGTACGCGATCGTCCACGGCGCGAAGTGATACTCGGCCTCGCTCGGGTCGAAGCGCGCCGCGACCGCCAGCGCACCAGCGCCGGCCCAGATCATCGCCAGCCGGTAGCCGGTCTGGTAGGCGGCGGCGAGCGCCGCCTGCTTCTCGACCGGCGCAGACTCGATCCGATAGGCATCGAGCGCGATGTCCTGCGTTGCCGACGCAAAGGCGGTCAGCAGCGCGAACATCACGAGGGCGCGCAGATGCAGCGCCGGATCGGTCACCGCCATGCCGACCAGTCCTGCGACGATCACCAGTTGTGACGCGAGCAGCCAGCTGCGCCGGCGGCCGAGGCGTGCGGTCAGCCAGGGAAGTGGCATGCGGTCGACCAGCGGCGCCCAGGCCCACTTGAATGCATAGGCCAGTGCCACCCAGCTGATGAAGCCGATCGTCGTGCGGTCGACACCCGCCTCGCGCAGCCAGAACGACAGCGTGCCGAACACCAGCAGCAGCGGCAGGCCGGCGGAGAAGCCGAGAAACAGCATGCGCACCACCGGCGGCTCGCGGTAGACGGCGAGCGCGCGCCGCCAGGCGCGCGGGCCGCGGGCGGGTTCGCTGTCGGCAGAGGCTGGCGTTGCGGTCACGGGTCGGCAGGTACCTGCGGGCCAGTGTAGCGGCGCACCGGGTTTCCACGAGGGCGCATCGAGGCGACGATGCCCTTGCAAAATTCGTGCGAGAACGCAGCTTGGGTCTTTGCGGCGCCGGCTGCGTCGCTATGCTCGCCGCCGGAGTTGCCGCCGAGTTCCCGCGATGCGTGTCCCGCTTTGTGCCGTTGTTCTCTCGCTGTCCCTGCTGCTGCCGGCGACGTCGTTCGCCCAGAGTGCCGAGCCCGGCGTGCAGGTGCGCAAGCCGAAGCTGATGGTGGTGCCGGAGTCGGTCGTCAACCGCACCGCCGCGCAGCAGTACCTGCAGATGAAGCAGCAGGCCGCCGCGCGCGGGATGCTGAACCGCGACGCGCCGGCGGTAGTGCGGGTGCGGGCCATTGCCGAGCGGCTGATTCCACACGGCCGCCGCTTCAACACCGAGGCCGGCGATTGGGCGTGGGAAGTCAACGTGGTCGACTCGCCCACCATCAACGCCTTCTGCATGCCGGGCGGCAAGATCATGGTCTTCCGCGGCATCATCGACAAGCTGCAGCTCGGCGACGACGAACTGGCCGCCGTCATCGGCCATGAGATCGCGCATGCCCTGCTGCAGCACGGCCGCGCGCGGATGAGCGAGGCCGTGCTGAAGAACGTCGGCGTCAACTTGGCGGCGCTCTATTTCGGCCTCGGCGACCTCGGCGCCACCGCGCTGGCGCAGGCGGCGCAGCTGGCGATCACGCTGCCGTACTCGCGCAGCCACGAGACCGACGCCGATCTGGTCGGCATCGAGCTGGCGGCGCGGGCCGGCTACGATCCGCGCGCCGCCGTGTCGCTGTGGCGCAAGATGGCCGCCGCGAGCCAGGGCCAGCCGCCGCAGTTCCTGTCGACCCACCCCGGCCACGCCGACCGCATCCGCGAGATCGAGGCCAACCTGCCGAAGGTGATGCCGCTGTACGAGAAGGCGAGGGCGAAGTGAGCGTGCCGGCGCCCGGTCAGAGCCGGCCCGTGTAGTCGATGATCAACGGCGCGTGATCGGAGAAGCGCTTCGCTTTGTAGATTTCGACCCGCTTCGCCTTGGCGGCGATGCCGGGCGTGGCGATCTGGTAGTCGATCCGCCAGCCGACGTTCCTGGCCCACGCCTGGCCGCGGTTGCTCCACCACGTGTACTGCTCCGGCCGCGCATCGACGCGGCGGAACACGTCGACCCAGCCCAGCTCGTCGAACACGCGTGAAAGCCAGGCGCGTTCCTCGGGCAGGAAGCCCGAGTTCTTCTGGTTCGAGCGCCAGTTCTTCAGATCGATTTCCTTGTGCGCGATGTTGACGTCGCCGCAAACGATCACTTCGCGCCCCGCGGAGTTCGCCTCCTTGCGCAGCCGCTCGAGGTGTGGAAAGAACACGTCGAGGAAGCGGTACTTCGACTCCTGCCGGTGCGGCCCCGACGAACCGGAGGGGAAGTAGACCGACACCACCGTTACGTTCCTGAACTCGGCTTGTACATAGCGACCCTCGCCATCGAACTCGGGCGCGCCGAAGCCTGTGGTCATGCGCAACGGCGGCTTCTTCGAATACAGCGCTGTCCCGCTGTAGCCCTTCTTCTGTGCGCAGTGGAAGTGACCGTGCAGGTCGTCGGGAAAGCGCCAGGCATCGGGAATGTCGGCCTCGTGCGCCTTGACCTCCTGCAGGCAGACCACGTCAGCGTCGGCCTTCGGCAGCCAGCGGAACAGCCCCTTGGTGCCGGCCGAGCGGATGCCGTTGACGTTGAGGGTCAGGATGCGAAACATCGAAGCGCCACGCAAACGCGGATTAGGGCGGAAAGACGACGCGGACGATAACTTTTTTTTGTCACAATCCACCGAGAAGTCAGCGTGGCTTCCGAGCGGTTGATGGAAAACCTGTCCAGGCAGTTCATCGAGTTCACCCTGCAGACCGGGGTGCTGAAGTTCGGCGACTTCAAGACGAAGTCCGGCCGGCGCTCGCCGTACTTCTTCAACTCCGGGCTGTTTTCGCGTGGATCGACGCTGGGCCGGCTGTCGCGCTTCTACGCGCAGGCGCTGCTGGCGGCGCGCGCCGCCGGGCGCGTCGACTTCGACATGCTGTTCGGTCCGGCCTACAAGGGCATCACGCTGGCGGCCGGCACGGCGATGGTGCTGGCCGAGTTCGGGCTCGATGTTCCCTTTGCCTTCAACCGCAAGGAAGCGAAGGTCCACGGCGAGGGTGGACTGATCGTCGGTGAGCCACTGGCGGGGCGGGTGCTGATCGTCGACGACGTGATCACCGATGGCGCGGCCAAGCGCGAGTCGGTCGAACTGATTCGCGCGCACGGCGCCACTGCCTGCGGCGTGCTGATCGCACTGGACCGCTGTGAGCGCACCGGCGCCGACGACGCGCTGTCATCGCTTTCGGCGGTGGCCGCCTTCGAGCATGCGTTCGGCATTCCGGTGATTTCGGTGGCGCGGCTGGACGACCTGTTGCAGTTCATCGACTCCGACGCGCCGTCCGCGGCGGCTGTTCGGGCGCACCGGCAGGCGATGCTCGACTACCGGAGCCGTTATGGCGCCTGACCGGTCCCGCGTCGCCGCTGCGGGCGCGTTCTTCGCGCTGGCGCTGGCTGCCGCTCCCGTCTCGGCCGACATGTACGTCTGCACGACCCCCAGCGGTCGCACCATCACTTCCGACCGCCCGCCGGCCGAATGCGCCAACGTGCCGATCAGGGAACTGCGGCCCGACGGTTCGGTGCGGCGCGTGATCGAGCCGCCACTGACGGCGGAGCAGCGCAAGGCGCGCTCCGAGCAGGCGCAGCGCGAGAAGCAGGAGCACGAAGCGAAGCGCTCGCAGGCGCGGCAGGACCTTGCACTGCTGGAGACCTACGCAACCGAGAAGGACATCGAGGCGGCACGGAAGGCTGCCCTGGTCAGCCGGCAGGCGATGATCGACCGCTCGATGAAGCGGCTCGACAGCTTTGCGGTCGAGCGCAAGAAGCTCGACGAAGAGGCGGAGTTCTACGTCAATCGCAAGATCCCCGACAAGCTGGAGCATGCGATCGAGGCGAACAAGTCGCTGGCGGAGGCCGAGCATCGGCTGATCGCCGAGATGCAGGCCGACCTGGCACGCATCAACAAGCGCTTCGATGCCGAGGCGGAGCGCTATCGCGATCTGGTGGCCGCCGGTGCGAAGCCGTTCCTGCGCACCGGTGAAGGCGGAACGCGCTAGTCTTCGCTGACTGTACGCGGTCACACCCCCGATAGCGGAACGACGCAGCTGATACGGGCGGTGCTCGCCGGCCGGGTGCGGTGCGTGCTCGACATTCGATCCAAGGCCAGTTCCATGCAACGGCTGATGTTCTGGTGCGCTCAGGCGGCGGCCTGCGCGGCTGCGGCGTTCCTGCTGGCTGCCTGCGGCAGCGGAGAGACGACGCCGGGCACGGTGCGCTTTGCGCTGACCGACGCGCCGGCCTGCGGTTTCGACGAGGTCAGCGTCTCGATCGAGCGCATCCGTGTCAACCGCAACGCCGACGCCAACGAGAACTCCCTCGGCTGGACCGACCTGCGGCTGAGCCCGGCGCGGCAGATCGATCTGCTGAAACTCGGCAACGGCGTGCTGGAGGAACTCGGCGAGCTGTCGCTGCCGGCCGGCCGTTATGCGCAGCTGCGCCTCGTGCTGTCGGCCAACGGCAGCGGCACGCCCGCCAACTCGGTCGTGCCGACCGACGGAGAGGAAACGGCGCTGGACATCTCTGCCGTCGAGAAAAGCGGAATCAGCGTCGCCCACCAGTTCTCGGTCGACGAGGAGAAGGTCACCGATGTGCTGTTCGACTTCGATGCCTGCCGCTCGGTGGCCCCTTCGGGAGCCGAAGGCTACGTGCTGCGCCCGGCCGTCAAGGCGGTGCCGCGCAACGGCGCGACGATCACCGGCTACGTCGATGCGCTGCTGTCCGGCGTCACGGTCTCGGCGCAGAAGGCCGGCGTCGAGGCGCGCGCCACCGTTGCCGATAGCAACGGTCGCTTCGTCATTGCCTTCCTTGATCCGGCGCAGTCGCCGTATGACATCGTCTTCACCGCCGCCGGCCGGGCCACCGCGGTCGTGGCTGCCGTGCGGGTCACCTCGAGCGCGGGCGCCGAGCTGTCGCGCATCGATGCGCCGATCACGCTGTCCGAGTCGACCGACCGCAGCGTCAGCGGCACGCTCGGGCCGGTGGCGGCGCGCGGCACGGCTGTCGTGCGCGCGCGGCAGGTGATCGGATCGGCCGGGCAGGTCGAAGTGGTCCGCGCCAACGTCAACGCCACCACCGGCAGCTATTCGCTCAGCCTGCCGGCCGCGCAGCCGTGGCTCGCCGCCTACTCGACCCGGCTGCCGTTGTCGTTCGGCGCCGCCGGCAGCGCCGGCGAGTACGTGATCGACGCGAGCGCCGACGGCTACGCCCCGCGGCTGGAGACGATCGACCTGACGGGTACGTCGTTCACCTGGAACGTCACGCTCAGCCGGCAG
>Ga0209450_10001885_pt1 | contig 10559 bp, 10 predicted proteins | sample FrelakmetLWP11LW_FD_187149 | JGI IMG/M metagenome (GOLD analysis project Ga0209450, IMG submission 187149) | Freshwater lake sediment microbial communities from the University of Notre Dame, USA, for methane emissions studies - LWP11 LW (SPAdes)... | ecosystem: Environmental > Aquatic >... | reverse complement strand
ATATCCAACCGGCGGGGTGGGTCTAGTTTCGACCGGCGTTGACAGCGGCAGCGGACCGAAACCGCTTTGTCGCTTGCGACAGCCAAGCAAACCCGAACGCAAGACGCCAGCGGCAAGATCGGGACGTGGCGGTCGCGCTGCGCGCAGCGCTCCTACATACGAAGACGCGACCCAGCTGACGACAGCCCGCGTCGAAACGTGCCAGCCACGACTGCGGCGTTCGACGCCCCACGTCCGCCGGTAAACGCGGTTACGTCATGGGCCTGGCAAGTGAATAGCTGCCAAGCGAACACAGGCTGCTGCCGAGCAACGCAATCAACTCGTCGAGGGCCGCAATCGGGGCACTTCCGAAGTCGACTGAGAAGGCAACCTGGGAACCAGTGAGGGTTGGTTCTGTCACCGAGTGAATGATGCCTGTGAAGCCATCCTGTGGCCCCATCGGCGGAGACTCATCCGTTATCCAGCGCGCAGCCCACGACGCAACCGCGTCCTCCGGGAATCCGTCGGCACTGCATCGAAACTCGATCCCGTTCCAAGAGATGGCCGAATCGACGGGCAGGTCTCCGGTTTCGACCTCGATCGGATCTACGTTGACCTCCAATACGTTCGTCCCGCCTCCCGACCGTCGCTCGAGAAGGTCCACGACATAGAGACGATAAACGCCCCGAGACGCATCGAGACGCGGGATCTCAATGCAGATCTCACTGAAGACGCTTCGCCCTTCCGATTCAAGAGACGCCAAAGTGGCGCCTAGTCGTTCAAGGTAGTGGGATCGAGCTCGGTCCATCGCTTGATGCCTGTGCGCGACCGAACTACATCGTATGCGTCAACCGCTCCGCACCGAGCGTGCCAGCCAGCAACGCCTCGATCTTCGTCTTGGCGGCCTCGCCGTCGGCCGTCTCGTTGAACTGCACGCCGATGCCGGCGGTGCGGTTGCCCTGCGCGCCGGTGGGCGTGATCCAGACGACTTTTCCGGCGACCGGCAGGCGGTCTTTCTCATCCATCAGCGACAGCAGGATGAACACCTCGTCGCCGAGGTTGTAGCGCTTGGCGGTGGGCACGAACACGCCGCCGCCCTTCACGAAGGGCATGTAGGCGTTGTACAGCGCACCCTTGTCCTTGATCGCCAGCGACAGGATGCCCTGGCGTGGCAAGCCCCCCGCTGCACCTGGTCCCACGGCCATCGGTCACCCCTTGGCGTTGCGCAGCGGCTGGACGATCGCGCGGAAATCGCGCAGCAGTTCCAGCACGAGCAGATCGTGCCGCAACGGCGCGCGCAACTGCTCGCGGACCACGTTGACGCGGTCCCACCACGCCGCAAGCTTCGGGAAATCGGCCCCCGTGGTCAAGCCGGCCAGCGCGGCCACCGGTTTCGCCGGTGCGCCCTGGCCGTGGCCGGACCATGCGGCGAGGCGCACGGCCTGCGCCGCGAGCACCAACAGGCCCGGTGCCGCATCCTTGTCCTTGAGCCAGGCGCCGGCGACCTCGGCGGGCGCGGCGCGGCCGCTGCCGACCGCGACCAGATCGCGCAGCACGGCGTCGAGCTGCGCCCGCGCGCCCGGGTCGGCCAGCGCGCGCGCCTGGCCGGGATTGCCCGCGGCGAGGTCCAGTGACTCGGCGGCGACCGTCTCGGACACGCCGGCGGCGGCCAGCCAGGCCAGCGCCTCGGCGCGCGGCGGGAAGCGCAGGTCGATGCGCTGGCAGCGGCTGCGGATGGTGGCGGGCAGCGCCGCGGGGCGGTCTGAGACCAGCAGCAGCAGGGCGCGCGCTTCGGGCTCCTCGAGCGTCTTCAGCAGCGCGTTGAAGGATGCCGTGTTCATGCCTTCGGCCGGCTCGATCAGGGCCACCCGCCAGCCGCCGAACTGGCTGGTCTGGGCCAGGGTGTCGCGCAGCGCGCGCACCTGGTCGACCACGATCTCGGTGCGCAGCTTGCCGGTGTCCTCGTTGACCTCGAAGGTGATGCGGTGCAGGTCGGGATGGGTGCCCGCCGCGACCAGGCCGCACGCGCGGCAGCGACCGCAGGGACGGCCGTCGGCGGACGGCGAACCGCACAGCAGCCCGCCCGCGATGTCGGCCGCGAGCGCGCGCTTGCCGAGCCCCGCGGGGCCGGCCAGCAGCACCGCATGCGGGACGCATCCGGCCGCGACGCGTCGCGCCCAGCCGGCCCACGCCGCATCGACCCAGGGCGGATTCATGCCGCACCACCGCGCCACTGCCGCGCGAGCCGCGACAGCGAGGCCGAAACCTGCGCGGCCACCGCGGCGGCCGGCAGGGTGGCATCGACCACCTCGAAGCGCGCCGGCTCGGCCGCGGCGCGCGCGCGATAGGCCGCGCGCACGCGCTCGAGGAAGGCCTCGCCCTCCGACTCCATGCGGTCGCGGCCACCCTCGCGGCTGGCGATGCGCTGCAGGCCGACCGCGACCGGCACGTCGAGCAGGAAGGTGCGATCGGGCCGCAGTCCGCCGATGGTCCAGCGCTCGAGTCCGGCGACCACCGACTCCGGCAGGCCGCGCCCACCGCCCTGGTAGGCGAACGACGCGTCGGTGAAGCGGTCGCTCAGCACCCAGCGACCCGCCGCCAGCGCGGGGCGCACGACCTCGCGCACCAGTTGCGCGCGGCTGGCGAACATCATCAGCAGTTCCGCCTCGGCACAGGTCGACGCGTGCGCCGGGTCCAGCACCAGCGCGCGCAGTTTTTCGCCCAGCGGCGTGCCGCCGGGCTCGCGGGTCGCGACGTAGGCCACGCCGGCCTCGTCCAGCGTGGCGCGCATCGCGGCCAGCACCGTGCTCTTGCCGGCGCCCTCGCCACCCTCGAGGCTGATGAACAGGCCCGGTCGCGCGCTCATCGACGCCTCAACTGCCAGCGGGCGACCGCGGCGTTGTGCTGTGCCAGCGTGGCGCTGAACTCGTGGCTGCCGTCGCCGCGGGCGACGAAGTACAGCGCCTCGCCCTCGGCGGGCTTTGCCACCGCGCGCAGCGCGGCCCGGCCCGGGGCGGCGATCGGCGTCGGCGGCAGGCCGCCGCGGGTGTAGGTGTTGTAGGGCGTGTCGGTGGTCAGGTGCGCGCGGGTGAGGTTGCCGTCGAAGGCGGGGCCGACGCCGTAGATCACGGTCGGGTCGGTCTGCAGGCGCATGCCGATCTTCAGGCGCCGGGTGAACACGCCGGCGATGCGCTCGCGCTCGTCGGCGCGGCCGGTTTCCTTTTCCACGATCGAGGCCAGCACCAGCATCTCGTCCGGCGTCGACAGCGGCAGGTCGGGCACGCGCGATTCCCAGGCCTCGGCCAGTGCCTTCTGCATCGCGGCGTAGGCGCGGCGCAGCACGTCGAGGTCCTGCATGCCCTTGGTGTAGGCGTAGGTCTCGGGCAGGAAGCGGCCCTCCGGGTGCACGCCCGGCGCGCCGATCGCGGCCATCAGGTCGGCATCCGACATCGCCGCCGTGCGCTGTTCGAGCGCATCCTCGCGCGCGAGCACGGCGCGGATCTCGCGGAAGGTGCTGCCTTCGATCAGGGTCACGCGGTGCTGGATCACCTCGCCGCGCGCCATGCGGGCCAGCAATTGCCGCGGCGTGAGCCCCTGCTCCACCGCGTATTCGCCGGCGTGCAGGCCCTCGGACACGCGCATCTGCCACGACAGCAGGCGCCAGTAGGCCAGCGGCGCCTCGGTCAGGCCGCGCCGCCGCAGGTCGCGCACGATGCGGTTGAACGGCGTGCCCAGCGGCACGTCGAGCACGCGCTCCTTCGCGCCCAAGCCGAGCGGCGCGTCGGCGAAGGCCGTGTAGTCGCGCCAGAACCAGGCACCGGCCGCGAGTCCCGCGACCAGCAGCAGCGCCAGCAGGGCGACGATCGCGCGCTTCATGTGCCCGCCACCGCGAAGCCCAGGCGCGACAGCGCGGCGCGTGCCGCCGTCGCCGCGCCGCCCGTGCCGATGGCCCGCCCGTCGATCGAAGCCACCGGCATCACGCCGCGGACCGCATTGGTGAGGAACACCTCGCTGGCGCGACCGATCTCCTGCGGCGAGAGCGCGCCCACGCGCACCGAGGGACCGAATGCGGGATCGGCGAGCAGCGCCGCGCGACAGGCGCCGGCGACGCCAGCCTCTTCGACCGCCGGCGTGCGCAGTTCGCCATCGACCCGCGCGAAGACGTTGGCCGCGGTGGCGCAGGCCACGCGGCCGGCGGCATCGAGGCACAGGCCCTCGTCGGCGCCGGCGGCGTCGACTTCGGCGCGCGCCATGACCTGGTGCAGGCGGTTGAGGTGCTTGAGGCCCGCCAGCGCCGGGTCCAGCGGCAGGCGCGTCGCGCAGGTCAGCAGGCGCAGGCCGTGCGGGCACGGCGGGGGTGGCGCGGGCAGGCGCATCAGGATGCGACGCGGGCGGGGATCATGCGGCGGAGCATACCCGCGCGACCCGCTGCCGCGGGTGAGCAGCAGTTTCAGCACCGCATCGGCCTGCCCCGGCAGCAGCGCCGCGCACTCGACGGCGAGCCACGCCGCGTCGGGCGGCGCGATGCCGAGCCGCGCACAGCCCTGCCGCAGGCGCGCGAGATGAAAGTCCCACAGGGCGATGCGCCCGTCGACCGCACGCATCGTCTCGAACAGTCCGTCGCCATAGGCGAGACCGCGGTCGTCGACCGGGATCGTGGCGGCGGGCGCGCCGTCGATCCGGCAGGCCTCAGGCGTCATGGCCCAGCGCCCGCAGCAGGCCGCGCGCCTTGGCGCGGGTCTCGTCCAGTTCGCGCGCCGCGTCCGAGTCGGCCACGATCCCGCTGCCGGCGCGCCAGCGCGCGACGCCGTCATGCACCCAGATCGTGCGGATCAGGATGTTGAGGTCGAGGTCGCCGCTGCGGTCGAGCCAGCCCATCGCGCCGGTGTAGGGTCCGCGGCCCTCGCGCTCGAGTTCCGCGATCACCTGCATGCAGCGCACCTTGGGGCAGCCGGTGATGGTGCCGCCCGGGAACACCGCGCGGATCGCCTGCCCCGGCGTCACGCCCTCGCGCAGGCGCCCGGCGACGTTGGAGACGATGTGATGCACGTGGGCGTAGCTCTCCACCGTCATCAGTTCCTCGACCACCACGCTGCCCGGCGCGCACACGCGGCCGAGGTCGTTGCGCTCGAGGTCGATGAGCATGATGTGCTCGGCGCGCTCCTTCGGGCTGCCGATCAGTTCACGCACGCGCGCGGCGTCGTCGTCGCCGGCGATGCCACGCGGGCGGGTGCCCGCGATCGGGCGGGTTTCGGCGCGACGGCCCCGCACCGCCAGCAGGCGTTCCGGCGAGGACGAGAGCACGGCGAGCCCGTCGTGCCGGAACAAGCCAGCGAACGGGGCCGGATTGGCCGCGCGCAGGGCGGCGTACAGCGCGGCCGGATCGGACCCCGGCGCGAGCCGGGCCGACCAGCCGCGCGACAGGTTGCACTGGAACAGGTCGCCGGCGCGCAGGTAGTCGTGCACCTGCGCGACGCCGTCGAGGAATCTCGCGGCGGCGTCCTCCACAGGCGGCCGTTCGAGCGCGAAGCGGCCGGCGGGGGCGCCGGCGGCGGCGAGGTCGCGGTCCATCGCATCGAGCAGGTGTTCGTGCCCGGGCTCGGCGACGAGCACCGTGCGCCCGCGTTCGCGATCGACCAGGATCGCCGCCGGACAGCGCAGGGCGAGCGCGCGCGGCACGCCGTCCGGCGGCGGCGGCAGTGTCAGGCTGGGCTCGCATTCGGCGGCGAGTTCGTACGCCAGCAACAGCGCGAAGCCGCCCTCGAAAGGCAGGTCCGGGTGGACCCTCGGCGCCTGCACGGCGCGCCAGGCCTCGTCGAGTCGATCGAGGAACGGTCGCCGGTCGGACGGATCGTCGGCACGCAGCACCGCGCCGTCGTGGCGCAGCAGCAGGTCCCAGCGCGCGCGCTCGGGCCCACTGGCCGCGCTCTCCAGCAGGCAGGGATAGCGATCCGGGAACGCGGCCGCCAGCGGCAGCAGGTCGCGCGCGCCGGCCAGCTCGCGGATCGGCGCGCGCATGCGGTGCGGCCTCAGGCGCGGCGGAACACCAGGGTGCCGTTGGTGCCGCCGAAGCCGAACGAGTTCGACAGCGCGGTGGCGATGGCCTTGCGGCGCGCGGTCTTCGGCACGTAGTCGAGGTCGCAGCCCTCGCCGGGATGCTCGAGGTTGATGGTCGGCGGCACCACGCCCTCGTGCACGGCCATGGCGCTGAAGATCGCCTCCACGCCGCCGGCGGCACCGAGCAGGTGGCCGGTGGTCGACTTGGTGGAGGACACCATGAGGCGGTCGGCGTGCGCGCCGAAGGCGCTGCGGATGGCGCGCGTCTCGGCCACGTCGCCGAGCGGCGTCGAGGTCGCATGCGCGTTGATGTAGTCGATGCCCTCGGGCCCGAGGCCGGCATCGCGCAGCGCATTGCGCATGCTGGCAGCGGCGCCCGAGCCGTCGTCCGGCGGCGCGGTCATGTGGAAGGCATCGTCGCTCATGCCGAAACCGGCAAGCTCGCAGTAGATCCGCGCGCCACGCGCCTTCGCATGCTCGTATTCCTCCAGCACCAGCACGCCGGCGCCGTCCGACAGCACGAAGCCGTCGCGGTCGCGGTCCCAGGGGCGGCTGGCGCCGACGGGATCGGCGTTGTTGCCGGTCAGCGCGCGCGAGGCGATGAAGCCGCCGATCGCGGTCGGCGTGGTCGAGCACTCGGCGCCGCCGGCGAACATCACATCGGCGTCGCCGTACTGGATCAGGCGCATGGCCAGGCCGATGTTGTGCGTGGCCGTGGTGCAGGCCGACACGGCCGACAGGTTGGGGCCCTTCAGGCCCAGCATGATCGCCAGGTTGCCCGGCAGCATGTTGATGATGGTGCTGGGCACGAAGAACGGGCTGATCTTGCCCGGGCCGCGCGAGAGGTAGGTCTCGGTGGTCTTCTCGATGCCGCCGATGCCGCCGATGCCGGCGCCGAGCGCGGCACCGATGCGACCGGCGTTGGCCTCGGTCACCTCCATCCCGGCGTCACGGTGCGCCTGCAGACTGGCCGCGATGCCGTAGTGGATGAAGGGGTCCATCTTCTTGACGTCCTTCGGCGCGATCCACTGCGCGGCGTCGAAGCCGCGCACCTCGCCCGCGATCTTCGTGTCGAAGGCGGTGGCGTCGAAGCGCGTGATCGGCCCGATGCCGCTGACGCCCTCCACCACGTGCTTCCACGCGGTGGCGAGGTCGTTGCCCACCGGCGAGACGATGCCCATCCCGGTCACCACGACGCGACGCTTGCTCATGACTGCTCCCGAAAACACGGGTCCCGCGCGCCATACGGCGGCGCATGCGGCAGGCCCCAGAAACGAGAACTGCGCCCTCAGGCGCAGCTTTCGTCCGACCAGGCGATGGATCGATCAGGCGCTGACGTGCGCCTTGATGTAGTCGACCGCGCCCTGCACGGTGGTGATCTTCTCGGCTTCCTCGTCGGGGATCTCGCACTCGAACTCTTCCTCGAGCGCCATCACCAGCTCGACGGTATCGAGCGAGTCCGCGCCCAGGTCGTCGACGAACGACGCATTCGGCGTGACCTCATCTTCCTTGACGCCCAGCTGTTCGACGACGATCTTCTTGACGCGTTCCTCGATGCTGCTCATTGCTGCCATGACCTCCCGAGTCCTGAACAAGGCGACGAAGTGTACGTGAACCCCGGCGTACCGCCAAATGCGCCGGACCCATCGATGTTTCAAACGCCCGTTGCAAATCCGCGCGGCGCGTTCAGGGCATGTAGAGGCCGCCGTTGACGTGCAGCGTCTCGCCGGTGATGTAGCCGGCCGCCGGCGAGCACAGGAACGCGACCGCCGCCGCGATGTCGGACGGCGATCCGAGCCGCCCGAGCGCGGTGTCGGCGAGCATCTTGGTACGCACCGCTTCCGGCAGGTCCCTGGTCATGTCGGTCTCGATGAAGCCGGGGGCCACCACGTTGACCGTGATGCCGCGGCTGCCGATCTCGCGCGCGAGCGACTTCGAGAAGCCGATGATGCCGGCCTTGGCGGCGGCGTAGTTGGCCTGCCCGGGATTGCCGGTGAGGCCGATCACCGAGGCGATGTTGACGATGCGTCCCTTGCGCGCCTTCATCATGCCGCGCATCGCGGCGCGGCAGGTGCGGAACACCGACGACAGGTTGGTGTCGAGGATCGCCTGCCAGTCCTCGTCCTTCATCCGCATCAGCAGGTTGTCGCGCGTGATGCCGGCGTTGTTGACCAGCACGGTGACCGCGCCGAGTTCCTTGCCCAGCGCGTCGAACAGCGCGTCCACCGACGCGCCGTCGGCGACGTCGAGCACGCGCCCCTGGCCGCCGTGCGGCGCGAGCCGCGCGCCGATCGCCTGCGCGCCGGCTTCGCTGGTGGCGGTGCCGACCACGCGCGCGCCGAGCCGCGCGAGTTCGTCCGCGATCGCCGCACCGATGCCGCGGCTGGCGCCGGTGACGAGGGCGATTTCTCCGCTCAGGGGCTGGCTCATGGATGTGGCTCCGGGCTGCGGGTGTGACTGCGGGATGGGATCGCGATTGTGCCGCGGATCGCGCGCAGCCGGTGGGCGCGCGGTGTTCAGCCGGCCGGCCACGCCGCCAGCGCGGCGTCGAAGTCGGCCGGTGTGCCGAGCGCGCGGGCGTCGAGCGACTTGTCGATGCGCCGCGCGAGCCCGGCGAGCACCTTGCCCGGACCGCATTCGCCGAGCCGGGTGGCGCCGGCCGACTGCAGCGCCTGCACACACTCGGTCCAGCGCACCGGCAGGTGGAGCTGGCGCACCAGCGCGTCGCGGATCGCATCGAGCGAATCGTGCGCGCGCGCGTCGGCGTTCTGCACCACCGGCACCGCGGGCATCGACCACGGCAGCGCGGCCATCCGCTCGGCCAGGCGGTCGGCTGCGCCGCGCATCAGCGCGGTGTGCGAGGGCACGGAGACCGGCAGCTTGATCGCCTTGCGCACGCCCATCTCCGCGAGCTTCGCCAGCGCGCGGTCGACCGCCGCGGCGTGGCCGGCGATCACGACCTGGCCGGGACTGTTGAAGTTGGCGGGCGCCACCACCGCGTCGCCGGCCGCGGCCGCGCAGGCTTCGGCGATCTGCGCGTCCTCGCCGCCGAGCACGGCGGCCATCGCGCCGGTGCCGGCCGGCACGGCCTCCTGCATCAGACGGCCGCGCTCGCGCACCAGGCCCGCGGCGGCGGCCAGTGGCAGCGCGCCCGCGCACACCAGCGCGCTGTACTCACCGAGGCTGTGCCCCGACAGCAGCGCAGGTCGCGCGCCGCCGGCGGCGATCCACGCGCGGTACACGCCGACGCTGCCCGCGAGCAGCGCGGGCTGGGTGAACTCGGTCTGGTTGAGCCGCTCCTCGGGCCCCTGCAGGGCCAGCGCCCACAGGTCCACGCCGGCCCCGGCCGACGCCTCGTCGAACGCGGCGCGAACCGCCGGATGCGCCGCGGCCAGTTCGGACAGCATGCCGACCGACTGCGAGCCCTGCCCGGGAAACACGAAAGCAAGCGTCATGGAACCCTCCCCGGTCCGATGCGATCAGATGCGCCGCGGCGCGCTCAATAGCGGACCAGCGCGGAGCCCCAGGTGAAGCCGCCGCCGAAGGCTTCCAGCAGCAGCAGTTCACCGCGCTTCACGCGGCCCGAGCGCACGGCCTCGTCCAGCGCCAGCGGCACCGAGGCCGCCGAGGTGTTGCCGTGGCGGTCGACCGTGACCACCACGCGATCCATCGGCATCGACAGGCGCTTGGCGGTGGCGGTGATGATGCGCAGGTTGGCCTGGTGCGGGATCAGCCAGTCGATCGCCGACTGGTCCAGCTGGTTGGCGGCCAGCGTTTCCTCGACCACCGCGTCGAGCGTCTTCACCGCGACCTTGAACACCTCGTTGCCGGTCATCAGCACGCGTACGCCGTGGTTCTTCTCGTCGGTGAAGCCGCGCGAGACGCCGACCGGGTTGTGCAGCAGGTCCTTGTAGGCGCCGTCGGCGTGCAGGTGGGTGGACAGGATGCCGGTCTCGTCGTCGGCCTTGAGCACCACCGCGCCGGCGCCGTCGCCGAACAGCACGCAGGTGCCGCGGTCGGTCCAGTCGAGCATGCGCGAGAGCGTCTCGGCACCGACCACCAGCGCGGTCTTCGCGCCACCGGCGCGGATGAACTGGTTGGCGATGCCCAGCGCGTAGATGAAGCCCGAGCAGGCCGCGTTGACGTCGAACGCCGCGCAGCCGTTCGCGCCCAGCCGGTGCTGCAGCAGGCAGGCGGTGCTGGGGAAGATGATGTCCGGGGTGGTGGTGCCGAGCACGATCAGGTCGAGCTCGGACGCCTGCACGCCTGCGGCCTCGAGGGCCCGCGTGGCGGCTTCGAAGGCGAGGTCGCCGGTGGTCTGGCCCTCGGCGGCGAGGTGGCGCTGGCGGATGCCGGTGCGCTCGCGGATCCACTCGTCGCTGGTGTCGACGAGCTTCTCCATCTCGGCGTTGGTCAGGACGCGCTCGGGCAGGTAGCTGCCGGTGCCGGCGATGCGTGCGTAGGTCAAGCGGGCGTCCCCCGGCCTTCGGTGCGGTTCAAAACGCGACGCGCGGGCCGACCGG
>Ga0209450_10001883_pt1 | contig 10565 bp, 2 predicted proteins | sample FrelakmetLWP11LW_FD_187149 | JGI IMG/M metagenome (GOLD analysis project Ga0209450, IMG submission 187149) | Freshwater lake sediment microbial communities from the University of Notre Dame, USA, for methane emissions studies - LWP11 LW (SPAdes)... | ecosystem: Environmental > Aquatic >... | reverse complement strand
GCAGGGCGCCGGTGGCGCGCCGGAAATGGCAGCGCTGGGTGGCGAGCAGGTCGCGCAGCAGGCGCTCGCCGCGCCGGCCCTCCAGCGAATAGCCGTGGCTGCCCTGGTGGTAGGCGCCCGGCATCAGCAGTACGCGCGCCATCAGGTCATTCTGGCGGTCGTCCAGCAGCGGGCCCCAGTCGCGCGCGGTCAGCGCGCCGGCGGCGAACGGCAGCGGCTCGCCCAGCCCACCACCGGGCTGGCGCTTCATCCAGGTCGGGCGCACGCGCAGCACCGGGATCGGCGCTGCGTCCGCTGCGGTGTCGACCAGGAACACCAGCACCTGCTCCGGCGCACCGTGCTCGCCGCCGCCGTCGCCCAGCATCGACACGCGGTCGAACCAGCGCGTCCACGGCTCCAGCGCGGCCTCGTCGCCCGGCGCCGGCGCGCTGCGTTCGATGTCTTCCTCCAGCCGGCACAGCACGGCCGCGGCGTGGCGGCACATCTGCCCCACCGAGCAGGTGCAGGTCGAGGAGATCTTCACCTGCTGGCGGCCGCTGAAGGCGACCACCAGTTCCACCGCGTAGGGTTCGCCCTCGGCGCCGGCCACTTCGCCGTTGATCTTCAGCCGGTCGGCGCCGGGCACGACCTCGATCGACAGCACGTCGCCCTGGCCGGCGTGCTCGGTCCCGCGCTCGAGCGCGTTGCGCGAGAACTCGCCACGCCAGGCGGCGGTGAGCAATCGTTGCAGTTGCGCGTTCCGGTCCATCGCATGGGGTGCGGGCACAGGTCCACCCATCATCGCACCAGTCCGGGTTCCGCGCGAGCCGTCCCGGCGCCCGGCGGCGTCTTCACGCGGCGCCGGGCTTGCGCGCCACCCGCAGCGCCACGCCGAAGGCCAGCCCCAGCAGGCCGGCGGCGAGCAGGAACGGCGCGCCCGGCAGGTCCGCCCAGGCGTCGGCGCCCACGAAGCGGGCGAACACCGTGCCGAACATCCACGGCCCGAAGATGCCGGCCACCGACGACAGGCTGGTCAGCGCACCCTGCAGCCGGCCCTGTTCGGCATCCGGCACGCGCATCGACACCAGCGACTGCAGCGCCGGCGTGCCGAGGCCCCACAGGGCCAGCAGCGGCACGCCGAGCAGGAACAGCGCACCGGACGGCGCCAGCCCCATCAACGCGAACCCGGCCAGCCCGCAGCCGAGGCCCCACAGCACGGCGCGCCGCTCGCCGAAGCGCCTGGCCACCACGCCGGCCAGCACGCCGCGCACGGCCGCATTGAGCCCGCCGATCGCCGCCAGCACCCAGCCCACGGTGGCCTCGCCCCAGCCGTAGCGGTAGTCGGCATACAGCACGAAGGTCGCCACCAGCGCGTAGTGCGCCAGCGCGCCGAGGAACAGCAGCGACGCCAGCCCCGTCACCTGCGGGTATCCACGCAGCAGCCGCAGCGCGCCGGCCGGATGCGCGCGCCGCCAGTCGACCCGCGGCGTGCGGCGTTCGCGCGGCAGCGATTCCGGCAGCACGAACCAGCCGTAAAGGAAGTTGCACAGCGACAGCCCCGCCGCCACCCAGAACGGCGCGCGCAGGTCGATCTCGCCCAGCACGCCACCCAGCGCCGGCCCCACCACGAAACCGATCCCGAAGGCCGCGCCCAGCAGGCCGAAGGCGCGCGTGCGGCCCTCCGGCGGTGTGACATCGGCCAGGTAGGCATTCGCCGTGCTCACGCTGGCCGCGGTCACCCCGGCCACCACGCGGCCCAGGAACAGCAGCGGCAGCGTGTTGGCCAGCGCCATCAGCACGAAGTCCAGCCCCAGGCCCAGGTTGGACAGCAGGATCACCGGCCGCCGCCCGAAGCGGTCCGACAGCGCGCCCTGCACCGGCGAGCAGAAGAATTGCGCCAGTGCATACACCGTCCCGAACAGGCCCACCCACAGCGCCGCCTGCGCATGGTCCCCACCGACGAACCCGCGCACCAGTTGCGGCAGCACCGGCGTGATGATCCCCAGCGCCAGCAGGTCCAGCACCACCGTCACGAAGACGAACACGACGGCGGCGCGGCGGGGTGGGGTGGTGGGGTGGGGGGCGGCGGAAGCGTCCAAGCGCAGCAAAGGGCCGGAATGAAGCGGGTCAGACTAGCATCGCGGTGCCGCTGCAGACCGCTGGCGCCGTCAGACCATCAGAGGGTCCGCCGTATTGCGGCGGCCGCACGGCTGAACGGGTCGGCGAGGACGACGTCGAAGCCGAGGCGCCGGCGCCGGGGCCTGGCAGTTGCGGCGTCCCGACCGTCGCAACGCGCCCTGCCGGTCGATGGGCGTGTGGCCTCGTACCGGGGTCCGGCCGGCACTCGATTGACAACACGACGCGCGGCACTTAGCCTCCGCATCGCTACCGCCTGCGCAAGGTGATCGCAACGAGGCGTGCCGGGGGGGCAGGCCCGCAAGGACGGACGGCAGCGCGGAACGACGCTGCCAGGGGAAGGATGGTCATGCGCAACAGGGAAGGGTGCCCGGTGGGCGCCCGGGGGTCTCGGGCTGACTGGGCTCGCCGTGCCGCGTGGATGTTCGCCGCGACGGCCGCCTGCGTGTCTTTCTCGGCCTTCGCGACGTCGGCCGATGGCGGGCCGCCGTCCACGACGTGGCTCTTGCGCTCGATCGCAGCCGACACCGCGTGTGCCGTGCTCGACGACGGGCGCCGCGCCGTCCTGCGCTGCGTCGGCGATCCTGCCGCTGATCCTGAGGTGCGCCTGGCGCGCATCGAAGGACAGTCCGCCGTGTTCGCGATCGACGACGGCAGGGCGTCATCGTTGCAGGTGCGCGTCGCGGTCGGCGCGTCTTTCGACCCCGTCGCGTTGCGTAGCCGCTCGATCGAAGCGATGGGGCCGCGACCCGGCTGGATCGAAACGGAGCCGGTGGTGGTGCCGGAGCAGGTGCCGTGAGACGCGGCGCGTTCGGCCTGCTCGCACTGCTGTCCCTGGCTGCCCCGGCGGTGGCGGCAGGACCGCTTGGGTTCGTGCCGCCTCAAGCCTCGACGTGCCTCGAGTGGCGCCTGCAGCCGGAAGTGCCGAAGGCCGGCGCGCCGAAGGCGGTGGTCGGCATGTCCGATCTCGGCAACCTCACGGTGATCGACCTTGAGGGCAGCTACGCGCGCGGCAGCGCGCTGCCGCGGCAGGAACTGGCACGCGCCTTCCTGCAGGGGCGCGCGGACGAGTACGACTTCATCGTCGTGTTCACGACCTTCGAGTTCGACAGCGGCGACGCGCAGGCGTTCTACAACCCGCTGCGCAACGAAGTGCGTGGCATCGGCAAGCCGGTGTTCGACAACGGCGCGGCCTACGGCAGCCCGAGTCGCCTGCAGGGCATCGTCGACATGGCGGCGGTCACGCGCTACGCGCTCGATCCCGCGGACCCGCGCCACCCGGAGCTGCTCAACACGATCGCCCACGAGTTGATGCACCGCTGGGCGGTCGGCGTGCGCTTCCGCACGCCGGGCGGCGCCGACAGCACCGACCTGATCGGCCGTGAAGGCAGCCACTGGAGCTGGTTCGTCGACAGCGATGGCTCGGTGATGTACGGCAACGACTGGCAGGCGCTGCCCGGCGGACGCTTCCGCAGCGTGCGCGTCCGCCACCAGTACTCGCCGTTCGATCTCTACCTCGGCGGATTCCTCGCCGCTTCCGAGGTCCCGCCCACCGTCCTCCTGCGCGGTGCACCCGGCGTGCCCGGCGACCTGCCGACCCTCGGCGCCGAAGTCGCCGCGAGCGGCGAGAGCGTCAGCATCGAACAGGTGATCGCGGCCGAGGGCGTGCGCCTGCCTTCGGCGGCCGACGCGCAGAAGTCGTTCCGTGCGGGACTGGTGCTGCTCAAGCGCCCGGGCGAGGCATTGCCGCCACGCCTGCTGGCGCAGTTGGAGCGGGTGCGAGTGAGTTTCCAGCAGCGCTTCACCGCGATGACCGGCGGTCGCGGTACGCTGCGCTTCGGCAGTCTGCCGCGCAGTGGCCTTGCACCGGGGCTGCCGCAGGTCGTGCAGCCGAGCGCGCTGCGCGATGGCGAGTTCGTGCTGGCAGCGGGCCTCGACTGGCTGCGCGCCCGCCAGCGGCCCGACGGTCGTTTCGAGGACGACCCGGCGACGGTGCTGCGCGATACCGCCTACGCGGTGATGGCGCTCGCGGAACTGGCGCCCGGCGATCCGGCGATCGCGCGCGCGCGGACATTCCTCGCCGCCGCGCCCGTGGCCACGCTGGAGGAATACGCCTGGCGCGCGGCCGGGCTGCCGGCGGATCGGGCGCTCTCGCTGCAGGCCGTGCAAGCACTCGGGAATGCCGGCGGCTTCCGGCTGGCGCGCGGCCTCGAGCCGGGCGTGCTCGACACCCAGATCGGCGTCGACCTGCTCGGTCGCGAGAATCCGAATCCGCAGTCCTGGGCGTGGTACGTCGAGCGCAGTGAAGCCTGGCAGGCCGCTGATGGCGCGTTCGGCCTGCACCCGGGCGGCGTGGGCAGCCTGCGCGGCACGGCGCTCTCGATTGCGAACCTCGCCATGGTCGACCCCACCGGGCCTCGCGCTTCGGGGATCCGCGACCGCGCACGCACCTGGCTGGTGTCGCGCCAGTCTGCGGACGGCGGCTTCGGAACCTCGCTCACCGAGTCGCTGGAGGTGTTTGCCCGTCAGCCGGCGATCCGTCTTCCCAGCACACCCTATGAGCGCTTGCGGGGTTGGCTGCGCAATCGGCAGGGCACCGGCGGGGACTTCGGCGGCAGCGTGTACGCCACCAGCCTCGCACTACTGGCCTTGACCCGCGATGGCGCGCCCAACCTCGCGGTGGCCGGCGCCCTGCAGTTCGACCCGGCGCAGCCGGTGGAGGGCGCGATCGTGCGGGTCGTCGCGGTGGTCGAGAACCGTGGCGGTGGCGCCGCGCCGGCGAGCGTCGTGCGGTTCTTCGACGGCGTCCCGGACGCCGGTGGCCAGCCGATCGGGGGCCCGGTCGCAGTGCCGGCGCTCGAGGTCGGCGCCCGCAGCATCGCCGTCGTGCTGCTCGACACGCGCGGACGCACCGGGACCCGCAACATCCACGCGGTGGTCGACGCCGCCGGCACCATCGCGGAGTCCAGCGAAACCGACAACGTGACGAGCTCGCCGCTGGTGGTGGCACCGGCCCCGCCCGGCGTCGAGCTGGCGCTCGCCGCCAGCGAGTTGGTGGTGACCCCGCCGCGCATCGAACGCGCACCGGTGGAGCTGGTGGTGACTGGCGTGCTGCGAAGCCTCGGTCGCGCCGCGGCCAACGGCGTGCTGCTGCGCGCCTCGCTGGATTCCGTGCCACCGGTGATGCTCGCCGAGGCGCGCGTCGACGTGTCAGCCAGCGGCAACGCACCCTTCGAGCTGCGGTTCGTGCGCGACGTGGCCTCTGGATTCCGCCTGCGGGTGGAAGCCGACGCCGCGCGTGAGTTCGCCGAAGCGGATGAATCCGACAATACGTTGCTGCGCGATGTCCCCGCAGGCCAGGGCGTCGACCTGGTCGTGCCCGCCGCGGGCCTGTCCGTCGCGCTCGCGGGCCCCCCGGTCGCCGGCCGCATCGCACCCATCCGGGTCGCAGTCGAGAACCGAGGCGCCAGCGACGCGCCGCCAGCCGCCCTGCGCGTCACGGTGATCGTGTCCGGGGAGCGCGTCGTGCTGCCGGTGCAGGTGCTGCAGGTCGCTGCCGGCGGCCGCGAGACCCGCGAGTTCCCTTGGACTCCGCGCGCCAGCGGCGCGGTGACGATCGAAGCCGAGGTCGATCCGGCCGGCGCGATCGCCGAGCTCGATGAGACCAACAACCGGGGGTCGCTGGATCTCACGGTTGCCGCCGCGAGTGGCATCGACCTTGCGATCGACGACGCCCGCCTCGACCTCGATCCAGCGACGCCACGCGAAGCCCGGCCGCTGGTGGCGCGCACGCGCATTCGCAACCTCGGCGTCGATGCCGCGCCGGCGACCATTGCGGCGCTTTTCGCCGGCGATCCAAGGCTCGCGGGCCGCGAACTGGCGCGCACCGGCGTGCCCGCGCTGCCGGCTGGCGGCAGCCAGGACGTGGAGATGGCGGTCTCCGCGCTCGACCTGCGGGGCGACACCACGTTCTACGTCCAGGCCGATGCCGGCGCCGCAGTCGCCGAGGCCGACGAAAGCAACAATCTCGCGCTTCGCACGGCGCCGGTGCTGGCGCTCGCCGATCTCGCGGTCGCGCTCGCCGACGTCGAGCTCGACCCCAGCCGGCCGGTCCCCGGCGAGGACGCGACCGCCCGCATACGCGTTCGCAACCTCGGCCAGCAGGACGCCGCGTCCTTCACCGTCCGCCTGGAGGAAATCGGCGCCGGTTCGGTCCTGGTCGCCCCACCCCGGAGCGTCGACGGCTTGCCGGCGGGCGCCAGCACCGAGTTGACCTGGACCTGGCGGTTCGGCCTCGATCCCGCGCCGCGCGCCCTTCGCATCGAGGTCGATGCGGTGGCCGCAGTGGCAGAAACCCGCGAAGACAACAATCGGCTCGACGTCCCCTTGAGCCTGCAGGACGGTAACGTGTTCGCCAGCCAGCGCTGGTTCTCGCCGAATGGCGACGGCATCAAGGACGACCTGCGCGTGGCGTGGCGGCTCGCGGCGGCCGAGCCGGTGCGCATCGAGGTGCGCAACGCCGCCGGCCAAACCGTGCGGCGATTCGCGACGGTCACGCTGGCCCGCGGCGAGGCCACCTGGGACGGCCGCAACGACCGCGGCCGCGTGGTACCCGACGGCGACTATGCGATCGACGTGCGTGGCGCGAGCGAGCGCCGCATCGGCGCCGTCGATGCGACCGTCGACACCAATCGCAGCACCGTGGTGGAGGCGATCGACACGCCGCGATCGCGCCTCGTCGCGTTGCCGCCGGCCATCCCACCGGACGTCGGCGGCTGGCGCTTCGCGCCGGACGGCGCGGCCAGCCGCTTCGCCGTGTTCGCGCTCGGGGCGCGGCCGCCGCCGGGCATCTCGCCGCCGCGCTACGTCGGACTCTATCGGTCCGACACCCTGTTTCCGGCGCTGCAACCGGTTCTTTCGCAGGAATGGGTGCAGCGCTACACGGCCAGCCGTGGCGAATACGCGGGTGAGGCGCGCGCCTTCTGGTTCGTGCCCGACGGACAGCGCGTACTCGTGCTGTTGCGAACGGAGGTCGCGTTCGGGCCGTATCGCCACGTGTTTGCCGTGACGCGCGCCGATGCGGTCGACAATCCGACCCTGCTCGGCGCGCCGCAGGTGTTTCCGCAGGGCGGCGTGCCGTACGTCGAAGGATTCATCGACGCCAGCACCGCCCTGGTCCGATGGCCCACGCCTACAGGCGTGGAACGACGCCTGCTCGATATCCGCAGCGGCGTCACCACGCCGTTCGCGAACGACGTCCCGCTAGCGGCCGCCGTGCATGCGGTGTTCGGGCAAGGCGTGGTGTTGCGCATGCCCGATGCCGACGGCGAGCGGTGGCTGTTCGCGCCACGCGACGGATCGACGCCGCGCGAACTCGGCACCTGGCGGGGTGCGGTGCTGTCGCCGGACCGCCGGGCGATCGCCGGCATCCGCGAGAACGGACCGACCCAGTCGGTGTGGCTGGCCGCGCTCGACGGCACCGCGCCGCGGCGTCTGGCGGCGGTCGAGCGCACGCCGTTCGAGTTCGCCGCGGATGACCTCCGGTTCCCCGACCAGCTCACGATGTCGTGGATCGCGCGCGCAGGCGAACTGCTGGTGGTCGATGCCGCCGCGCCGCGCGCGCTGTTCTTCTCCAGCGCGGGCGAGAGCCTCGGCGAGGTGCCGCTGCCGGTGCGGCACGAACCGCTCGGTGTGCCCGATCCTGGCTCGATCCCGGTCGGCTCGGCCAACGGCGTCCATCGTGGGCGGTCGACCTTCCAGACCGTGGAGGGCTGCAATGGCTCGCCGTCCTGGCTCGCGGAACATCCGGTCCACCAATGGTTCGATGCGGCGAGCGAGCGCCTGTCGCTCGGAGTCGCGCGGAACCTCGCGGTTCGGCGCAAGGATTCCGAGATCGGCGAATGGATTCCTGCGGTGGACGAGGCCGGAATCTCGTGGCTCGACGTCGACCTGTTCGCCGGCATCGCCGGCGAAGGCGAAGGGATGGCACCCGCCTGGATGTTCGCCGACGGCAGTCGGGTTGGCTGCGACGGCAGCCTGTGGTCGGCGGGCGGGCAGCGCCTCCGCGAGCGCTGGGACCTTGCGCAGCAGGTGCTGGCCGCGGCGCCCTTGGACGATGCACTGCTGCTGTCACCCGGAAGCGATCCCGCGAACGGACCCTCCGGCGGGCGTGTGCTCGGCTCCTTCCTCAACCTGCCGACCGTGCTGCGGGTGGAAAACCTCGGGCGCACGATGCGGCTGTTCGGCCTCGCCGCCGACCGCCAGTTCGATCGCTGGGAACTGGAATGGGCGCACGCCGCCACGCCGACCCAGTGGCAATCGATCACTGAACCGTCGCCGACCGAGGTGCTGGCGGATGATTTCCACTACTGGACGCCGCCCGAGCCGGGCACCTACCAGGTGCGCCTGCGCACCTTCGATCGCGCGGGCAACTCGCGCACGTCGGTGGTCCAGGTCGTGTCCGCATTCGGCGCCGATGTCGGGCGCGTGGTCGCCGCGCCGCGTGCGATTTCGCCCAACGGAGACGGCGTGCAGGATGTGATGCGCGTCGACTTCGAAGTGCGCCGCGCGGCGACCATTCGGGTGGAGATCCGCGATGCCGGCGGCCAGCCGCTGCGCACGTATGTGCGCGCTTTCGGTGCCGCGGAGACGGGCCCGGCCACCTGGGCGTGGGACGGCCGCTCCGATGCCGGCGACACGGTGCCCGACGGGCGTTACACGCTGTGGATCAACGAGCAGCGGCTTCCGATCGTGGTCGACACGCGCGCCCCGGTCGGCGAGCCGCGAATTCGGGCGCCGTCCGAGGCATCGGCCGGTCGCCACGCAGCCGTGCAGCTCGCGCCACCGGGCCGTGCGGCGGTCGCCGATGCGAACCTCGCCGGGCTGGCGCTCGAGTTCCGCCAGGGCGCCGACTGGCAGACGCTGCGCGAGCTGACGCCGGGCACCGCGGTCGTCGAGATTGCGATCGAGGACTACGCGAACCGGACCTTCCGTTTGCGGGCCAGCGACCTCGCCGGCAATCGTTCGCTGTTCCAGCTGGGCGCCGCGCGCGAGGAAATCAACATCACGGAGCGGATCGGCCTGTCGCGTGCGCGGCCCGGAGAGCGACGTCCGCTGCTCCAGCGCTACGGCTTCTACGTGGCACCGACCGATCCGGCGCGCCTGCGTCCGAGCCGCTACTTCCTGGCGCAGCCGCCGGACCTTGACCGCCTCGAAGTCTCCGCGACGGTACCCAATCTCGTCGAGCTCGAATACCAGACGGCGGCCGTCGATGTCGCGCCGCAATGGCAAGTACGCGCAACAGCGACCCTCGATGGTGGTGGTGCGGCCACCTGCGGAGAGATTGGCGTATCGCCAGCCGATTGCTTGCTGGAATCGCCACCGCAGCACTGGCAATACCTGCGGGTCGTCGGCGATCCCGAGGCGTTGGCCGCCGCACGCCCGTTCCTCGCGCGCGTCGTCGGGCGTCGCGTTGACGGCACGCGCGTAGCATCGGAACCGATCCGTTTCGAGCCCGATTCACTCGCGGTCGGCTTGCTCTGCCCGGATGACACCTCCTCGAATGCCGCACGTCTGCCCGCTGCGGTGCGCGAATCCCTGCTCAGGTCCGCAGGCCTCGCTTCGGGCGACACCACGGCGGCCATGCGCTTCGTCGCCCACGACCTCGTGTTGCCCGATGGCCTCAGGGCGATCGAGCGCATCACGGTGGGCGCGGTTCTCGATGGCGCGCAGGTGCTCGCGCAAGAATCCGGTGGCGCGCTGGTCCTGCTATCGGCCGCCGCGCTGGCCGAGATCGAGGCGGGCGAGGCGGCGCAGCGCCCAACGATTGCCATCGTGCGCCTGCGCACCCGCTTCGACGAGGCGCGGGCGGCGGCTGCCAGGGTCACGAAATGCGTCGTCACCGTGCCACCTGGGGGCGCGGAACTCGTCGCGGGCGTCGAGCCCGTACCTGGCGCCGAATGCGCGGCGCTGCCGAGCGATGCCGTGCGCCTCAAGGTCGGCACCGCGAGCGAAGGGTCATCGACCGCGATCGCGCGCATCGTGGTGCACGCACGCGATCCCGCGACCGGCATCGAGGCGCTGCTGCTCGATCGCGCCTACGCGCCCGCCGTGTCCATCGGGTGGTTCCGACGATTGCCGCTCACGCTGGATCTCGATACCCGCGCCCTGCCAGTCGGCGCCGCCGAAGCCATCGTCCGCGTCGAACGCGGGCGCGGGCGCGGGCTGGAGATGCTCGACGCGGTGCCATTCGACGTCGACCGGGTGATCGGACAGGCGCAGATCTTCGAGCCGCTGGCGGGCGCCCGCATCTGCGCGGTCCGCCCGCAACCCCTCCAGCCGCTGACTGTGCCGCTGGTGGGTGCGGTCGATGGTGGCAACCCAGGTGTCGTGTTCTATCGGCTGGGCGTCGGCGAGGGCGCGGCGCCGCTGGCGTGGGAGGAGTCCGTCGA
>Ga0209450_10001882_pt1 | contig 10569 bp, 10 predicted proteins | sample FrelakmetLWP11LW_FD_187149 | JGI IMG/M metagenome (GOLD analysis project Ga0209450, IMG submission 187149) | Freshwater lake sediment microbial communities from the University of Notre Dame, USA, for methane emissions studies - LWP11 LW (SPAdes)... | ecosystem: Environmental > Aquatic >... | reverse complement strand
CTTGACCCGGGCCGGTAGCAGAGAGACCGTAAAGGTCATCGTCGGCGGGGCCCCGGTGAACAAGAATTTCGCCAACGACATCGGCGCCGACGGGTACGCCAAGGACGCGGCCGAAGCCATCGACCTTGTCCGGAAATTGATATGAGGGCGGCCGTTGATTCCTCTCCCCTTGCGGAAGGGGCCACGGGAGGGGGGAGCGAACGTCTTAAGAAGTCGCCCACGTAGAATCGGCGGAGGGCTGCCATGAGCAGAGGGGAGAACATCGCCAATCTTGTAACGATCGCCTTGGGTGTTTTCGTCGCCTATCACTCCTATCACTCTCTCAAGCTCGGCATCCTGATTTCCCCCGGCGCCGGGTTCATGCCGTTCTTGTGTGGGGTCGCCCTCATGGTGCTCGGCATTTTCTGGCGCATCCAAGCCTTCCTGTTGAAATCTTCCCGTCACGATAACTGTTTCCACGACGCCCAGGTCGTCGAAGGTACGGCGGAAACATCTGCGGGGCTGAGACCTCGGGTCAAACTTTGCCTGGCGTTTGTGACGACTCTGGCTTATGCATTCTTGTTCGAACGGATAGGGTTTCTACTCTCCACACTGGTCTTTATGCTCGGGTGGCAGATGCTTGTGGAACGGGAGCGCTGGTTGAAATCGATCATCATCACGGCGCTCTGCGCGGCCGCCATGTACACGCTCTTCAGGTACCTGCTGCGTGTCGAACTGCCGTCCAACCCGTTGTTCTCGTAAGGAGAGGGGATCCGGGCATGAACATCTTTGACGGGATCATCTCAGGATTTTTCATCGCGCTGACGCCGGGCAACCTTCTGTTCGCTTTTCTGGGCGCCCTGATCGGGACCGCTGTGGGCGTATTGCCCGGCCTGGGGCCCGCCGCCACCATCGCACTGCTTCTGCCCATCACCTACTCAATCCCCTCCCCGGTTCCGGCCGTCATAATGATGGCCGGCATCTACTACGGCGCCATGTACGGCGGGTCCACGACCTCGATCCTGCTCAACCTGCCGGGCGAGGCCGCGTCGGTGGTGACCTGCATCGACGGCTACAAGATGGCCCAAAAGGGGCGGGCCGGCCCGGCGCTGGGGATCGCCGCCATCGGGTCTTTCATTGCGGGCACGGTGTCCGTGGTGGGACTCACTCTGTTTGCACCGCCGATTGCGGAATTCGCCTTGAGCTTCGGCCCGCCGGAGAAATTTTCCCTCGCGCTGCTTGGCCTGCTGATGGCGGTGACGCTTTCGGGCGCATCGGTCACCAAGGGGCTCATCATAATGGTGCTGGGGCTGCTCTTCGGGACGGTCGGAATCGACCCCATTTCAGGGAAAAGTCGATTCGATTTCGGTGTCACCGAACTTCAAAGCGGGTTTGATTTCGTGACGCTCGCCGTTGGAGTTTTCGGCCTGGGGGAAATTTTTTACAACCTGGAGCAGCAGGGCAGTGTCGAGATCGTCACCACCAAGGTGGGGCAGGTTTTTCCCAAAATGGCGGATTGGGCTAAATCGCGCTTAGCGATCCTGCGGGGCACGCTGATAGGTTTTTTCATCGGCATCATCCCGGGCGGGGGTGCGGTCATTTCATCGCTCGTTTCCTATGCCGTTGAAAAGAAGATTTCCAAGCACCCGGAAGAGTTCGGGCAGGGTGCCATCGAAGGCGTCGCCGGTCCCGAATCCGCCAACAACGCCGCCTCGAGCGCATCCTTCATCCCGCTGCTCACTCTGGGAATCCCCGGAAACGCCGCCATTGCAATGATATTCGCCTGCCTGCTCATCAAGGGAGTCAAACCGGGTCCCTTCCTGATTGTCGAGCATCCCGACGTGTTCTGGGGGGTGATCGCCTCCATGTACGTCGGCAACATCATGCTCATCATCCTGAACCTGCCGCTGGTCGGGGTTTGGGTGCAGCTGCTGCGGGTGCCCTACGGCATTCTCGCGCCGGTGGTGATCCTCTTCACGGCGATCGGCTCTTACAGCATTGCCAACCAGGCCTTCGATCTATATGCCTTGATCGCGTTCGGTGTTCTGGGGTATGTTCTCCGCAAGCTCAAAATCGAGGCCGGGCCCCTGCCGCTGGCTTTCATCCTGGGGCCCATGATCGAAGGGTCCATGCGGCAGTCCCTGCTGATGTCCGGGGGGTCCTTTCTGATCTTTGTCAGCCGTCCCATATCGTTGACCATAGTGGCTTTGTTTGCGCTCTTTGTCATCGGTCAGTTCGTGTTTGCCGTTCGCCGTGCGAGACAGGGCCCGAGGATCGGACCTGCGGTCTGATCGGGCGAATTCTCAAATCAATCAAGCTGGAGGGAAAACGAATGAAACGGATTCTAATCAGCACTGTCATTCTCATGTGGGTTGCGGCCTTTATGGTCGCGGGCACCTCTTTGGCCCAGGACAAGTTCCCGTCCAAACCGGTCACGGTCATCGTTCCATTTTCAGCCGGCGGCTCCACGGACCTGCTGGCTCGAGCCGTTGAGAAAATCTGGCCCAAACACTCACCCCAACCGCTGGTCGTCGTCAACAAACCCGGAGGCGGCGGCGTGGTCGGCACCGAATTCGTGGTCCGTTCCAAGGCCGACGGTTACACCCTGTTTCTCGGTTACGGCTCAGGCCACGACGTGGTCATGCCGCACCTGCAGAAAATGCCGTACGACCCGTACAAGGACCTGGTGGCCGTATCTCGGCTGTCGATCCACTCCGTTGTGATCTGCACGGGGGCCAAATCGGAGTTCAACAGCATTAAAGACATGATCGCGTGGGCCAAGAAGGAAAACAAGCCGATCACCTCTTCGGTTTCGACCAAGGCCGGGGCGGTCGACATCAGCATCACCGCGTTCGGGAAGGAAGCGGGCATCAACATCGTGACGGTGCCTTTCGCGGGGGGCGCGGACGCGGTGACGACGCTGGCCGGCGGGCACGTGATGATCGGCGGCGGACACCCTTCGGAGGTCATGCCTCACATCAAGGCCGGTCGTTTCAAACCGCTTGCGGTGGCCTTGCCCGAGCGCGACGCGTCGCTGCCGAACGTGCCCACCCTGAAAGAGCAAGGCGTCAATGTCTACACATGGGGCTCGATCAAGGGGGTTGCGGCGCCGGCAGCGACCCCGAAGGAGGTGGTGGATTATCTTGACGCCACTTTCCAAAAAGTGTGTGCGGACGAGGAATTCAAGAAAATGATGGTCGACCTCGACCAACCGATCATGTATCAGGACAGCGCCGCCTTCGCCCAGTTCCTGCAGCAAGCCTACGGCGACTACGGCAAACTCATCAAGGATCTTAATATTTCCATCCAGTAACGGAAATCCTCGGTTTTCAAAACCGGGTCTTGCCGGGCATGTTGCGCATCGACCGGCAGGACCCGCAGGCCGGCTTTTTTTCGAAAACCGGCAAAAATCGAGGCCCGCACCCGCAAGCAGGCCCGGAGACTGAGGTTCTGTCGACGGACACGGGATGAGGAAAACAGACATGCCCGGCTCATCGAATGCCATAGAACGATTGCTGGACCCTACCCCCATCCCCCGGGTCGCGACCATCCGCCAAAAATACGACCGGCCAGTTCTCGACGATGTCGAGACGGCGTTTCTCGGTCGCCTGCGGACCTCACAAACACTCGATGTCGTGAGGCCGGGCATGAGCATCGCCGTCGGCGTCGGCAGCCGGGGTATTACAAATCAGCCCCTGATCGTGAGGGTGCTCATCCGGGAAATCAAGGCAAGGGGCGCCGAGCCGTTCATCTTCCCTGCCATGGGCAGCCACGGCGGGGCCACGGCCGAAGGGCAGCAGGAACTCTTGGCGCGGATGGGGGTCACCGAGCAGGCGATGGGATCGCCTATCCGCGCCACCATGGACGTGGTCGACATGGGGACGGCCGAAAACGGGCTCACGGCCTGGTTTGACGCTTACGCCGCCGCGGCGGACGGCATCGTGCTGGTGAACCGGATCAAACCCCACGTCTCCTTCCGCGGCAAGTACGAAAGCGGCCTGATGAAAATGATCGCCATCGGCCTCGGCAAGCAAAAGGGCGCGGAAGCATGCCATCAGCTGGGCATGGAGCAGATGCTTTCCAACATCGTGGCGGTCGGCCGGAAGGCTATTTCGACCGGCAAAATCCTGTTCGGGATCGCCCTGCTCGAGAACGCCTACCACGAGACATGCCGGATCGAGGCTATCCCATCCCATCGCATAGAGGATGAGGAAGTCGCGCTGCAGGCGGAAGCCAAGCGCCTGGAGCCGCGGATCCTCTTCGATCGGCTGGACGTGCTCGTCATCGACGAGATCGGCAAGAACATCTCGGGGACCGGTTTCGACAATAACGTCGTGGGCCGTTTCCATCTGCCGCACATGAAGTCGGAGGGCCCGTTCATCACGCGCATCGCCGTTCTGGACATTACCGACGCCTCCCACGGCAACGGCAACGGTTTGGGCATCGTGGACTTTACCACCAAGCGGGCTTTCAAGAAATTCAGCTTCGACGAGACCTACCCCAACTCTCTCACGTCCACCGTGCCGGCGAGCGTTAAAATCCCCATGGTCCTCGAAAACGACCGGCTGGCCATCCAGGCGGCGATCAAGACCTGCAACATTGCGGACTTCCGGAATGTACGACTCGGCCGCATAAAAAACACCCTCGAGGCCCATCTGCTCGAGGTTTCGGAAAACCTGCTCCCCGAGGTGCATGAGAACCCGCGGATGGATATTCTGTCAGAACCCCACGACCTTTCCTTCGATGAGCGGGGGAACCTCTTTTAGAATAGGACGCGCTGAAAACCAGGCCGGACAGCCTTTCTCTAAAGGTTGCAGCCCCACCGGACCGGGGGGTTTAAGTACACGTGGGGTTGCCCCTATTTACTTGCGGACCGACCGTGTCCACTATTCCATAAAAACCATCAACCAAAAGGCAGGGGTGTCATGAAGAAAGCGTCCTTCTTTTTCATCCTGGTTTCATGCGCGGCACTTCTGGCACCGGCCCACGCGGCGGGCCAGGCCGAGGAGGTGCTCAAGGCCATCGTTAAAATCCGCGCGGTGATTCCCGAGGGCGCCCGGACGGCGGCGGCACTCGGCACGGAACGGGAAGGCCACGGCATCGTCCTTGATTCCAAGGGCCACATCCTGACCACGGGATATCTGATCATCGAATCCGAGAGCATCGAGGTGACCGGTCCGGACGGCAAGAAGGTCAAGGCGGCTTTCGTGGGGTACGACCACGCCACGGGGTTCGGCATCCTGAGGACCGAAAGCGCCCTGAACGTGGAACCCCTGAAGCTGGGCAACTCCTCAGACCTCAAGGAAGGCGCCCCGGTCATCGTGGCGGGCCATGGCGGGCGGGAGTCCGCGATTGGGGCCCGGGTCGTGGCGCGCCGACTTTTACCGCAAGGTGTGGGCCGCCGGCAGCGCCGGTGTGGAAGTCACGTTGGGCATCCTGAAGGGGGTGGGGATCAAGGAGGTCTCATTGCGCACCAGCGACCGCAACAAATTCCTGTTGATGAAGCCAAAAAAGACGATTTGACCTCCTTGCGAACGCCCTTTGGCAACCATCGAAGGGATCAAAGCATACTTGACTTTACGAATCGATAAGTTTATCGTTAAACAAAAATCTTATCGATAGGTGAAGCGTATGGACACTGTCACCATTTCTTCCAAGTATCAGGTCGTCATTCCCCGCAGCGTGCGCGATGGCTTGCAGCTGAAGCCCGGTCAGAAGGTTCATGTGATCGCATACGGCGACCGCATCGAGCTGGTCCCGGAGCGCAGCATCAAGGAAATGAGGGGTTTTCTCAAGGGTATCGACACAACGGTTGAGCGCGAGACGGACCGCTTATGAATGTTGTCGATTCTTCCGGCTGGCTGGAATACTTCGCGGACGGCCCGAATGCGAGGTATTTTTCGAAACCGCTTTTGGATGCAAGCGGGTTGATCGTTCCCACCATAACCATTTATGAAGTATTCAAGGTGGTTCTGCGGGAAAAGGATGAGGGGGCCGCGATCCGGGCGATCGCTTTGATGCGACAGGGGACTGTCGTCGATTTGGACCAGGAGTTGGCGATTCAAGCCGCCAAACTCAGCATCGACTACAAGGTGCCGATGGCCGACAGCATCATTATCGCTACCGCCCGGAGATACGATGCAACGATCTGGACTCAGGAGGAGGATTTCGAGCGGCTGAGTGGAGTAAACTATTTCAAAAAAGCGGCCAAGCACTGATTTTTTCTGCAACGCGCCATCAAATCTCCGGGTTAGGGAGGTCCGGGAAAATATATGTTCAGCACCTTCGGGACCGTGTTCAAAGTGACCACTTTCGGCGAGTCCCACTGCGCCGGTGTCGGGGCGGTGGTGGACGGCTGCCCGCCGAGGCTGCCGCTGTGCGAGGCCGACATCCAGCGCCAGCTCGACCGGCGCCGGCCCGGCCAGAGCCGCCTCACAACCGATCGAGACGAAGCCGACACGGTCGCCATCCTGAGCGGGACGGAGAACGGCCTCACCCTGGGGACTCCGATTGCGCTGCTAGTGCCGAACAAGGACCAGCGGCCGGCCGACTATGCCTCCATGAGCCAGGTGCCGCGTCCCTCCCATTCCGACTTCACCTACCAGATGAAATACGGCATCCGCGCTGCCAGCGGCGGCGGCCGTTCGAGTGCGCGCGAGACCATCGGCCGCGTGGCGGCCGGCGCCGTCGCAGAAAAGCTCCTGCGGGAGCGCTTCGGGGTGGAAATCGTCGCCTGGGTCAGTTCGGTGGGCGAGGTGGATGCCCCGGATGTCGAGGTCTTGTCCATCGACCGGGCCGGCGTGGATCAGTTCGGCGTGCGCTGCCCGCACGCCGAATTCGCCGAGCGCATGATGGCCGAAATCGGCAAGGTGAGGGAGGCCAAGGATTCGATCGGGGGTGTCGTCACCTGCGTGTGCCGCAACGTGCCCGCGGGCCTGGGCGAACCGGTGTTCGGCAAGGCCGAGGCCCTGCTGGCCCAGGCCATGCTGTCCATCCCGGCCACCAAGGGCTTCGAGATCGGTTCGGGGTTTGTCGGCGCCCGCATGCGCGGCAGCGCCCACAACGACCCCTTCGTGCCGAAGGACGGCCGCCTGGGCACCCTCACCAACCGCAGCGGCGGTGTTCAGGGCGGCATCACCAACGGCGAGCCCATCGTCTTCCGGGTGGCCTTCAAGCCGCCGGCGACCATCGGTCGGGCCCAGCACACCGCCGGCTTCGAAGGCGAGCCGGTCACGCTGGAAGCCCAGGGCCGCCACGATCCCTGCGTCGTCCCACGAGCGGTCCCCATCGTGGAGAGCATGGCGGCCCTGGTGCTGGCCGATCTGGCGCTGATTCAGAGCATGCGCTGACGGCTGGTTGGGATCTGCGCCCATCGCCGCCGGACGGGCCGGGTTTTCATCATTTTGCCCACCCAGTCTGATCCCCTAAAGGCATTGACATTTTTGTGTGTTCAAGTATCCTTCCTTGTGCCTGCTCGGCCCTTCTCACGTTGCTCGAAACTGATGTGACCTTTGGTCTTGCCCACCTCCCGCCGACAGGGTGTGCGGCAGGCGGTGATCTGTTTTTGCGCATATTCGTCGCCCACGACGAACCGCTTTTTCAGCTGAACGATTCACCACAACTCAAACCTGAAAGGAGAATTCGGCAATGGGGATCGATCGTCTGCTCTCAAACGGTGAAGGCATCGGGCGCCGGGAATTCCTGAAGATCACTGTGGCTCTCAGCGGGGCCGTTCTCCTGAATCAGGTGCCCAGCCTGTACGCTCAGGACAAGAAACGGATATCGGTTGCGACGGGCGGCATGGGCGGGGTTTATTTCGTGCTAGGCGGCGGGGTGGCCAGCGTGCTCACCAAGTACGCAGGGGTCGAGGCCACGGCCGAGGTGACCGCCGCCTCCGTCGACAACTGCAAACTTGTCGGCGCGAAGAAGTCCGACCTGGCCTTCTGCATGAACGACGTGGCCTTCGATGCGCTCAAGGGGCAGGGAAATTTCAAAAATGCGCTTCCCCTCCGGACCCTTTGTGTCACTTACCCCAATATCATGCACGTGGTGACCACCGAAGGCAACGGGATCAAGAAAGTGGCCGATCTCAAGGGCAAACGCGTGTCCACGGGCGCTCCCGGCAGCGGGACCGAGGTGAAGGCGCTGCGCACACTCGAGGCTGCCGGGTTGAACCACGAAAAGGATGTAAAGAAAGATCGCCTGGGCGCGGCCGAGTCGGCCGGCGCCATGAAGGACGGCAAGATCGACGCCTACTTCTGGGACGGCGGTGTTCCCACATCCTCCGTCATGGACCTCGCGGCCTCTCCCGGCATCAAGATGGTTCTCATCCCCCATGAGGACCTGATTGCGCCCATGACCGCCAAATACGGCCCGGTGTATTACAAGTCCATCATCCCCAAGGGCGTTTACACCGGTGTCGATTACGACACCCCGGTATGCGGGGTCGCGAACATCATCATCTGCAACGAAGCCATGGACGAGGCCTTGGCCTACCAGATCACCAAAGTGATCTTCGAACACCAGCCGGAGCTTGTCGCTATTCACAAGGAGGCCACCAATTTCACCCTGGAAAACGGCGCCTCCAACAAGGCTGTTCCATATCACAAGGGGGCTGCCAAATATTTCAAGGAAAAGGGGCTGAGCGTACCGGTGTGAGCCGGCAAAGTGCCCGGGTGCAACGCATCGCGGTTTTCGCCGTGCTGGCGGTCGCCTGTCTGGTTGCCGGCATCCGGCCGCAGGTGCTTGAGGTCGGGCGGTCCGGGCCCCATGTTTGGGTCCGCGAAGGGAACCCGGTCTCCCTGCACTACACTCAGTCGATGTACGGCGTGCCTGTGGAGGAGCGTCTCCGCGTGGAGGCCGGCCACTTGGTCCTTTTCGAGGTCGTCTCCTCCGACGCCGCGCTCGAATATTTGGGCATTGAAACCAAAGGCCCGAACAACGTAAAGAGGATTCTCCAAGACTTTTCCATCCCGGCCGACAGCGTGGGCAACCACCTGCTCCGCGTGGGCGACCGCCGCATCCCGCTGGCATCGATCCCGGCGGATGACGGGAGAATCCTCATCCGACTGACCCGGCCGCCGCTTTTCATTTATCTGATCCACTCTCTCATGGAGCTTTGGCGATGACGGACAAGCAGACCACGACGATGGAAGCCACCGGCGCGGAACTCACCGAGGAGCAGAAAAAGAAGCTTGAGAAATTGATGGAGGAAGAGGAGGGTGCCACCCGCAAGGTCAAAGGGTTCTGGGACAAGGTCATCACTTGGCTGGCCGTTGCCCTGTCGGCCTTTGCACTTTATACCGCCGTCGTTCCCGTGACGACCCAGATTCTCAGAAGCGTCTTCGTGGCCTTTCTCCTGGCACTGTCGTTTCTCTATTACCCGCTGACCGTGAAGTACAAGGGCAGGATCACGGTTCCGGACATCGTTCTCTCGGCGCTCGGCCTTTTGTGCATCGGCTACATGCTCTTCGACTTCGAGGAGTTCATCTACCGGGCGGTGACGCCGGAAAACTGGGACCTGATCTTCGGCGCCATCTTCATCCTTCTCATCCTGGAGGCCACCCGGCGCTCATCGGGCTTGATCATGCCCATCACCTGCGTCCTGTTTCTGGCGTACGCGTATGTCGGGCCCTGGCTGCCGGCCCCATGGACACACCGTGGATATGACCTCGAACGGATCATCGGTCACATGTACATGACGCTCGAAGGCGTCTTCGGTGTGCCCATCGACGTGTGTTCCACGATCATCGCCGGGTTCTGCATCTTCGGTGCCTTTCTGACCGTTTCGGGTGCGGGCAAGTTCTACGTGGACTTCGCATTTGCCAGCATGGGGCAGAAGCCTACGGCTGCCGGACGGGCGGTGGTGGCCACCTCCTACTTTCTGGCCATGGCCTCCGGTTCGGGAGTGGCAAACACCGTGGCGATCGGGTCTGTGGCCTACCCCATGCTGGCCCAGTCCGGCTACGACCGCAACAACGCCGGTGGGTTTCTGGCCGCGGGCGGCATGGGCGCCATCACTACGCCTCCGGTCATGGGTGCGGCGGCCTTCCTGATCGCGGAGTTCCTGCGGATCAGCTACCTGGATGTCATCCTGCTCGCCGCCATTCCCGCCGCCTTGTATTATTGGGGGCTGCTGCTGATGGTAGAGTTCGACGCCAGGAAATTCGGACTGAAAGAGGTCGCACTCGTCCGCGTCTACACGGCCGGCCAGCTGTTCAAACGGTACGGCTACCACTTCGTTCCGCTGGCGGCCATCGTCGGCTTTCTGGTCACCGGGTTTACCGCTCAGATCGCGGTCTTTGCAGCGATCCTGACATGCTTTCTCGTTTCCTTCATCCGCAGGGAGAGTTGGTTCACACCGCCCAAACTGATCGAGGCTCTCAAACAAGGTTCCCTCACTGTGCTCAACGTGGGAGCCATATGCGCCGCCGCCGGGATCATCGTCGGCATCGTGAGTCTGACCGGTTTAGGGCTCAAGCTCTCCAGCATCATCATCGATTATGCCGGGGGCAGCCTCCTGCTGACGGCCATTTATACGGGTGTGCTGCTCTGGATTATCGGCCTGGCAGTTCCGATCACCGCCACCTA
>Ga0209450_10001881_pt1 | contig 10570 bp, 5 predicted proteins | sample FrelakmetLWP11LW_FD_187149 | JGI IMG/M metagenome (GOLD analysis project Ga0209450, IMG submission 187149) | Freshwater lake sediment microbial communities from the University of Notre Dame, USA, for methane emissions studies - LWP11 LW (SPAdes)... | ecosystem: Environmental > Aquatic >... | reverse complement strand
CCCAACCCCAACCCCAACCCCAACCCCAACCCCAACCCCAACATTGTATATTTATTTAAAGAGAACTTAAATGAATATTCCTTTAATAATTAAATAAACATCATTCATCACCATCATCATCAAAAGTGTTGGGAGAGAGCGTCTTCCTCACGAGGTTTGGTTTGAGCCACATGGGGCGCTGCTTCCGGTCGGGCCATCGACGGATTGATCGTACAAGGCATTCTACCTTCTTGTATGATTTTTATATGAAAAAAAAAGAATTAAAGTATATTTATGAAAACATATTTTCTTTTGTTTAAGTGAGGAGTGACCCGGGGAGGAAATGTTCAGCCCCCAGGCCTTTCATGTCGAGCATGAATAGAACAAAACCTTAAGTATAAGTTTACATTTCAAGCAAAAGGAACAATTTTAATCAAAGACAAATTTGTCAAAGACAGATATAAGAGTAAAGTGACCCCGTTGGAGTTGGGTTAGCGATCATCAGACACAATCTTGGGTTCCAAAAGTCAGTTTTACAGGGCTTGACCGAGATTCAAACTTTTATGGAAGGGAAAAAGAACTGTGTCTTTGTTCCCTCCTGTAACCCCTTTATCGCTAAAGTGTTCAGTTATTGAGTAGTAGGTTGTCTCAGTAATCCGGATGTCAAGCTCAAGGCTTGATTCAATCCTGTACAGAAGTAATCCTTTCCATAAATGCAATAAATCACATTTATCAAAGGGTCTGCTGCACAACAATGTCTTGTTACCAAGGCACTGAGGCGTAATCGGCAACAACCAAGCAGGTAAATTTTCCATACGAAAATACCGGGGCACAGAGCGAAATCAGCGTTATCAACCATGATTTGTGAGACTTCATGGGAAGTGCGTCAACTTTCACCCCTGGACTTGGAAATTTACCCAAGGTGCTTCCTGCTCACAACAGCCCCCCCCCCAGCTAACCTACAGTCCCAGAATCTTTCCTCACGATAGATTCATCGGCCGCGCCCTCTTCCCTCCGGGAGATGACGACGTCAGTAGGAATGCTAACCTCTAATCCTAATTATGAGAGATCAGTAGCTGGCTAGAGAGATTGTTCTCTTTGTAGAAATAAAGTTCCCACTCAATACTTGACATATAAAGCTTCTCGACTGTATCTGGGGGTGCCAGTTACGAAGGCACAGACTCAATAAAAATTGAGACTTGTATGACATGTTTTGGGGGTATACACCCACTCGTATTGGGAGGAACCAAGCCCTAGCCTTTCTGACAAAACACGTCGGTCTGATTGCAATGGAATCTTATTCACGATGGAATGAACCACCTGCTTTCTCAACAGGTCGAAGTAGTGAACTTCTGGTCTCATCCCATCTGCTTTCTTTACAGGTTCAAGCAATTAACTTGAGGTTTCCCATGTGCTTAGTTAAGTTGTGTCATTTTTGAAAACTTATGTTTCTAATGATGATAGCAAGCGTGGATTAATAACCCATAGAGATCAGCTTTCTTTCTTAGCAAGTTCAGGCTACAAGCCTTAGGCCCTTCCATACATCATCATTGTGCCATGAGGCTTCATCATGGCTTTGGTTACTGTTGATCATAACTGTGACGTATCCCCACGCCATAGTATTGTCTGGAGGTCCTTTAGTGTCAAGGCAAAGCCGTAAATCAAATGGGGAAGCATGACCAGTTTTACTTCATGTTAAACTTAATTCTTCCGCCTAAATTTGGTTTAATTTAATAAAAACAACTAAATATTATAAAAATTCAACTTTTTTTAATTTGTAAACATATGTCAAATTTAAAATTATATAAAGGGGAAAGCCACAAGAAAAATTTAGGGGGCTCAAACGATTCCAAAAAATGTTAATAATCGAATTTCGACCATCGAAAAGGCATCGAGTCTATCAAGAGTGTGTTTTGAACACAAATGGCTACCCACCCTAAAAGTTAATAATCTATCTATTTAAATGAAAATTGTTATATATAAATGTAAATTCTGAAATTTGCATCAAATCATTTTTCCTTCTTCCTTCTTTCTCCTTCTTTTCCTTTCCATTAATCATCTTCCTTTTATCTCCAGTATTTATTTGGGGCTTCTTTTTTTTATGTTTCAATCTTTTATCGAGTTTGATCACTGACTTGAATCTCTTCTAGATGTTTTTCTCTTTTCTCTTCTTTTCTTCTTGATTGTTTCATCTCACATTAAGCTTCAATTTTTTAGCGAGTTTGATCACTAGCCGTAATTTTCTGCCGTGTATTATCTGTAAGCCAGTCAACAGATTCCTCCTCATCATATCCTTATTTTTTCTTTGGTTTATCCGGGCATGCTTGATTACTATAAAAAGTACATTTTTTGTGATCTTAGAAGTATTCTGTTCGAAACCAATGAAGAGAGTTGAATGGACAATTTTTAAACCCTTATTTGTCAGCTTTGCATCTACTAAAATGTTTCATAAGACTGGTTTACGCCATTAAATGAGTTGCATCAAATGGACATCTTACAATTGGCGTAGATTTTTCAGTGACAGAAGAATACGTAGACTTATGGAATGGCTGCATTGTTTAAACAAACGGGCAATTAAAAATATAAAATGCCTTTTAACATGATTTGGCAGATTGCGAATTTACATTTTTAAAATTTTAAAAAGTATTTCCAAAAATTTAACTTTTTTGTTTGATGTTCGACGAGTCTGGTTAGTAATCTTTCGAGGAAATCGACTCGGCCTAAATCAAATATAATCTCAGAATAATTTTGTTACCTCAAATAAAAAAGATACTAATTTTAAATAATTGTATATAATTTAATTAAAAAAAGTATTTTCAAAAATTTAACTTTTTTTGTTTGATGTTCTACGAGTCTGGTTAGTAATCTTTCGAGGGAATCGACTCGGCCTAGATCAAATATAATCTCAGAATAATTTTGTTACCTCAAACAAAAAAGATACTAATTTTTAAATAATTGTATATAATTTAATTAAAAGCCAGGCGAACAATTTTTGGATTTATTTCAAAAAGTATTTCCAAAAATTTAACTTTTTTGTTTGGTGTTCTACGAGTCTGGTTAGTAATCTTTCGAGGAAATCGACTTGGCCTGGATCAAATATAATATCAGAATAATTTTGTTACCGCAAACAAAAAAGATACTAATTTTTAAATAATTGTATATAATTTAATTAAAAGCCAGGCAAACAATTTTTGGATTTATTTCAAAAAGTATTTTCCAAAAATTTAACTTTTTCGTTTGATGTTCTACGAGTCTGGTTAGTAATCTTTCGAGGAAATCGACTCGGTCTAAATCAAATATAATCTCAGAATAATTTTGTTACCTCAAACAAAAAAGATACTAATTTTTAAATAATTGTATATAATTTAATTAAAAAAAGTATTTCCAAAAATTTAACTTTTTTGTTTGATGTTCTACGAGTCTGGTTAGTAATATTTCGAGGGAATCGACTCGGTCTAGATCAAATATAATCTCAGAATAATTTTGTTACCTCAAACAAAAAAGATACTAATTTTTAAATAATTGTATATAATTTAATCAAAAGCCAGGCGAACAATTTTTGGATTTATTTCAAAAAGTATTTCCAAAAATTTAACTTTTTTGTTTGGTGTTCTACAAGTCTGGTTAGTAATCTTTCGAGGAAATCGACTTAAACTAGATCAAATATAATATCAGAATAATTTTGTTACCTCAAACAAAAAAGATACTAATTTTTAAATAATTGTATATAATTTAATTAAAAGCCAGGCAAACAATTTTTGGATTTATTTCAAAAAGTATTTTCCAAAAATTTAAACGTTTTTGTTTTTGGATTGCTTATTTTAAATTGTTAATAACAATCCGACAGAAGGGTAAACAAAATAATAACCAAATAAATAATTAAAGCATGGAGGGGCTAGTACTCAAGATTATTGCAGCTTATTTTTTTCAAAGCTTGTTTACTATAGTAACAATGTTCTGCTTTAAACCTGGTGATCATGATGCGAACAAAAAAACATGCATGAACAATAAAGTTACGACGTTGCTACAACAAAGCGCAACAAGTAAAATAAGTACAAAACTGATAATTTGTTTATTTAATAATAGCCTTCTTTTGATATCATTGGCTGTTTTTGCTCTTGAAAAAGCCTTCAGGACTCGAAGGGGTAAATTTATTTAACAAAATAAAAATAACAAATTAAACAAAAATAAATCAAAACTATTGGATTATTGTAGAACTTAACTCTATGGTGTCAATTTTTGTTTTGGATCTTGTTTTTTGTTGAGGTTAAAATTATTTGGAAGACGTTACGTGTTAACCTCCAGCTTTGACGTCAGTTTTTAATTCTTCTTTTTCTTTTAATTCATCGATAGGTTTCATTTTGTGTTCTTTTTCTTCTTCTTGTTTTTCTTGTTTTTATTGTTCTTTTTCTTTTTTAAAGGTTCTTAATGTCATTTTGTGTTCTTTTTCTTTTTCTTCTTGTTTTTCTTGTTTTTTTTGTTTTTTTGTTTCTTTTTCTTATTGAAATTGGAGTTATGTGGATGGACGAATGAATGGTTTATGTTCTCTTTTATTTCTTTTTTCCCTACTTTTGATCATCATTAATTTTTCTCCTTTTTCTCCTTCTTATTCTTCTTAATTTTTTTATTCTTCTTGTTCTTCTTATTCTCCTTATTCTTCTTGTTCTTCTTCTTCGCTCTAATTTTCATTTACTCCAACCCTAGCCCCATATTTCTATATTTTTTCATCTAAAATGCAGAGGCTTTGTTTAACACTTTTCTCCAGTAGCACAAGTCCTTCATTTTAGTATGATTTTTAAACACTTTTTATAAAATCAAAGCAATTTTTGAGATGACTTTTTAAACGTTTTTTTTCAAATTTCAATGTATCATTTTGTGCTTGCAAATCAGCAAGGCGGCCTATATTGTGGTAATGTATTCCTTAGCTTACATGAACATTAAATGATCCTGTATAATAGAGCAGACACAAATTACACTTATTTTGTTTGTTTTGTTTGTTTTTAAAGTACATGTTGTGAGTTTTTGACGTTGAATGGACTCTATGTTGTGAACGAGATACGACTACATTGCAAGAATGACATTTTATAAGTCCATGTGATCCTCCTTTATCAACTGTATCAACCATATCGTAAATTTTTTATTTGTGTGTTCTTGCTTGTAAGTGTTTTTAAAAACTTTTGACGTTAAAGTTTGCTCCACATGGACATGTGACTTTTAACTCCATGAGTTTTTTATTCTCCAATGATTCCTTTATTTGAGCTCGCATGTTTTACCAGTAAGCCTTCATAGTTAGATTTGTCAATTTGAGCTGCTATATCATTGAGCTGATAAACTTTATGGCTTCGATGTGCAAATGAGTGCCAATAATAAAAGGCTGTTATAAACAATTAAAAAATTTGTAAATAAGAGGCTCAATTTATTGTAGATTTAATGTGTTTAATTTTATATAGAGTTTTTTCCGCGTAATCGCAGTACAAATGTAGAGAGAGAACTGAAAATTTTATAATTAAATACAAATGTCTTTCTCTCTCCCAATTGGAAAGTTCAAAATCGCTTGTGAATGTGGAGCAAGCGTTTATCCAAAATCCTTGTAGGATCACAAGTTATCAAGGAGTCACATGGAGCTTATGAAAAAAGCTTTCTCTCTTGATTAAAAAGGTGGATCAGATGGATTGTTTCAATGTCAATGCGGTTTATATGTGGCACACAAACAAGCAAAAGCTCATTGTGCAGGAAAAAAGCATGATCACTACATCGGCAATCGAATAAGAGGAGGAAAAAGATGCGGGTAGTGCTAACTTTACTACACATAAATGTATTGTGTTCATTTAATGGACGATGAACATGGCTTAAACATTGAACGGCGTCAATTATTTCTTTATCAGACATAAATGGCAGCAGAAAAAATTACCGAAAAGAAGTAAATTGCCCATGAAAATTTTGCAGCACAAAGCATTCACTTGCTAGACGTTCTAACTCATGAAGTTAATCAGAGGACCACTAATTAAAAAAATCCAATCTTGACATAGAGATTACGATATGAAGCTAACCTTGTTGAAGAAGAAGAGAAAGCACGAACAGATTTCTTGTTTGAAAACAAATCTGTTACTGCATCAACTTTTTCAAGCGATTAAGTGTCATCATAAAGTAAAAATATTTGTATTTAGGTTCAAACAAAAGAAGAAGATCATAAAGAATGGTCGAAAAAAGCGAAAAAAGCGGAAGTACACATTCAACTTGGGAGAAAAGGGAGAAAAAGGAGAAAAGAAAAATGACAAAACAACTGAACAACATGGCAATTGAAGAATAAAAATGAACATGAAACAGAAAAAACGCACAATTAATGGTCAATGATCAATTATCAATTATTTTAAGAATTTATTTTCATTTCTTGAAGGCAAACTTCATTCTTAGTTTTTTTGCTTTTCTTGCCTGGTTTATTTTTATTAAATTTTGTGTTCCGGTTATGATTGATTTATTTTCACCAAGAGTTATGGTTTAGGTTGAGGTTAGGATTAACTTCAAAGTTTTTTGTATCTTTTTTGTTTTGGTTGTTTTAATTGTTGGCAAAGACTTTTTTTATTGTTGGATATAATTTTAACGTTGTTTCCAATAAGTTACGGCTCCATAATCATAAATTAACTCAGTATCGTTTGCTATTTAAGTTTTTGAATAAATTAATATGACAGGAACCATCGATCCTTTAAAGAAAGCAAGACTTTCAATTCTCAAACAATTTTATTAGGAGTCTCCATACTTTCCGTTAATGTATCTTCCAACATTAGTATATTTTTAAGAATCAATGAACATCTATCTGCTGGTTTTTTTATTTTTGTTATGTATCCATCCCAAGGTAAAAATTGAATCAAAACCCTTTGGAAGGTTGGAATCGTCACAAATTCGACCCAAATAAACGCAAATTAACGACAAACGAGGCACCAATGTAGTAGTAAAAAGTCCTAAACCTGCTCCTTACATTTTTGATTACTTGATTTATAGTGGAAGGAATGTTTAGTGTTAGATTGTCCAGCATATTATCTAATTTAATTATTTATCACAAAGTTCCAAATTGGAAGAAATGTTCAAAAAATTTCCTTAAACAAAGTATTCCCTAATAAAAATTCGGTTACTTAAGTTTATAACTTCTTCAATGTTGTTACATTTCTTTTGAACTGACAATCGCGTTAACTTGAGGGAAAGAATTGAGTTTTTCTTTTGGAAAAAGTTTATAATATTTGTTGTGGATTTTTTGCTTTCAATTTTGTAAAGAAAATCGCCATCAGCACAATGATTTTAAAGATTATCCAAAAGTAAAGACTTACCTAACTTTAAATTTGCGGTTATCGATTAATTCCATTCATAAACAAGGTCTGAGATGTAATTTTCTGTCAGTTGTGTGCGAAAAAGCGATGAAAAATAGTCATAATTGGGAACTTATCCATATTTTAAATTGCGACAATAAAGAAGAGATGTGATTAAATATGGATATGTGCAGTATATTTTGATTGCTTCAAGATCACCCTGTAATTAAGCAATTCCGGCTGATCGATTCGGATGAGTAAAACATTTTGCAATGTTATTCCAAGGTAGTTTTCCGAAAACAAGTTCCATGCTTAAGTAAACAATACTCTAAAGATCATCTTTCCAACCTAAATTAGTACACATTTTTTACTTGGATTTTTGCCTAAATGACACCCCATTGAAACGTAGGAAGCTGTTCCATTGTATCCTTTGCTTCTGATACTTTATTATTTTTTAATGAATTTTTGGGAAAGACCCAAATCAATGACAAATATTTATGATGCTGTTTTACCCAATCCAAAGCAGATGTTTGACGCTTTTATATCTGAATGAATGACTCCGTTTTGGTGAATCATTTTGATTATATTAATCAACTGAACAATAATCATAAGCATCGACTTTTAAGTAATCATGTTATCATTTTTTTGAACTGATCTCAAAGAGGATCCCAGTAGCTGCATTTACAAATATGAAATGTTTGTTCCCAGTAAATCATGCTTAAATGGTTGTGGAACGCTTATTTTTTTGTGGAACTTTAAATACAAACCATATTATTTTTTCAGGTCATCATGATTTTTATGGCAAAACTTTATAGCTACATGTTTTTTATTATTATTAACTGCAGAGTAAACAGTTCCGTATGAGCCTTATCCAATTTTATTGTATTAATGGTAGTTTTTCTTTAAGAATGTTTCGATGTCATTGATAAAATGTTTTGCGAGATCTTATTTCTTTAAGAGAAGATTAAATTACTCTAATTTGTCTAACAAAACAAAATAAATACATTAACTTGCTCTTGCTAAAAAGTTGGAAGATTGAATCATTATGTGGAGCTGATTAAATTGTCACGGCTGCCGGAGAATATAAAAAAACAAAATTAAAGCATAAATTAAGACTAAATATAATGATCATTGAATTTTAACAAACCAACCAGATTAAATAAATTTTTCGTGAGCAGTTTTTATGTGTTTTCTGCGACTTCCTTGTTGCCCTACCCAATCGCAGTAAGTGCAGTTTACTATTTTCTGTTTTTTTTTCATTTTTCTGTGCTTTTTTTTATGTCTTACCAATTGACAATAGATGACAAATTCTTGCCGACAATTTTCAATTGGACAAGCAAATTTTTTTTACATAAGTTTAATCAATGTTATTTCAAGTATCCTGTGCAATCCAGTCAAATTTTTAAATAAATTGCAGTCAAAAATAGATGATTAAAATATTAACACCGATTGCACTTAGATGCAGAAATGTAATTTATGCTAATTTTACAATTTTTATTTTTTAGCCCCTCAAGTCTCAAAGGTTTTTTGCAAATCTATTTCTAAAAAAATTAAGATCAACACAAAATCAATAGTGCGAGTTTTTTTCTTCATCATTTTGCATTTCATTTGCTTCGTCATTTTTTGGGTCGTTGTATTGCCATTTTTCCAAGTTTTACATTGTCAAGTTAAGATGTGAATCTTTAAATTCGTTTCCAAAAACCATTACGAATTCAGCAAGAATAACAGTTGGTCGTATTATATCACCTAACTATGTAGTTAAAAATTTCCAACACTGGCGCTAAAATTATGAACATTTGGGATGGTCTCCAATGACCTCGAAAACCATTGTCCGCACAATCATACGCGCCATCAGATCAGCATGCCCTGAAACTGAAATTCGCTTAGTTCCTAAGCTTACTTGAGGTGGACAAAGTCTTTAGATATGCAGTCTATACTAAGGTTTAGAGATAGTGGGCTTCATGCTGTCAATTATTAAAATTAGCAAAAATTAAAGTCGAACAAATTAACTTCCAAATTTTAATTTTAAACAAATTAAAATTTTTGTGGAATTATGCATTTTTTAAAAAAAATAAGCTTTTTTTGCAAGTAAATCTCAAAAACCTTTTTTTCTGTCGATAAAATTTTACTAAAGCTATAAATTTGTGTTAGACATGCATATCTTCTTCCAGATTAATTGATAAAATATTAACATTAACAGACAATTTTTTGCTGAAAACTTGAATCGAGTTTAAAAACTGGAATTTATTTTAAAAAAAATTAAGCTTTTTTTGCAAGTAAATCTCAAAAACCTTTTTTTTTGTCGATGAAATTTTACTAAAGCTATAAATTAGTGTTAGACATACATATCTTCTTCCAGATTAATTGATAAAATATTAACACTAACAGACAATTTCTTGCTGAAAACTTGAATTAAGTTTAAAAACTGGAATTTATTTTTTAAAAAAATTAAGCTTTTTTTGCAAGTAAATCTCAAAAATCTTTTTTTCTGTCGATGAAATTTTACTAAAGTTATAAATTAGTGTTAGACATACATATCTTTTTCCAGATTAATTGATAAAATATTAACACTAACAGACAATTTCTTGCTGAAAACTTGAATTGAGTTTAAAAACTGGAATTTATTTTTTAAAAAATTAAGCTTTTTTTGCAAGTAAATCTCAAAAATCTTTTTTTCCGTCGATGAAATTTTACTAAAGTTATAAATTAGTGTTAGACATACATATCTTCTTCCAGATTAATTGATAAAATATTAACACTAACAGACAATTTTTTGCTGAAAACTTGAATTGAGTTTAAAAACTGGAATTTATTTTTTAAAAAATTAAGCTTTTTTTGCAAGTAAATCTCAAAAATCTTTTTTTCCGTCGATGAAATTTTACTAAAGTTATAAATTAGTGTTAGACATACATATCTTCTTCCAGATTAATTGATAAAATATTAACACTAACAGACAATTTCTTGCTGAAAACTTGAATTGAGTTTAAAAACTGGAATTTATTTTTAAAAAAATTAAAAATATTAATGCTGTTGGTTTAAAAACCGGAATTTATTTTTAAACAAAAATTAGGGAGTTGATGTTGGGGTTGGTGTTGGGTTGGGGTTAAGGTTAATAGGTAGAAGAAATCATGGATACAAAATTCGTTCCAATAGAAAACTGATTTGCGAATACAAATTGTGAATTATATTTGTGTTTAAATTTAAAACTTCTATATATGAGAAATAATAAAGATTTGATTTTATATTGAGGGGTTGGGGTGGGGTTGGGGTTGGGGTTGGGGTTGGGGTTG
>Ga0209450_10001880_pt1 | contig 10572 bp, 7 predicted proteins | sample FrelakmetLWP11LW_FD_187149 | JGI IMG/M metagenome (GOLD analysis project Ga0209450, IMG submission 187149) | Freshwater lake sediment microbial communities from the University of Notre Dame, USA, for methane emissions studies - LWP11 LW (SPAdes)... | ecosystem: Environmental > Aquatic >... | reverse complement strand
CAGGCCACGCCGCTCGCCTACGCCGCGGAGGCTCCTCCCGTGAAGGCGAACCCACAGCGCGCGGAATCCACGCCGTCGCGGTCCGCGACGGTCAAGGCGGTCGGCGGATTACTCGGGGCCTTCGGCGGCGACCTCGGCTCCAAGCTGGCCAGCACCGAGAAGGTCGTGCCCAAGTCGCAGGACGAGCTGGCTGCGGAGGAACTCGCGCTCGGCCCGGAGATCACCGGACGTCTGCTCGGCGCTCGCCCGTTGTGGAGCGATGTGGATGCGCAACGTCGCGTCAACCTGGTCGGACGGTGGGTCGCCTCACAGACCAGTCGCCCCGAACTGCCGTGGACGTTTGGCGTGATCGACACGCCCGAGATGAACGCGTTTGCGGCGCCCGGTGGCTACGTCGTCGTGACGCGTGGACTGTACGAATTGCTGCTGAGCGACGCGGAACTGGCCGCGGTGCTGGGCCACGAAATCGGTCACTGCGTGCAGCGAGACCACTACAAGGTGATCCGCAAGCAGGAGATGGCGACGGCCGGCAAGGACCTCGCTGTGAGCACGGCGCAGCCCTCCGGCGGGAGCGCGGCCACCGTCTTCGCCCGGCGCTACGTGGAAGAGCACGGTGCGACCATCCTGCTGACCGCGCTGGATCGCGAGGCCGAATACCGCGCCGACGAGTCCGCGCAGTACTACCTCGCGCGGTCGGGAATGAACCCGCTGGCACTGCACTCCGTGCTGCAGCGCCTCGCGGCCCTCGGCCCCGGCTCGGCAGGCCTGGCACAGTTGTACAAGACGCACCCGCCGTTCGACGCGCGGATCGATCGGCTCGATCAGCGCGCGGACGGCCCGCTGCAGGCGTACTTCCAGCGGGAGTGACCGGCCAGCCGGCGCATTGCCGCGCCGCCGCCTCCAAGCGCCGGGGGGTTTTAGCTACACTACGCGGCCTTGGCCGTTGCCCCCGGCGCGACGGATCCAGACACCCTTGCCAGACGAACCTGCAGGCGCGATGAGCGATTTCCAGACATTCCTGTCCTCGACGCCGCTCGCGGCGGGCAATGCCCCCTACGTCGAGGCGCTCTACGAGCAATTCCTCGCCGATCCGAACTCGGTCGAGGCGGCGTGGCGGGAGTACTTCGCGAGTCTCGGCGGCCGGGCGGACGAGATCGCCCACGGGCCCCTCGTCGAGGAGCTGACGCAGCGTGCCCGGCTACGTCGGCCGGGCGGTTCGGTGGTCATGGCCGGGCCCGAGACGGGCAGCGCTGCCAAGCAGGGCGCCGTCTCGCGCATGATCCAGATCTACGCGAACCGCGGCCACCTGACCGCGAGGCTCGACCCGCTCGGCTTGACGGACCGCCCGGTGCCGAAGGTGATGGGTCTCGACTACCTGGGCCTCACCGAAGCCGACCTGGACACCGAATTCCTGACGGGCAGCCGCAACACGGCGATCAAGCCGCGCCAGAAGCTGCGCGAGATCATCGCGCAGTTGCAGCACATCTATTGCGGCACGATCGGCGCGGAGTTCGCGCACGTCTCCGACGAGACCGAGCGCCTGTGGCTGCAGGACCGATTCCAGGTCGGTCGGGTACAGCACCGTTTCCCGGTAGAGGACAGGAAGGACATCCTCTGGAACCTGACCATGGCCGAAGGCCTCGAGCGCTACCTCGCCACGCGCTACCCGGCCCAGAAGCGTTTCTCGCTCGAGGGCGGCGACAGCCTGATCCCGTTGCTGGAGGACCTGATCCAGACGGGTGGCTGGGTTCACGGCCTCGAGGACATCGTGATCGGCATGGCGCACCGCGGTCGCCTGAACGTGCTGGTGAATGTGCTCGGCAAGTCGCCCGCCGAACTGTTCTCCGAGTTCGAGGGCAACTACGACCTGAAGAAGCTGAAGGGCTCGGGCGACGTCAAGTACCACAAGGGCTTCTCGTGCGACGTCAGCACGCCGGGCGGCAACGTGCACGTGGCGCTCGCCTTCAACCCCTCGCACCTCGAGGTGGTGAACCCGGTGGTCGAGGGCTCGGTGCGCGCCCGCCAGGAGCGCCGCGGCGACGTCGCCGGCGACAAGGTGATGGCCGTGCTGATCCACGGGGACTCCGCGTTCGCCGGGCAGGGTGTCATCCAGGAAACACTGCAGATGTCGCAGGCGCGCGCCTTCTACACCGGCGGCACCGTCCACGTGATCATCAACAACCAGGTCGGCTTCACCACCCACGAGCCGCGCGACACGCGCTCGACGCTGTACTGCAGCGACGTGGCGAAGATGATCGAGGCTCCGATCCTGCACGTGAACGGCGACGATCCCGAGGCAGTGGTGTTCGCCACGCGGCTCGCGCTCGAGTACCGCCAGAAATTCCACAAGGACGTGGTCATCGACCTGGTCTGCTATCGCCGCCTCGGCCACAACGAGGCCGACGAGCCGGCCGCGACCCAGCCGCTGATGTACGCGACGATCCGCGGCAAGCCCACCACCCGGCAGCTCTACGCCGAGCAACTGGTGAAGGAAGGCGTGATCGGCGCCGACGTGGCCGACACGATGGCCGACCAGTACCGCCGCGGGCTCGACGACGGCAAGCCTCAGGCGCACCAGGTCATCGGCATGGTCGGCAACGTGCACACCGTGGACTGGACGCGCTACCACGACGTGGACTGGAACGACCAGGTGCGCACCGGCGTGAAGGCCGCCGTGCTGCGCGAACTCGGCCTGAAGGCGACGAGCTATCCCGAGGGCTTCACGCTGCACCGCCAGGTGCAGAAGATCGTCGACGACCGGCGCCGCATGGCTGCCGGCGAGATGATGCTCGACTGGGGCTTTGCCGAGACGCTCGCCTACGCGACGCTGCTCGACGAGGGCTACGAGGTGCGCCTCACCGGCCAGGACAGCGGCCGCGGCACGTTCTTCCATCGCCACGCGGTGGGGCACGACCAGAAGACCGGCGCCACCTACATCCCGCTCAAGAACCTCAAGCCCGGCCAGCCGCGTTTCCGGGTCACGGACTCGCTGCTCTCCGAGGAGGCGGTGCTCGGCTTCGAGTACGGCTATGCCACGACGGACCCGAACTGCCTGGTGATCTGGGAAGGGCAGTTCGGCGACTTCGTGAACGGCGCGCAGGTGATCATCGACCAGTTCATCAGCTCGGGCGAAGCGAAGTGGGGCCGGTACTGCGGGCTCACCCTGTTCCTGCCGCACGGCTTCGAGGGCCAGGGCCCCGAGCACTCGTCGGCGCGGCTCGAGCGCTTCCTGCAGTTGAGCGCCGAGAACAACATGTCGGTGTGCGTGCCGTCCACGCCCGCCCAGATGTTCCACATGCTGCGCCGGCAGATGCTGCGCGACTTCCGCAAGCCTCTGATCGTGATGACTCCGAAGAGCCTGTTGCGCCACAAGCTCTCGGTCTCCGCCCTCGACGATCTCACGCACGGCTTCTTCAACGAGGTGATCGGCGAGATCGACGACCTGGACCCCGCGAAGGTACGCCGCGTCGTGTTCTGCTCGGGCAAGGTCTACTTCGACCTGCTCGAAGCGCGCCGTGCCGGGGAGGTGCGCGACGTGGCCGTCGTCCGCATCGAGCAGCTCTATCCATTCCCGGGCGAGGACTACGCGGCGGCGCTGCGTCACTACCCGAACGCCGCCGAGATCGTCTGGTGCCAGGAAGAGCCGCAGAACCAGGGCGCCTGGTACCAGATCCGTCACCGCCTGCAGGAGCCGCTCACGCACAAGCAGGAGCTGCTGTACTCCGGGCGCGCGCCTGCCGCGGCGCCGGCGGCCGGCATCCTCCAGCTCCACACGCTCCAGCAGACGGGCCTCGTGTCCGCCGCGATCAGGGCAAACGTCAAAGAAGAGTCCAATCGCTCGACGTCGCGTCTGCGTGCCACTGCCAGCAGGAAGAATTCATGACCATCGAAGTGCGCGTTCCCCAGCTGCCCGAGTCGGTCGCCGACGCGACCCTGGTCGCGTGGCACAAACAGCCTGGCGACGCCGTCAGCCGTGACGAGAACCTCGTCGACCTCGAGACGGACAAGGTGGTGCTCGAGGTGCCGGCACCGGCCGCAGGCGTCATCAAGGAACTCAAGGTGCAGAACGGCGCCACCGTTACCAGCGGCCAGGTGCTCGCGCTGCTCGAAGAGGGCGCCGTCGCGGCGGCGCCGTCCAAGGCGGCCGAGGCCCGGACCGAGGCCGCAGCGAAGTCAGCCACGCAGGAAGCCCCTGCGGCAGCCAGGAGCGCCGGTAGCGACAAGCTCGCACCGTCGGTGCGCCGCCTCGTCGAGGAGCACAAGCTCGACGCCGGCTCGATCCCGGGCAGCGGACGGGACGGCCGCATCACGAAGGGTGACGTGCTCGCTCACATGGCGCCGAAGGAGGCGGGCGTGTCGCCGGCTGGTGCTGCCGCAGCGGCCCAAGTCGCAGGCATTGCAGCCTCCGGCAGTGCAGCCATAGCAGGTCGCGTCGAGCGCCGGGTGCCGATGACGCGCCTGCGGGCCCGCGTCGCCGAGCGGCTGGTGCAGGCCCAGTCCACCGCTGCGATGCTCACGACGTTCAACGAGGTGGACCTGAAGGCGGTCAATGAGCTGCGCGCGAAGTACAAGGAACGCTTCGAGAAGCAGTACGGCGCGCGCCTCGGGTTCATGTCGTTCTTCGTCAAGGCGTGCGTGGAAGCGCTGCGGCGCTTCCCGGTCGTCAATGCCTCCGTCGACGGCAACGACATCGTCTACCACGAGTACTACGACGTCGGCGTCGCCGTCTCGACGGACCGCGGGCTGGTCGTGCCGGTGCTGCGTGATGCGGACGCGATGACGTTCGGCGAGATCGAGAAGTCCGTGGTGGCCTACGCGACCAGGGCCCGGGAAGGCTCGCTCACCCTCGACGAGATCACCGGCGGCACCTTCACGATCACCAACGGCGGCGTGTTCGGCTCCCTGCTGTCCACGCCGATCCTGAACATGCCGCAGAGCGCCATCCTCGGCATGCACAAGATTCAGGAGCGCCCGGTCGTGGTCGACGGCGAGGTGGCGGTGCGCCCGATGATGTACCTGGCGCTGTCCTACGACCACCGCATCATCGACGGCCGCGACTCGGTGCAGTTCCTGGTCGCGGTGAAGGAAGCGCTGGAGGATCCGGCGCGGCTGCTGCTGCAGGTCTAGTGATCAATGAACAGCGGTTAGCGGTTAGTCGGAAGCGCGCCTGAGGCGCGCGTCTGCTCGTCGTCACTAGCCGCCAACCGCCAACCGCTTCGTCCCCTGGGGAATGCAATGTCCGACTCCACTTCCTACGACGTCATCGTCATCGGCGCCGGCCCGGCCGGGTATCCCTGCGCGATCCGCGCGGCCCAGAACGGCCTCAAGGTCGCCTGCATCGACGAGTGGAAGAACTACGACGGTACGCACGCTTTCGGCGGCACCTGCCTGAACGCGGGCTGCATCCCGTCGAAGGCGCTGCTCGAATCGTCGGAGCTGTACCACCGCGCGCTCGGTGAGTTCGCGGCGCATGGCATCAAGGTCGGCGGGCTCGAGTTCGACGTCGCGACGATGCAGAAGCGCAAGGCAAAGATCGTCAAGGCGTCGACGCAGGGCATCGCCGGCCTCTTCAAGTCCGCGGGCGTCGCGGGGCTGCAGGGCCACGGCAAGCTGCTGGCGGGCCAGCGGGTCGAGTTCACCGCGCTCGACGGCACGCAGCGTGAGCTCAACGCACGGCACGTGGTGCTCGCCAGCGGTTCGGTGCCGATGGAACTGAAGTCCGTGCCGTTCGACGGCAAGGCGGTGGTGGACTCGTGGGGCGCTCTCGAGTTCGACGCCGTGCCGCCGCGCCTCGGCGTGATCGGCGCCGGCGTGATCGGGCTCGAGCTCGGCAGCGTCTGGCGCCGGCTCGGCGCCGAAGTGGTCGTGCTCGAGGCGATGGAGCAGTTTCTCTGGATGGCCGACCAGCAGGTGGCCAGGGAAGCGCTCAAGCATTTCAAGAAGCAGGGTCTCGAAGTCCGCCTCGGGGCAAAGGTGACCGGCGCGAAGCAGGGCAAGGATGGCATCACGCTCGAATATGCGGACGCCAGCGGTTCACAGCGGGTCACGGTGGACAAGGTGGTCGTGGCGATCGGTCGCCGGCCGTTCACCGGCGGCCTGCTGGGCGAGGGCACCGGCGTCGAACTCGACGAGCGCGGCTTCATCAGGGTCGATCACGAGTGCCGCACCGGCGCGCCGAACGTGTGGGCGGTGGGCGACGTGGTGCGCGGTCCGATGCTCGCGCACAAGGGCAAGGAAGAGGGCGTGATGGTCGGTGACCTGATCGCCGGGCTCGTCTCCGAGGTCAACTACAAGGCGATCCCGTCGGTGATCTACACGGCCCCGGAGATTGCGTGGGTAGGCCTCACGGAGGAGGAAGTAAAGAAGACCGGCCGGGCCTACAAGGTCGGCAGTTTCCCGTTCATGGCGAGCGGCCGCGCGCGGGCCATGGAAGCGCCGGCGGGCTTCGCCAAGGTGATCGCCGCGAAGGACGACGACGAGATCCTCGGCGTGCACATCATCGGCCCCATGGCCGGTGAACTGATCGCCGAGGCCGTGCTGGCGCTCGAGTACTCGGCGAGCACCGAGGACCTGCAACGCACGATCCACGCCCACCCGACGCTGAGCGAAGCCGTGCACGAAGCGGCTCTCAACGCGGACAAGCGCGCGATCGACATCGCGAACCGTTGAACACCAGTCACTAATCACATCCCACGATCGCCCGGAATGGCCGGCCGCGATCGCTCCAGGCATTCGCGGCGTCGGCCAGGACCGCCAGCGCCGTGTCGAACGCCTCTGGCGCGTGCCGGCGCATGTCTTCGGCGTGATCCAGGATCAGCACGTACCCTGCGGCCGGGCGCCAGCTCAGGTCGGCGAGGCAGTCGAAGAGCGCATCCCAGTTGGCGCCGAACCAGTCGGGGAAGCCGAGGGCAGCGGCGGTCCGTGCCAGGAACGCCTGCTTGTCGCAGCAGCCCCCCAGGTCGATGCGCACCGCATCCAGGCCGAGCGAAGCCGCAAGCCGCAGGACGGCGGCGACCGCTTCCGGCGTGAGGTCCATGACCAGCACGGCCGGTCCCGCCATCGGTGGTGCACTGCCTTCGCGAATTGTCATGGACCGACCTCCACGCGGCGGAACGACCGGTAATGGTCGTCGGTGTAGTAGTAGACCTCGGGCGGCTCACCGCCGGTGACGATGCGCCGCGCACCCCGGTCTCGCGAACCAGGGGTGCTCACCGTGTACTCACGGTAGTAACCACGTGGCCGCTCGGGCAGGCGCCGCTCGCGATTCTGGAAAACAGCCCCATCGCGATCATACGGGTAGGGTCCGCCCCGCCCGATCGCCTGCAGCGTGGTGATAGCCTCGGGCGGCAGGAATGACGGATAGCGCGCCTCCGCTTCCGGTCGGGTCGCGCGCGACGGCCCGTCCTCGGCAACCGCCGCCGGCTCCTCGATCGGCGCACGCGTCGACCACCACTCGACCGCGGCGAGCGCCGCGAGCAGCAGGACGGCCAGTCGAATCCACTTCGCCATCGCGCTGGCTCCTTCAGTGACGGCGCCGCGCGCTGATCACGTTCGGCAGGCTGGCGAAGCGGCTGAGCACGCGGCTCAGCTCGTCGAGACCGTGCACCGTCACGGTCAGGTCGATGTGCGCCGTGTTTTCCGCCGCATTGGTCGTGACGTTCATGGCGGAGATGCTGATGTGCTCGTCGGCGAGCACGCCGGTGACGTCCCGCGTGAGGCCCTTGCGGTCGAAGGCGAGGATCACCACGGTCGCCGGGAAGGTGCGCTCCGGCGACGGCCGGCCCCAATCCACCGCCAGCACGCGCTGCGGCTGCTGGTCACGCATGCGCAGCAGGTTGGCGCAGTCGGCACGGTGGATGCTGACACCACGACCGAGCGTGATGTAACCGGCGATCGGCTCCGGTGGCACCGGCCGGCAACACCGTGCGAACGTGTTCAGCAGGTCGCCCACGCCGTCGATGACCATCCCGGTCGGTTGCCCGGCCGCCGCCGGCTTGAAGGCGCGCGGTTTCTGGGGCTCGTGGTCCTTGAGGCGGCGGTGAACCGCGCCTGCCACCTGCGCGAGGGTGAGTTCGCCTTCGCCGAGGTGGAGGTACAACTCGTCGAGGTTCGGCAGGCCCAGCTCGTCGAGGATCTCCGGCAGCGGGGGGGCGCGCACCCCGAGGCGGTCGAGTTCGCGCTCGAACATCTCCCGGCCCTGTTCGCGGTTCTGCCCCTCGTCGAGCTTGCGGAACCAGCTGCGCACCTTGGCGCGGTTGCGCGGCGAGGCGAGGTAGCCGAGGGCCGGCACCAGCCAGTCGCGGCTCGGATTGGGCTGCTTGCCGGTGATGATCTCGACGCTGTCGCCGTTGGCGAGCCGGTGGTCGAGCGGGACCATGCGGCCGTTCACGCGCGCGCCGCGGCAGCGGTGCCCGAGGCTGGTGTGGACGTGGTAGGCGAAGTCGAGCGGCGTCGAATTGCGGGGCAGGTCCACGACCTCGCCACGCGGGCTCAGCGCATAGACGCGATCCTCGAAGATCTCGGCCTGCAGGCCGTCGAGCAGGTCGGGCTCGGCGCCGGTACGGGCCGACGGCTCGAGCAGCTGGCGCAGCCAGTTGATCTTCTGCTGGAAGCTCGCCTCGGCCTTGCGCCCTTCCTTGTACTGCCAGTGCGCTGCGACGCCGAGCTCGGCGTGCTCGTGCATCTCGCGGGTGCGGATCTGCACCTCGAGCGGCAGGCGGCCCGGGCCGATCACCGCCGTGTGCAGCGAGCGGTAGTGGTTCTCCTTGGGCGTGGCGATGTAGTCGTCGAACTCGCCGGGAATGTAGGGCCACAGGCCGTGCACGATGCCGAGAGCCGCGTAGCACTCGGCAATGGTGTCGACCTGCACGCGCACGGCGAGCACGTCCATCACCTGCTCGAAGGCGAGGCCCTTGCGCTGCATCTTCCGCCAGATGCTGTAGATGTGCTTCGGGCGCCCGGTGATCTCGCCCGTCACCCCCACTTTCTCGAGCTCGTGGGCCAGTTCACGGCGCACGTCCTCGATGTAGCGTTCGCGCTCGGCGCGCTTGGTGCGCAGCCAGCCGGCGATGCGCTTGTAGTCCTCGGGCTGGCTGAACCGGAAGGCGAGGTCTTCCAGCTCCCACTTGAGGTGCCAGATGCCGAGGCGGTTGGCGAGCGGTGCGTAGATCTCGCGCGTCTCGAGCGCCGCGCGCTCCTGCTCTTCGCGCGAGGCGTCCTTCAGGTGGCGGAGGCGCACGAGCTGCAGGGCGAGGCGCAGCAGCACCAGGCGCACGTCCGAAGCCAGCGACAGCAGCAGCTTGCGCAGCCCTTCGGACTGCGCGGGCTTGAGCGCCGTGCCCGGGTTCCAGCCGGCGGGAATGCCGCTGTCGGCGACGCGTTCGAGTTCGCGCACCAGGCGCAGCGCCGGCTCGCCCAGCAGTTCGGCGACGCGCTCCGGCGGAGCCTGGATCGATCCGAAGCAAGGGACCAGCAGGCCGGCAAGCAACAGTTCGTCGTCGGCCTGCAGCTGCGCCAGAACTCCGGCCAGTTCGAGGCTGCGCTCGAACTCGTCGGCCGGCACGGCGCCACGCAGGAAGGCCGCGGCCGCCTGCACCTGCGGGGAGTGGCGTTCGATGTCGATTGCGGCGTGCTTCACGGCGTCGGGTATGATAGCGCGACGTTTCACAGGATCCCGCGGGGTGAGTGCTTGCCGAGGCTCTATCGCAGTGGCCGGCGTCGGGCGCTCGCGCCAGGGCCGATGACGACGCGCGGCGGCGCCGTGCGCATCCTCGGACTGGATCCCGGCTCGCAGGCAACCGGATTCGGCATCATCGACTGGGTGGACGGCGACGCGCGCTACGTCGCGAGCGGCGCTATCCGCACCAGCGGCGCGGAGTTCCCGCCGCGATTGCGGCAGATCTTCGAGGGCGTGCTGGCACTGATGCGCGAGTATGTGCCTCGCGAGGTCGCCATCGAGCGCGTGTTCATGCACCGCAACCCGGACAGCGCGCTCAAGCTCGGCCAGGCGCGGGGTGCGGCCCTGTGCGCCGTGTTCTCGGGCGACCCCGAGGTGTTCGAGTATGCACCGCGCGAGGTGAAGCTCGCGGTGGTCGGGCAGGGCGGGGCACAGAAGGAACAGGTGCAGTTGATGGTGAAGACGCTGCTCAGGCTGCAGGGCGAGTTGGGCGCAGACGCGGCCGACGCGATCGGCGTCGCGCTGTGCCACGCCTATGCGCGCGAGATGCGGGCCGCGATCGGCTCGGCCGGGACGCGCGCATGATCGGATTCCTGCGCGGCCGGCTCGCGGCCAAGCACCCGCCGCAGCTGGTCGTGGACGTCGGCGGGGTCGGCTACGAGGTCGAGGCGCCGATGTCGACGTTCTACGGGCTGCCGGGCATCGGCGCCGACGTGCAACTGCACACGCACCTGGTGGTGCGCGAGGATGCCCACGTCCTGTTCGGATTCGGCACGGAGCGCGAGCGCAGCCTGTTCCGTGAGCTCATCAAGGTCTCGGGCGTCGGTCCGCGGATCGCGCTCGCGATCCTCTCCGGGGTGACGGTGGACGAGTTCCACCGCTGCGTCGAGGCGCAT
>Ga0209450_10001879_pt1 | contig 10577 bp, 8 predicted proteins | sample FrelakmetLWP11LW_FD_187149 | JGI IMG/M metagenome (GOLD analysis project Ga0209450, IMG submission 187149) | Freshwater lake sediment microbial communities from the University of Notre Dame, USA, for methane emissions studies - LWP11 LW (SPAdes)... | ecosystem: Environmental > Aquatic >... | reverse complement strand
AATCGCACAGGCGTTTGTGCGCAGCTGAAGCGAGGAGGCGTCGACCCACCCTGACGATATACTGGGGCCATGGCCGACTCGCCCCTTCTCTACGATCGTTACCAGATCGTCCGCAAGCTGGGCAGTGGAGCGTTCGCTACAGTCTATCTCGCCGACGACCTGCGCATGGGGCGGCCGGTTGCCATCAAGGTGGTGGAACAGACCGCCGACGTCGACGACCGGGTGCTGCGAGAGGCCCAAGCAGCGGCCAAACTGAGCCACCACCACATCCTCACCGTCTACGAGATGGTTCGTGAGCCGGACCGGACCCTTCTCTTCACCGAGTATATCCAGGGCGCTACCCTCCGCGACCGCTATCGCGAGCAGAGCCTCAGCGACCTCGACATCCTCGAGGCCGGTATCCAGTTGTGTCGTGCCCTGGAGCACGCACACAAGCGGGGAGTGGTGCACCGCGACGTCAAACCGGAGAACATCATGATCGTCGAGGGTGACTCGATCGACGTCAGGCTGATGGACTTCGGTGTGGCGCAGTTGGAGGATCGCGCCTCGATCACTCTCGACGGCGATCTGGTGGGCACTCTCGCTTATATGTCGCCCGAGCAGGGAGAAGGCAGGAACGTCGATTCACGGAGTGACGTCTACTCACTGGCGCTCGTCCTCTACGAAGGTTTCACCAGGAGGAACCCATCAAGGGGCAAGAAGCTTCAAGAATTGCTGCGCGACGTGTCCAGGCCGGACATCCCTCCTCTATCCGCCAATCGTCCCGATCTCCCTGCCGCGTTGAACGATGCCCTCGGCCGGGCTATGGCTCACGACCGCTACGCCCGGCCCGACGCCGGGGCCTTCGGGCGGCTGCTGACTCAAGCCGCCAAGCAGATGCCGGAAGAGCTGCCGGACGAGCGTCTGGCTACCCGAGTGCGGGAGAAGCTGGTTCCTGTCAGGGTGGACCGCGACCGTCTGGTCTATTTGGCACAGCATGTCGCAGCTGCGGTCTTCGCACTCTGCTGCCTGCTGTATGTACTACCTCGTGTTCCGTTCTACCCGCAGGTCGCGATCGTTCCCTTGATCATCGTGCCGGCCTTCCTGGCTCTCGTCTGGCCGTTCGGCGGCGGGGTGCTGACCCTCGCGTTGCTGGCGCCTCCGGTGTTTGCGTTCGGCGCCGGATGGGGGGTCATATACGCGGTGCCGGCGGCTGTGACCATGGGTCTGTTGCGTTGGCGGCGGCGAGAGTGGGCGGCACTGCTGCCCGGGGTCGTGCCGTTTGCGATCGCGGGGGGAGTGGGTCTGGTTTTGCTGCCACTGACCGGCGCTCTGCTCCGTCGGTGGGGCGCCCTGGTCGGGTTTCTGAGTGGCCTCGTGTTGGTGGTCACTGCGGGTCTGGTCGGATGGACGACGCTGCCGTACACCTTCAACCCGGGGCCCGGCGCCGTTCTGATGGCGGCCGAGCACGCTGCTTCCCCCTGGACCGTGCTGTTGGAGATCGCCCGTTTCCTCGATTCTCGGCCGGAGCTCACCTTGCAGATCCTGCTTTTCGCGCTATTCTCCCTGCCCTTCTACATGCTGGCGGGCCGTTCTCGCGAACGGCGGATGTGGGGCGCGACCGGGTATCTCATCCTGCTGCTAGCCGGCTTTACGCTGCTTCCGATCCTAGCGCTGGGAGTGCCGGTGGCGTTGGGGCCGTTGCTGGTGGCGTATGTGCCGTGCGCTATAATCGCCTTCCTGTCGGCCCTTCTCGTTGCGTTTGAGGGCGCGGAGTCCCTCTAGGAGGAGACGTCCATGGGTTTGATGCACGTCCGTTCCGACAAGGCGACCAAGTTGCATGTGCAGCCGGGGGAGTTGGCCCGCAAGCTCGTCAAGGAGATGGAAGACCACAAGGTCTCGCGGCTTGCTCACGTGTCGGTGTGCGACCGGTATACCGTCTATCTCTGCCCTGCGGACTACGAGCGGCTTAGGGGACGCGAAGAGCAGATCGTCGCCAAGCTGGAGAACCATCTCTCCAAACACGCGCGGACCAAAGCATACGAGGTCTTGGACGATATCGCCGTCGCGATGGTGGTCGACCCCGACTTGAAGCCGGGCCGCTTCGGTATCCTGGCCGAACGTGCCGATCCGATCGGTCCCGATCGTGCCGCGCGGGTGATGCCGCCACGTGCGTCGACCACGATCATCTCGCCGAAGGAGGCCGCGCAGTTGGGTCTTGCCCATCAGACAATCGTGCTCAAGGCCGGCGAGCAGGTGAGCGAATTCAACCACGGGCGGGTCATCGTGGGCAGGGCACGAGATGTCGACTTCAGGGTGGACGATCCCAACGTCTCGCGCCGGCACGCGGCCATCTACTGGGCCGAAGGCCGCGTCGTGGTTGAGGACCTGGGTTCCACCAATGGGACGATGGTCAACGGCTATCCGGTGACGAACACCGTTCTGCGCCCGAACGACGTGGTCGCCATCGGAGACTGTCGCATCACCGTGGAGACCAGGTAGAGCTCGTGGACACGGAGATCGATCCATGCTGCAGATAGTGCTGCTGGCAGGGAAGTTCGCATTCCTGATAATCCTCTACCTCTTCATCTATAGAGTTGTCCGGTCGATCACGCGCGAGCTGCGCATGGCGGCGCCCGCGGCCGGCAGGCAACAGTGGTCCGTGCAGACCAAGGAGCATCCCACCGGTGGTCCACCGGCGTCTGTCGCGGGAGCCTCGGGGGAGAGGGGGAACGGGGTCTGGACACTCGTGGTGCAGAAGAGTCCTACTCTGTCCGTGGGGGAGGCCTACGCATTCCCGGTGGGGGCCCACGCGCTGGCCGGTCGCTCTCCGGAGATGGACATCTATCTCGAAGACACCTTCGTCTCATCCAAGCACGCGCTGTTCGAAACCACGGCCGCCGGCCTACAGGTGGAGGACCTGCGCAGCACCAACGGCACGCAGGTGAACGGAACCGACGTCTCCGTCGTGACAGTGCTGCGAGTGGGAGATCGAGTCGAGGTGGGTGACACCGTGTTTCAGGTGGAGGTGCGGTAGTGCGCCTTCGGGCTGGTGTAGCCAGCGATCGCGGCCTTGTCCGCCAGACCAACGAGGACTCGTATCTGGCCAGGCGGGGTCTGTACGCGGTCTGCGACGGCATGGGAGGTGCGCGCGCCGGAGAAGTGGCGTCGCAGATGGCCTGCCAAGGGCTGCTGAGTCTCGATCCGGCCTCCGCCGGACAGCAGGATCTGCGCGCGGCTATTGTCGAAGCGAATCTGGCTATTGCGCGGCGCAGTCTTACTGAGGAACCTCTTCTGGGGATGGGAACGACTCTCACCGCCGTCCTGGCCGGAGAGGGAGCCCTGAGCCTGGCTCACGTGGGCGACTCGCGGGCCTACCTCCTGCACGACGGCAGCCTCACCCAGCTGACCAGCGACCATTCGTGGGTGGGCGAGATGGTACGCCGAGGGGAGTTGACCCCGGCTCAAGCAGCGATACATCCGCACCGCAGCGTAATCACGCGGGCTCTGGGTACTGACGGCGACGTCGAGCCCGACATGTTCGAAGTGCCGGTTGAAGAGGGCGATCGGGTCCTGCTGTGCAGCGACGGTCTGACCGGCATGGTCTCCGACCCGGAGATAACCGAATTGCTCCGGCGGGATGATGATCCCCAGGTAGTGGCCGAGCTGCTCGTGCAGGCGGCGCTGGCCGGGGGAGGCGAAGACAATGTGACCGTGGTGGTCGTGGACGTCTTGTCGCGCGACGACCAGACCGGAGCCGACAGCAAGGGCGACGACCAGACCGGGGCCGACCCCGAGGGTGACGACATGTCCGGCGACGAGATACTTGTCGGGCCGAGCGACCGAGGGGTCTTGTCGGCGGCGTCCTCGCATCGCAGCAGACGACCGAGTGCCGTGGTGCGCGAGCGTCTGGCTCGGCGCGCGGGTCCCTTGCTACGCCCCGTCGCTTCTCGAGCGGGCGGAGATCCGCCGCCGACTGCAGTTCCGTCCGAGCCACAGTCGTCGTCACGTACGCGGAAACGGCGCGTGTGGGTCTCTCTGGTCGTTGTGGTTGCATTGGTCGTCGCGATAGCCATTGTAGGTTTTGCAGTGTTCAATTCGACCGTGTATTACGTGGGCACTTCCGAGGGCATAGTGGCCCTCTATCACGGGCTGCCGGGCAGCTTCCTCGGGATCGATCTTTCCTCGGTGATCGAGCGGGGCACCGTGACCTACGACTCGCTGGCTTCGCACCTGCAGGAGCGCGTGAACACGCACGATCTGGTCAACAAGGAGCAAGGGCAGCTATTCCTGCGAACGCTGGGCGCGCAACCGTGAGTACACGCAACCGGGAGCTCGTCTTTCTGCTCCCGGCTCTGATCCTCACCACTCTGGGGTTCGCCCTGGTATATACGCAGAAGTCCTCCACGCTGAGCTGGTCTTCGCTGACCTACGGGGCCCTCTTCCTTGCCCTTTTTGCCATTGCTCACATCGGTCGCCGGGTGCTGGCGCCCCACGCCGACCCCTACGTCCTGCCGGTCACGGCCCTCTTGTCGACCCTGGGTCTCCTCGTTCTCTACCGGTTGAACGAGGACCTGGCTCTCAAGCAGGCAATGTGGCTCGTGGTTGGCCTGGTGGCCTTCCTGCTTGTGCTCGTCTTCGTGCGCGACCTGAAGGTGCTGCGCGACCACCGCTTCTTGATAGGCATCGCCGGTCTGCTGCTGCTGCTCTTCACCGCCATCTTCGGCCGGGAGATAAACGGAGCCAGGCTCTGGGTGGCTCTTGGCCCGGTGCGCTTCCAGCCGGCGGAATTCGGCAAGATCTTGCTCGTGGTCTTCTTCGCCGCCTACCTGGTCGACATCCGAGAGGCGCTCACAGTGAGCACCCGCCGATTGCTAGGGGTCCCGTTGCCGCCTTTGCGCTACCTGGCGCCACTCCTGACTATCTGGGCTTTGTCTATGGCGCTGATGATATTCATGAAAGATCTGGGGACAAGCCTGCTCTTCTTCGGGGCACTGCTCTCCCTTCTCTATGTGGCCACGGGACGTTTCTTCTACGTTCTGGTGGGTCTGGTGCTGTTCTTGGCCGGGGGAGCGTTGCTCTACTTCGTCTTTCCGCACGTGCAGACCCGCATCGACATCTGGCTCGATCCCTGGACGGATCCGACCAACAAGGGCTACCAGATCGTGCAGTCGCTCTTCGCTCTCGCGGCCGGGGGTCTGTTCGGGCGGGGTCTGGGCCAGGGGTATCTCATCCTGCAGTCGGGCAACACCATCATCCCCGCTTTGGAGACCGACTTCATCTTCTCCGCTATCGGGGAGGAGCTCGGGCTGGTGGGGGCGGTGGGCATCATCCTGCTCTACCTGATCTTCACCTACCGGGGCTTCCGTGTAGCGATGCGGGCTCGAGACGATTTCTCCCGGCTGCTGGCCACCGGGCTCACCAGCATCTTCGCCCTGCAGGCTTTCCTTATCATGGGCGGCGTCATCAAGCTTATCCCTCTCACCGGGATCACCCTACCGTTCGTGAGTTACGGTGGCAGCTCGATCGTGGCCAACTTCGTGTTGCTCGCCCTGCTGCTGCGTACAAGCGACAAGGTGTCGCGCCAAGAAGCCGCCGACCGTGAATACGGCGCGGGAATGGGGCAGAGATGAACCGTCCTCTCCGCCGGCTCTTTCTCTTCTTCACCCTGCTCTTCATAGCCCTGCTGGTACAACTCACCTACGTGCAGGTGTGGGCTGCGCCCAAGCTCAAAGTGAACGCCGCCAACACCCGGGCCATCGAAGAGGAGATGAAGGTGGAGCGCGGCGCCATCGTGTCGGCCGACGGCGTGGAGCTGGCGGTCAACCGCAAGGACGGTCAGTATTTCTTGCGCGAGTACCCGCAAGGTGGTCTTACCTCTCCGTGGCTGGGCTACAACAGCCTGCGCTACGGCCGCGCCGGGGTGGAGAGGGTCTACAACGAAGAGCTGTCCGGACAGGCGGGCATTCTGGGCATCACCAACTACTGGGACCAGATCCTGGGCAAGCCCCACCGGGGGGCGGACCTCAAGCTCACGGTCAACATGGCCGTGCAGCGGGCGGCGTCCGAGGCTCTCGGCGATCGCAAAGGCGCGGTCGTCGCTCTCGATCCGCGCACCGGAGCAGTGCTGGCCATGGTGTCGTACCCGCGATACGATCCCAACGAGATCGATGCACTGTGGAAGGACATCAACTCCGGCCCAGACAAGCCGCTGCTCAACCGGGCCATCCAGGGTCTCTATCCTCCGGGATCGGTTTTCAAGATCATCGTCGCAGGCGCGGCTCTGCAGACGGGCGTCGTCACGCCTCAGACCCGGTTCAACGACACCGGCACCGTGACGGCCGGCGGTTTCGTGGTGCGCAACTACGGGGGCAACGTATACGGCGAGCATGGCTTCACCGAAGCGTTCGCGCGCAGCGTCAACACCACCTTCGCGAAGGTAGGAGTGGAGATGGGGGCCGACACACTGGCCAGTTTTGCGGCCGACTTCGGTTTCGGCAAGGCGCCGCCGTGGCCGCTCGGCGGGGCCAAGAGCTTCTTTCCCGAGGCGGGCGGCATGGACAAGGCCTACGTGGCTCAGGCCTCTTTCGGTCAAGGAGAGGTACTCTCCACCCCCCTGCAAATGGCGTTGGCAGCAGAAGCCGTCGCCAATGGGGGCAAGATCATGAAGCCCTATCTCGTGAGCCAGGTTCTCGACTACCACCAGAACATGCTCCGGGAAACCAAGCCGCAGGTGTGGCTGCAGCCCCTTTCCGGCCAGACTGCAGCTTCGATGCGCGACCTCATGATCCAGGTGGTCAAGAACGGCACGGGAACCGCGGCTGCTATCCAGGGCGTCCAGGTGGCGGGCAAGACAGGCACCGCCGAGGTGGCAAACGGCGAACCCCACGCCTGGTTTGCCGCGTTCGCGCCGGCTGACAACCCGCAAGTAGTGGTGGCCGTGCTGGTCGAGAACGCGGGCACGGGGGGGAGCGTCGCGGCGCCGATCGCGCGCCAGGTGATAGCGGCGGCTCTTGGGTTGTGATCCTTGTTGGTAATGTAGTATTGCTCTGAATGGAGCGCGTGACGACAGGCACGAAAGCGTGCCGGAGGACGGTAAGGCCTTGATAGGACGCGTGTTCGACGATCGCTATGAGGTTGTTCGCAAGCTGGGCAGTGGCGGGATGGCCGACGTCTATCTGGCGAACGACCGACTCCTTGGCCGGCAGGTCGCACTCAAGGTCCTTTCCGGCCGCTACTCGCACGATGCGCAGTTCGTCGAGCGTTTCCGTCGTGAGGCCAGCAGCGCCGCGGGTCTCAATCATCCCAACATCGTGCAGATCTACGATCGGGGAGAGGCCGAGGGCACCTACTACATCGCCATGGAGTATTTGGAGGGGCGTTCCCTCAAAGAGATCATCCTCAAGTACGCTCCGCTCAACCCCGACCTGTTGGTGTCGATCTCGGTGCAGATCGTGGAGGCCCTCCGGTTCGCGCATCGCCGGGACGTCATCCACCGCGACATCAAGCCCCAGAACATCATCATCGACAGCGACGGCCGGGTGAAGGTCACCGACTTCGGCATTGCCAGGGCGGGTAACGCCTCCACCATGACCGAGGTCGGATCCATTCTGGGTACGGCCCACTACCTGTCGCCCGAGCAAGCCCAGGGTCAGCAGGTGGAGGCCGCGTCCGACCTCTACTCGCTGGGCGTGGTCATGTATGAGATGGCCACAGGCAAGCTCCCCTTCGACGCAGACAACCCGGTGAGCATCGCCATGCAGCACGTGCACGAGCAGCCGGTCTCGCCGCGCAGCGTCGTCCCGGACATCCCGGAGAATCTGGAGGCGGTCATTCTCCGCGCTCTGGGCAAGCGTCCCACCGAACGCTACCTAACCGCCCAGGCGATGCTCGATGACCTGCGGCGTGTCCAGGACGGAGAGGCCGTCAGTGCACCTGCAGCGTTCGAAGTGGGAGAGGCTACCTGGGTCATGAGCCCGGTGGCAGCGGCTTCCGCGGCCCAGGCTACCCAGGTGCGCCGGCGGGCGCCGGAAAGCATCGAATCCGCACCGGAGCTCTACTACGGCGAACCCCCCCGGCGGCGAAGCGCCTGGCCGTGGATATTGGTCATCATCCTTATTCTTGCGCTCGCCGGTGGAGGGTATGCGGTCTTCTCCAATTGGAACCGCACCACCGATGACCTGGCGGTCGTCCCCGGAGTTCTGGGTATGAGTGAAGCCGAGGCCAAGCAGAAGGTGGAAGCAGCCGGCTTCGAACTCGAGAATCGAGGCCGGCAGGCGTCCGCCGACGTAGCGGTAGGTGACGTGACGCGTCAGGACCCAGAAGAGGGGACGAGGCTGGCCAAGGGCAAGATGGTGGGTGTCTGGATCTCCTCCGGCAAGGGCCAGGTTGAAGTGCCCAGCGTGGTCGGGAAGACCCAGGTCGACGCTGCGGCTCAGTTGGGCGGACTCGGGTTCAAGGTGGTGCCCAAAGAAGAGAGCAGCACTGACAAGCCCGTGGGCACCGTGCTGCGCCAGAACCCTGAAGCGGGCAAGAAGGTGGACGCGGGCGCCACGGTTACTATCGTCGTAGTCGCGCCGAGCAACACGGTGGCCGTCCCCCGCCTCATCGGCATGAACAAGGACGCGGCTGTTGCTCTGATCCAAGGCCTGGATCTGGTCCCGGAAGTGAAAGAGGTCGATTCGACGCTCACCGGGGGAACGGTGGTTGACCAGAACCCCAAAGAGAAGCAAGAGGTGGAGCCTCAGACCACGGTCACCATCTTCGTGAGCAACGCACCCGTGCCGACCACAGTGAGGGTGCCGCCAGTAGGAGGACTAGGACTCACGCTCGCACAGGCGAGAGCCAGGTTGGCCACCTACTTCTTGCGCGCGACCGTCGTGTACCTGGAGACGGCAGACTACCCACCGGGCGAGGTCATCTACCAGAACCCCGCGGCCGGCGCGGAAGTACAGAAGAACAGCGCTGTGGAACTCACTGTCTCGAAAGAGATGCCGTCGACCACCACGACGACGCAGCCCACCACGACGACCACGGTGCCGACCAGCACGACCGACACGACGGCATTCTAGGGCGTCCTACGGGTTTAGTCGCTGCCTTTGCCGGTCTTGCCTATCGGGCTTCGTCCCAGCAGACGAGTTCGTCTTGCGAACGTCTCTTCTTGGGCCGGGCACCTGCTGCCGGGTAGCCCAGGGGTGTCAGGAAGAGGGGCACCAGGTGATCGGGTAGGCGCAACACGTCACGCGCGGCTTTGGGGTCGAAGTCGGCTATCCAGCAGGTCCCCAAACCTAATTCGGTGGCCTGCAGAATGATGTGATCGGTCACGATGGCCGCGTCGGTGACCAGGGCGTCGAAGCCGTCGAAGCGCACCCACACCTCAGAAGGAACCCCGCAAACTGCCAAGATGACCGGGGCGGTGTAGAACCATTTGCGGGAATATGCCGCTGCGAGGGCCGTTCGTTGAGCTTCGTCCCTCACTACGAGGATTCGGAACGGCTGGCGGTTGTCGGCCGTGGGGGCCAGGCGGGCTGCTTCGAGGATGAGGTCGAGCTTCTCTTGCTCAACTGGACGGACGAGGTAACGCCGAACGCTGTGGCGTGCTTGGATCAACTGGCTGAAGTCCACGGCCCCTCTCCTTGGTTCACACTGTTACAATCGCTCAGCTAACTCTAATGCTCTCAGCGCTGCCTTGACAAGGGAGAGGGTATCGTTGGACCGGGCGACCGGGTGGCGCCCAGCGCTTCGCAGGCCGCTACGATCGCTGTTCAAACGTGAAGGTGAGGTCGACAGTGAGATCAGAAAAGCCCACGTTTCAAGACGTTCTTCTCGGCCTACAGGAGTTCTGGGCCGCTCAAGGTTGCGTCGTCTGGCAGCCGCATCATACCGAGGTGGGCGCCGGTACCTTCAATCCGGCGACTTTCCTCAAGGTGCTCGGCGCTGATCCGTGGAAAGTGGCTTACGTGGAGCCCTCCATCCGTCCCACCGACGGGCGTTATGGGGAGAACCCCTACCGGTTGGGTCATTACTACCAGTACCAGGTGATTCTCAAGCCCTGTCCGGACGACGTGCAGGATCTTTACCTGGCCTCTTTGGAGCACCTGGGCATCGACCTGGCCAAGCACGACGTGCGTTTTGTCGAAGACGACTGGGAATCGCCTACCCTGGGCGCGTGGGGGCTGGGCTGGGAAGTGTGGATCGACGGCATGGAGTGCACCCAGTTCACCTACTTCCAGCAGGTGGGCGGCATCGATCTGGACCCGCCCAGCGTGGAACTCACGTACGGGACCGAGCGGCTCACCATGTATCTGCAGGGGGTGGACAACGTCTTCGATCTGGAGTGGGTCCCGGGCGTGACGTACGGCGACGTACACAAAGCTAACGAGGCTCAGTGGTCGGTGTACAACTTCGACCTGGCCGATATCTCCATGCTCCAGGAGGCTTTCGTCGGCTACGAGGGCGAGTGCGAGCGCTGTCTAGAACGCGGGCTGGCCAGGCCGGCATACGACTTCGTGCTCAAGACGTCGCACATGTTCAATCTGCTCGATGCCCGCGGGGCCATCAGTGTGACCGAGCGGACCGGCTACATCGCCAGGGTGCGC
>Ga0209450_10001877_pt1 | contig 10581 bp, 10 predicted proteins | sample FrelakmetLWP11LW_FD_187149 | JGI IMG/M metagenome (GOLD analysis project Ga0209450, IMG submission 187149) | Freshwater lake sediment microbial communities from the University of Notre Dame, USA, for methane emissions studies - LWP11 LW (SPAdes)... | ecosystem: Environmental > Aquatic >... | reverse complement strand
CGTCCAAATACGCAACTGGCTAAGCCACGGCAGCCGCCAACTCACTGCGATGTACGACGTCCTGCCCTGCACAGAGCTAAATCGCACCGGCATCGGAACCTATCAGGTCATCGCTTACGGCGGACGCTGGAGGGGTGTTTTTGAGGAAAAAAGTTTCGCCATCCTGCTGGAAATTCCCCAGGCGCAATCGCTGGAAAAACAACTGCCGGACTGCTTTACCCAGGCAGATTACCCCGCTGTCCGGCAATCCCGCATCGCCTTTATAAATCGTCTGGCGGATTTTATCCGGCAATTTCATCAATCCGGCTTTTGCCACCGCGACTTGTATCTGTGCCATATCTTCCGAAACATCAACGGCGATCTGTCTTTAATTGACCTGCAGCGAGCATTTCAGCCGCGACTGTTTCGCAGCCGCTGGATTCGCAAAGATCTGGCCCAGCTTTACTACTCCGCGCCAGGTGACATTATCAGCCGGAGCGACCGCCTGCGATTCTATCTGCGATACGCACAAAGAGACAAATTGACCGATTCCGACCGGGCTTTCATCCGAAAACTAAAACAAAAAGCGTGGCGGATGGCCGACCGCAATATCCGTCGAGGCAACCCTGCCCCCTTTGCAAAGTAAAGCCAACCGAGTATACTACGCACTATGATTTCAGCAGCAATTATTATCGAACGAACCGAAATACGTCTGGGCGGAGCCGAACGCTCCATCGCGGAATTGATGGACGAGCTTCAAACCCAGGGCATCCGTGCCCGGATTCTGGCGGCGGCAGGCACACCTGCAGAAAACATTGCAGTGCTCTGCTCAAATCAGCCTACCCATCGCATCCAGTTGTCCGTATTTGAAAAAGCTCTTCTTAGCCATCTCGCCGATAACCACTACGACATCGTTCACAGCGTTCTGCCTTTTGCATTTGCCGACATCTATCAGCCTCGCGGCGGCAGCTACAAAGAAGCAATGCTCCAAAACGCCGCAAGCTACACCAATCCGGCTCTCGCCCAATGGAAACGCTGGACGCACTTTTTCAATCGCCGCAGAACCGCCTGTCTTTACGCAGAACAGGCTCTCTGCCGACCGACAGAGCATACTATCGTCGCCGCCTTGTCAGACTACGTCAAACAGCAATTTATTCGACATTATCAATTGTCAGAAAATCGCATTGCCGTGATCCCAAATGGAATCAATATTCATCGGTCGGCAACCCATGAAAACGGCGAGACTTTCCGGCAATCTCTCTGCACGAACACTGCCCTGAAAGACTATCCCAATCCGGTTCTATTTTTGTTTGCAGCCAATAATTTTCGCCTCAAAGGTCTTCGCGAGGCAATCAGCAGCATGCAAATCGTGATCCGCCAGCATCCCGAATCCCCGGCGTTTCTAATTGTTGCAGGCTCAGACGACCCCACCCGATACCAAATACAGGCAAAAATGCAGGGCGTTGAAAAACGCGTCCTCTTTCTCGGCGCCCAAGGAAATCTCGGCAGCGCCATTGCTGGCTGCGACGCGACAATCCTTCCCACATGGTACGACCCCTGCTCTCGCTTTATTCTCGAAGCCCTGGCCGCAAATAAACCCGTCATCACCACACGATTCAATGGCGCATCCGAACAGTATCAGGACGGCAAACACGGTTTTATCATCAAAAGACCCTGTACCGTCAGATTGGCCGATGCGATTAACGCATTATGCGACACAGCAACACGACAATCCTGCGTCGAAGCTATCCGGCATGACAATCTGAAAGAACAGGTTTCCATTACAAGACATGTTGGACAACTCCGGCATTTGTATGATATAATCCTAACCCAAAAGAAAGGTTAATCATCCTATGATAGGATATTTTATTATCTTAACAATCGTTGCGTATTTTCTCGGCGCCGTTCCATTCGGCCTGCTGATTGCCCGTGCACAAGGCATCGATCTTCGCAAAGTCGGCTCCGGCAATATCGGGGCGACCAACGTGATGCGAACTCTCGGCAAAAAACTCGGCTACACCTGTTTCGCTCTTGACGTTGCCAAAGGCTTAATCCCAATGCTGCTGGTTCCTGCTTTCGGCCTTACCGACACCAACCCAACAACCGGCCAGCTATCGCTCTGGTTGGGTGTCAGTTGTGCAGCGGTGCTCGGACACGTCTTCCCCATTTATCTGGGCTTTAAAGGCGGCAAAGGCGTCGCCACAAGCCTTGGCGTTATCCTGGGGCTATGGCCTTACTACACCATTTGTGGACTAATCACATTCGCAGTGTGGATTATCGTTTTTCTGATTTCGCGCTATGTCTCGCTGGCCTCTATCCTCGCGGCCATCATATTTCCCATCGCCCTGACTATCCTTACATTGGCTGTGTCGAACTGGCAATTTGCCCAATTGTGGCCATTGTATATCGTCGCTATTCTGATGCCGCTGCTGGTCATCGCCCGCCACGCCGAAAACATCAAACGCCTGCTGGAAGGCTCGGAAAACAAAATCGCCCGAAATTAGCATTATCCGCCGCGATTCGTCCACTTTTTTCCCTTGCTTTTCGCCACTTGATAGGCTATTATTCACATAGATTTTAGCAAAATCAGAATTGCAGGAACAAACTATGGAATTTACCAAAATGCACGGCCTGGGCAATGACTATGTCTATGTCAATTGCTTCCAGCAGACCGTAAACAACCCGGCACAGTTAGCCGTCACCCTCAGCGACCGCCATCGCGGCGTAGGTTCTGACGGCTTGATTCTAATTTGCCCCTCAAAGCAGGCTGATGCACAAATGCGAATGTTCAACGCTGACGGCTCCGAGTCGCAAATGTGCGGCAACGGCATCCGCTGTGTCGCCAAATACGTCTATGACCATAACCTGGCCCATGCCAATACCGAGTTTTCCATTCCCGGCATGGCAACGATGCCCTACTCGCTCCGCATTGCAACGGGACGCGGGATTTTGACCCTCGGCCTGGATGTTGGCCGCGATAAGAAAGTCGTCCGCGTGTGTGTCAATATGGGACAGCCCATTCTGGAAGCTCGGAAAATCCCCGTTGCCCTCGATATCGATCAGGTTGTCAATATCCCGCTCCAGCTTGCAGGGCAGGAACTCAATATGACGTGCGTTTCCATGGGCAACCCGCATGCGGTTTTTTTCTGCGAGGACCTCGGCGCCATTGACTTATCTGTCGTCGGCCCATTGATTGAACACCACCCGCTGTTCCCTGAGCGGGTTAATGTCCATTTTGTCAAAGCCAACGGCCCACGGGAATTTACGATGCGCACCTGGGAACGCGGCAGCGGTATTACGCTGGCTTGCGGCACCGGAGCGTGCGCCTGCGCTGTCGCAGGTTTTCTCACCGGACGGTGCGGACGGGTCGTTACCGCCCATCTTCCCGGCGGCGAGCTGGAACTAAATTGGTCCAGCGTGGACAACTGCGTCTATATGACCGGCCCGGCCACAGAAGTCTTCACAGGCATTTGGCCGGAATAAGACGGGGAACCAATGGCCATCTTGGTTGGAATCGATGAAGCCGGTTACGGACCTTTATTGGGCCCGCTGGTCGTTTCCGGCGTCGCGTTTTCTATCCCGCAAAATCTCCTCAAGGCCGACCTGTGGGAAGTTCTCCACAAAGCCGTAACCAAAGACAAAAAGAAACAGGCCGGCCGCCTGCTCATCAACGACAGCAAAAAAGCCCACGCTGGCAGCAAGGGCCTCGACCATCTCCTGCGAACCGTGCTGGCAGCAATGAATACCCTCGCACAGCAGGACACCCCCCTGCACTCTTTCCGCCAATCCCAAACAACACTGGATTTGCTCAGCCTGCTTAGCCCGGCCTGTGTCGATTCGCTCAAAGGCTACCCCTGGTATCGAGATATTGCGAATGCCGCACCAATCTGGCCGAAAGACTGCGGCATCGCCGCCAATGTGCTAAGCCGGACGCTGGCTGAAAATCAAATGAGCTTGCTCTGGATGCAAACCCGCTTTCTCGAAGTCGGCCAATACAACGACCGCATCGACAAAATCAAAAACAAATCCCGCGTCCTGTTCGCCGAAATCTGCTCGCTGATTTATCACGTCCTCGAAAACTATTCCGACGGCAGCGAGCCGGTACAATTCCTTATCGACCGACAAGGCGGCCGCGAGCATTATCATCAGGAACTCTTGCGGATGTTTCCCGATATGGAACTGACCATTTTGACCGAATCGGAAACCCTGAGCAGTTACGAAATGACCACAGCTGGCAAGCGGATGCGTCTGCACTTTACCGTCGAAGCCGACAGCAAATACCTGCCGGTAGCGCTGGCCTCGATGCTCAGTAAATTAGTCCGCGAGTTGCTGATGGAAGAACTAAACCGGTATTTTACTGCGCTGATGCCCGCCCTCAAGCCCACCGCCGGCTACTGGCAAGATGGATTGCGTTTCGTCGAAGATATCAAACCCTTTCGCGTCAAACACCCCATCGACAACCGCATCCTGATTCGACAAAAATAACGTTACTCATTCTGTTTTAAGGCCTATGCAGTTTCTGCACCGTCCATAAAAAAAGACTTCGTGTTCTTCGACGACCATTCCTGTCGATGCAACCTGGCTTTCATCTACCGCACAGCCAGACAGCTCAAAAACCGAATCACATTTACGGCAGTAAAAATGATGGTGGTGCTCTTTCCCTGAACGCTCATAAAGTGTTCCAAGCAATGGGTGATTCATTTTTAACAACCAGCCCTGCTCAACAAGCCGCTTAAGATTTCGATAAACCGTTGCCTGGTCTACAGTTGGGATGATTTCCTTGGCTTTTTGAACGATCTCTCCGACACGCAGCGGCTGCTGACAGGCCGTGAAGACCTGCACAATCGCCTGACGTTGTGGAGTATTTTTATCCGCTTGTTTTTCCATACTCTTAATTGTATTAAAAAAAGACTTGACTTGCAAGTGCAAAATCATTATCATCTGCGAATAGGTTTGCATTTAAAACAAAAGAGGTAGCAATGATCAAGACAATTACAATCTCCTTATTAGCTCTGGTGGCAATCGGCTTTGTCGGCTGTAAGCAAAGCAAGCCCGCCGACCATAGCAAGATCCAGATCGTAACAACCCTGTTTCCCCTCTATGACTTTTCAAATCAGATCGCCGGCGATAAGGCCGAGGTAATACTCTTGCTGCCGCCTGGCGTCGAGGCACACAGTTTTGAACCCAAGCCCAGCGACATCGTCCGAATCAGCAAAGCCGACTTATTTGTTTATACAGGTCCTCTAATGGAACCGTGGGCGGAGGATATTCTCAAAGGCATCTCCAATAATAAGCTATCCGTAATCAATTGCAGCGCAACAATCGAATTAGCCCAAGAGAAAGATTGTAATCACGAGATAGAGCATGAAGACCACGACCATGACGGCAAAGACCCCCACATCTGGCTCGATCCGATCTTGGCGCAGAAAATTGTCAATGCCATCGCCGAAGGATTGGCACAAAAAGACCCTGTACATAAAGATTTTTACTTGTCCAAATCCGCCGCATATAATGAAAAATTGACCTCGCTGGACACGACGATTCGCACAACACTCGAAAAGTGCAAAAGCAGGACTATTATTTACGGCGGGCATTTCGCATTCGGTTATTTTGCCCGGCAGTACGGGCTGGACTATCTTTCGCCGTATGCGGGCTTTTCGCCGAATGCGGAGCCAACACCGCGGAAAATCGCCGAGCTGATCGAAACCTTGAAAAACACCGGCAGCTCCTATATTTATTATGAAGAATTGCTTGAGCCGCGTGTAGCCAAAATCATCGCCGAAAACACCGGCGCACAACTGCTGCTTTTGCACGGAGCTCATAATATTTCCCGAGACGAGCTTGACAAAGGCATTACCTATCTTGAAATTATGCAAGGCAATCTCGAACGGCTCAAATTGGGACTGGACTATCATGAATCTAATTGAGATCAAAAATGTCTGTGTTCGCTACGGCCCAATTGAGGCGCTGTGCAGTATTACGCTGGAGGTTGCCGCGGGTGATTACGTCGCGATCGTCGGGCCCAACGGCTCCGGTAAGACCACTCTGCTCAAGGCTATCCTGAACCTGCTGCCCCCGGCAGAAGGCTCGATTCTGCTCTATGGAACAGATTGCCGTCATTTCACGGATTGGAACAAAATCGGCTACGTCCCGCAGGTGTCGCGCAATCTGCACAAAGGATTTCCAGCCACCGTCAGGGAAATCGTCGCTTCCGGCCTGCTGGCGGCCAAAAAGTTTCCCCGCAGACATTCGGACAGCGATGCCGACAGCGTACAAAAGGCCATGGAAACCGTCGGCATCCCCGACCTGGCCGACCGGCTGATTGACAAACTTTCCGGCGGACAGCAGCAGCGCGTTTATCTGGCGCGAGCCATGGTCAATAATCCCGAACTGCTAATGCTCGATGAACCAACCGCGGCCATCGACCCGGCAACTCGCGAACAATTTTACGAAACGCTCAGCACCCTCAACCGCACCTGCGGTAAAACCATTGTTCTGATTTCGCACGACGCCGGCCATGTCGGCCATTACGCCAACAAATTGGCGTATCTCGACCGGCATCTGGTCTTTTTCGGCGGATTTGACCAATTCTGTACGTCGCCGGAAATGACACGTCGCTTCGGTACACATGTTCAGCACGTCATCTGCAGCCAGCACTGCCCAGCCCAGGAGAAACAATGAACACTCTCTTTGAAGCGATTCAGTATTCATTTGTCCAGCGGGCATTAATCAGTGGCGTCTTTCTCGGATGCGGCTGTGCGTTTTTGGGCGTATTTCTTGTCTTGCGGCGGCTATCGCTGATCGGTGATGGACTGGCACACGTCGGTTTAGCGGCGGTGGGTCTCGGCCTATTTTTGAATATGTCGCCGATATGGGTATCTATCCCGCTGGTAATGTTTGCATCACTGTGGATTTTGTGGCTGTCGGATAAGGCGGACGTCTATGCCGATGCAGCCATTGGGTTAGTCTCAGCCGTTAGTGTCGCGGCGGGCATTACACTGGCCAGCGTCGGCAAAGGATTTAATGTAGATTTATTCAGCTTTCTCTTTGGCAGCATCCTGTCCATCAGCCAAACGGAGGTCATTCTCAGCGTCATTTTATCACTGATCGTCATCGGCACGGTATGTCTGTTTTACCATGAATTATTCGCTATCGCATTCGAGGAAGAATACGCCCATGTGCTGGGCATCCCCGTCGAGAAAATCAACAAGATACTAATCCTCTGCACCGCGCTGACCGTCAGCCTCGGCATCCGAATTGTCGGCACCATGCTGATTTCCAGTCTGATTATCTTCCCTGCGGTCACAGCCCTGCAAGTAGCAAAGGGATTTCGCGCCGCAATGGTTCTCGCCGCGATTTTGTCCGTACTATCCGTCGTCAGCGGCGTATTTATCTCCTACCTCGCCGACCTGCCCACGGGAGCAACCATCGTTTTAGTCAACTTCGCCCTGTTCGTCCTGGTCTTTTTCTACAAAAAAATAGGATGTTGCCAAAGTTAGATTGTCGTCCCTGGTATGGAAGTGGTATAAACTCGTTTTCGGCTCAACCGCTATAATTTTTCTCTATTTTTGCCCATCCTTAGACTAAAATAGCCCTCATACTCGTGTAATCTATGAATCGTGTGTTTGCAAACAACGAAAGGCGGTATGGAAAATGCGATCCTGATATGGCGGCTCAAGCGGGGCAATATCGATGCCCTTGGCCGCATTTATGAGAAATACGAAAGCGATATGCTGGCCGTGGCGATAAACCTCCTCGGCGATCGGCATACCGCCCAAGACATCCTCCATGATGTGTTTGTCGGATTCGCCGAATCAGCACACAAGTTAAGTATTTACGGAAGCTTACGAAGCTATTTGATAACCTGTACGCTGAACCGCTGTCGCGACTGGATCCGCTCGCCCAAACGGATTTTATCGACCATCCCGCCGGATAGTAGCGAAATCCAGCAGAATTCCGACCCGGCCGGTCGGATGATCGCCGATGAAGCCGCGTTTCGGCTGGCCGCAGCAATGGCCGAGCTGCCCATAGACCAGCGCGAGGTTATCCTGCTGCACCTTCGCGGCGGGATGCGATTTAAAGCTATAGCGAAACAACTGAATGTATCAATCAATACCGTCCAAAGCCGGTACCGCTACGGACTCCAGAAACTGAGGTCTTTATTAAATGGTGAGGTAGAACGATGAGACCGTCAGACAAAATAGAACGTCTAATTCAAAAAACCAACTACGCTGCGGACCCTGCGAAGCGCAAACAGATTCTCAACGATGCTTCGCAGGCCCTGCAGCAATCCCGGCAGGAGACGCCTGCTTTCTGGAGAACGATTATGATGTACCCACTGACAAAATATGCCGTCGCAGCCATGCTCGTCATGGCCGCAGGATTGTTTAATTATTGCCACACCGGTTCTGTAGACATTGCAACCATCGCCTTTGCCGATATTTCCAACGCCATGAAAAAAGTCCCCTGGATGCACCAGGTCAGCCGGGGAAAAGGAGTGGCTCATTTGGGCGAACAGTGGTTTGGATTTGAGACCAGAGTATTTGCAAGTAAGGCGGCGGATGGAAAAGTGTCGTATTGGAATATCAGCGAAAAGCGAATATATGAATACGATCCCAACAGCCGCCACATAGAAGAAACTATTCTTGACCCAAACGATTTTCCACTGGATATGCTATCTCCTCTTACGCTGCTTGAGAGTATGAATAAAATGTTAACAGAGCAGGGAGCAGAGATTGTAACTAAAATCGGCAAATATAACGGACAGACTGTTCAGATTCAGGACATTTCTCTGGAGATTAACAATATATCACAAAAACTGAGCCTGTACATAGATCCCATCACAAAATTACTGATAAAAGCCGACATAAAATATGTTGATGCTGATGGCAATAATCCTACTGATGGTGAAGCTCTTTATGATTATCCCTTAGCCGGCCCTGCAACCATCTATGATTTGGGAGTGCCGAGAGAAGAAATGATAAAACCCTTATCATCTGACATTTTGTTCAAAGGGCAACTTATTAATAGTCTGGGTAATGGAATAAAAGGAACAGTTACAATTGGATGGTCATGCATTGTCCAATCCGACCAACAAGGTTTCTTTGTAGTGCCCCAGTCGCGGAGCAAGCATTTTTATGGAAATCAGGTCGGTTATGGAATGAATCAAGACAAAACTCTTGGAAAACACTTTTACTGGAAGACTGATCAAAAAGAAGATATTCAAATTACTCTCGAACCGCTGATTTCCATTCAAGGCCGGATAATCAATTTAAAAGGCAATTCGGTCAATGATGCAAAAGTTCAACTCTGTATAGAAACACACCCCGGCGGTCACGAATGTCCCAGCACTACACCGTGGAAAACAGAAATCAAATCCGAGGGCAGTTTCTGTTTTAGTGGGGTTCCAATTGGCGCTGCGATGGAGATAATCGCTGAAAAACCCGGTCTGCAGGGATCTATAATTATTGCTAGGCCCGAAAATGCGACAGATATCAATGTGGGTGATCTCGTACTCAAACCCTTGACGGGTTTTGAAACAGAAACGACCTGGGATGCCATGCTGTCAGGCTGTGTGACCAATGAAAAAAACGAACCGATGTCCGGATTAGATGTTAATATCTCTTCTTTAGGTATGAAAATACTGAAAGGCAAAACAAACCGCAAAGGCCAATTCACCATTAAAGGATTGCCGAGGGATAAAAATGTGTCCGGCAGTGTTTATGCCGAGGGATATGGCCATATCATGTTTAAAATTAAAATCGATGCCAGCGAACTAAATCTGCAATTGTTTCCGCAGGGGTACGACCTGCTGAACAAACCTTCCCCCGGCCTGTTTGTTGAAAAGTGGTTTAATACGGGACTGGTGACACTGGAACAATATCGAGGCAAAGTCATATTATTGCAAATCGGTGCGATATTGCCGATTTATCAGCGGGACTTTGAGATGATCCAAAAAATGAATGAAAAGTACGGTAATCAGGGACTTGGGGTTATTGTGCTTCATGCAAGATTGACCGACGACTGGGCCGGTCCTGTTACAGAAGAGGACATTTTGGCATTTATCAAAAAACACAATATTCAATTTCCATTCGGAATTGATGATGCCGAGGAAAAAGTAAAAAAGATGGTTGCGCCTGACAAACTTCATAATGGAGCCATGTACTCCCTGTATGACGTCAAAGCAACCCCGGCAATGTACCTGATAGATAAAAAAGGACTAGTCCGAATATCTCCTACTGAAAAAGATCTGGAGCAATGGATTAAGACACTGCTGGCGGAATGATCCCGCAATAAACCCCCTTCAAGGCCGGGCAACCCCCGGCCTTTTTTATTCCCTCCAAAATCCAAAAATTAACCCTTGACACCGTGTATGCCGATACATATCATAGTATATACCATTGGAGTAAAATTATGAATATGGCTAAAATTTTTAAAACCGGGCGAAGTCAGGCAGTAAGACTCCCTAAAGAATACCGTTTCACAACCGACGAAGTGATGGTTGCTAAATGCGACGAAATGGTGATTCTATATCCTAAAAAAGCAGGATGGGAGCTGCTGGGTCGGTCGCTCAGCCGATTCACAGAGGATTTTATGGCAGAC
>Ga0209450_10001876_pt1 | contig 10584 bp, 15 predicted proteins | sample FrelakmetLWP11LW_FD_187149 | JGI IMG/M metagenome (GOLD analysis project Ga0209450, IMG submission 187149) | Freshwater lake sediment microbial communities from the University of Notre Dame, USA, for methane emissions studies - LWP11 LW (SPAdes)... | ecosystem: Environmental > Aquatic >... | reverse complement strand
TGGGAACTCAGGCTTTAGTATACTTGCCGACCATGCGACCCCAACTCACCTCCCCCGAACATTTGCTCGCGCTCGCGCGCCAGGTGCTCAACATCGAAGCCGATGCGCTGCGCACCCTCTCCACTCGCCTCGATGGCGGCTTTTCCGATGCCGTGCAGCTGATCCTCGACTGCAGCGGCCGCGTGGTGGTGTCGGGCATGGGCAAGTCCGGGCACGTCGGCGGCAAGATCGCCGCCACGCTGGCGTCCACCGGCACCCCGGCGTTTTTCATGCATCCGGGCGAGGCCAGCCACGGCGACCTCGGCATGATCGCACCCAACGACGTGGTGCTGGCTTTGTCGAACTCGGGCGAAAGCAACGAAATCGTCAGCATCGTGCCGCTCATCAAGCGGCGCGGCGCCAAGCTCATCGCGATGACCGGCAACCCCAGCTCGACCCTGGCGCGCGAAGCCGATGCCCACCTCAATGCCGCGGTCGACAAGGAAGCCTGCCCGCTCAACCTTGCGCCGACCGCCAGCACCACGGCGGCATTGGCGCTGGGTGACGCGCTAGCGGTGGCACTGCTCGATGCGCGCGGTTTTTCGGCCGACGATTTTGCACGCACCCATCCCGGCGGAAGCCTCGGACGGCGCCTGCTGGTCCATGTGCGCGACGTCATGCACAGCGGCGACGAACTGCCGGTCATTCGCCTGGAGGCGCCGTTGAAGGAAGCCCTGCTGGAAATGACCCGCAAGGGTCTCGGCATGACCGCGGTGATCGACCAGGCCGGCAGGGTTGTCGGGGTTTTTACCGACGGCGATCTGCGGCGCGCCCTGGAACGCGAACTCGATCTGCATCATGCGCGTGTGGCTGACCTGATGTCCTCCAACCCGAAAACCATCGGCCCGGATGAACTGGCCGTCGCTGCGGTGGAAAAGATGGATACCCTGAAAATCAATGGCCTGCTGGTGGTCGGCCCGGACAACGTCCTGGTCGGTGCACTCAACATGCACGATCTTCTGAAAGCGGGGGTGGTGTGATGAACGACGACGCCCTCGCTCGCGCTCGCAGGATCAGGCTCGTCGCCTTCGACATCGACGGGGTGATGACCGACGGCACCCTGTTTCTGGGTGACGATGGCCAGGAATACAAGGGCTTCAACTCGCTCGACGGCCACGGCCTGAAAATGCTCAAGGGTACGGGAGTCGAACTCGCCATCATCACCGGGCGCAACTCCCGCGTGGTCGAGCACCGTGCCAAGAACCTCGGCATCGAGATCATCCACCAGGGCGCGCACGACAAGCTGGCGGTCTACGAAGCGCTCTGCCGCGAACTGAATATTGCCTGCGAGGACACGGCCTACATGGGCGATGACGTGGTCGACCTGCCGGTCATGCGGCGTGCCGGGCTGGCGATCACCGTCCCGGCGGCTCCGGACCTGGTCAAGGCCTACAGCCACGTCATTACCCGGCGTGAAGCCGGACGCGGGGCGGTTCGCGAGGCCTGCGAAGCCATCATGCGCGCTCAGGGAACCCTCGACGCCGCGCTGGCTCCCTACCTGAAATGAATGTTCAAGTCCGGATTCGATGATTGCCCGCGGTTCCGTCTGGCTTCCCCTGGTGATACTGCTGGTGCTCGCCGGCCTGTCCTTCTGGATCGAACAGATGGTGCAGCTTCCGGCAAATGGCAGCAAAGCCGGAAATGCCGAGCCCGAGAGCATCATCGAAAATTTTCAGGCCGTCCGCACCGACGCCGAAGGCAATCCGCAATATCGCCTTTCCGCCAGCCGGCTCAAGCATTATTCGGGTGACCGCCCGACCGAAATGGAATCTCCGAAATTCGTGCATCTGGGCTACCGCGGCAGCGAAGTTCGTGCCTCATCGCAAACCGCCACGATTTCCGCCGACAGCAAGGAAGTCGACCTGCGCGGTGACGTCAAGATCTCACGAACGGCCAAGGCCGGGGTGCCTGACATGGTGTTCAGGACCGCCCATCTCAAGCTTTATCCCGAACAGGACAAACTGTACGCACCGGGCGCTGTCGAAATTCGGGACAGCACAATGGTCGCGCGTGCCGGAGCAATGGAATACGACGCCCAGAAACGGATCATCAAACTCACTGGCCGGGTGAAAGCCCAATATCAACATGCGAAAAAATAAGCACCTTCTGTTCGCCCTGCTGTGGGCACTGGCCTGGGTTCAACCCGCCCATGCGGAGAAGGGGGACCGGGACAAGCCTGTCAACCTCGAGGCGGACAGCGTCACGCTCGACGACATCAAGAAAGTAAGCGTCTACCAAGGCAATGTCGTCCTTAGCCAGGGCACGATGATGCTGCGCGCAGACCGCATTCAGGTGACCCAGAACGATCAGGGTGATCTGGGGGAACTGCAGGCGATAGGCCGGCCGGTCGCGTTTCGCCAGAAACTTGACGCCAGCGAGGAATACATCGAGGGTTTTGCCGAGCGCATCGAGTACAACAGCGTCACCAGCCAGCTCGAACTGATTGGCCAGGCGCAGCTGCGGCGCGGGCAGGACGAACTGCGGGGGGGCCGAATTTCCTACAACGCCAGTACCGAGTTCTACCGCGTGACCGGCCAGCCCGATGTGCAAACCGCGACAGGCAGGGTGCGCGCCGTGATCCGACCCAGGCCGAAGGCTGAAAAGCCCGCCGCGCAACAGCCCGCACCATGAGCCAGATCAACGCCCAGTCCCTGCGCAAGACTTACGGCCAGCGCACCGTGGTCCATGACGTCTCGTTCGAGGTGAAGAGTGGCGAGGTGGTCGGCTTGCTGGGACCGAACGGCGCCGGCAAGACCACCTGCTTCTACATGGTCGTCGGGCTGGTGGGAGCGGATGGCGGTTCCGTGCACCTCGACACCCATGACCTAACCCACATGGCCATCCACCAGCGCGCCCGCCTCGGATTGTCCTATCTGCCGCAGGAACCGTCGATTTTTCGCAAGCTCAGCGTCGAGGAAAACATCCTTGCCATCCTCGAATTGAAGCCCTACTCGACTGAACAACGCGAAGAGCATCTCAACAATCTGCTGCAGGACCTGCATATCAGTCATTTGCGCACTGCTTCGGCCGCCAGCCTCTCGGGAGGTGAGCGCCGCCGGGTTGAAATCGCGCGCGCGCTCGCCATCAATCCGCGCTTCATCCTCCTCGACGAGCCCTTCGCCGGCGTTGACCCGATCGCCGTGCTGGATATCCAGAAGCTGGTTCAATTTCTGGTCGAACGCGATATCGGGGTGCTCATCACCGACCACAATGTGCGGGAAACCCTCGGCATCTGCAACCGCGCCTACATCATCAACGACGGGCGTGTGCTAACCGCCGGGACGCCGGAAATGATCATTCAGGATGACAACGCCCGCAAGGTTTATCTGGGCGAAAATTTCCGTCTCTAGTCCTGCCCTGCGCGGCGTAATCGGGTTAGACTTGACTCAAGTCGGCATGATTATTGCCGTAGTCATGCATCATGAAACACAGTCTTCAACTCAAGCTCGGACAACACCTCACGTTGACCCCCCAGCTGCAGCAGTCCATCCGGCTGCTGCAGCTGTCGACGCTGGAGCTCAACCAGGAACTTGAGCAGATGCTTCAGGAAACCCCCTTGCTCGAGCGCGAGGAAGAGGACGCCAACTACCTTCCGGGCGACGCCCCCGCCAGCACCGAGTCCGCCGCACCCGAAGCCGAGAGCGCGCACACCGAATCGGCGGCTGAACGGGAACAGACTCCCACCCTCGATGAAACCGACTGGAACGACTACAGTTCCGGCTCGGGCGACGAGGACGAAAGCGATTTCCAGCAGGGTGCGGTGAGCGGTTCGACATTGCGCGAACATCTGATCAACCAGCTCATTGTCTCCCCGCTTTCCATCCGCGATCGCACCCTGGTTGCGGCACTGATCGACGATCTCGACGAAGGCGGCTACCTGACACAAAGCCTGGACGACATCCGCGAAGGTCTGGCAGAAGAGCTCGAGGAACTGGAGCCGGAAGAACTCGAGACCGCACTCAAGCACCTGCAGAACATGGAACCGACCGGCGTGGGCGCGCGCAGCCTGGGTGAATGCCTCAGCCTCCAGTTGCGCGCCCTTCCCGCTGACGTACCCGGCCGTGACGACGCGCTGCGCCTGACCACGAGTCATCTCGAACTGCTGGCGGCGCGCGATGTCGGCAAGCTGAAGAAGATTCTCAACATCGACGACCAGGCCCTGCGGACGGCACGCGCGCTGATCCTCAGCCTCAACCCCCGACCCGGCTCGGCTTTTGGCCAGGATGAAACGCATTACGTCATTCCGGACGTCTATGTCAGGAAAATCAAGGGGATGTGGATCGCCAGCCTGAACCAGGATGCCATCCCCAAGCTGCGCATCAACCGCCTGTATGCCGACATCCTGTCGCGCCATCGCGAACAGGGCGGCAACCAGTTGGCCAGTCAGCTGCAGGAGGCGCGCTGGCTGATCAAGAACGTCCAGCAGCGCTTCGACACCATTCTGCGGGTGTCGCAGGCGATCGTTGACCGCCAGAAGCACTTCTTCGAGCACGGCGAAGTCGCGATGCGTCCGCTGGTATTGCGCGAGATCGCCGATGCGGTGGAACTCCACGAATCGACCATCTCACGGGTCACCACGCAGAAATTCATGATGACGCCGCGCGGTCTGTACGAACTGAAATATTTCTTCGGCAGCCATGTCGCCACCGACAACGGCGGCGCCTGTTCCTCGACCGCGATCCGTGCCCTGATCAAGCAGCTGGTCGCCGCCGAAAACGTCAAGAAACCCCTGTCGGACGGCCAACTGGCCGAAGTGCTGGGACAGCAGGGAATCGTCGTGGCGCGCCGCACGGTCGCCAAGTACCGCGAGACGCTGCAGATTCCGCCTGCCAACATGCGCCGGGCGCTCTGACGCCGGGCCCTTTGCAACCCGGCTATCCGCTTGTTTCCTTCATTGCTTGAATGTGACAGGCTTTGGTCCCACAATGAAATCGGGCGTAATCGAATCGCCCCGCAAAATGGAACCCGCAAGCGGTTCCTGACTCTAGAAGGCAGAACAAGGAGGCTTTATGAATCTGACGATTTCCGGTCATCACCTGGAAGTAACGCCCGCGATCCGCGATTACATTTCTGGCAAGCTCGACCGTGTCAAACGGCATTTCGACCATGTCATCAACGTATCCGTCATCATGCAGGTAGAAAAACTCGTGCATAAGGTGGAAGCCACCCTGCACGTCAAGGGTCATGATTTTCATGCGCATTGCGAAGACGCCAACATGTATGCCGCGATCGATCTGCTCGCCGACAAGCTGGATCGCCAGATCGTCAAGCACAAGGAAAAAACCTCGAATGTCAATCAGGGAAGTGGTGGCCTGAAGCGCCAACCGACAGAAAGTCCCGCATGACAGCAGGGTCACGGGAGGACGATAATGTCCTCCCGGGCTTATAATCCCGGCGCGTCAATCCCTAGTAGCGGCATCGCGACCCGGCATGAACCATATTTCACCCCTAATCTCGCCCGAAACCACCCTGCTGGATGTCACATTCTCCAGCAAGAAGAAGTTGTTCGAGCATGCGGCCGAACTGTTTGCCAGAACCCACGGACTGAAATCGACCGAAGTGTTCACCAGCCTGTTCGAGCGCGAACGCCTGGGTTCGACGGCGCTGGGGTATGGAATCGCCATCCCGCACGGCCGGATCAAGGGTCTGGCCGAAGCGAGCGGCGCCTTGTACCGCCTGAAAACCCCCCTGGAGTTCGAGGCCCCCGACAACCAGCCGGTTTCCCTGTGTTTCATCCTGCTTGTCCCCAAGGACGCCAACGAAGTGCATCTGCAGATACTCGGCGAACTGGCCCAGATGTTCGGTGACGAAACCATGCGCAAGCGCATGCTGGAGACGGAAACGGTGCCGGAACTGATTGCGCTGCTTGGCGCATGGACGAGCTGATCAGCGTTACGGTCGAGGAGCTGTTCCGCGACTTGGCGGAACAGCTCAGCCTGCAATGGCTTGCAGGGCTTGATGGCGGTCAGCGCAAGCTCTCTTCCGAAACCATCCAGAAACCGACCCTGGCGCTGATAGGCCATCTCAATTTTGTCCATCCGAACCGGGTTCAGGTGCTCGGCTGCGCCGAAATGACCTTTCTGCAGGGCCTCACCGAATCCGGGCTGGCAGAGGCCATCGACCATCTGTTTTCCACCGAACTGGCGGCGATCGTCGTCTCGAATGGCGAAGCCGTTCCCGACGTGCTCAGGGAAAGTGCGGATCGCACCGAAACACCGCTGCTGACTTCGCCGCTGGCCAGCCCGATACTGATGTCTTACCTGGGACATTACCTGACCCAAAAGCTGGCCGAATTCACCTCGGTTCACGGTGTCTTCCTCGAAGTGCTGGGCTCCGGCGTGCTGATCAAGGGCGATGCCGGGGTGGGCAAGAGCGAACTGGCGCTGGAACTCGTCACCCGTGGTCACCGCCTGGTAGCCGACGACGTCGTGGAACTCAAGCATGTCGCGCCCGAGACGCTGGAGGGTTCCTGTCCGACCTTGCTACGCGACTTTCTCGAAGTTCGTGGTCTGGGAATCCTGAACATCCGCTTTCTGTTCGGCGAGACGGCGGTCAAGCTGCGAAAAAACCTCAAGCTCATCGTCGAACTGGTGCACCCCGACGAGATCGGCGAGATCGGCCTCAATCGTCTCGACATGGTCGCCTCGACTGAAACCCTGCTCGGCGTCGCCATCCCCAAGGTGCGGATTCCGGTGGCGGCTGGCCGCAACCTTGCGGTGCTGGTCGAGGTGGCGGTGCGCAATCACATCCTCAAAAGCCGCGGCATCAATCCGGTCGACCAGTTCATGGCGCGCCAGCAGGCGGCCATCGACAAGGGGGACTGAGGTGCAGATCGTCCTTGTCTCCGGGCTGTCTGGATCAGGCAAGAGCATCGCCATCGCGGTGCTGGAAGACGCCGGCTATTATTGCGTCGACAACCTGCCGTTGCCCATGCTCGAAAGCCTGGTCGATCACCTCGGCCGCGAAGGCCATGAACGCATCGCCATCGCCATCGACGCGCGCAGCGGCGCAAGCTTCTCGCAACTGCCTCACATCGCCGAATCGCTGCGCCGCCGGGGCGCCGATCTGCGCATCATCTTCCTCGAAGCCAAGACCCTGTCGCTGGTCAAGCGCTTTTCCGAAACGCGGCGCCGCCACCCCCTTTCCAGCGACACCGTTTCGCTGCAGGAAGCGATTCAGCTCGAACGCGAGATGCTTGCCGATATCGCCCCGCTCGGTCATCGCATCGACACCAGCGACCTGTCGCCGTCGGCGCTGCGGCTCTGGATCAAGGATCTGATCCAGCAGGACCGCTCGCGCATTACCCTGCTGTTCCAGTCGTTCGGATTCAAGCACGGCATTCCGCTCGACGCCGACCTGGTGTTCGACGTGCGCTGCCTGCCCAACCCGCACTACGTTCCCGAACTGCGCCCGCTCACCGGGCGCGACCAGGCGGTCAGGGACTACATCGAGGCCAGCCCCGACGCCATGGCGATGCTGGCCGACATCAGCGGCTTCGTCGAGAACTGGCTGCCCTGTTTCATCCGCGACCATCGCGCCTATCTCACCGTCGCCATCGGCTGCACCGGCGGGCAGCACCGCAGCGTGTATTTCGCCGAGACGCTGGCCGCCGCCTTCCGCCTGCGCGAGCAGGTGCTGGTGCGACACCGCGAATTGAGCTGACCATGACGCTGCTGCGCCCCGGCGATTTTCTGCTGCTCACGGCAGGCGGGTTCGTCGTCGTCGGCCTCGCGCTGTTCTCGTGGGGCGGCGGTCGCGGCGATACCGCCATCATCCGGGTAGCGGGACAGGTGGTGGAAACATCTTCGCTTGCCCGCGCCCGCCTCGTCAGCGTCAACGGACCGCTGGGCATGACGCAGATCGAAATCCAGCCCGGCCGTGCCCGCGTCGCCAGCGACCCCTCGCCGCGCCAGCTCTGCGTCAAGCGCGGCTGGCTGTCGCAGGCCGGCGACGCCGCGCTGTGCCTGCCGAACCAGGTCAGCGTCGAAATCCGCGGGCGTTCCGCCGCCTATGACACGCTCGGTTATTGAACTGCCGGTCAGCGCCGACGATCGCCGCATCGCCGGGCTGGCCGCCATCGCCATCGGGCTCACCCTGGCCGAGGCGGCGATCCCCAGCCCGGTTCCGGGAGTGAAACCGGGGCTGGCCAACATCGTCATCCTGCTGGTGATGCTGCAATACGGCTGGAAAACCGCCGCCTGGGTCTCCCTCTTGCGCGTGCTCGCAGGAAGCCTGCTGCTCGGCAGCTTCCTGTCGCCCGGATTCTGGCTGTCCGCTGCCGGGGCGACACTCAGCCTCGCCGTTCTCGCGGCCGCGCGCCATTTGCCGGCACGCTGGTTCGGCGCCGTCAGCCTGTCGGTGCTGGCGGCCTTCGGCCATATCAGCGGCCAGCTCGGACTGGCCTGGCTTTGGCTGCTGCCGACAGCGGCACTGGTCAAGCTGCTGCCGGTTTTTGCTGCAGCGGCGCTGCTCTTTGGCGCCATCAACGGCTTCATCGTCGCACGCCTGCTTGCCGCCGACGAGCAAGCCAAGCGACAATCCAGCCCATGCACTCCCCTGTGAAAACCGTCACCCTTGCGCTGTCCGGCGCCTCCGGCATGGCTTATGGCCTGCGCCTGCTCGAATGCCTGATCCAGGCCGACCTGCGGGTCTATCTGCTGCTGTCCCAGGCCGCCCATATCGTCGCCAAGCAGGAACTCGGCGTCACCCTGCCTGCACGCGCCAGCGATCTGGAAAAACAGCTCAGCAGCGGCATGCAGGCGCGGGATGGCCAGCTGCGCGTTTTCGGCCGCGAAGACTGGAACGCTCCGGTCGCTTCCGGCTCCAATCCGGCCGACGCCATGGTGGTATGCCCGTGCTCGATGGGCACGCTGGCGGCGATCGCCCACGGCCTGTCGGACAACCTGATCGAGCGCGCCGCCGACGTCATGCTGAAGGAAAACCGCAGGCTGATCCTGGTGCCGCGCGAAACGCCCTTCTCGACCTTGCATCTGGAAAACATGCTGAAGCTGTCACGGATGAATGCCGTGATCCTGCCTGCCAACCCCGGCTTCTATCATCGCCCGCAAACCATCGAGGGAGTGGTTGATTTCATCGTCGCGCGCATCCTCGACCAGCTCGACATCGAACACGCACTGATGGCGCGCTGGGGGGCGGACAAGTGAGTGCCCGGCTGCCGCTTTTTCCGCTGCACACCGTTATTTTCCCGGGTGGCAATCTGCCGCTGCGCATTTTTGAGCAGCGCTATATGGAGATGGTCAAAAAGGCCGTCGCCGACCGCACGCCGTTCGGCATCTGTGCCATTCGCGAGGGATCCGAGGTCGGGACGCCGGCGCTGCCCTACCAGGTCGGCACCCGGGTCCGGGTTAGCGACTGGGACATGCCGCAAACCGGCATCCTCCACATCAAGACCCAGGCGCTGGAACGTTTCGTCGTCCGCTCCACCCAGAGCGATGCCGATGGCCTGCTGACAGGCAAGGTCGACGACATCAGCCCGGAGCCGCACTGCGCGATTCCGGGTGATCTGCGCATGGCGGTCGACATTCTGCGCCACATCATGGAGGAGATCGGCGGCGATGCCTTCCCCGCCCCGCGGCAGTTCGACAATGCGGTCTGGGTAGGCTACCGCCTGTCCGAAGTACTGACGCTCAAGCTCAGCGTCAAGCAGAATCTGCTGGAAATGAACGACAGCGTGGCCCGCCTGCGCATCCTCAATGAGTTCCTCAAAAGGCAGATAAGCTGATGGCGCGCTTTTATGCCGCGCTGGAAAACCAGCACCGGGCCTTCATCGCCAGGCAGAAGATGTTTTTCACCGCCACCGCGCCAGACGATGGTCGCATCAATCTCTCGCCCAAGGGAATGGACAGCCTGCGGGTGCTGGATGCGAAACGCGTGGCCTATCTCGACCTGACCGGCAGCGGCAACGAAACCGCCGCCCACCTCAGGCAAAATGGCCGCATGACCCTGATGTTCTGCAGCTTCGACGCCGACCCGCTTATCCTCAGGCTCTATGGCCGCGGCCATGCCGTGCGCCGCACGGATGCGGCCTGGGCCGGGCTGCGGCGCCATTTTCCGGCGCTGCCGGGCGAGCGCCAGCTGATCGTGCTCGACGTCGACACGGTGCAGACTTCGTGTGGCTACGCGGTACCGCTGTACGACCATCGCGGCGAGCGAGACACGCTGGCGCGCTGGGCCGAGAAAAAAGGCCCGTCCGGCCTGATCGATTACTGGCGTGAGAAGAACCGCGTCAGCATCGACGGCCTGCCCACCGGACTGCTGGAGGACTCCCGATGAAATCTGCCATTTCCGCCATCGCCCTTTTCCTTATCGCCTGTGACGCCGCGGTCCCTCCGCCGGAACCTGTCGTCAACGAACACAAGCCGAATCCGCTGTTCGAAACCCAGATTCAGGCCGTCGACAAAGTCCGCGCTTCGGAGGGACAAATACTCGATGCCGCCGAGGCGCAGCGGCAGCAGGTCGACCAGGCGACGCAATAATCGGCTCGCTTCGGAACCCGGACTCCCCGGCGGTCCCGGGGCCCAATCC